>Ga0079224_100000795_pt1 | contig 33495 bp, 45 predicted proteins | sample Stecom2015_FD_80414 | JGI IMG/M metagenome (GOLD analysis project Ga0079224, IMG submission 80414) | Agricultural soil microbial communities from Utah to study Nitrogen management - Steer compost 2015 | ecosystem: Environmental > Terrestrial > Soil > Agricultural land | place: USA: Utah... | reverse complement strand
CTCCGGGACCGGCGCCCGATCACGGACATCCGTCCGAGGTCGGGCGCCGCCGGCGTTTCCAGGGCGGAACGGCAGGGCCGCGGTGTCCCCGGGCCCCGGAAAATGCAACGCGACCACTGCTCAGAGGTCGTACACTGGTAGAGGCCTACGGCAGCATCAAGGCGCGAAGCGGCGGTACCGAGGGCGACGGTTCCCGTTTTGACCGGGCAGGACCCCTTCGGTACCCTTGAACTTCGTGCCCGTGAGCCAACGGGTCACACGTGTGCGCCCAATTCGCATCCGGGTATCGCCCGCCTCGCGGATCCGGCGCCGCATGACACCTCCTCCCAGGACGACCGGCCTTCAGGTCGGCGCATTCGGTTGTCGGCCATCTCTCGGGATAGAGCGCGACACGCCCGGGTGCGGGGGGCGGGGGGAACGGGAAATCCAGCAGGTCGATAGCGACAACGGCTACAGAACCGGCGTAGGTCACGAGGAAGACGGAGACGCGGTGCCCACCATCCAGCAGCTGGTCCGCAAGGGCCGACAGGACAAGGTCGCAAAGAACAAGACCCCGGCGCTGAAGGGGAGTCCGCAGCGTCGTGGTGTGTGCACGCGTGTCTACACCACTACGCCGAAGAAGCCGAACTCCGCGCTGCGCAAGGTCGCCCGTGTGAAGCTGAGCAGCGGGATCGAGGTCACGGCCTACATCCCCGGCATCGGCCACAACCTGCAGGAGCACTCCATCGTGCTCGTGCGCGGCGGCCGTGTGAAGGACCTGCCGGGTGTCCGCTACCGGATCGTCCGCGGTTCACTCGACACCCAGGGCGTCCGTAACCGCAAGCAGGCGCGCAGCCGTTACGGCGCTAAGAAGGAGAAGTAAGCATGCCGCGCAAGGGGCCGGCGCCGAAGCGCCAGCTGATCACCGACCCGGTCTACGGATCGCCGCTCGTCACCGCACTGATCAACAAGGTGCTGCTGGACGGCAAGCGCTCGATCGCGCAGAACATCGTGTACGGCGCGCTCGAGGGCGCTCGGGAGAAGACCGGGCAGGACCCGCTCGTCGTGCTCAAGCGCGCGCTCGACAACGTCAAGCCCTCCCTGGAGGTGCGCAGCCGCCGCGTCGGTGGCGCCACCTACCAGGTTCCGGTCGAGGTCCGCGCCTCCCGGAGCACCACCCTCGCGCTGCGCTGGCTGGTCAGCTACGCGCGGCAGCGCCGTGAGAAGACCATGACGGAGCGTCTGCTCAACGAGCTGGTGGACGCCAGCAACGGGCTCGGCGCCAGCGTCAAGCGCCGCGAGGACACGCACAAGATGGCGGAGTCCAACAAGGCTTTCGCTCACTACCGCTGGTAACCCCCGCGGGCGAATCGATACCTGATACCGAGAGAAGACGAGCCACATGGCTACCACTGCTCTTGACCTTGCCAAGGTCCGCAACATCGGGATCATGGCTCATATCGACGCGGGCAAGACCACGACGACTGAGCGGATCCTCTTCTACACGGGTGTCAACTACAAGATCGGCGAGACGCACGACGGCGCCTCGACGATGGACTGGATGAAGGAAGAGCAGGAGCGAGGGATCACGATCACCTCGGCTGCTATTACCGCCCAGTGGAACGACACCACCATCAACATCATCGACACGCCCGGCCACGTGGACTTCACCATCGAGGTCGAGCGGTCGCTGCGTGTGCTCGACGGCGCGGTCGCGGTCTTCGACGCCAAGGAAGGCGTCGAGCCGCAGTCGGAGCAGGTGTGGCGTCAGGCCGACCGGTACAACGTGCCGCGGATCTGCTTCGTCAACAAGATGGACAAGATCGGCGCCGAGTTCCAGCGCTGCATGGACATGTTCCGGGAGCGCCTGGGCGCCAACCCGCTCGCGATCCAGCTGCCGATCGGCGCCGAGTCCGACTTCAAGGGCGTCATCGACCTGGTCCGGATGAAGGCCTATATCTGGAACGAAGAGGCCAAGCTCGGCGAGTCCTACGAGACCGTCGAGATCCCGGAGAGCCACGCCGACGCGGCCCGCGAGGCCCGCGAGAAGATGATCGAGTCGCTGGCCGAGGCCGACGACGAGATCATGGAGCTCTACCTGGAGGGCAACGAGCCCACCGTGGAGCAGCTCGTGCCGGCCATCCGCCGGGCCTGCATCGCCAGCACCGCGATCCCGGTCGTGTGCGGCACCGCGTTCAAGAACAAGGGCGTGCAGCCCCTGCTCGACGCGATCGTCGCCTACCTCCCGTCCCCGCTGGACGTCGAGGCCATCGAGGGCCACGACCCCAAGGACGAGACCGAGGAGACCAAGCTGGAGCGCAAGCCCAGCAAGGAGGAGCCGCTCTCGGCCCTGGTCTTCAAGATCGCCAGCGACCCGCACCTGGGCAAGCTGTCCTACGTCCGGGTCTACTCCGGTGAGCTGAAGGCCGGCACGCAGATCCTGAACAGCGTGAAGGGCCGCAAGGAGCGCATCGGCAAGATCTACCGGATGCACTCCAACAAGCGCGAGGAGATCGACAGCGTGGGCGCCGGCGACATCGTCGCCGTCATGGGGCTCAAGGACACCAGCACCGGTGAGACGCTGTGTGACCCCGCGTCCCCGATCGTGCTGGAGTCCATGACCTTCCCGGCTCCGGTCATCGAGGTCGCCATCGAGCCGAAGACCAAGAGCGACCAGGAGAAGCTCTCCATCGCGATCCAGCGGCTCGCCGACGAGGACCCCTCCTTCCAGGTGTCCTCCTCCGAGGAGACCGGCCAGACCGTGATCTCCGGCATGGGCGAGCTGCACCTCGAGGTGCTCGTCAACCGCATGCGGGACGAGTTCAAGGTCGAGGCGAACATCGGCAAGCCGCAGGTGGCCTACCGCGAGACCATTCGCAAGAAGGTCGAGAAGGTCGAGTACACCCACAAGAAGCAGACCGGTGGCTCGGGCCAGTTCGGCCGCGTCATCATCGACCTGGAGCCGCTCGCGGCCGGGGACGACAATGACAGCGCCGGTTACGAGTTCGTCAACAACGTCACCGGCGGCCGCATCCCGCGGGAGTACATCCCGTCCGTGGACGCCGGCTGCCAGGAGGCCGCCGAGTTCGGCGTCCTCGCCGGGTATCCGCTGGTCGGTATCAAGGTGACGCTCCAGGACGGCGCCTACCACGACGTGGACTCCTCCGAGCTGGCCTTCAAGGTCGCCGGTTCCATGGCGTTCAAGGAGGCGGCCCGCAAGGCGAAGCCGGTCATCCTCGAGCCGGTCATGGCGGTCGAGGTCACGACGCCCGAGGAGTACATGGGCGACGTGATCGGCGACCTGAACAGCCGCCGCGGTCAGGTCCAGTCGATGGACGAGCGCGCCGGCGTCCGGGTCGTCAAGGCTCTGGTGCCCCTGTCGGAGATGTTCGGCTACGTGGGGGACCTGCGCAGCCGTACGCAGGGCCGGGCCAACTACACCATGGTCTTCGACTCCTACGCGGAGGTCCCCTCCAGCGTCCAGGAGGAGATCGTGGCGAAGGTCCGCGGCGAATAAACCGCGAACGCGTAACCAGTCAGCTAGAAACTCTGTACGTCTAGGAGAGATCCAGTGGCTAAGGCCAAGTTCGAGCGGACCAAGCCGCACGTCAACATCGGCACCATCGGGCACATCGACCACGGCAAGACCACTCTTACCGCCGCGATCACCAAGGTGCTGCACGACGCGTACCCGGAGCTGAACCCGTTCACCCCGTTCGAGGACATCGACAACGCTCCTGAGGAGCGCGAGCGCGGTATCACCATCTCCGTCGCGCACGTCGAGTACCAGACCGAGGCCCGGCACTACGCGCACGTCGACTGCCCCGGCCACGCCGACTACGTCAAGAACATGATCACCGGTGCCGCCCAGATGGACGGCGCGATCCTGGTGGTCGCCGCCACCGACGGCCCGATGCCGCAGACCAAGGAGCACGTGCTCCTGGCCCGCCAGGTCGGCGTGCCCTACATCGTCGTCGCGCTGAACAAGGCCGACATGGTCGACGACGAGGAGATCTTCGAGCTGGTCGAGCTCGAGATCCGCGAGCTGCTCAGCGAGTACGAGTTCCCGGGCGACGACGTTCCGGTCGTCAAGGTCTCCGCTCTGAAGGCGCTCGAGGGCGACGCCAAGTGGGGCGAGGCCGTCCTCGAGCTGATGAAGGCCGTGGACGAGAACATCCCCGACCCGGAGCGCGACACCGACAAGCCGTTCCTGATGCCGATCGAGGACGTCTTCTCGATCACCGGCCGCGGCACCGTGGTGACCGGCCGCATCGAGCGGGGTGTCGTCAACGTCAACGAGACCGTTGACATCGTCGGCATCAAGGAGGAGAAGCAGACCACCACCGTCACCGGTGTCGAGATGTTCCGCAAGCTCCTCGACCAGGGCCAGGCGGGCGACAACGTCGGCCTGCTGCTCCGCGGCATCAAGCGCGAGGACGTCGAGCGCGGCCAGGTCGTGATCAAGCCGGGCACCACGACCCCGCACACGGAGTTCGAGGGCCAGGTCGTCATCCTGTCCAAGGACGAGGGCGGCCGCCACACCCCGTTCTTCAACAACTACCGTCCCCAGTTCTACTTCCGGACCACCGACGTCACCGGCGTGGTGACCCTCCCCGAGGGCACCGAGATGGTCATGCCCGGCGACAACACCGGGATGACCGTCCAGCTGATCCAGCCGGTCGCGATGGAGGAGGGCCTGAAGTTCGCCATCCGCGAGGGTGGCCGGACTGTCGGTGCCGGTCGCGTCACCAAGATCATCAAGTAGCACGACCGTATGTGGCGGTCGGGCCGCCTGGCCGGCCCGGCCGCCACACCATGAACGACGTCATCGGGCTCTGTAGCGGTGATGCACCTCAGGGGAAAGCCCTGCAGCGGTTTCTCAGGTGAATAGAGCCTCACAGGGCGCCCCTGATGGGGGTACGGACCGGGCAGCCGGTACCAGCCTCTACGGACACTGAAGCGAAGGACGAAAAGGCCACCATGGCGGGACAGAAGATCCGCATTCGGCTCAAGGCCTATGACCACGAGGTCATCGACAGCTCGGCTCGCAAGATCGTCGAGACCGTGACGCGGACCGGCGCGCAGGTCGCTGGCCCGGTGCCGTTGCCGACGGAAAAGAACGTGTACTGCGTCATCCGCTCTCCGCACAAGTACAAGGACTCGCGGGAGCACTTCGAGATGCGCACGCACAAGCGGCTGATCGACATCATCGACCCGACGCCGAAGACCGTCGACTCGCTCATGCGGCTCGACCTCCCGGCCGGCGTCGACATCGAGATCAAGCTTTAAGGGACGCACAGACATGGCCACCAAGCAGATCAAGGGAGTCCTGGGCGAGAAGCTCGGCATGACCCAGGTCTTCGACGAATCGGGCAAGATCGTGCCCGTGACGGTCCTGAAGGCCGGTCCGTGCGTCGTGACGCGCGTCCGGACCCCGGAGACCGACGGCTACACCGCCGTCCAGCTCGGCTACGGGCAGATCAACCCGCGCAAGGTCAACAAGCCGCTCGGCGACTACCTGCGCAAGCACGACCTGACCCCGCGCCGGCACTACGTCGAGGTGCGCACCTCCGACGCCACCGAGTACACCCTCGGCCAGGAGATCACCGCCGACGCGTTCGAGGCCGGCCAGCTGGTCGACGTCACCGGCAAGACCAAGGGCAAGGGCTTCGCCGGTGTCATGAAGCGGCACGGCTTCGCCGGCCTGAAGGCCTCGCACGGTGCGCACAAGGTGCACCGCAAGCCCGGTGCGATCGGCGGCTGCGCCACGCCCGGCCGCGTGTTCAAGGGCATGCGGATGGCTGGCCGTATGGGCAACGCCCGCAAGACCGTGCAGAACCTCAAGGTGCACGGGATCGACGCGGAGAAGGGCCTCATCCTGGTGAAGGGCGCGGTGCCCGGCCCCAACGGCGGGCTGGTGCTCGTCCGCACCGCCGTGAAGGGGGAGAACTGACAATGGCGACCATCGAGGTCAAGGGACCCGAGGGCGCGGCCGGCCGGAGCGTCGAGCTCCCGGAGGCGATCTTCGACCAGCAGGCGAACATCCCGCTGATGCACCAGGTCGTCATCGCCCAGCAGGCCGCGGGCCGCCAGGGCACGCACGCCACCAAGACCCGCGGCCAGGTCCGCGGCGGCGGCAAGAAGCCCTACCGGCAGAAGGGCACCGGCCGGGCCCGCCAGGGCTCGATCCGCGCTCCGCAGTTCAAGGGCGGCGGCACGGTGCACGGCCCCCAGCCGCGGGACTACTCCCAGCGCACCCCCAAGAAGATGAAGGCCGCCGCGCTCCGCGGCGCCCTGTCGGACCGGGCCCGCCACGGCCGGGTGCACGTCATCACCGAGTTCGTCGGTGCCGACGTCACCGGCAAGCGGACCCAGACCGCGCTGAAGGCCCTGCGCCAGATCACCGACTCCGACAAGGTGCTGGTGGTCCTGGACCGCAACGACGAGACCAACCGCCTCGCGCTGCGCAACCTCGGCGAGGTGCACATCCTCGACGCGGACCAGGTGAACACCTACGACGTCCTCTACTCCGACGACGTGGTCTTCACCGAGCGCGGCTACGAGGAGTTCCTGGCGCACGCTTCGGGTGCCTCGCAGGCGGCGAAGCCGGAGGAGGACGAGCAGTGAGGATCCCCGACCCTCGGGACATCATCATCGAACCGGTGATCTCCGAGAAGAGCTACGGGCTGCAGGACCAGAACCAGTACACCTTCCTCGTCCGCCCCGACGCCAACAAGACCCAGATCAAGATCGCGGTGGAGAAGATCTTCGAGGTGAAGGTCGACTCCGTGAACACGGTCAACCGCAAGGGCAAGCGGAAGCGGACCCGCTTCGGCTACGGGAAGCGCCCGGACACCAAGCGCGCCATCGTCAAGGTGGCCGACGGCGACCGGATCGACATCTTCGGCGTCTGATCCGGCCGTTCGCGGCGTCCGACCGCTTCGACCAGCAACACATGTAAAGGAATGCACGAAGAAGATGGGCATTCGTAAGTACAAGCCGACGACACCGGGTCGTCGCGGCTCCAGCGTGAGCGACTTCGCGGAGATCACGCGCTCCGAGCCGGAGAAGTCCCTGGTGCGTCCGCTCCACTCCAAGGGCGGGCGGAACGGGCACGGCCGCATCACCACCCGCCACCAGGGCGGCGGCCACAAGCGTGCCTACCGCGTCATCGACTTCCGCCGGCACGACAAGGACGGCATCCCGGCCAAGGTCGCTCACATCGAGTACGACCCGAACCGGACCGCCCGCATCGCGCTGCTGCACTACGTGGACGGCGAGAAGCGCTACATCCTGGCGCCCGCCGGCCTGAAGCAGGGCGACCGCGTCGAGAACGGCCCGACGTCGGACATCAAGCCCGGCAACTGCCTCCCGCTGCGCAACATCCCCACGGGTACGTTCGTGCACGCGGTCGAGCTGAAGCCGGGCGGCGGTGCCAAGCTGGGCCGCTCCGCCGGCACCCAGATCCAGCTGCTGGCCAAGGAGGGCAACTACGCCACGCTGCGCATGCCCTCCGGCGAGATGCGGATGGTGGAGATCACCTGCCGCGCCACGGTCGGACAGGTCGGCAACGCCGAGCAGTCCAACATCAACTGGGGCAAGGCCGGCCGCATGCGGTGGAAGGGCAAGCGCCCGACCGTCCGCGGTGTGGTCATGAACCCGGTGGACCACCCGCACGGCGGTGGTGAGGGCAAGACCTCCGGCGGCCGCCACCCGGTGAACCCCGCGGGTAAGAAGGAAGGCCGTACCCGCAGCAAGAACAAGGCCAGCGACAAGTACATCGTGCGGCGTCGGCGCAGCGGCAAGAAGAAGCGGTAAGGAGCACGTCTGATGCCACGTAGCCTTAAGAAGGGCCCCTTCGTGGACCACCACCTGCTGAAGAAGGTGGAGGACCAGAACGAGAAGGGCACCAAGAACGTCATCAAGACGTGGTCGCGCCGCTCCATGATCATCCCTGAGATGATCGGGCACACGATCGCCGTGCACGACGGCCGCAAGCACGTCCCGGTCTTCGTCTCCGAGGCGATGGTCGGCCACAAGCTCGGCGAGTTCGCTCCCACGCGTACTTTCCGCAGCCACGTCAAGGAAGACCGCCGTAGCCGCCGTTAGCGGTTGCACATCCAAGAAGAACCATGTTCCCCACGGTGCGTGGGGAGGAGATTTCCGTGAGCGAGGGAAAAGCGATGGGAACGAGGGCACAGGCGCGGTTCGTCCGCGTCACGCCCCGCAAGGCCCGCCGGGTGGTGGACCTTATTCGCGGGTTGCCCGCTGACGAGGCACAGGCGGTCCTCCGGTTCGCGCCGCAGGCGGCGAGCGAGCCGGTGGGGAAGGTGCTCGCGAGCGCCATCGCCAACGCCGAGCACAACGACAAGCTCGACCGCGAGACGCTGGTCGTCGGCGCTGCATGGGTGGATGAGGGCCCGACCCTCAAGCGCATCCGTCCGCGAGGCTTCGGCCGTGCCTTCCGCGTCACCAAGCGCACGAGCCACATCACCGTGGTCGTCGAGCCCAGTGAGACGAAGGAAAGGACCCGATAGTGGGGCAGAAGATCAACCCGCACGGGTTCCGGCTCGGGGTGACCACGGATTACAAGAGCCGCTGGTACGCCGACAAGCAGTACAAGGACTACGTCAAGGAAGACGTGGCCATCCGCCGCATGCTCAACCGCGGCATGGAGCGGGCCGGAATCGCCAAGGTCGAGATCGAGCGCACCCGTGAGCGCGTGCGGGTGGACATCCACACCGCCCGCCCGGGCATCGTCATCGGCCGCCGCGGCTCGGAGGCCGACCGGATCCGGGGCGACCTGGAGAAGCTGACCAAGAAGCAGGTCCAGCTCAACATCCTCGAGGTCAAGAACCCCGAGACCGAGGCCCAGCTCGTCGCCCAGGGCGTCGCCGAGCAGCTGGCCAGCCGGGTCGCCTTCCGGCGCGCCATGCGCAAGGCGATCCAGAGCGCGATGAAGAGCGGCGCCAAGGGCATCCGCATCCAGTGCGGCGGCCGCCTCGGCGGCGCCGAGATGAGCCGGTCGGAGTTCTACCGCGAGGGCCGCGTGCCGCTGCACACCCTCCGCGCCGACATCGACTACGGCTTCTTCGAGGCCCGCACCACGTTCGGCCGCATCGGCGTCAAGGTGTGGATCTACAAGGGCGACGCCCCGGCCACCCGCGCCGAGCGCGAGGCCAAGCAGGCCGCGCAGCGCGCCCCGGGCGGTGGCGGCGGCCAGCGCCGCGAGCGTCCGCAGCGTCGCCGCCGCGGCGGCCAGGGCCAGCCGGCCGAGGCCAAGTCCAGCGCGCCCGCCGAGGCGACTCAGGGCGCCGAGAAGTCCGGGAACGAGGGGAGCTGACCGATGCTCATTCCCCGGAAGGTCAAGTACCGCAAGCAGCACCACCCGGACCTGCGCGGGCGCGCCAAGGGTGGCACGACGGTCAACTTCGGTGAGTACGGCATCCAGGCGCTGGACGCCGCCTACGTCACCAACCGGCAGATCGAGGCCGCTCGTATCGCCATGACCCGTCACATCAAGCGCGGCGGCAAGGTGTGGATCAACATCTTCCCGGACCGCCCGCTGACCAAGAAGCCGGCCGAGACCCGGATGGGTTCCGGTAAGGGCTCCCCCGAGTGGTGGGTCGCCCCGGTCAAGCCCGGACGCGTCATGTTCGAGCTGGCCGGCGTGCCGGAGCCGGTGGCCAAGGAGGCCTTGCGTCGGGCGATGCACAAGCTCCCGATGCGGTGCAAGTTCGTGAAGCGGGAGGTGTGGGAGTAATGGCGAAGTCCCCGACCGCCCAGGAGCTGCGGGACCAGTCCGCCGAGGACCTGGTCGGCAAGCTCAAGGAGGCGAAGGAAGAGCTGTTCAACCTGCGCTTCCAGGCTGCCACCGGGCAGCTGGACAACCACGGTCGACTGCGGACCGTCAAGCGCGAGATCGCCCGTATCTACACGGTCCTGCGGGAGCACGAGCTGGGCATCATGCCGCTGGCCGGCGAGTCGGCTGAGAAGACGAAGGAAGCAGCCGAATGAGCGAGACCAACGAGCAGCAGACCGCTCGCAACTACCGCAAGGTGCGCGAAGGCCTGGTGGTCAGCGACAAGATGTCGAAGACCGTGGTCGTCGAGGTGGAGGACCGCGTCAAGCACGCGCTGTACGGCAAGGTCATCCGCCGCACCACCAAGTACAAGGCCCACGACGAGGCCGAGATCTGCGGCGTCGGCGACCGGGTCCGCCTGATGGAGACCCGCCCGCTGTCGGCCACCAAGCGCTGGCGCGTCGTGGAGATCCTGGAGAAGGCTAAGTAGACCCCTGCCTCGGCGGCCGGTTGGTGGAGATCGGCCGCCCAAGGGGTGAGACCACCTAGCAGTGCGGACAGTGCGTCCGCGCGCATATATCAGGAGCAGACGTGATTCAGCAGGAGTCGCGACTCAAGGTCGCCGACAACACGGGGGCCAAGGAGATCTTGACCATCCGTGTCCTCGGCGGCTCGGGTCGGCGCTACGCGGGCATCGGCGACACGATCGTGGCGACGGTGAAGGACGCCCTTCCCGGCGCGGGCGTGAAGAAGGGCGATGTCGTCAAGGCCGTTGTCGTGCGCACCACCAAGGAGCGCCGCCGGCCCGACGGCTCCTACATCCGCTTCGATGAGAACGCCGCCGTGCTCATCAAGGACGGTGGGGACCCGCGAGGCACCCGCATCTTCGGTCCGGTCGGCCGGGAGCTGCGGGACAAGAAGTTCATGCGCATCATCTCGCTAGCGCCGGAGGTGCTCTAGGCGATGAAGATCAAGAAGGACGACGAGGTCATCGTCATCGCCGGCAAGGACAAGGGTGCCACCGGGAAGGTCCTCAAGGCCCTTCCCAAGGAGCAGCGTGTCGTCGTCGAGGGCGTCAACCTCATCAAGAAGCACAAGAAGGCGAATCCGGCCGGCGGCCAGCAGGGCGAGGTCGTCACCAAGGAGGCCCCGATCCACGTGAGCAACGTGGCGATCGTGGAGGACGGCAAGGCCAGCCGCGTCGGGTACCGCTTCGAGGAAGACGGCACCAAGGTTCGGATCTCCCGCCGTACCGGTAAGGACATCTGATGACGGTCACCAACGACATCGAGGCTCCGGCGCTGCCGCGACTCAAGGCGAAGTACCGCGAGGAGATCGTCCCCGGGCTCCGCGAAGAGTTCGAGTACGCCAACATCATGCAGGTCCCCGGCCTGACCAAGATCGTGGTCAACATGGGGGTCGGCGAGGCCGCCCGGGACGCGAAGCTGATCCAGGGCGCCATCGCGGACCTGACCGCGATCACCGGCCAGAAGCCCAAGCTCAACCGGGCCAAGAAGTCCATCGCGCAGTTCAAGCTGCGCGAGGGCCAGCCGATCGGCGCCAGCGTGACGCTGCGCAACGACCGGATGTGGGAGTTCCTCGACCGGCTGCTCTCCCTGGCGCTGCCGCGGATCCGCGACTTCCGGGGCCTTTCCCCGAAGCAGTTCGACGGGAAGGGCAACTACACCTTCGGCCTGACCGAGCAGGTCATGTTCCACGAGGTCGACCCGGACAAGGTCGACCGCCAGCGCGGGATGGACATCACGGTCGTCACGACCGCGACCACCGACGAGGAGGGGCGCAGCCTGCTCAAGCGGCTCGGGTTCCCCTTCAAGGAAGCCTGAGGGAGCGGGTATGGCTAAGAAGGCACTGATCGCCAAGGCGAACCGGAAGCCGAAGTTCGCTGTTCGCGGGTATACTCGTTGCTCGCGCTGCGGCCGTCCGCGCGCCGTGTTCCGGAAGTTCGGCCTGTGCCGCATCTGCTTCCGCGAGATGGCGCACAAGGGCGAGCTGCCGGGCATCGCCAAGTCCAGCTGGTAACCACCGGCGGACGCAGGGGCCGAACGGGGCCCCGGCCGCGCTCCGCGCGGCGGGCCCCGTCCCCTCTCCCCTCCCGGAGCCAGCTCCGGAAGCAATCGACGCATACGACAGGGCACGGCACCGGTACGTCCGGAGCGGTGCCCACGACCACGCCGTAGGTCCTAGAGGAACCTCCGCAGCAGGCGGGGGAGCAGACGGGAAATGGACCCGCCTGTCCTTGGGGAAACCACGGCGAGGAAGGGCCTATCGGCCATGACAATGACCGACCCGATCGCAGACATGCTGACGCGTCTGCGCAACGCGAATTCGGCTTACCACGACTCCGTGTCGATGCCGTATTCCAAGATCAAGGCGCACATCGCCGAGATCCTCCAGCAGGAGGGCTACGTCCAGAGCTGGCGCACCGAGGACGCCCCGGTGGGCAAGAACCTCGTGGTGGAGCTGAAGTACGGCCCCACCCGGGAGCGCTCCATCGCCGGCGTCCGCCGGGTCTCCAAGCCGGGCCTCCGGGTCTACGCGAAGAAGGAGAACCTGCCCCGCGTCCTGGGCGGCCTCGGCGTCGCGATCATTTCGACGTCCGGTGGCCTGATGACGGACAAGCAGGCCAAGAAGCGCGGCGTGGGCGGCGAAGTCCTCGCCTACGTCTGGTAGAGGGAGAGATTTCAGCATGTCGCGTATTGGTCGACTGCCGGTCTCGGTCCCCAAGGGCGTCGAAGTCACGATTGACGGGCAGGACGTCACTGTCAAGGGGCCGAAGGGCACGCTGCACCACACGGTGACCGAGCCGATCACGGTCGAGAGGCAGGAGGACGGCCGCGTCGTCCTGGCTCGCCCGGACGACAAGCCGGAGACCCGTTCGCTGCACGGCCTCAACCGCGCACTCATCGCCAACCTGGTCGAGGGCGTCTCCAAGGGCTTCACCAAGACCCTGGAGATCCACGGCGTCGGTTACCGGGTCCAGGCCAAGGGCTCCAACCTGGAGTTCTCCCTGGGCTACAGCCACCCCGTCGTGGTCGAGCCGCCGGAGGGCATCACCTTCCGGGTGGAGAAGCCGACCCTGCTGCACGTCGAGGGGATCGACAAGCAGCTCGTCGGCCAGGTCGCCGCGAACATCCGCGGTCTGCGCAAGCCCGACCCGTACAAGAAGAAGGGCGTGCGGTACCAGGGCGAGCAGATCCGCTCCAAGGCGGGGAAGGCTGGTAAGTAAGCATGGCGAAGAGCTCGACCGCGGTCCGCAAGGGCACCGCCGCGCGCACGGCCTCCCGGGCCCGCCGGCACCTGCGGGTCCGCAAGAAGGTCACCGGCACCGAGGCGCGTCCGCGCCTGGTGGTCACCCGCTCCTCCAAGCACATCGTCGCCCAGATCGTGGACGACACCAAGGGCCACACCCTGGTGTCCGCCTCCACCCTGGACGCCTCGCTGCGCTCTGCGGAGGGCACCAAGACCGAGAAGTCGCAGAAGGTCGGCGAGCTGATCGCTCAGCGCGCCAAGGACGCCGGTGTCAGCGCCGTCGTCTTCGACCGCGGCGGCAACCGGTACCACGGCCGCATCGCCGCCCTCGCCGAGGGTGCGCGCTCCGGCGGGCTGGAGTTCTAAGGTGACGAACTCGGTCCGAAGCATCGAAATCGACGGGAAGAGGAACCACTGATGGCTGCAGCTCCGCGGCGCGGCGCCGGTGGCGAGCGGCGTGACCGCCGTGACGATCGCCGCGGCGGCGCCGCAGACAAGGGTGTCTCCTACATCGAGAAGGTCGTGACCATCAACCGGGTCGCCAAGGTCGTCAAGGGCGGCCGGCGGTTCAGCTTCACCGCGCTGGTCGTCGTCGGCGACGGCAACGGCATGGTGGGCGTGGGTTACGGCAAGGCCAAGGAAGTTCCGGCCGCCATCGCCAAGGGCGTCGAGGAGGCGAAGAAGAACTTCTTCCGCGTCCCGCGCATCCAGGGCACCATCACGCACCAGGTGCAGGGTGAGGACGCCGCCGGCGTCGTCCTGCTGCGCCCGGCCGCCCCGGGTACCGGTGTGATCGCCGGCGGTCCGGTCCGCGCCGTGCTGGAGTGCGCCGGCATCCACGACGTGCTCAGCAAGTCGCTCGGCTCGTCCAACCCGCTGAACATCGTGCACGCCACCGTGGCGGCGCTGAAGGGCCTGAACCGCCCGGAGGAGATCGCGGCCCGCCGCGGCCTGCCGGTCGAGGACGTCGCCCCGGCCGCCATGCTGCGCGCCCGCGCGGAAGCGAAGGCGGGTGCCTGACATGGCGAAGCTGAAGATCACGCAGGTCCGCTCCAAGATCGGCGGCACCGCGAAGCAGCACGACAACCTGCGCTCGCTGGGTCTGGGCAAGATCGGGCGCTCCGTCGTCCGCGAGGACCGCCCTGAGGTCCGCGGCCAGATCACGATCGTTGCGCACCTCGTTTCCGTCGAGGAGGTCGACGAATGAGCGAGAACAACTCCGACGAGCTGCTCAAGCTCCACCACCTGCGCCCGGCCCCCGGCTCCAACAAGTCCCGGACCCGCAAGGGCCGCGGCGAGGCGTCCAAGGGCAAGACCGCCGGCCGCGGCACCAAGGGCACCAAGGCCCGCTCCACCGTGCCGGTCGGGTTCGAGGGCGGCCAGATGCCGCTGATCCGGCGGGTGCCGAAGCTCAAGGGCTTCAGCAACGCGAAGTTCCGCAAGGAGTACCAGGTGGTCAACCTGGACAAGCTCGCGGAGCTGTACCCGCAGGGCGGCGAGGTCACCGTCGCCGACCTGGTCGCCAAGGGCGCGGTTCGCAAGAACCAGCTCGTGAAGGTGCTGGGCACCGGGGAGATCTCCGTGGCCGTGCAGGTGAGCGCCGACGCGTTCTCCGCCTCGGCCAAGGAGAAGATCGCTGCGGCCGGTGGCACCGCCACCGAGCTGTAGAGGGATCCGATCCCGGGCAGTGAAGCGATGCGGGGGCGCTCGCCGGTAGAACCCATTAGGTTGGGTACCGGCGGGCGCCCCCGAGCGCTTCCGCGGCCCGCCAGAGACGGGCGATTGGCTGTTACAGTGCCTTACTGCTTGACCGATGACTCCAGGGTTCCGGGCGCGCACCCGGTGCCGACGACCTACGACGATTCAGGATCGGCCGCGATGTCTCGAACCGGTTCCGCCGCCGAAGCCGCGCAGGAGGAGACGTGCTAGGTGCGTTCGTTCGTGCGTTCCGCACGCCCGACCTGCGTAACAAGCTGCTGTTCACCATTTTCATCCTGACCGTCTTCCGGTTGGGATCGGTCATCCCGGCGCCGGGGATCAACTCCGCGGCCATCCGCGACCAGCTGGAGGCCGTCCAGACCGCTGACGAGTCGGGGATCTACTCCCTGATCAACCTGTTCAGCGGCGGAGCCCTGCTGCAGCTGACGGTGTTCGCGCTGGGCATCATGCCCTACATCACCGCGAGCATCATCATCAACCTGCTCACCGTGGTGATCCCGCGACTGGAGGCCCTCAAGAAGGAGGGGCAGGCCGGTCAGGCGAAGATCACCCAGTACACCCGCTATCTGACGCTGGCGCTGGCGGTCCTGCAGTCCACGAGCTTCATCGCGATGGCGCGCAGCGGGCAGCTGTTCCAGCAGCAGATCCCGGTGCAGAGCTACATGCCCAACGACGACCTGCTGACCCTGATCACCATGGTGTTCACCATGACGGCGGGGACCGCGGTCATCATGTGGTTCGGTGAGCTGATCACCGAGCGCGGCGTCGGCAACGGCATGTCCCTGCTGATCTTCACCCAGGTCATCGCGATGTTCCCGTCCTCGATCGGGACCATCTGGCAGGAGCAGGACACCTGGGTCTTCGTGCTCATCTGCATCGCGGGCCTGGTGCTGATCGCCGGCGTGGTCTTCATCGAGCAGGCGCAGCGCCGGATCCCGGTGCACTACGCCAAGCGGATGGTGGGCCGGCGGATGTTCGGCGGCAGCTCCACCTACATCCCGCTCAAGGTGAACCAGGCCGGCATCATCCCGGTCATCTTCGCCTCCTCGCTGCTGTACCTCCCGCAGCTGGCCATCGGCCTGTTCGGGCAGGAGTCCGACAACGCCGTTGTGAAGTTTCTCAACGAGTACTTCGTCGGGGGCACGCATCCGGTCTACATGGCCACGTTCTTCGTACTGATCATCGGGTTCGCCTTCTTCTACGTGGCCATCACCTTCAACCCCGCTGAAGTCGCCGACAACATGAAGAAGTACGGTGGGTTCATCCCGGGTATCCGGCCCGGGCGTCCGACCGCGGAGTACCTGGACTACGTCCTGACCCGGCTGACGACCCCCGGATCCCTGTACCTCGGGTTCATCGCTCTGCTGCCGATGGTGGCTCTGGGCGCGTCCGGCGCGTCGCAGAACTTCCCGTTCGGCGGTACGAGCATCCTGATCATGGTCGGTGTCGGGCTGGACACGGTGAAACAGATCGAGTCTCACCTCCAGCAGCGGAACTACGAAGGTTTTCTGCGATAGTGCGTGCCGTACTTGTGGGTCCCCCGGGTGCCGGGAAAGGCACCCAGGCCCAGATCCTGGCGTCAGAACTGTCCATCCCCAAGGTGTCCACCGGGGACATCTTCCGGGCCAACGTGAGTGGCGGTACCGAGCTCGGCAAGCGCGCCAAGAGCTACATGGACCGCGGGGACCTCGTACCCGACGAGGTCACCAACGAGATGGTGCGCGCCCGGCTCGGCGAGCCGGACGCCCGCGAGGGCTTCCTGCTCGACGGGTTCCCGCGCAACGTCGCCCAGGCGGAGACGCTGGACGGCATGCTCAAGGAGATGGGCAGCGCGCTGGACGCGGTCCTTGAGCTCAAGGTCGACGAGGACGAGGTGGTCAAGCGCCTCTCCGGGCGCCGCTCCTGCCGGGAGTGCGGCCGGGTGTACCACCTCGACTACGACCCGCCGGCCGAGGAGGGCGTCTGCGACGCCTGCGGCGGCGAGCTCTACCAGCGCGACGACGACCGCGAGGACGTCATCCGGCACCGGCTCCAGGTGTACCGGGAGCAGACCGAGCCGCTGGTCGCCTTCTACGCGGACAAGGGCGTCCTGGTGACCATCGAGGCGATCGGCGAGGTCACCGAGGTCACCGGCAGAGCGCTGGCCGCGCTCGGGACCGGGTCCTGATGTTCCGCAAGGCCCGGCCGGACATCCAGCTCAAGTCGGCGGAGCAGATCGCCAAGATGCGCGAGGCCGGCAAGGTGGTGGCGCGCGCGCTGAACGAGGTGCGTGCCGCCGCGGCCCCCGGGGTCTCCACGCTCGACCTGGACCAGATCGCCGAGCGGGTGATCCGGGACGCCGGCGCGATCCCCTCCTTCAAGGGCTACGGGGGCGGCGGCGGTGTCCCGGCCTTCCCCGGCTCCATCTGCGCCTCGGTCAACGAGGAGGTCGTGCACGGCATCCCGCGGGCCGACCGGGTGCTGCGCGAGGGGGACACCGTCTCGGTGGACTGCGGCGCGATCCTGGACGGCTGGCACGGCGACTCGGCGATCACGGTCGCGGTCGGCGAGGTCTCCGAGGCCGACCGGAAGATGATGGACGTCTGCCGGGAGTCCATGTGGCGCGGTATCGACCAGCTGCGCCCCGGGCGCCGGCTCGGCGACATCGGCCACGCCATCGACTCCTACATGCGCTCCCAGGGGCGCTACGGCAACGTCCAGGAGTACGGCGGGCACGGCATCGGCACCGAGATGCACATGGAGCCGCACGTGCTCAACTACGGGCGGCCCGGCAAGGGCATCGAGCTGGTGGAGGGCATGGTGCTCGCCATCGAGCCGATGACCAACCGGGGCACCCGGCACGTCGCGGTGCTGGAGGACGCCTGGACCGTGGTCACCCGGGACGGGGCGCGCTCCGCGCACTTCGAGCACACCGTCGCGGTCACCGCGGACGGGCCGCTGGTGCTCACCGCCCGGGAGGACGACCGGGACGACATCGAACGGCGCGGCTTCCCCGACCCGGGGCTGTAGAACCGGCCGCCGGACCGGAAGCCGCCGACGGGCCCCTCCCTATAGGATGGGGCCCGTCAGTGTACGGCGGGCTTTTCGGGGCTTCGAGGCGAGGGCGGTGGAGCCGTGGCGGATGACTCCCTCGACCTGAGGGCCGGAGACGCCGAACGGGATCGGGTGGCCAAGCTCCTGCAGGAGAACTTCGCGCAGGGGCGGCTGGACAGCGGGGAGTTCAGCTCCCGGCTGGAGTCGGCCTACCGGGCGCGCACCCGGCGCGAGCTGGAGGCGGTGACCCGGGACCTCCCGGACGGGGAGGCGGCCGTCCCCGAGCCCGCGGCGGTCCGCGTCGACCTCTCCGGGCTGCCGCCGGAGCGGGGCGTGCTGCGCGATCCCGCGCTGCTCATCCCGTGGGGGCTGTGGGCCGGGGTGAACACCCTCTGCTTCGTCATCTGGCTGATCCTCTTCCTCACCGGGGAGGTCAGCTACCCGTGGTTCCTCTGGGTGCTCTTCCCGTGGGGGATCGTGATGCTGTTCATCACCATCACCCTGGCCCTGCTGCAGCGCGGCGGCGCCGAGGACGACGCGGAGAAGGGGTAGCGCGGGCGGGCCGGCCGGCCGCCGCGCCGAAGGTGACCGGGCAGTGGCGCGGACAGGATAGACTGGCCATGCCCACACTCGGGTTGTTGGGTCCGGCTGCCTTCTTTCGCATCCGCTGGGATCAGTGCGTATGCTGTCGCAGTTGACCTGATTGTCAATGTTCGATTCAGCAGTGTGCCCTGCCGGCCCGTACCGGGCTGGCCGGTCTTATGCTTCCCCGGCTCCGCGCCGGGGGCGATTCCTGAAGCGTGGAGGATATGGCTAAGAAAGACGGCGCCATCGAGATCGAGGGCTCCGTTATCGAGTCCCTACCCAACGCGATGTTCCGAGTGGAGCTCGACAACGGGCACAAGGTCCTTGCCCACATCAGCGGCAAGATGCGGATGCACTACATCCGCATCCTCCCCGACGACCGCGTCGTCGTGGAGCTGAGCCCGTACGACCTCACCCGCGGGCGCATCGTTTACCGCTACAAGTAGCCACCCAAGGCCGCCTGCCGCCGCCCGGGTCTCCCGGGGCGGCAAAGGCGGCCCGAGTTCGGAGACACCATGAAGGTCAAGCCGAGCGTCAAGAAGATCTGCGCGAAGTGCCGAGTGATCCGCCGCCACGGCCGGATCATGGTCATCTGCTCGGACCCGCGCCACAAGCAGCGCCAGGGCTGACCGCCTCGGCGCCGGTCTTCCCGGCGCACGCATTTCGAAGAAGGCCTGTCCCGGTTCCCGCGGTGCGCGGGGACAACCCCCGGTCGGAGGCCGGGGCCTCGTCGAAAGGGCGACGAGAGGGCAATGGGACGGGCAAGACCTCCGCACAGCACGAAGGAGCATCGCCCACATGGCACGCCTTTCCGGCGTCGACCTCCCGCGCGACAAGCGCGTGGAGATCGCTCTCACCTACGTTTTCGGGATCGGCCGCACCCGCGCGCACGAGACCCTCAAGAACACCGGGGTCAACCCCGACACCCGTGTGCACCAGCTCACCGAGGACGAGCTCGGCCGCCTGCGCGACTGGATCGACGCGAACTACCAGGTCGAGGGCGACCTGCGCCGCGAGGTCCAGGCCGACATCCGCCGCAAGATGGAGATCGCCTGCTACCAGGGCATCCGTCACCGCCGCGGCCTCCCGGTCCACGGTCAGCGCACGCAGACCAACGCCCGCACCCGCAAGGGCAAGAAGAAGACCGTGGCCGGTAAGAAGAAGGCCGGCAAGAAGTAGTCCGCCCGGCTCCGCACGCACGTGAGCCGTACGGATCGATGATCTTGGGAGAGTGAAGGAATGCCGCCTAAGGGCCGCCAGCAGGGCGCCGCGCGCAAGGTGCGCCGCAAGGAAAAGAAGAACATCGCCCACGGGCATGCTCACATCAAGAGCACGTTCAACAACACCATCGTGAGCATCACCGACCCCACCGGTGCGGTGATCTCGTGGGCGAGCTCCGGGCAGGTCGGCTTCAAGGGGTCGCGCAAGTCCACCCCGTTCGCCGCGCAGATGGCCGCCGAGGCCGCCGCCCGCCGCGCCCAGGAGCACGGGGTGCGCAAGGTCGACGTCTTCGTCAAGGGTCCGGGCTCCGGCCGCGAGACCGCCATCCGCTCGCTCCAGGCCACCGGCCTGGAGGTGGGCTCCATCCAGGACGTCACGCCGGTGCCGCACAACGGCTGCCGTCCGCCGAAGCGCCGCCGGGTCTGACCCGGGCAGCGCAGCGCCGCGCCGCCCGCGGGGCCCACATCGGGGCCCCGCGGAGCGGGTAGGCAGTTGTATGAGGCTCCGCGACCGCGGGGCCGTCCAGTGGCCGTCATATAGCGGGCGGCCGTGGGAAAGGAACACCGTCACATGCTGATCGCTCAGCGTCCGACCCTCTCCGAGGAGAGCCTGTCGGAGCTCCGGTCCAAGTTCGTCATCGAGCCGCTGGAGCCGGGCTTCGGCTACACCATCGGCAACTCGCTCCGGCGGACCCTGCTCTCCTCCATCCCCGGTGCGGCCGTCACCAGCATCCGCATCGAGGGCGTCGAGCACGAGTTCACCACCGTGCCCGGCGTCAAGGAGGACGTCACCGAGATCATCCTGAACCTCAAGGGCCTCGTCGTCTCCTCCGAGCACGACGAGCCGGTTCTGATGTACCTGCGCAAGCAGGGTCCCGGTGTCGTCACCGCAGCGGACATCGCCCCGCCGGCGGGGGTCGAGGTGCACAACCCCGACCTGCACATCGCCACCCTCAACGGCAAGGGCAAGCTGGAGATGGAGCTAACGGTCGAGCGCGGCCGCGGTTACGTCTCGGCGACCCAGAACAAGCAGCCCGGCCAGGAGATCGGCCGCATCCCGATCGACTCCATCTACTCGCCGGTCCTGCGGGTCACCTACAAGGTCGAGGCCACCCGTGTCGAGCAGCGCACCGACTTCGACCGGCTGATCCTGGACATCGAGACCAAGCCGTGCATCCGGCCGCGTGACGCCGTCGCGAGCGCCGGCAAGACGCTGGTCGAGCTGTTCGGGCTGGCGCGGGAGCTCAACGTCGACGCCGAGGGCATCGACATGGGCCCGTCCCCCACGGACGCCGCGCTCGCCGCCGACCTGGCGCTGCCGATCGAGGACCTCAACCTGACGGTTCGCTCCTACAACTGCCTCAAGCGGGAGGGGATCCACAGCGTGGGCGAGCTGGTCGCCCGCTCCGAGCAGGACCTCCTGGACATCCGCAACTTCGGTGCCAAGTCCATCGAGGAGGTCAAGCAGAAGCTCATCGACATGGGCCTCTCGCTGAAGGACTCCCCGCCCGGATTCGACCCGAGCAGCGCGGCGGACTCCTACGGTTCCGACGACGACCAGTCCTACGTCGAGACCGAGCAGTACTAGAAGACGTCGCCCATGGTCTGCGGCGGCCGTGTGCCGGGCTGCGGACCGCATCACTAGGAGAACCACACCATGCCCACGCCAACGAAGGGGGCCCGCCTGGGCTCCGGGCCGGCTCATGAGCGGCTCATGCTGGCGAACCTGGCGACCTCGCTGTTCCAGCACGGCCGCATCAAGACCACGGAGGCCAAGGCCAAGCGCCTGCGTCCGTACGCGGAGAAGCTCATCACCCTGGGCAAGCGCGGCGACCTGCACGCCCGCCGCCAGGTGCTGCGCACGATCACCGACAAGGCCGTCGTGCACGAGCTGTTCACCGTGATCGGCCCGCGGTTCGAGAACCGCGAGGGCGGCTACACCCGGATCACCAAGATCGGGCCGCGCAAGGGCGACAACGCCCCGATGGCCGTCATCGAGCTGGTCGAGGCGCTGAGCCGCCCGGCCGCCAAGACGGTCAAGGCCGAGGAGGCCCCCAAGGCGGAGGAGGCCGCTCCGAAGGCGGAGGAGACCCCCGCCGAGGAGACCCCCGCCGAGGAGGCTCCGGCCGAGGAGCAGGCCGAGGCGAAGGCCGACGAGAAGTAGGCTCCGCGCAAGCGGGCCGCCGGTGCCCGGTCCCCGTCTGGGGGCCGGGCACCGCTGCGTCGCACCGTTCTTTCAACGTCCGTTCCATCGACGCCGCACGGAGGGAACCGATGCCCACCGAAGACGCCGCCGGCGGGGCCGGCCCGGAGACGGTCCGGATCCGCCTGGACATCGCCTACGACGGCTCTGGCTTCTCCGGGTGGGCGGTGCAGCCGGGCCGGCGCACCGTCCAGGGGGTGCTGCAGGACGCCCTGGCCCGGGTGCTGCGGGTGCCGGAGGCGCAGCTGACCGTCGCCGGCCGCACCGACGCGGGCGTGCACGCCCGCGGGCAGGCGGCGCACGCCGACGTGGCCGCGGCGGCCTGGGCCGCGGAGGGGGAGCGGGTGCTGCGCCGGCTGGCCGGGGTGCTCCCGCCGGACGTGCGGGTCACCGCGGTGCGGCCCGCCCCGGACGGCTTCGACGCCCGGTTCTCCCCGCTGTACCGGCGCTACGTGTACCGGGTGGACGACACCCCGAGCGGGGTCGACCCGCTCCGCCGGCACGACGTGCTCTGGCACAAGCGCCCGCTGGACGCCGACCGGATGAACCGCGCCGCGGCGCTGCTGGTGGGCGAGCACGACTTCGCGGCGTTCTGCAAGCGCCGGGAGGGCGCCACCACGGTCCGGGAGCTGCAGCGCCTGGAGTGGGTGCGGGAGGGCGGCCACCGGTACGCGGCCACGGTGCAGGCCGACGCCTTCTGCCACAACATGGTCCGCGCGCTGATCGGCGCGATGCTCGCGGTCGGCGACGACCGCCGCCCGGTGGAGTGGCCGGCCGAGGTGCTGGCCGCCGCGGTCCGCGACCCCGCGGTGCACGTCGTCGCCCCGCACGGGCTGAGCCTGGAGGAGGTCGCCTACCCGCCCGACACCGACCTCGCCGCCCGCGCCCGGCTCACCCGCCGAGTCCGCACCCTGCCGGCCCCGGAACCGCGGCAGCCGTTCGGTCCCTGACCGGGGTTCCCGGCCCGCTCCGACCTGCGCGCCTCCCTGCGTGCGGCGCCCACCTCGACGTCATCGTGTCGAGGCTCCGCCCGCCACCGCCCCTGCCGGACCGTCGAGCCCGCCGCGCTTTTCCCGCTGCCCCCGGCCCTGCGCCCACCCTCGGGTGGTGGCCCGCCGCTGTCACGGCGGCGTTGAGCCCGGGGTGGCGCTGTGGTGCGGGTGGGTGGGGCACCGCGGGGAGGCGCTACACCCCCGGGGACAGCTCGACGCGGGGGAGGGGATCGTGCGGCCCCGTGGGTGGTCGGGTGCTCACCCGTGGAGTCCCAGGTCGTGGTTGAGCCCGGCCAGCAGCTCGGTTCGATCTGCCGGGGCGGGGGCAGAGGTGTGCCAGACGACCTCGCCGCGTGCGTCCGCAGAGGCCAGCTCGGAGACCTCTTCGCGGTCCCGTGCCTGACCGGCACCGGGTTCGATGGGATCGTGCATGGCACCAGTGCCCGGCGGCGGAGCCGGCGCGGGCCGGAGAACGCGGAAAGAAGAGAAAAAGGAGAGGGCGGCCGTCGGGTGGCGGCCGCCCTCTCTCGCGCTCTCTGCCGTGGACCGGATCGCGCTCGGGGCTACCCGGCGGTCTGCTCGGCCAGCGCGTTCAGCGTGGTGTCGACGAAACCGCCGCCGATCTCCTCCAGGTCGGGGCCGCCCTCGCCGGGGGCGCTGCCGTCGGAGTTGGCGGTCAGGCTGAACAGCAGGTAGGGACCCCACTGGCCGCCGCTGCCCTGGCCGGCGGAGCGGTCCATCAGCTCGGCGCCGCTGCCGTCCTTGCCCTTCAGGCCGGCGAACCACTGGTTCGCACCGAGGTCCTGGGCCTCCAGGGCCGCGGTGGCCTGCTCGGCCGAGTCCATGGCGGCGACGCCCGCGGTGACCGCGACCGCCCCGTCGGCGTCCACGTAGGTCGCGCGGATCACCTGGCGGCAGCCGTTCTCCGTGAGCACCTCCCCGTAGGAGCCCTGGCCCACGGTGGCGCAGTCCTCGGTGTCGTCGACCAGGGCCAGCTCGTAGTCGGTCCCCTCGACGCTGAGGCTCTCCGGGAACAGCCCGCCGGACTCCAGCGCGGCCGGGGCCTCCGGGGGAGTGGCCGTCCCGTCCGAGGAGAGGCCGGCCTCCTGGTCCCCGCCGCCGGTGGCGAGCAGGAACGCCCCGCCGCCGCCGGCCGCGAGCAGGGCGACGAAGCCCACCCCGATCAGCACCTTGGTCCCGGTACCGCCGCGGCGGCCCGGCGGCTCGTCGTCGAAGTCGTCGAGCCCGGACAGGTCGATCTCGGCGGTGGCGCTGGTCTCGCCGGGGGGCGCCTCGTCGCGGAACATCGGGCGGCCGCCGAACTCGTCGGAGACCCGGGGCACGGCCTGCGTCGCGTCGTCCGAGCCGACCGCGGCCATGTTCTGCGTGGCCGCACCGGCGTCATCGGGGAAGTACGGCTCCTCCTCCACCGGGACGGCGCCGTCGGGCACGTTGGCCGGGCCGAGCACCCGGCCGCGCAGCGGCTGGTCCGGCGGGGTCTCCTGGGGCGCGCCGGGCGGCGGTCCGGCCGGCGGGCCCTGGTGCGGCGGCTGCGGCGCACCGGGGGGCGGTCCCTGCGGCGGTCCGCCGTGCGGCGGGGCCTGGGGCGCGCCGGGGGCCGGGGCGGCCGGGCCGAGGGCCGCGGGGAGGCCCTGCCGGGCCCGCGGCGGTCCGGCCGGTGCGCCCTGCGGCGGCTGCGGTGCGTCCGCGGGGGCGCCGGGGAGGGCGCGGGACGGCCCCTGCGGACCCGGCGGCCGGCCGGGGGCGCCCGGGGGCGGCGCCTGCGGGCCGCTCGGCCCGCCCTGGGGCGGACCGGCCGGCGGACGGGGGCCGCCGGCCGGTCCGCCCGGAGGCGGTCCCATCGGCGGGCGCTGCCCGCCGGTCGGGGCGTTCACCGGGGGCCGCCGGCCACCGGTGGGCGGCCCCATCGGAGGGCGCTGTCCACCGGTGGGAGCGTTCACCGGCGGGCGCGGCCCGCCGGCCGGCGGGTTCATCGGCGGCCGCTGGCCACCGGTCGGTGCGCCGGGAGGGGGAGGGGCCGCAGGCGGCCGGCCGGGGACGGGCGCCGGGCCCTGCGGCTGTCCCGCCGGGGGGCGCAGGCCGCCGGCGGGACCGCCGTGCGGCGGGGCCGCGGGGCCGGGCCGCCCGTGCTGCGGACCCTGGGGAGCGCCCGGCGGCCGTCCCTGAGGGGCGCCCTGCTGAGGGTGCGGCGGCACAGGGGGTGCCTGAGGGGGCCGGGGGGCGCCGTGCGGCGGTCCGGCCTCGGGACGCCCGGGCGGCTGTTCGTCAGGGCCGGGGCGTCCTGCGCTGGGGTCGTTCGGATGCGGTGTGATGGGAGTACTCCGTTGCCTGTCCTGAGGCGCGGCGCGGACGCGGGGGCGTGCGCCGGGCGGAAAACGGGGCCTCGGGGTCGGGTTCAGGGGACCGAGCGGTCCCGCGGGGGGCGCCTCGGTGCGTCGGAGCGCGGGAAGGACGCGCTATGCTCACTGCCGACTCTAGCGTCCGGTTCGCGCCGATGAGGCGATGGTATGACGGTAATCTCCCGGAAGGCCCGGTAGGGCCGGTCTCCGGGAGGCGGAAACCCCGGCTGAACCGGGCATCGGGCCCCGCCGCCCGCCGGGGGACGCGCCGAAGAGCGGACGAAGCACTCCCCGCGCGGGGCATAATGAGATGTAGGAGTAGTCACCTGTCGCGGCGCGACCGCCGGTCGGCCCCGCTTCGGCGCGGGCCGCTTTGACCTGCGGTGCACTGCAGCGATATGATGCTCCGTCGTTGTGCGTTGAGTTGCCGTGGGCTCCCTTGACATCCCGTTGGGCGCCGACCACGCATCATCGTCTGCGCACTCAACACACCGGACCACCCCCTGCAGGCAGCAGTACGCCGGGGACCCGGGCAAGGAATACGAGTCCTCCATTCCTCCTCGCGGAGGGGTGGACCACGCCGACTGAGACGAAGGCTTACGATCGTGCGCACATACAGCCCCAAGCCCAGCGATGTCCAGCGTCAGTGGCACGTCATCGACGCCAGCGATGTCGTGCTCGGCCGGCTGGCCAGCCACGTCGCAACGCTGCTCCGAGGCAAGCACAAGACCTACTACGCGCCCCACATCGACACGGGCGACTTCGTGATCGTCGTGAACGCCGAGAAGGTCGCGCTGACCGGTCGCAAGCGGGAGCAGAAGCGGGCCTACCGGCACTCCGGCTACCCGGGCGGTCTCCGCTCCGTCTCCTACAGCGACCTGCTCGAAAAGCACCCCGAGCGGGCCATCGAGAAGGCCGTCAAGGGCATGCTCCCCAAGGGTTCCCTCGGTCGCCAGATGGCCAAGAAGCTGAAGGTCTACGCCGGGTCGGAGCACCCGCACCAGGCCCAGAAGCCGGTGCCGTTCGAAATCACCAAGATCGACCAGCCCGCCTAGGCGTTCGCGAGAGCTGACAGAAGTTACGAGGAGAACCGTGGTCGAGCCCACCGGCATCGAAGACGTCCAGGAATTCGACGGGAGCGAGGAGTTCCCCGCCGAGTACACCAGCGAGTCCGCTCCGGAGACCGGTGCGGCCTATGTCCCCACCGCCTCCGGCCCCGGCGCCGGCACCGGCCGCCGCAAGCAGGCCGTCGCCCGCGTCCGGATCACCCCGGGCGCCGGTGAGTGGAAGATCAACGGCAAGCCGCTGGAGACCTACTTCCCGGACAAGGTCCACCAGCAGGAGATCAAGGAGCCGCTGGTCGCGCTGGGCTTCGAGGACGCCTACGACGTCTTCGCCCGGCTGCACGGCGGCGGCACCAGCGGCCAGGCCGGCGCGCTGCGGCACGGCATCGCCCGCGCCCTCGCCGGGCTGGACCCGGAGAACAACCGTCCGACCCTGAAGAAGGCCGGCTTCCTCACCCGCGACGCCCGCGAGGTCGAGCGGAAGAAGGCCGGTCTCAAGAAGGCCCGCAAGGCTCCGCAGTTCTCCAAGCGCTGACCCGCGCTCCCGGGAACGCCGCCGGTTCGCCCGGCACACGCTACGGCCCGCCGGTCCCCCGTCCCCACGGGTGGCCAGTGCGGGCCATAGCTGTTTTCCGGGGCTCCCCGACCGGGGAGCCCTACCCCTCACAGACATGTATCCGCTTCCCAACGAAGGGGCGAATGCCACGTGGCTCGGTTGTTCGGTACTGACGGGGTGCGGGGGGTCGCCGGGCGCGACCTCACCGCCCGCCTGGCCCTGGACCTCTCCATCGCCGCCGCACGGGTGCTCACCGAGGACGGCACCGCGGGCCCGCGCCCGCTGGCGGTCGTCGGCAGGGATCCCCGGGCCTCCGGGGAGTTCCTGGAGGCGGCGGTGGTGGCCGGGCTGGCGAGCGCCGGCGTCGACGTGGTCCGCCTCGGCGTGCTGCCCACCCCGGCGGTCGCCTACCTCACCGACGAGCTCAAGGCCGACTTCGGCGTGATGCTCTCGGCGAGCCACAACCCGGCGCCGGACAACGGGGTCAAGTTCTTCGGCCGCGGCGGGCAGAAGCTCCCCGACGAGGTGGAGGACCGGATCGAGGCGGCCCTGGCCGAGCCGGCCGAGGGGGCGGTGAACGGCGCGGTGGGCCGGGTCACCGACGCCGAGGACGGGGCGGAGCGCTACGTCCGGCACGTGCTGGAGTCGCTGCCGAACCGGCTGGACGGGCTGAAGGTCGTGGTGGACTGCGCGCACGGGGCCGCCTCCGGGGTGGCGCCCGAGGCGCTGCGCCGCGCCGGCGCCGAGGTGATCGCGATCGGCACCGAGCCGGACGGCCTCAACATCAACGAGGGCTGCGGCTCCACCCACCTGGAGGCGCTGCAGGCCGCGGTCCGCGAGCACGGCGCCGACGCCGGGATCGCGCACGACGGCGACGCCGACCGCTGCCTGGCGGTCGCCGCGGACGGCTCGGTCGTCGACGGCGACCAGATCCTCGCGGTGCTCGCGCTGGAGCTGCAGGAGGCCGGCCTGCTGGCCGACTCCACCCTGGTCGTCACCGTGATGAGCAACCTGGGGCTCAAACTCGCGATGGCCGAGGCCGGCATCACCGTGGTGGAGACCCCGGTCGGCGACCGGTACGTGCTGGAGGCGATGCGCGAGGGCGGGTGCTCGCTCGGCGGCGAGCAGTCCGGGCACGTCGTGCTGCTGGACCACGCCACCACCGGCGACGGCCTGCTCACCGGGCTGCGGCTGCTGGCGGCGGTGTCCCGCCGCGGGCTGGCCCTGGACGAGCTGGCCAAGGTGATGACCCGGCTGCCGCAGGTGCTGGTCAACGTGCGCGGCGTGGACAAGTCCCGGGCGTCGACCGACGCGAAGGTGGCGGCCGCGGTGGCCGTGGCAGAGTCCGAGCTGGGCGACTCCGGCCGGGTGCTGCTCCGGCCCAGCGGCACCGAGCCGATGGTCCGGGTCATGGTCGAGGCCGCGGAGGAGGGCCAGGCCCGTGCGATCGCCGATCGGCTGGCCGCCGTGGTCGAGGCGGAACTGGCGGTCTGAACCCCGCCGGACGGATGCGGCGCGGCCCCTGCCCGGAGCACCCGGGCGGGGGCCGCGCCGTTTCCGCTGGACGCCGCCGGCCCCATCGCCGTCCCGGTTCTTCTCCGCCCGCCGCCCCGCGGCGGAGCCGGCCGGTCAGTGCCGGTGCAGCAGCTCCCGGTTGCGCTGGATGACCTGCCAGGAGTCCGGCTCCTCGGGGGCGGACTTCAGGGTGGCCGGGGAGTCCTCGGCCCCGGGCACCTCCGGCGGGCGGCCCTGGGAGTAGAGCCAGGTGTCGTAGAGCTCGCCGAGGTCCTTGCCGGAGACCTGCTCCGACAGCGCGATGAACTCCTCGACGGTCCCGTTGCCGTGCGCGTTCTTCTGCTGCCAGGACCGGGCCAGCTCGCCGAACGCGTCGTCGCCGATCTCGGTGCGCAGCGCGTGCACCGCCAGCGCGCCGCGGTCGTAGACCGCAGAGTGGAACACGTTCTCCGCGCCCGGGTCGCCCGGCGTCACCTCCCAGAACGGGTCGTCGGCGGGGTAGGAGCGGTAGGTGTACTCGGCCAGCTCCTGGGCGGTCCCCTCGCCCTCGTGCTCGGACCACATCCACTCGGCGTAGCTGGCGAAGCCCTCGTTCAGCCAGATGTCGTCCCAGCCCTCGACCGAGACGTGGTCGCCCCACCACTGGTGGGCCAGCTCGTGCGCGACCACGTAGGTGTTGGAGCCGCGCTGGAAGAACGCGTGGCTGTAGACCGGCCGGGTCTGGGTCTCCAGTGCGAAGCCGAGGTCGGCGTCGGGGCCGGCCACCACCCCGCCCAGGGCGTTGTACGGGTAGGGGCCGAAGGACTCCTCCTGGAACTCCAGGATCTCCGGGCCGCGCTCGATGCTGGCCTTTGCCGGGCCGGCCAGCGAACCGAGGCTCTCGGCGTAGGCGTCGTAGACCGGCAGCCCGGCGTCGGTCTCGTCCTCGTGCACCTCGTACTCGCCGACCGCGAGGGTGGCCAGGTAGGTGGCGGACGGCTGGTCCTGGCGCCAGGTGTAGACGCTCTTGCCGCCGATGACCTGCTCGCCGGTGAGCACGCCGTTGCTCACCGCCCGGTACCCCTCGGGGACCGAGATGCGCACGTCGAAGGTGGCCTTGTCCAGCGGGTGGTCGTTGCCGGGGAACCACCACCACGCCGCCTCGGGCTGGCCGAGCGCGATCGCGCCGTCCGGGGTGCGGCTCCACCCGGTCACCGAGCCGTCCCCCCACTTCACCGAGGAGGGGACGTCGGCGTACTTGACCACCACGGTGAGCCGCTCGCCCTCGGCGACCGGCGCCGCCGGAACGACCTCCACCTTGTGCTCGCCGGCCGCGGAGAACCCGGCCTTCTTCCCGTTCACCCGGACCGAGTCCACGTCGAGCAGGAAGTCCAGGGTGAAGGAGTCCAGGTCCTCGGTCGCGGTGGCGACCAGGGTGGCGGTACCGGCGAGCCGGTCGGTGTCCGGGGCGTAGTCCAGCCGCAGGTCGTAGTGGCCGACGTCGTAACCGGTGTTCCCGTAGTCGGGGAAGTAGGGGTCGCCGATGCCGCCGGCCGGATCGGCGGAGGCCACCGGTGCCGCGGCGAGCAGCAGCGCCGCCGCGGCGGCACCGGCGCCGCCGCGCAGCAGAGTGCGTCGCATGGGGGAACCTTCCTGGGAGGGACGGCGTGACCGGGGGGCGGTCACGTTTCGCACTGCGGTAACCGCTTTACCCCGGGGCCATGATCGGCGAACCGGCCACATCCGGCCCACCCGCCACGCCGCTCCCGGCCTGCCCGGAAAGGCCCCGGAACGGCGCGAGGGGGCGGCCCCGCACCGGGCCGCCCCCTCGCCGGTCCGCTCCGCGGACCGGGCGCTACTCCACGGTCACGCTCTTGGCGAGGTTGCGCGGCTGGTCCACGTCGTTCCCCTTGGCCAGGGCCAGCTCGCAGGCGAACACCTGGAGGGGGACGGTGGCGACGACCGGCTGCAGCAGGGTGGGCACCGCCGGGATCTCGATGAGCTCGTCGGCGAACGGCCGCACCGCCTCGTCGCCTTCCTCGGCGATGACGATGGTGCGCGCGCCGCGGGCCCGGATCTCCTGGATGTTGCTGACGATCTTGTCGTGCAGCACGCTGCGGCCCTGCGGGGAGGGCACCACCACGACGACCGGCAGGCCGTCCTCGATGAGCGCGATCGGGCCGTGCTTCAGCTCGCCGGCGGCGAACGCCTCGGCGTGCATGTAGGCCAGCTCCTTGAGCTTGAGCGCGCCCTCCAGCGCCACCGGGTAGCCCACGTGCCGGCCGAGGAAGAGCACGGTCTCGGCGCCGCTGAGCGAGCGGGCCAGCTCGCGCACCGGGCCGACGGTGTCCAGCACCCGCTCCACCTGCTCGGACATGGTGGCGAGCTGGGAGATGACCGCGGTCACCTCGTCGCCGAACTTGAGGTTGCGCACCTGCGCCAGGTAGAGGCCGATCAGGTAGCAGGCGACCAGCTGGGTGAGGAAGGTCTTGGTGGCGGCGACGCCGACCTCCGGGCCGGCGTGGGTGTAGAGCACGCCGTCGGACTCGCGCGGGATGGTGGAGCCGTTGACGTTGCAGATCGCCAGCACCCGGGCCTGCTGCTCGCGGGCGTGCCGGACGGCCATCAGGGTGTCCATGCTCTCGCCGGACTGGGAGATCGCGATGACCAGGGTCTGCCGGTCCAGGATCGGGTCGCGGTAGCGGAACTCGCTGGCGACCTCCACCTCGCACGGGATCCGGCACCAGTGCTCGATCGCGTACTTGGCGATCAGGCCCGCGTGGTAGGAGGTGCCGCAGGCGATGATGACGATCTTGCCGATCTCGCGCAGCTCGGCGGGGGCGAGCCGCATCTCGTCCAGGGAGAGCGTGCCGTCCGCGCCGACCCGGCCGAGCAGGGTGTCGGCGACCGCCTTCGGCTGCTCGACGATCTCCTTGAGCATGAAGTAGTCGTAGCCGGCCTTCTCCGCCGCGGAGGCGTCCCAGTCGACGTGGTACTCGCGCACCTCGGCCGGGCGGCCGTCGTAGTCGGTCACCGTGACCGAGTCCCGGCGCAGCTCGACCACCTGGTCCTGGCCCAGCTCGATGGCGTCCCGGGTGTGCGCGATGAACGCGGCCACGTCGCTGGCGAGGAAGTTCTCCCCGTCGCCGCGGCCGACCACCAGCGGCGAGTTGCGGCGCGCGGCCACCACCAGGTCGGGGGCGCCGACGTATGTGGCGACCAGGGTGAAGGCGCCCTCCAGGCGGCGGCAGACCGAGCGCATCGCGGCGGCCAGGTCGTCGTCGCCGCGCTCCTTGAGCTCCTCGGCGAGCAGGTGCGCCGCGACCTCGGTGTCGGTCTCGGAGGCGAACTTGCAGCCGCGCTCCTCCAGCTCGGTGCGGAGCGCGACGAAGTTCTCGATGATCCCGTTGTGGATCACCGCGACCCTGCCGTCGTTGTCCACGTGCGGGTGGGCGTTGAGGTCGGTGGGGGCGCCGTGGGTGGCCCACCGGGTGTGCCCGATCCCGATCCCGTCCGCGCTGCGCGGCGTCTCCTCCAGCGCGCGGCGCAGGTTCTCCAGCTTCCCGGCGCGCTTCTCCGTCTCCAGCCTGCCCTCGGAGAGGACGGCGACGCCCGCGGAGTCGTATCCGCGGTACTCCAACCTTGCCAGGCCGTCAACGACGACTTCGAGCGCCGGTTGCGGCCCGACGTAGCCAACGATTCCGCACATGGGCGCAAGCGTAGTTCACAAAGGGGCCTACCGACGCCTTCCGTGGTGTGGACCAATCGCCGTTTTCGCAGGTAGCGGTATAGACCAGTGGGCGACCCCGGCGGTGGAGCCCCAGGTGGGGAGGGGGGCGCCGGCCGGCGCGCCCGCCGGAACCGGGCGAAGCCGGGAAAAACAAGAGACTGGCCACAATCGGCGCGCCGGGGTCGGGCGGCTCCCGGAGGGGCCGGTGCCCGGAGCCCTGTTCACCCTCCCCTAAAGTGGGCAGACGTGTCACAAGCGACGAAGAACGGCTTCTCATCGCCCTACGTTGAACTGGACCGCCCGGCCTGGGCGGCCCTGCGCGACGCGACCCCCCTCTCCCTGACCGAAGCCGAGCTCGACGTGCTGCGGGGCATCGCGGACCCGACGTCGCTGGACGACGTCCGCGACATCTACCTGCCGTTGTCCCGGCTGCTCAACCTGTACGTGAAGGCGACGCGGCAGCGGCACGGCGCGGTCCGCGCCTTCCTCGGCGAGGACGACCGCCCGGCCCCGTTCGTGATCGGCGTGGCCGGCAGCGTCGCCGTCGGCAAGTCCACCACCGCCCGCCTGCTGCGCACCCTGCTCGCCCAGTGGCCGGACCACCCCGACGTCGAGCTGGTCAGCACCGACAACTTCCTCTACCCCAACCGGGTGCTGCAGGAGCGCGGCATCATGAACCGGAAGGGGTTCCCGGAGAGCTACGACCGGCGCGCGCTGGTCCGGTTCGTCTCGGAGATGAAGGCCGGGGCGGCGCAGATGGACATCCCCATCTACTCCCACCTCGCCTACGACATCCTCCCGGGCAGCGTGCAGACCGTGCACCGGCCGGACATCCTCATCGTCGAGGGCATCAACGTGCTCCAGCCGCCGCTCGCCGGGCACCTGGCCGTCTCCGACTTCTTCGACTTCTCCATCTACGTCGACGCCAAGGTGGAGCACGTCCGCCGCTGGTACCTGGACCGGTTCCTGGAGCTGCGCCGCACCGCCTTCTCCGACCCGCGCTCCTACTTCCACGCCATGGCCACCACCGTCGAGGAGGAGCGGGCCAAGGAGTTCGCGATGAACACCTGGCGCAGTATCAACGAGGTCAACCTGGTGGAGAACATCCAGCCCACCCGGGCCCGCGCCACCCTGGTGCTGCACAAGGGCGAGGACCACCGGGTGCGCCGGGTGCGGCTGCGGAAGACCTGAACGCCCCTGTTCCTCCCGAGGTTCCCGGCCGGGCGTCCGGATCCGGCCGCCGAGCCCGTTCCGCGGAACGGGCCGGGGCCGCACCGCGTCCCACACCGAGACGGAAGCGGCTGCCGTGCAGGCGGTATCGGAGGACGGAGGGGCCATGGCATCGGAGTTCAAAGTGGCCGGCAGAAAGAGCTCGAAGGCGGTGGTGGCCGGGGCCATCGGGGCGCTGTCCCTGGTGGTGGCGGCCGGGTGCAGCAGCCCGGACACGGTGACCGCGCGCTGCGTGGACAAGGACCGGCTCAACGACGG
>Ga0079224_100000794_pt1 | contig 33508 bp, 20 predicted proteins | sample Stecom2015_FD_80414 | JGI IMG/M metagenome (GOLD analysis project Ga0079224, IMG submission 80414) | Agricultural soil microbial communities from Utah to study Nitrogen management - Steer compost 2015 | ecosystem: Environmental > Terrestrial > Soil > Agricultural land | place: USA: Utah... | reverse complement strand
CCTTGACCATATTCATATTGAAAATCCGTATAATCTAACGGTTGGTCTGCCTGAAAGCTTGAGGTGTAACTGATCCCGATTCCGGCTTGTTGATCGCTCCCGGATTTTGTTGTAATAATTATCGCTCCATCTTTAGCCCTGAACCCATATAACGCGGCCGCAGCCGCTCCTTTCAATACCGTAAGCGAGGCAATATCATCCGGATTAATACTCTGTAGGCCGTCTCCTAAATCGGTATTCATTTCACCGGTATTACCGCCACTTGCTCCATTTGCTCCGCCTTGCGGTGCATTATTAATCGGTACTCCATTTACAACGATCAAAGGCGAGTTATTGCCTCCAAATGAGGATTGTCCTCTTAAACGAATTTTGGAAGAGCCTCCAGGTCCGGTTGGAGAAGGAGAGACATTTAATCCAGCTACTTTTCCCGACAAGCTGTTTCCAAAATTAGTTGTCCGATTTTCAGTTAACTGTTCAGGATCAACAGCAGAAGCCGAGTAGCCCAATTTTTTGTTTTCGCGCTTAATTCCCCAGGCGGTCACAATAACTTCACCCAGTTGTTGCGCATCTTCCTGCAATATAACGTCCAATCTATTTTTCGCGGTCGTACTGATTTCCTGTGAGACATAACCCAGATAGGTAAATACAAGGACGGCATTAGCTGGGACGACAAGTGTGTAAGAGCCATCAGCAGCAGTCCGTGTCCCTTTCCCTTGCGCCCCTTTTACTAACACACTTACACCTGCAAGCGGTTGGCCGGAAGCACTTTGACCAACCCACTGATTGTTTTTTGCTGATGCAACTTATTCCTCACCACGACAAGGTTGTCTTTCAACTCCATATATTCTAAATCAGTATTAAGCAGCAGACGAGCCAGCACCTCCATAACAGGCGTATCTTTTGCACTGATAGAAACCGGCTTTTCGAAAACGCCGTTCTCTTCGCTGTACATAAGCCGTATTTTACCCTTTTTTTCAAGTAATGGAAACACATTTTTGAGCTTTACATTTTGCACCACCAGATCAATTTTTTCTCCTTGATGATCAGTGTTGGCTATACTGTTTAGAGAAAAAAGCAAGAGAAGAAAAAAACAGTAAAAACGTAATAAACATTTGGTTTTTGTAAAAAAGTAAACAAAAAGTCTTCCAGGAAGAACTCTTTCGTTTAGTTCTTTTTTTTTCATAGCTTTGGTCATAATTGTTAAAAAATCTGAAGAATAGTGTTAAGCTAGTTCTAGGAGTCAAATGAGAGGTGTTGGCGCACTTCTCATTTTTTTATCATTCCGATCTTGTCATAGTTATTAATTTATAATAGTTAACAATACATTTATTCATCCTGTTGCATGCCATTTTTTAAAGCTTGCGGTTTTATGATTAGTTCTTTAGTTCTGTTTATTGGTTCTTACTATTAAAGACAATAAATTTTTAAAAATTCCCTAATAACTTTTGATATTAAAAAGCAGGGGCTATCAATTTCTATAACTACCTAACTATTTGTCAACTTAATAGCTAACGTTTGCATCGCTACTACAACTTTGGCGACTATGTATATACCTAACAGCAAAGAAGTTAATCGGGAAGCGCAAATGCAATATATGAGCCACCTGGTTTTTTTCCATATTTTGTACCGCCGGCAGCAATTACAACATATTGCTTTCCGTTAACTTCATAGGTAGCCGGAGTAGCAAAACCACCGGCGGGCAATTTAAACTCCCAAAGAATCTTTCCGGACTTTTTGTCAAAGGCGCGAAAGAGCTCGTCTTGTGCTGCTCCAATAAAAAGCAAGTCACCTGCTGTGACAATGGGGCCTCCATGATTCTCTGTGCCGGTTGGAGCCACTCCTTTTCTCTTTAATTCAGGATATTCACCCAGTGGAACCTGCCATAAAAATTCTCCTGAATTGAGATCAATTGCGCTTAAAGTTCCCCAAGGAGGTTTTACAGCCGGATACCCGTCAGGTGTACGAAACTGGACCTGTCCGTTATTAACGTAAGGGGCGACATACGGAAATACGCTTTTTTCGTCAGCTTGCTTATTTGTTAAATTTGACTGTTGATGTAAGTCTTCTGATTGGGCAGCTATATTGTCTTTCAGTAAAAAGCTGACGATGGCCGCTTGTTTCGGCGCATTGATATGTCGAAACGAAGGCATCATTCCTTTACCAGTGTTCATAATATCAAATATGTCTTTTTTATTAGCACGTTCGCTTATATTTAATAAGCTTGGGTAGCTTTTATTCCCGCTGCCTTTCAGGTCAACACCATGGCATACGGCGCAATTGGCCAGATACAACGCTTTGCCTCTGCTTACTTTCTCTTCTTTTTGTTGCGCCATACCGGTTGCCAGATCCATCATTTTTAAGTCCCACGGCATATCGTTTGCGTTAACATACAATATGCCTTCGGTATCGGCAGCTGTTCCACCCCATTCCGCACCTCCTCCTATATGAAAAATTATTGAACCTGCACTGTTTGGTGGTATAAATTTATTTCCTGATCGCGTTTCTTCAAATCTCTTTTTAACAAATTGGTAGCCTTCCATTGTCATATCATTGAAATCTTCTTTGGTAAACAATTGCCTGGAAAAGGGCTTAGGCTTTACAGGATATGGTTGTGTAGGCCAAGGCTGCTCACCTGGCATGGCCCCATTGGTAGGTACAGGCCTTTCTTCTACCGGAAAAAGTGGTTTCCCACTATCACGATCTAACACATAAATCACTCCGTCTTTTGTTGCTTGTGCAACAGCGTCTATTAATTTACCTTGATGTTTAACCCTTACCAAATTAGGAGGGTTCGATAAGTCACGATCCCAAAGGTCATGATGGATTGTTTGAAAATGCCAAATACGACGCCCGGTTTCCGCGTCCAAAGCCAAAATACAATTAGCAAAGAGGTTGGTGCCATGTCTATCTCCTCCATAAAAATCAACGGACGGAGATCCCGTTCCCAAATACACAACCCCTCTTTTGCTATCCAACACCATACCCGACCAGCAGTTTGCCCCACCTATTTTTTTATAGGCATCTTTCGGCCAGGTATCATAACCGAACTCTCCCGGTTGCGGTATTGTATGGAAAATCCATTTAATTTTTCCCGATAATACATCATACGCACGTATATGTCCAGGAGCGGCATCGCCAAATTCTGAAACGCGCGATCCCATAACAATGGTATTTTTGTAGATAATACCAGGTGATGTGGCAATTACAAATAGGTTACTTATATCATGTGATAAATTTTCTTCTAAGCCTTTATGTAGGTCTACCTTCCCAGCCTCGCCGAATTCAGTAACAGGTAGACCTGTATAGGCATCTATCGCATAAAGAAATGAGCCGGCAGTAAAAAGAATGCGCTTCGCCCCCTTTCCTTCCCAAAAACTCAAACCTCGATTGGCATGATATTGCGGTTCGCTTGTTTTAAAGGGGTCAAAAACCCATATTTCTTTTCCTGTTGCAGCATCTAGTGCAAAAACCTTCAATTGAGGTGTGGTTCCGTATAAAACGCCATTTACTATGATAGGTTGGCATTGGATTTCGAATGGTCGTTCACCTGATTTGTTTTCTCCCGTTTGATACTCCCAGGCTACATTGAGGTATTGCACGTTTTCTGTATTGATTTGATTAAGTGGCGAATACCGATTCCCAAAATTGTTCCCCCCATATACCGGCCAGTCAACGCCGGTTTGGTCGTTTCTGTCTTCGTTGTTACAACTGAATGCTAGTACAGTTATAGTCATCCATAATAGTTGGATACAAGGTTTCAAAATTGACATGAAAATGATTTAATCGTATACGGTTTATAACTTATATATTCACTATAGACAAGAAATCTTTGAATAATCCCTAATGAAACTATGACTTTTGCGTATAAACGATCTGGAAATTGTTGGATTGTTGCATCACGAATAGTGACAGTAGCAATAATATTAACATACTCCAACTCGTTATTGCATGCTTGACTTATGGATAGGCCAACCGAAGGGATGGGACCACAATGCGAGGCGATCTCCGGTTTGTTAACGTCACATGATTAAATAGTACAAAAGCAGGGCAAGTAAATGCTTAAAGCGTAACCCTATTGCTTAACGCGGATAGTAGATTAGTGACGAAATGGTTGAAGGTTATAACGGATTACGCCAGCTTAAATTCGGCCTTAAGAATATGAGCTAATTTTTTCATGGCATTTACCAAATGTGCATCCACCGTCTTTGTGGACAACCCTAGAATATCAGCTACTTCTTTGTAGGAAAACCCCTCCTCTTTCACAAGTTGAAAAACTAATTTACATTGCTTTGGTAAGGAAGCAATAGCTTGTTCTAGTTTTGCCTTCATCTCTCCCTGAATAAATATAGCTTCAGGACTTGGCGTATTTATTTGAATATCAAAATCCACCTCATCGAGTGACAGGAGCTCGCGCCCCGTATGTTGCTTCAATACATTCAGTGATTTATTTCTTGCAGCTACAAAAGCGTAATGCTTCACATTCTTTATCTCCAATAGTTGCTGGCGCTTCTCCCACAGCATGAATAAAACATCACTTGCCACTTCTTCTGATAATTCCCATGATTTCAGAAAACCGAAAGAAAATTTTCTAATCGGTTCAAATAAAATATTAAATACCTCAATATAGACACCTTCGGTATTAGCAATCGCCATTTGGTGAACCAAAGACGTTAAATCACGTATTTTTTTGGTCATGGTTATATAATTGGAGAAACCAAATATACTATTTTTTGATCCGCCACAAAATAATCCTCAGAAAAAAGCGAAACAACGGACCGATTTCACGAATTACTTTATGTTAAATCCTATTTTCTTTTTTTTAAAACGAGATTAAAATAAGAGTTTGTTGAAGCAAGGTATACATTTTTATAATTGATTAAAGCAAAACGATTTTTGAACACTTACGCGCACTACTTATACAACCCATTAAACAATAATTTGAAAGTACCATGTGCCTGCCCTCTGTTGGTAATTTCCGGCCCAAAAGCGTAAAAAGAGCCCTTTCCTACTGTGGTGTAAAACGCAGCAATACCTCCTTTAAGATATGCCTGTCCCCAAGCCCACCCACTTTTAAGTATTTTATCGGTATCAAACCACATCAAAGGTTTTATTTGATTCAACCCCTCATTTTTGATCCTAAATGTTTCGCTATTGTTGAAAACCACATCAACATAGGAGCGCATGCCAAAATTGGGTATCTGCGTGGTATCAACACGAACCGTTAAAATGCTGCTTGGTATATAGAATTTATCACCTGATAAGGTCATCGATTCCCCGTTATCGTTTTTTACACTTAAGGCATTTTCTACGGGCAGTTTAAAATGGTAGGCTAAATTAGTTGCACTGCCGACGGTAACAATCCTACCTCCTTCCTTCAGGAAGGTTCTAAGTTGAGGAATAGATTTATCTACACTTAAGCTTCCCAACATATGGTGATAAGCCACGGGTACCTCCTCTTTTGATGGCATTCGTAGATATCGACTGCTATTCTTTATAGTTGGTAAAGGAGGCATTCCACCTCCGACGAACAAAATAACATCAAATCTTCTGTGCAGCAGACCTTTGTCTATATCTTTCGGATAAACAAGTTGGAAATCAAAATGAAATTGTTCCAGGATCCAACGCACCCAACCGGAAGGTATGGAGCCACCGTAATAATCGAACAGAGCGATTCGACCGGGTTTTATATTCAAAAGATCTTTTGGCTTTATAGGAATTGCTTTAGCCGTGACACCATACTTACTCACCACTTTCTGTAATAAAGCACTTTCTTTTGTTTCTACATAGAAAGAACCGGCAGGCATTCCCACCGTGACGGCCTGTGTTCTGTAAACTTTTATATTTTCTTTCAGCAAATCATTAACGGCGGTAAAGGAGTCATTTACGTTAGCATCCAACAAATACCCCTGTTTGGAAGAAGCAAGCTCTTTGACAGGTGGATCTTGTAACAAACCGTAAGCAATACGTTCAAATGGCCCATCAAAAGCATCCGTTATTCGGTCGAAGCGTACTCCCATCTGAAACGCTAAAGTCCATCCAGCTGCATCATATGGTTTTACCGGTGGACCACCGGGATATTGAAAATCGTTCGGATGATCTTGCGGTTCAAACATATCCAACACATGCGCGCGGAAGGCTTGTGCCGTTTTTACGATATAAGACCCTGCAGGGTAGCGCTTTGACCCCACAGAAAAATCTGCCTTTGCCTTATGTATTAGTACACCTGATTTGATTAACGCATTAACAAATTTCACCGCTGTAGGAAAGTCTGATTGATCAGCTGGAATAATATAACCCCGTGCATCTCGAAAGGCAGGATTTTTCAGAACAGCGTCATAGTAGTGCCTAGGAATTGTATCGCCTTTTAATTGCTTCTCGCCTTTGTCTCTTTTATAAGCCATAGCAATAGAATCTGCGTAACGTGGCAAGAGTGTCCAATTATCTCTACTTCCCTTCTCTATGGCATTTTTCCCCATCAGGTATATATTATAAAGCAGTTCATCTCCATGCCGCTGCGCATAATTCAAGATGGCGTAGTTTAACGAAAGTGAATAGTCGATTGACTGCCTAAAATGCCAGGTTTGTGGGGTAACCGGATTGGGAGTTGCATTATTCGGTATCAAACGTGTTGGTATTACCGGCACTTCTTCGGGTGTCGGATTGCCAATAATCTCGGTCAATATCCCGATCATATTATGAAAGTAAGGAGTTGTTCTTAGTCCACCGTTCCACCAAGTAGAAAATACAGAGCCGCTTAGACGTGTATAACCAGGTTTGTTCTCCGCATTTAACCGATTGTTCATAGCCGCCGCGACACCGTCTATGCCGGTTATGATCAATGGGTCAAATACGTGATTAAAAGGATCACGGTAAGGAGGGCCCGCTAAAACCGAACCTTCGGGTCCGCGTTGGTGATGGTTATAAACGATTTGAGGCATCCATTCAATGTACTGCTGGCGCGCAATATGCGTACTTTCTTTCATGTTCATCATGAAAAAATCGCGGTTATTATCGTGCCCGATATATTTTTGATATAATCGCGGGATATGCATGTTACGCTTTTTGGGATCCTGCTCTTGCATATACCAGGTACTCATCAATTCTTGTCCATCCGGATTTACCTGCGAAAGTAGAATAATAACGCCGTCCAATATGGCTTTATTTTCAGCATCATTGCGACTAACTAACTGATAGAAAGTCTCGATCAGCTGATGAGTGCCAACCGTCTCATTGGCATGCAGCCCACCGTCTATCCATACCACCGGCTTACCTTCCATGGCTAGTTTTTTTGCCTCTTCACAGGAAAGGTCTTCGGCGCGTGCCATTTTTTGTGAAATTTCCTTATATCGGCTGAGTTTTTTTAAATTTTCAGGAGATGAAATCACCCAGATATACTGCCTTCGCCCTTCTTCGGTTTTCCCGATTTCCAACGTTTGTACCCGATCCGAAAGTTTGTCGATCAGCTGAAAATATTTTTCCAATTGTTGATAAGTTGCCAGTTGATAATCATCACCGATTGAAAATCCAAAGTGTGATTTTGGCACAGGAATCGCTTGTGCCAACACCTTCCCCGTTACGGTTAAGAATAGCAGGAAAAGGAAGCATCTTTTTTTACCGTAATTCATTATATCTTACTCAATTTACGCTGATTTGAAAAGTTACCTGATTTTCAATGTCCATCTATGCTTGAGGAGCAATTATATTTACGTATCATTATCCAGTAACTGCCTAAATAAAAACGACCAGTTCTTAAAACAGCTTCTAAACACTAGTTCATCGCTCGCTAACCCTGACAGATGGCAGAAATAAAAAATTCTCATCTCTTTTTTATACCCAACAGTCAGTTAATACAGATTTTTAGGCTTGATACAATTTTAAAATAATTAACCATAAAAAACAAACTTAACATTATTTACATTTAACTTAAGTAAGCAAATACAAAAGAGACATGGATTTGTATGATAACACCATAACTTCATTACCGTTTAGAATATTCAATGAAAAACGTTTATATTCTTGAATGTCCTTCTAATTTAGGGCTCAAAGAACCTTATCCGGGGCGCGAGCCGGGGGTAAGGATGTTACCCGATTGGTTAAAACAATGGGGTTTATACGACAGCATTCCCAGCATACGGGTTACTAGGCTTGAGGCTCCGGCCTACACGATGAATTTAGATAGGGAAAGCGGGATTCGCAATGCCGATGCTATCGTCGATTATGCACTTACTCAAAAGCGTTTTTTTGAAAAGGAAATTAAAGATTCTGTATTCCCTTTCGTTCTAGGTGGAGATTGCAGCGTTTTACTGGGGCCGTTATTAGCTTTGGCTGAACGGGGCCGCCATGCATTATTTTATTTAGATGGCCATACTGACTTTATTTGGCCTTCTTTATCGCAAACTGGCGGTGCAGGTGGCATGGCGGCAGCTTTCGCTGCGGGTCGTGGGCCCGAAAAGATGACCAATATATCAAGTTTGAAACCCTACATCGACGAGCAACATGTTTGGTGCGTGGGAAATAGAGAATACGTAGATTGGTATGAGCAGGCCATTATTGAATCAAAGGCGACTTATATTCCATTGTACCAACTAAGGTCAAGGGGCATTCAATCTTGTGTTGCCTCCTTTTTAAATCATATCGAAAAAGAAGAATTGTCCGGTTTTTGGATTCATTTTGATGTCGATGTACTGAACGACAAGTTGATGCCGGCAGTAGACAGTAGAATCCCTGATGGTTTGGCTTACGAAGAATTAGTGGAATTACTTGTTCCTTTGCTCGATAGTCCAAAAGTTGCCGGAATGACACTTACTATTTTGGATCCGGACCTAGATCCCTCGGGTTTGCATACCAAAAAATTTGTAGAGCAAATAAGCTACATTTTCAAGGAAATCTGCGGTTAAAACACCTAAATTAAGTAAACGTCTGTAGGGGTCTTTACTACAGACGTTATTAACATCATTAAACGGCTAGCTGTAACTGACTCAATTTCTCCGTAATAAATGCAAGTTCATCGGTTGAAATCGTGCTATCGACAGCCTTTGCATTTTGAACCGCTTGCTGCGTATCTCTAGCCCCGACCAGGGTAATGGTAATGCCTGGCTGTTCTAATGTCCAAAGGAGAACAAGCTGCCCTAAAGAAATGTGTTTATCATCTGCCAAGGGTTTGATACTTTCTAGAAACGCATTTGTTCTTTTTAAATTCTCCTCTTGAAAATAATGAAGTCCTGCACGATGATCCCCTTCACCAAAAATATGACCTGGCTTCATCTTACCGGTTAACAAGCCACGTTCTAGTGGACTATAAGCAATAATGGACTTATGATGCTGCTGGCAGTACGGAATAATCTCTTGCTCAATATCCCGCTTCACCATGCTATACGGAACTTGATTAGAAGCAAGTTTCAATGTACGTTCGGCTTCTTCCATTTGCGGAACATTGTAATTACAAACACCGGCATGCCGAACCTTCCCATCTTTTATCAATTGGGCAACAGCCTCCATCGTTTCCTCGATGGCTGTGGTTTTATCAGGCCAATGAATTTGGTAAAGATCAATGTAATCGGTTCGTAACCGACGCAAGCTGTCTTCACATTCTTTCACAATGCTCTCTTTACCTGCATATTTATAAATATCGATATCTTTCCCACTATTGTCCTTGCTTTTGAAGGCAAAGTCGCCCTGTATCGAATCCCATCGCATGCCAAATTTCGTAAGAATTAAGACCTTATCCCGCGGTAATCCCTGAATGGCTTCGCCTACGATTTCTTCGCTTGTTCCCTGCCCGTAAATCGGTGCCGTATCAATCGTGTTTACACCTAACTCGTAGGAAGCCTTGATGGCATCTATTGCATCTTTTCTTTCCGTTCCTCCCCACATCCATCCCCCGGCGGCCCAAGCACCGAAAGTTATAACTGAAGGGTTTAAATCTGTCTCTCCAAGTTTTCTGTACTTCATTTTTTGTCTACTATTTTATATGTGTGTTATAAAGAAAATAAATACTCTTAGCGGTTTTGTTACAGCTACTATCATAGCCACTTCTACCAAAAACCCTATATTAGCTTTCAAAAATAATTTTATGAGAAAACTGAGCTCAACAAATTATTACAACCAGACCTATCTAGAGGAAAAATGCGCCTTGAATGAACTTTTACATTTATTAAGTAAACGATGGCTGACTGATGTTCTGTTCAGCATCGAAGAAGGAAACACTCGGTTTTCGAGCATAAAAGAAGATTTAAAGCACATAAGCGATAATATTTTAGCAGATCGATTAAAACATCTTGAACATTACAAATTGATTCGCCGTCGTAATAACATACACGAAGTTCCGCAACGTGTTGAGTATTCACTAACAGAATCCGGTACAAAACTAAGCGACATGCTTGATCAGTTATGTAAGTTTGCCGAAGGCGAAATCGACTTTCCGGAATAACCCGGAATCCGTAACATTTTGACTACATTCTAAATCCGTTTTTTGTTTGATTGCTTTACAAAAAAAAGCATTCTAGATAAAATTGCAAGTACTTAGTAAATTGTGAGTAACGATTTGCCATCAGATGATTCTTTACAAAACGAGTGTGAACCGTCATTAACCTTACATTAACTATTAACCAGCTACTGCCTGGCACCGTGTGCAAGTACGACGATTATTAGACAGTTCTATTCACGCATACAAACATAATCTCATAAAGTATTGTTATATTCGCAGCGTATAAAATTTGCGTTAGAAAGGAATGTTGCTCCAGAGAGAAAAAATTGTTTGCAAAAGGGAACTTTATTTAATCCTTATTTGCGTATCCAGTTTCTTATTAAGCTCTTTTTTCTTTTATAATAAAACACCTGTTCAAAGCGTAAATCAGTTTAGCGGATTCGTTATACAGGACTATGCCCTTGATGATGTAATAACACCCTCCCGGCAGACAAAAAAACAAGCCCACAAAGAATATAGAAATACCATACTGAATTGTTTAAGTTCTTTTCAGGAATCTATACTAACTCCTATACATCCGCTTTCGATTTTTTATACATCAATATGGTATAAACCATTCTATTACGATTTTCTCTCTCTATATAAATTATTTTAACAAGCGAAACTTTTAACGCTCAGAGAAAACGTAAAACTACTTCTCTTGACCCATGGTGCTTATTTGAAAACTGATTTTTAGAAGTTACGTTCATGACAGAAATTTTTGATTTTTTCCAAAACCTCACAAATCCTGAGTGGATCATGGAGAACGGAGGCTTATATCTTTTATTATTTATTGTATTTGCAGAAACAGGGATTTTACTCGGATTTTTTCTTCCCGGCGATCCGCTCCTTTTTATAACCGGGATGATTTTAGCAAACAATACACTTCCGGATGTAGATTCCATATGGAGTCTTTTATATTGGATTTTATTAATATCCATCGCAGGCATTTTAGGTAATTTCTTAGGCTATTGGACAGGCAAACGCTCGGGAAGTGTACTTCTTAAACGAAAGGACAGCTTTTTATTTAAAAAGAAGTATATCGTACAGGCGCAAGAATTCTATGAGAAGAAAGGCGGCGGCGCCATCATTTTAGCTCGATTTATGCCTATTGTGAGGACTTTTGCTCCAATTGTGGCCGGTATAGTTAAGATGGACCTACGAAAATTTTCAATTTTCAACATTGCCGGTAGTTTTATCTGGGTGGGTGTTTTAGTAACAGCAGGTTACCTGTTGGGCGAAAATGAATGGATAAAAAACAATTTGGAGAAAATCATTTTCTTAATTGTCCTTATCGCTACCGCTCCGGTTTTAATCAAAATGTTAAAAGGTTTAAGAAGTAAAGGTTTAGAAAAGAATGCTTCGTAAATTAATGCAGTGTTGACTAAAAAATAAAGGTCTCCAACCGGGGAGATTGGAGACCTTAGCTAACCAATTATAAACCTAAATTATGATGAGACAAAGATAGTGTACAAAATACACTTTGTCAAGTTTTTTTATATTATTTCGCTATTTGATAGTGAAAAACCCCTCTCGCCAGTTGCCCATTAGCACCAATTCCCTCTATTACTATTCGATATTTACCCTCGTTACCGGTGTTAAAGTAGCTTACACTTGCTTTACCTTCTTTATTAACCGATACTACCGGACTCCAATACACGGTACTACGTTGATCAGCTAAGATATCCGCTCTTTCTGACACACCGTATTTAGGGGAATAGAACTCACGCGTTGATGTAAAACCTTTCGGTGCATAGAGCTTCGTACTATAATCGGTACGTTCCGTTGGTGACCATCCCTTAGTATTGATTAAGATGACTCCGGTAGCAGCCCCGCCTCCATATATATTAGTGAGCGAGGGTGATCGCAGTACTTCCAAGCTTAAAATTTGAGTAGGATCTATTAAATTTTGTTCAAAAATACCTACCAAGTCCTGTAAATCTCCGTCGCTATGAAGATCAAGTATGCGCCCATCAATAATAACCTGCATTTTTCCACCCCGCGTAGAGGTAGGAAAAGTGACAGGCCCGATGCTAGTTTGTTCTGTTCTAAACACAACGCCTCGTAGGCGTCCTTCCAAACAGGCCCTTAGCGTTGGACAAGTCCCTAGCTCGCTCGCTGATATTATCTGATCAGCTCTACCCGGACCGTTAAGATTATAAGATCGCGGCAATGATTTAGCCGTTTTGGCGTTTACAATGACCTCATTTAATTTAATGAGCCTACTTTCAAGTCCCACCTTGGCTAATGCATCATCATGTTTTTTTGTACTCGAAAAGTATGTATCAAGTTGTTGATTAACATTTAGTGATAGATCGGCTGTATTCTTATTATAGGTTACGCTTAAACTTGGAATCCCTTCCAAAACGAGTTCGACTTTATCACTCCCTTTCTCGGAACGCCCTTGTATGGTAAATTTTATATTATCGGCTAAAAATAGACTGTCAAACACAAACACACCTTCTGTGTCTGTAATAGTTTCGAGCGTAATATTTGCAGCCACGGAAAGCAACGTTATTTTACCATTAACAACCGGTTTACCTTGGAGTGTAAGCAATTTCCCGCTAATGGAGGATACCATTTTTTCGGGAGGATAAATCGGTTTTTTCAACTTGTCGTCCAGCAAATCCGACCAAAGAAAACGTCGGTACCCCTGCGTCATCAGCAACAGGTCCAAATGATCGCGCTTTTCATCAGTTATATTGGTAAAATAGTAATTTGGTTGTTCGATATATCCTCTTAAATTACTTTGTAATAATAATTGAGAGAGAATGGTGGTTTCTTGCTCTTCTTTAACAGGAACTTGGCTTTCATCGATAACAGCTAAGGAAAAATTTCCTGAAACCGGCAGTCCTTCATTGTCGAGCACGCTTAAGTTAAAGTTTTGCTCGCTTCTTGGCTTATAACTATCTTTTAAATTCGTTAGGGATATATTTAAATTATCGCCACGCTCTATGAAAGCAATCCGTTCATTCAAAGCTTGCCCTTGACTAAACAAAGTGAATTGGACAATTCCTGAAACACCTTGTGTCAACGGCACATATAAATTGTTTAGTGGACAATTAGGGCTTAAATCAGTTGCATAAAACACTTCTCCATCTGCTTGTGCAACAATACTTATCGGTTGTTTCAATCGATCGTTACTGCACATAATACGTAAAAGCACTGTATCCGTTGCAGCCTGCGAATACACCGACAGCACATATCCGGAAGTCTTTACCTTGGGAAGCGAAAGCTGCTTTGTGCTACCATCCTGAAATGCAACTTGAGCCTTGTATTGCTTTCCACTTTCGGGAGTAAACATAAACTGCCCCATACCCGCATGCACGCTATTAAATGTTGTTAAAATTTGCTGATTTTCATCCAACACTTCACCTTTTATCTCGACACCCAGGCCATTCACACCTATTGCCTTAAAACCGATCCGATTGGGAACACCCGCCACTAGATCACCACTTTCAGGAAAAAACTGGACATCGGCCCGATCATATTGTAAATTTATCGGAAAAATGCTTGTCGTTACTTTCTCTTTATCTAGCCGAATTTCACTTACAATAAAAGCCGTAATTGAATCACGTAAACTTCTTTCACTCAATGGCACCATTAATCGTCCCTCTTCATCCGTTTTACCCTTTCGCTGGCTCAATAACTCAGCCTCCGTCCGTATGAAGTATTCGATTGATTTATCGACCAGAGGTCTCCCTTCTCCATCTAAAAACCGGATATGCATCCCATTAATTTTTTTTTCTTCCGTTTCATCAAATTGCAAAGTTGCTTGGGTTTGAATTCCATAAGGGCTTATGGCACCGATGTATAAGATGCGGTCATAAAAGTAATCGCTGTCAGCATTCCGCATCCACTGCGTATATGCTCTTAAACGATAGTTTCCTGCTTTTAATTCTACAGGCAAACTAATATTGCCCTTAGCCATACCGGCAATGAGTGGTAACTTAAGTGAAGAAACTACCGAATCAGTTGAAGAAATAAGATCGACATAAACGGCTCCACTTAACGAAGAGAGTTGATGATATGCTCCTACGACGGTATACGTCTTAAACCAAATCGTGTCACCGGCCATATAATAAGGCTTGTCTATATGTACGTATACTTTTTCTGACGGGTATTCTTTGGCCCAAGCCTCAAGTGGTTTTAAAATTTGTTCCACGCTATCCTGCGCGTTTGCAATAATAGCGCTCTGGCTAAAAAGCAATAAATACAGCAAAACGCGGGAAACGAAATTTTTAATCATATCAAGATTGTTTAGGAATCTGAAGCATTAACTTTTAAGTTTGCGGCAACGATAATACCCGCCATTCGGATAGTTGGAAGAGGGAACCTGAATTCACCGCCGTCACATATATACGATAAAAATTATAAGCTGTTGAATTAGCAAAAGTAAAGGTCCTTGTTTCTCTCCTTCCGGGGAAATCTTCGTTTTCACGTCTATCTAAAACGGTCCAATTGCTACCGTCTTTTGATCCTTCTAAACGCCAATTAAGCGGATCGCGACCGTCTGCATCATTGCCTGATGTAAAGGTATAACCACCTAGCACAACAGGACTATAGAATTCCAGCTGAAACCACAGATCACCCGAGAAATCCGACTGCAAAAATTTAGTCGTGATATCATTGTCCACCAATTTCTTCGATCCCTCTCCCCCATCGGGCCCGCCATTATTATCTCTTGAAACAGAAAGCACGCCATCTGCCGTTACGTCTCTAACAATGCCCAAATCAGTTAACAAGCGCGTAATTTGCAAAACCGATCCTTTAGGTGTTTTTCCTTGTAGTGTATAATAATCAAACCTTCCTGTCTCCACAGGGATGCTGACTTCGCGTTCAGTTGAAATAGGAGTACCTGTAGCCGTTGCTCCATTATACCAGCTGACTTCGCTTAAATTTACTCCGGTATTAACTGCCAAATCCAAGGTTCCGGTTCCCGTAGGACGGGTGTCCATTTCCATCAATCGGTTTGGGTTTATTTGGATAATTTTCTCCCGCTGAGCCCAGTATTTTTCTTCATTCTCTACACGCATTAAAACGGTAAATGTTCCCGTTTTTAAAAAAGTGTGTACCGGTGAGGTTTCGACAGAGCTACTGTCGTCTCCGAACTCCCAACGAACGACTGAAAAATTCGTTGACTCATTTTCGAAATCAAAAGTAAACGGATCATCATCTGCTACCTGCGAAGCTGTAAAGCTTGCGGTAGGCTTAGGTCCCTCTGGTTCAGGTGCAATCTCTTTCTCATCCTTTTTACAACCCGCACACAGTGTTATAGCGAGGAAAATTGTCCCCAGCAAATTCCTGAATTGTATTTCCATAATTAATAGCTATTCCTTTTTTACATTAGTCGATAACATGAACACGCGTCCGCTATGGAACTCGAATAAGCCGCCATTCAGCAAGCTGAATAACGCCGCTGCCATTGTTATTGGTAACATTCAATCGATAATATTTATACGCTTTTGCTGTTTCGAAGTCGTAACGCTTGGTTAAGAAGCGATTCGCAAAGGTCTCCCCTGCTCTCGTATCTAAAGTGATCCAGATCGACCCATCGTCCGAGCCTTGCAGATTCCAATCTTTTAAGTCTCGATCCGCAGCATCGTTTGCTGAGGTTATCGTATATGCACCGATAAGCTGTGGTTCCGAAAAAGTTAGCTGAAACCAACTGCTACCCACAAAACCTGGCTGTAAAAATTTCGTATTAATGTTGTTGTCAATCAGTTTTGCCGCGTTCTCATTGGCATTTGAATTATCGTGGTCTACACTTAAGGTACCCGTAGCAGTTACATCTACTTCTCTTACATATTGCGGATGGACAAGCACAACAACATGACTTTTCGTTGGATCTAAGAGATGCCTAGATGTTGCCGCTAACTTAACAACTAATGCCAAAGTACGATCGGCATTTTCTTCAATGGTAGACCATGGAACAATTAAATCCATAGCAGCGCGGCTGAGGTTACTCCCCACCTGATAGGTCTCATTAAGTGTATATTGATCCGGACGAAGGGCAATGGTATTTTCCGGTAAAATACCCTGGCCAACTAAGCTTGCTACACTATCTGTATTGACACCGGTTGTTACCGTAAAGAAATTCCCGGGTGTCCCTGCTAAACTAATTCCCAGTGGAATATTTATCCCGGCAGAGGTAACATTATAATTCCTTCGATTGCGCACCTCCAACACCGTGCCACCTCCGTTTGTAATAGACACGTAGTGGATATCCTCTTCCTTCAGAATATCGTTGGTATTAAAAACAATTATTCCTGATTTATCTGTACCAATCGTATTTCCTTTACCGGGAGTAACCAAGTCGTAAGCTAATGCTACTTTAGGGCCAAAAAAGCGCTCGAGGCCGGAAAGGCCGATTTTCACCTCAAAAGTAGCTTCCTTAGCTCCATACGCGATATCTACCGCGTTCGGTAAGGTAATCGCATTTGAAGGTAATACGTAGACATCGGTCAGGTTACCGCTCTCTACTAATTGGATCACCGTATCTGCATTTAACTGCAGACCAACCTGAAAAGCTTTTGTCGCCGGGGATGATAAAGTAACTTTTATCGGGATAGTCACTTCATCACTATTTTTCACGATTTCACCTGCGATTTCACCCGCAGATACTGTCGTAGCAACATTGCGGTTTAATGCAAAACTATCCAGTCCCTCCTTTTTACAGGAAATTGACATCGTGCAAAGCAAAGCAATAAACACAAGTGGTTTAGTAAGTTTGTATCTTTTGTTCATATCTTTCCATCGTTAAAATCGTTCTATTGAAAAGGTTCAGTCTATTGATCTAACCAAGTTCTACCATCTAGCTGCCAATTCTCTTGCCGTGATATTTTAAGCCATGTATAGATTTGTGTCGGTACATCAAAAGTTCTTGGTACCTGAGAACCTAAGTCGGCTGTAGTTGGCGCACACAGATACTCATTTAACCGATCATAACTAAAATCGTCTGATGTCATTGTTAAATGATTGCCAAAAGGCCCTTCATCACGGACGGTACCATCTGTGTCATTGGCTACGGGCCAATAACCGGCCAGGTAATCATAATAAGGATGATTTTCGTCGACGCCTATTTCACAGGCATAGCGTGCAATCACGTCATCCGGCAAAGCCGCTTTCCAAACTCGCACATCGGCTACGTAAACGTCCGGTTCTCCGTGGCCATTACCGTTAATATAACCTATCTTTAGGGGTGCATTCGTATCTAGGTTACCCCAACCCTGTATGCTAGCTTCGGTATTAAAAGCTCCATTAGTGTAAGTACGGACAAAGCGTTCTCCATCGCGCACAACTCCCACTACCGCCACACTGCTCCAACTGGCATCAGCTAGTGTGCCTCCTTTCACTTGGTCACCGCCCCCTGTACCCCGGGCGTTGAACATCCAGTAATCATTCTCCAAGAAAACGACCCAACCATTGGAGGCCCATCCCGATGACCATTCCGGGCGCTTACCGAGTACACTTGGGTAAATGTTTTTGATCGCTTTGTTCTTTTTAACTTTCAACTCAATAGTAAAAGCGCCAGTATCCAAATTGTACACTGTATTATCACCTGTTTCCAATTCCGCATAACGTTGTCCTTGAAAACGAGCAAAGTCACCCTGAAATCGGTTACCGATAAAAGGTTTGCTAACAAACCGTCGATTATAGCGAGATGCGCTGAATATGGTAAATGTATTCGCTACAGGGTTACTAAATACAGTATTATCATTTTCCGATATTGGATATTCCCCCCCGATACTTGATGTGACAACAATAAGCCAGTTTTCTTCTTGATAGGTTGGCCTTTCTTTTAACGCATTTAACATATCTCCCAATGCAGTGTCAAAAGCTATAAGAGCATCTCTGTAAGCTGGTTTTGATACATCATATCCGACCGCCGAACCAACTTTATCAGGATTGCTGAAGTGCGCAGTAATAAACCCTACATTTTCCGCTTGCAGAGCGGTAACGACCGCAGATTTGACCGCATCGTCGTCGGCAACTAGCTGACTTTCATCCGTATCAGTGGTTAAGTTATCTTTAAACACGCTTGAGGTAGTGAATACGCGAATATTCGTGGTTGAATCGGCTTGTTTTATTCGCTTATAAATTAAGGGATAAGTACCAAAGTTATTGGTACTGAAATCATTATCTATCACCCCATGTTTCTCTTTTGCCACCCCTGTAAACAAACTGGCCCAATTAGTTCCCGGCTGTGTTGCTTGTTCATCGGCCAAAGAAACCCAAGAGTAGATAGCGTGGTTTAATAACCCATTGATATTAGGGGCCTCGATCGCCTGTATTGATTGTCCTCTTATACCATCTGCTATGATGTATAAAACTTTGGGCTTACCATAAGTTACATCAACGGAGTCATTATGCATCTTGTCTGGAATTGTCTTCTCAAATTCCTGCTGGCAAGAGCTGGTTAACAAAATAGCTAATACGCTCCATACAGATAAGGGCCAGAGCACCTTTTTTATCCCTGAAAGTATCTTTTTTAATTCCATCATAATGTTTTCAAATTTGACTTCGTATGTTGGCACTAATTATTCAATAAGCACCCTAATTATGTTAGCAGCATCTTTACTATCAAACTGCCAAAAACTACCAATTAACAATAAGGCTCGTTTTTTGTCGGCCGACTCCGTTTCAAATACATTGTATAGGTCGCCACTAAAGGTTCCGACGGCATTATAACCAGCAGCCAAACTACCATCGGGATTCAGCACCATGAAACTATTTCTCGTTTTACCATCGTATTTAACAAATGTGCCGCTTACTACGATCAGCCCATCACTAAGCTGTTTAGCAAAGCGAGGTAAACCGTTTTCGAATACCCTTGGAACAAAGGCTTCATCCAATGTACCATCATCGTTTAGCATGGCCATGGCTACCCTCGACTGCCCGTTATAGGTTCTGAAATTGCCACATACCACATATTTATGGGTTATGTTATTATAGCTGGCATAATAGGTCTGAAAATCAAAACCTGCACCGCCTGCATTGAATGTTCGATCAATGGTACCATCAGCATTTAAGCGAAGGATATAGTTAGCAGGTTCGCCATCAAACTGGTTAAAATTGCCAAAGACTAACATTTTACCTTTCAATGGACCTTCCTGATGATAGTAGGTATCTATGGATCCGTTACCACCTGTTAAACTTTTGTTAGTACCGGTATCAAAACGATAGGTTTTGTCCAATGTGCCGTCTAAATTCAATCGGGCAAACTGTCTCACTTCTGTGCTATCAACGATAATGGTATCTCGGGTCTCTAAGAAATTCGGTTTATCATATTGCCGACTGACATAATAACGAAAACTACCGGTCACTAACAACTTGCCATTTTCACTATAGATACGATTAACTCCACCTTCGTCAAAACCTGCATTAAATCGGGGGAAGTATTGTATGGTATCATTTTGATCAGGCCTTCTCCATGTATGCACGCCCATCGTATCAACGCTTCCATTACTATTAAGCATCGTTAAATTGCTGATGTTACTGGTTCGCTGTGCATAACCGGAGAAACTGCCACCAATAAAATATTTATCGTTAACTTGTGTAATGGCACTGATATAGCCGTTGGCACCGGTACCTGATTTTAAGCCTGCATCGTAAGTGCCGTCTAAAAAGGCCTGTGCAATGCGGTTAATGGGACGGATAATCCCTTTATTATTGTAGTTAGTGAAACCGCCTACGATCACCATTTTCTCATTATTTGTAAATAAAATATCACCAACCGCACCATTTGCCCCTTGTGTCGCAACAAAGGTCGGATCAATCTTAATTTTACCTTCCACGGTAAATTCGGGCCCAAAGACAACCACATCGCCCACGGAAATGGTGGTAATACCCGTACTGGCATAATCAGGCACCACTACTGAAATTCCGGCATCCGTCACTTCTTTAATCTCGGCCTGCTCACCATTAAATCGGAAAACCAGTTGATCCTTGTGAGGAAGCAAACCTTTAGCCTCAATATTCACTTCTATGCCCGGTAATCCGGAAGCTGGTGAGGGCGTTTTAGCACGATCGACAGTAATTCCTAAAGCAGCTTTTCCATCGGGATAAGGTTCACTGAACTGTTCTGCCTCCTTTGTGCAAGCGAGAGCGAAAAAGCAGAAAAAGAATGTATACCAAACTTTAAACTTGTAGATAGTTGAACTCATGATCATGTTATTTTTTAATTTAATCTACTCTCATCTATCGCTTGCTTTCAACGATATCGTTTATTACCTCAAGTGAATTAAAACCGAATAGCGAAGAAGTATAGTCCAGCGCATGTACTACACCATTTGTTGGCTGTATATCAGACGAAGCTACTTTAGCAACTATCCAAACATCCGGATAAGACAAATTCGGAATATAGCAGATATGTAATTGCCGGTAGCCCATATATTTTAACACCGACTTTCCATCGCTGCTCACAGCGTCGTTAAACACAACTCCTATATTACATACGGAATTATCATAGGCATAATAATTTTGTCCCGGATAAATATTGAGGACATTAAAATCAATTTGCGGATAGTCTGCCAGCAGATTTTTTCCTTTGAACATATAACGGAGCATGTATTTGCGCCAAATCAAAGAATCGACATCGCTTAAGGTTTTTATCGTGTCACGATTTAACGTATAGAGCTCTGTATTCGCTCCGCCGTTGCGGTAATCGCCAATCAGCTCCTTGACATCGCGGTCTCTAGGGCAAAAGAATGTGAACTCTTCTGTATTAAAAGTTTCTTCCAATCCCGCTAAACGGACAATCTGCGCGATGGTATCAAATTCCATGGGTTTAGAATCAAGATACTGCATAATCGTGCCATTAAAATGGGGATTAGCCAAGCCTCCATCTGTATAATAATCATCTTTATTACAGGCTGTGACAATTAAGAGTGTCAACAAGAAGTAAGCAATATGCTTGATTGATCTTATGCAAGAATTTTTCATTTTAAAGACAGCTTTATTACAACATATGATTAATTTCCACCACCACCTGGCAGCCAATATTCATTCAAGACCATATAAGGATTGTTTACCAGTGCGTTTGTGCTAACAGGCCAGGTCCAAGCTCTCCGCGTAAATTGATCTTGGTTAAGCGGCCATGCAAGCCATGCAGAGCTCATAATACGTCGTGTACGCACCAAATCAAAGTAGCGGTGCCCTTCGCCAAAGAGCTCCCTATTACGTTCCATAAAAATGGCGTCTTTCAATGCTGTGCCACTCATGCCGGCATAGGAAGAGGCTCCGGCCCGCGTACGGATCATATTCACCGCCTCAATCGCTTGGCCTTCATTACCTAAGTTGGCTAAAGCTTCCGCCCATAACAATATGGCGTCGGCATAGCGGAAAATCAAAAAAGTATTATCCGGGTTTTCATCTTCATTACCGGAAGCATAAACATTCAAACCGAACTTTCTTGCTACAAATTGTCCATTATCCGCCAACATGTCTTCAAACCAAATATCTTTACGTTTATCTGCATCGCTTGTAGGAAACAGCTTTTGCATGTAGGTTGATAGATAGTAACAATGACTTAACTGATTATTAAATCGGGGGAATTTATAAGGCCAGCGCAAAAAATGATCGCCAAAAGGTGCTAAATTAGAGACGTTATCGCCGTAATTTATACTTCGGTAAAATTCAAATAAGCTCTCTTCCGAACGCCCCTTCGTTACAGCGGCCCAACCATCATCATCCATGTCAAGCAAGCGATAAGCACCGCTATTTACCAACTCTTGACCTAAAGCAGTCACTTTTTGATAGTAAGCTGTGGCACGCCCTGGATCAAACCCTGCATTCCACATATTCATATGCATAAGGAGTGCAACGATACTTCCTTTGCTGGCTCGTGCTCCGCGTTGTGCCGCATCAGGAAACACCCAGGGCATATTATCTTTATGCGGCTCTAGATCGGCAATACATTTATTTAGGACAGACACCATATCCTCTCTCGGAAGGGGATCCGCCTGATAAGGAGCGGTATAATAAACAACGTCACCGTATAGCCGTACCATCCAGAAATAAGTAAAACAGCGGATAAAAGTTGCTTCGGCCAAATACCGTTGCGTATCCGAAGTACTTAGCGCGGCGATGCCCTCATTTAATTTGTCTATTAATATATTAGCGCTTTGAATAACACGATAATAACCCGACCAATCCGTAATGCGATAATAGTTATAAAAACCTGCATAGGGAGCATTATTGATTGCCGTAAGCAATTGATTTCTACCCAACACTTCTACTACTCTTCTTTCATTGTAACTGTTGCCTCCCGGACTGGCTACAATTTCGCCTGTTCGCGCCTCACCAATCGCTCCGATAACCCAGCTTTCGTTGATTTTATCAAAAAATGTGCTGTACATATTCGCAATATTTGCCTCAACGTCCTCTTTTGTTTGGTAAAAATTATTACCTGTAAGCCGATCTAAGGGCTGCACATTTAAATAGTCTTTGCATGCTGAAGCCGTTATAATCAGCATTGTCAACAAACCTATTTTACTCATCTTTACTATATTAAGCATTCTCATAACGATCGGTTCAGAATTCTAGATTACATCCAATATTATAGGTACGGGGTACAGGATAACCTTCGGAGATATCGCGCCCCATGGTCGTTACATTTTCGGGGTTCGGACCTGAATAACCACTAAAAGTGTAAACATTATCCATTGATACGTATACTCTTAAATTGTTAATGCCCCAACTCCGAACCAGTTTCTTATCAAACATATAGGACAACACAACATTATTGATCTTTAAATAGGAGCCATCTTCTGCCCAAAGGGTTTGGTCATAGCGATAAGGGTTAACAATTTCAATACGGCTATAGTCATAGGCATAAGGATACTTCGCTATATCACCAGGTTGACGCCACATATCGAATTCATCTAACGGAATAACTGCCTTTAATCCAAATGGATTTTTCATCAAGTTAAAACGATCGGCTAAGGCATTATTTAAAATCGTACGTTTTGCTGTAAAAGAAGCATTGATATTCAAACCAAAACCTTTGTAGGTAATATTGGTTGCCAAACCGCCGGTAAACAAGGGAGAGGCGTTGCCTGTACGTGCATAATCATTTGCATCTAACACATAATCTCCATTCAGATCTTTGATAATGGGATCCCCCGCACGAAAAGGTTGTCCGTTAACGCTATAGCGTAGTCCGGTAGCCGGATTAATAGGCACATCATCATCTGTAGCATATACCCCCTCATTAATCAACAAATAATTGGAAAGGGATGGCGTGCCTACACGAAATACATTGTGTTGTAAATAAGTCTCTCGATTGCCACTATTGGTTTCGAACCGTATAAACTGTCCGCCATAATGTGCAGGCAATTTGAGCAGGACATCCCGATTATAGGCTCCGTTGACCGTAACCATTAAGTTAAAGGGACTACTGGGCGATAAGGGGCGGATAGTAAACGATAGTTCGTGTCCGTAGTTCACAATACCCGCGTCATTACTAATTAATTTACCAAAAGCAACAGTATTCGAAAGATTTTCTTCAAACAATAAGTTATCTACCTTCTTATAATAGGTGTCATAAATTACATCTACTTTATTATTGAATAAAGAAAAATCAAGCCCGGCATTATACTGTGTAGTGGTGGTTGGTTTTAGATTTGGGTTGGGAATCTGATCAAAATTTAACCCAATCCCTTGCTGCCCGTTATAATTACCCGTAATATCATACTTTCCATAAATTCTTTCGAGTGTGCCATTCGGAATCACATTAATACCCCAGCTTAAGCGTAAAGCCCCCATATTTAGCCAATCCCAATTGTCTAAAAATTCCTCCTTATCAAAATTCCACCGTAGACCAATAGCTGGGTTTCTGGAGTATAGGTTGTCAAAACCATTCCCTGACGATCCATCCAATCGGTAAGATAGGTCCACGACATATTTCTTTTGATAATCATAAGAAGTAGCTAAAGCAAAAGACACCGCACGTTCGTCTAAGAAATTAGTCAAAATTCCTCCTCCTCGTGAGTAATAGCCATCAAAACCCAATGGCCCCTGAAATTGATCGTTGGGAGTACGTTCTTGTTGCGTGATGGAGTTTTGACGATCGCCTTTGCGAATCTCATTGAAAGCATTGATGAAAATATTATGGTTATCCCCGAAGGTTTTGGCATAAGTTAAATTGGTACGACTATAAAGGTTTGATTCACGGCCATTAAAAGCATAGACTTTAGCAAACTGATTATTAGCGGCCGCTGGTGTAAAGGTATCTTCATTAGACGACTTAAACTCGTAGCTAAAAAAAGTGGTTGCACGAAAGCCGGGAAAAATGCTATAACTCACTTCGGCGACGGGTCGGATCACACGAACGTCATTATTATTTTTTGTTCGTAAAGACCCAACATAATCGGCGTTTGCTTGATAGAAGGAAGGCCCGGGCATTAAAGTGGACGTTGCTCCCCCATCGGCGACACCTGTTTGTAATAGTCCGGCCCCATCTCCTTTATTTTGCTTACCTATTTGCGCATTGATCTGTCCAGTGAATTTAAATTTCTCATTCGGTGCATACTCCATACGGAGGTTGGCGCTATAGCGGTCGAATCCGGTATTTCTGATAACGCCCTTTTCTGTAAAATAACCAAGGTTCGCTTTATAGTTGAAGGTTGGATTTCCACCATCTATCGCTATATTGTGGCTTTGATTATAAGTAGTACGGTAATAAAGCGACTGCCAATCTGTTGAATTATTATAATAGGCATTTAAGCTGTCTGACAAAAACGGCGTTTTTATTAAGTCGTCAAGATTAATTTCGCCTCTTGCATTAGCCAAGATTTGCTGAATCTTCAACTGCCTTTCCAAATTTCCTCCCAATGTAGCTCTTAAGGCAGGTGGCGCTTTCATAAAGGTATTATTCGTATACCGTACTCGAGGGATTTCTGAATTACCACGCTTCGTTGTGATGATAATTACTCCATAAGCGGCCATGGAACCGTAAAGGGAAGTAGCCTGCGCATCTTTCAGGATCTCTATACTGGCAATATCTTCTTGTGGAATCATGGATAAAGGACTTACCCCAGGCCCTTGTTGTTGAAAACCAAATTCAGAAGCACCATCTGCATCTAAGGGTACACCATCAATTACATATAAGGGTGAGGTAGGCTGAAGGAAAGATTCATTGCCACTCCCCGATACCGTTAACGTAGAAAGACCCCGAATTTGCGTCGATCCGCGAAAACCAGGGGCTCCCGTGTTTACCTGAATATTAAGTCCCGGCACCTTTCCTTGTAGTAGTTGCTCCACATTGGCTACAGGAACATCTTTTACTTCGTCTCCGCTAATGGTGACAGATGACCCTGTACTTAGCTGCTTCGAACGGGAGACAAATCCCCTGACCACTACTTCCTCAAGAGCACTTTGATCTTCTTCCATCACCACACTTACCGTTGTTTGTCCCGGTTTAAGCGTTACCCTCCTTTCTATGTATCCCATGAATTTGAATACCAGGGTTGAACCATTCGGAACACTTATTCTAAATTCTCCTCTTCCATTTGTGGACGCCAAGGGCTTAGGTGGATTTCCAGCTATAACAGTTACTCCCGGAATGGTAATTTTTTTCTGGTCGTAAACTACTCCGGACACGACTGTTTGGGCATAGAGTTGATAAAATAACCCGCTTACCAAGAATAGGGTTACCGTCAAAAAAGTTTGCTTAGCTACCGATAACATTTTACCGGTAATATAGCGTATAAGATAATGCGTAAAACTTTTCATATGATTCCTATTCTGATTTTATTCGTCTTCGAATTTTGGAAGCTCGCGTCTGAAGTGGAAGATGATCTCCCAGTCACCTTCTCTAAAAATTTTAAAATTAAGTCCGATGTAAGCAGTTGTACGGACGTTATTAAAACCTAATCTTGAATAAGCAAATTCCAATTTTGCACTACCACCTGTAGTGTATTTTGTAGCCACTGTTGTCAAGGGAATAGGGTATGCCACGTCGTACTGCACATATTCAGTTGTGTTAACCCGATTAAAGCCATGTACCAAATCGTTCCAACGCGTTTCATTAAACTTAGCAGGATTGATTGCCGTAGAGTCGGGGCCCCAAAATGAGAAACGCAGGTTATGCCCATTGCCACCTTCAAAAGGACGGATATAAACAACCACATCTTTTTGATCATCATTAGTTACCAAATTACGGTTGCTCTCTGCGCCGATGACATTTGTAAGTGAAGGACGGATGTAGTCCCTTTTATTAGGGTTCCTGGGATCTTTTGGATCAGGTGCTACACCTCCGGTATACCGATTGATGTCATTATTTGGTTCATATGGTAGTTCCCGCCAAGGAATCAATTGAAAATCGCGGATAATTCGCTCTCCACCTACATTCGTTATTTTTAAATCAAAGTAACGTCTGTCTTGCACGAGATTACTGCTATCTGCTGGCCTAGGAGTGATCAACTCGTTAGTCGATGCCCCCCAAAGCACGAATTTCCCGGATTCCTGAACCTCAAATAAGGGTCTTTCTTCTATTTTTCGCTTTGCTTCAATTTCTTCCAGAGAAGTTTCAATACCTGTGTACTCCCCCGTCCACACATAGGTAGGCCGTAGTTGAAAAATATCCGTTACCGGACGCCCATCACCATATCGGGCGTTGACGATTTCAAACTTTAATGGTTTGGTAGAGTTATCTGTATTTGGAGCTCCCAGTTCGCTGGTACGTCCAATTATCGGCTCAAAAATCTGACTGGGATAGTTGATGTTCGGACTCAGAAACTCTTGCTCTTCCGGTAAATCATATAACTTCTCGCAACCCTGCAAACCAAAGGCTACTATCATGATTCCCAACACAGAATACAGGGGATTGCCCCATTGTAATTTTACTTTTTTAACCAAATTATCCATGTATGGTATCTTTATTTGTTGATTACTTGACTTCTTCTCTATTGACACTCCAATCTGCCATCTGCATCGTACCGCCACTTCTAACACGGGTAATATCCAATTGATAGAACTTATAAGCCACTTTATTGGAAATCCTAAATACACGTAGTTGGAATCGCTGATCAAATAATTCGCCCGCTCGTGAATCTAAGATGGTCCAATTTGTACCATCGTTTGAACCTTTCAAGCTCCAGTCGATTGGATCTCGTTCCGAGAAGTCGTTTGCCGATGTAATGGTGTAGGCATTTGCTGCAGCAGCTTCGTTTAATTCAAAACGCAACCATACGCTTCCCATATCACCAATTAGGTATTTAGTCTCGGGATTGCCATCAAACGCATATTTCGATGCTTCCACAGCATTGGGTCCTCCACTATTTTCCCTTGAAACAGTGTCTTTACCTCCAATGGTTTTAAATAAGTTTGGAGGTGGGGGGACGTAGGTTAAACGGCTAACGAAATCGTCAAACCCAAAAACATGATCGGCACTCACTACATGCACAATACCGTTTTTGGTCTTTAAATTAATTGAACCTGTTGTGGTGGATACCCAGTTACGCTCAAATTGGCTTCTTTTTGTGTCACTTATTTGAATGACAGTAGGGCCACCATTTACATAACCGGAGGATGTGGTCTTAATTAATCGCCCATGCATAGGGTAACCGTATTTTACGCCATATAGTCGTAATCCATCCTGCGTAGCGAGTGAATCAGAAATATATTTACCTCGAATGATATATTGGCTAAGCATTGTATCCAACTGATTGCCATCGACGCTTGATAAATATTCACTCGGGCGGTCATTTAGTTTACGGAGGTTATTCAAATTGGTTAGGGCCAATTGAAAGCTTGCGTTGGATAAAGCGAAAAGTGTAATATCGCTATCGCGCAACGTACGCTCCAATTGTAAACGATCTACCGCTTTTAACAGCGAATCATAAACACCTGGTTTACTTTTTAAATAATCGTAAACATCCCCATCGTACCCTTTATCGGCAATAATCGGATCGTAATAGCCGTCTTCTTGCTTACAAGCCCACATAAGGCTCATAATACCTAATGCCAATATGAAAAAATAAGCTTTCTTAACGTTATTCATATGATTATACTTATTTCCAGTAAGCGTTCTGTTCCAGTTGATCGTTCTGTGATAGTAGCGACCTGTTAATAGGCCAATAAATCCCCCCTTCATTAATAAGCTTCGCGAATGCAGGATCGTTATTGCGAATGCGGTTATAGCGAATTAAATCGTACCATCGATGCCCCTCGCCTATCAACTCCCGCTTTCGCTCCTTAAAAATGGCGTCGATCAGACTGCCATTGGCTGTTTCATTATACAGATCAAGTCCACGTAATTCACGGATTACATTTAACTGTTCAACGGCTTCATTTCTTTCGCCTAACACCGCCAGTGCTTCAGCTCTTAACAGCGTAATATCTTCCAATCGAGTTAAAACAATGGCACTTGAAAAGATTCGGAAACTAGGATCAGCCGTTGAACCGCCCATGATGCATTTTACTTTACTGAAAATGGGGTATTTACCATTGAAGTTGGTAAAATAGTTTTCAGTAAGGGGATTGCCTAAGGTATCTAAACTAAATCGTTCGTCTCCAATTTCGTTAAAAACAGATAAGATGGAATCTTTTGTTAAGTAGATATCCGGTACACTTTTGTTTACAACCGGGGCAGCAAGCGTAAGTTCTTCTAAATGCCCGGTAAACGAGGCGTCTACATGCCCCCAGTCAAAATTAAAACCGAAAAGATGATTATCTCTTTTTCCGAAGAAAAAACCGTTTGCATTGGTCAAATCGCCTGTGCTTGTATATCCCATACGCCCTTTGGAATAATTATCCATAATAAACTTGGTATAGGTGGCCACATCGGGATAATTTCCCTGCCAAGCCGCTAAATGCGCAAGCAAAGCATAAGCTGTAAGTTTACGCGCGAGTGCGCCGGACCAGCGACCAGCACTTTCATTGTAATAGTCGCCTAATTGTTGTTCATCGCTTAAGCTATAGAGATAGGGTAGGTCTGCAGCTGCAGCTAACATTTCCTGTTCTGCCCAAGTGAGTACTTTGTCCTGATTATCACGGGCTTTGTTTTGGAAGTCACCGTCATGAGATGAAATAATTAAGGGCACATCCCCCCAAATACGAACCATATAGAAATACGCGAAGGCCCTTAGAAATCTAATTTGCGCAATATCGACAGTCATATTATTATCGGAATAACGCTCGTCATTCTCTTTGACCTCATGAATACGTTCCAAAAAAACATTGGCAGCATTAACAACAGCATACCATCTTCTCCAATTTGACATGGCTTCAATTGCAGGATATGAAGCCGTCAGTTGGTTCGCGATAATTGCTTTTAGATCCTGCCGCGTTGGTGCAACAAAATCACCGGCACGAACGTCACCGTAAATCCAATAAGCGTTATAATCAGCCAAGGCAGCCCGAACCAAACCGTAAACACCAATCAGAGCTGCTCTGGAATCTTCCATATTCCTCCACATATTCTCTTCATTTACCACACGCGTCGAATCCACATCTAACATCTTTTTGCAGCCAGATGCCAGTAAAATCGTTAGGAAGAGCGGCGTTAGCACGTTTCTATATATTCTATTTCTCCAAATCATATCACTATTTAGCTAGGTTATAAATCTACTTTGAGTCCAATGGTGTAAGTTAAGGGGATAGCCATACCATACCCTGAGTCGTATCCTGTGTAATTGATCAGTTCCGGATCGCGCCCACTGTATGGGGTGATGGTGAAGATATTATTCACAGTCCCATAGATATATAAATGATCAATCTTTGAAGATCTCCGCTTTAACCAATCACTCAGGTCATATCCTATCGACACCGTTCTCAATTTTAAGAATGAAGCGTTTTCGAGGAAAAGATCTTGATTACTGTGGTATGGAATGACCGTACTCCAGGGATTATAAAGCGGATATTTACTATAATCACCTCGCTTTTCCCAAAAGGTAATCTCCTTTATAGAAGTGACACCAACAACGCCTTCTCTATTAATAAAGTTAAAACGGTTAGCCATTTCTTCGTTAACTACCTTTCTTCCTAAATTGAAATAGAAATTAACACCGAGCGACCAGTTTCCATAGCTGAATTGGTTATTAAATCCACCAACTACTTTCGGAAAGATATTCCCCATCAGTGATTTATCTTCGTCATTTATTCGGTTATCGCCATTTAAATCCCGCCAGTTCGGATCGCCTCCCTGAAGGGTAATCCCGTTGTACGTGCGCGTAATACCGTCTACTTGTGGTACGTCTTGATTGGCAGCATATATACCATCATTGATGAACAACCAATATTGATCTACAGGAGCCCCAACTTGAAGTAATCGATTACCGATAATCAGCTTGTCCAAACCTCTCGGCAGAGCCTTCAGCTTATTTTGGTTGAAATTAAAGTTGAGGGAAGATGACCAACCTAATTTCTGTTTCGCCTTCGTTAGAATTTCACCACTCAAAAGAACATCGACTCCTGTATTTCGTACGGTCATTCCCGGTTCGTACGACAGATTATAACCGTATTCTGCATAGGCGGGAATACCTAAAAGTTGATTCTTATCTTCCTTAATATAACCATCGATTGACGCGGTAATCCGATCCTTAAACAAACCGATATCAAGCCCTAGGTTCAACTGATCTGTATAGGTCCAGGGTATGCCATAGCCTACCCAGCCAAAATTATACGGTCTCGTTAAAACCGCAAAAGCATTATATCCAGGTGTAGTTACATTGCCGGTAAAAGTCACGTCAGCCGTATACGATGGCCCTTGTGAAAAATTGTCAAAGGCATTCAGTCGCCCTAAACGGCCTGCATTTAGACGCATGTTGAAAGTTGACCACCGTAGATCGTTCTCCAGCAAAGCTTCTTTGATATTCCATCCCAATGAAAGTGCGGGTGTAAACAACCAGCGATTAGTAGGTTGTGCATTCGATGAGCCATCGGTTCGCAGTAATAAAGACAGGGTATAAGCATCGTATTTGTAGGAAGCTTTTCCATAAAAAGAAACCAGATTCTGCTTGGTACGATCTAGAAATTTATAAACTAATTGTCGCGGAAAGGCTGTTGGCAACAAATAGTCGTCGCTATTAGGATCGGAATTGAGTAAATTTAGCTTGATAAAATCATTTACCCCTTTATAGGCATAGGCGTAATTATACTTATAGGTATCCCATTGCAAGACGTTTCCTGCCTGCAGAAAAAGTTGCTGATGATCATCTATTTGCCAGTCAAAACTCGCGAAATTGTCATAAATCAACCGCTGGTTGAAACCATAGTAATTAGAGGCATAACTGTTTCCCTCTAACAAAGGTCGTGGATAAAATATATCACGATAACCTTCGTTGTAATCCACTACTAAGCGGGTGGTGTACTTGAATTTATTAAAGTCGAATACCAATTTGGCGTTACCCTGAATGATATTAGTATAATTATTATCAAAACCTTTATCATACTGACTTGTATACTGACTATAGACGTCATTATTGGGTGCCAAAGGTGCCTGCAAATCGGGCATGTACCCGATTTCAGCAAAACGATCCCGCATGTTGTGATTACGCTGTCTATCCAAACGATTCCCATTAATCATGGCAGAAAACAATAACCATTTCAACGGCTTCATATTCAGATGAAACATAGCGCTATAGCGGTCCAAGCCAGTTCCATCTGCAATTCCCTCATTCCGCAAATTGCCTAGCGAAAATCTAAAATTTGCGCGATCCGATCCTCCTGAGATATCGGCTGTAATCGCATGTTGCAAGCCATTTTGATAGTAGGTGTCTGTCCAATTGGAAGGACCATAGTAATCCATATTCAATGAATCGCTGAGATATAGCGGATAGACGTCATCGGCGGAATATTTACCTGTTGTCGTATATAGATCGTAAAATTGCTGCCGAAACGCATTCTCATACTCTCCATTGATCGTCGTCACATTCGGCCTTTGTGCAAATCCGAAGTAAGCATTGGCGCTTATCTTACGTTTACTCCCTACTTGTTTAGTAGTCAGCAAAATTACTCCGTTTGCAGCCATTGGACCATATAAGGCCATGCCGGCCATATCTTTTAATACCTGTACAGAAGCAATATTATTCATATCAATATTGGTGAGCAGGTTAGTTGCCGGACCAATTCGATTGAAATCATATTGTTTGATATCATAAGCGAAAGGATGCTCTCCAATTAGTGGAATACCGTCCAATACAATCAAAGGTTGTGATTGATAAATTTCCTTTGCCGACAGTATGGGCATAGGAACACTTCGTACATACATTTGCTGAAGACTTCCAGGCTCTCCGCTCGTCTCTTGAATGTATAGTCCCGGTGCCTGTCCCTTCAAAGATTGCTGAAGCGACACAGCAGGATATACGGTAAGTTCTTTCATAGTAGATCCAACGGTTTTCACTGCACGATCGGTAAATTCGACAGATGTTTCTCGATGCACCGTGTCAATAGAGGCCTTAACGCTATCCACGGCTAGACTATCCTGAATAGTCATTGCAGATCCCTCGCTTAGGGTGAAAAGAATGCTATAACAGAAAATGGCTGCTTTATAATACCATCTCACATGCATTGTTTTTGGCATAATGTATTATTTAGGTTATATCACTTAAATATTGGCCATATGGTTCCTTTTCTGCTTTGGAAAAACCATAGCAGACCCAGTGAACTGAATTTTCAATTTTAATTTTCGGTGGTGAATTAATAATCAGTCAGTATGATGACAACATCCATACGATTCCAGCAAGGTTGATAAGCTTCACAAATTAGGTCAATACAATAACTGATAATTAAAACGATTTAGCTTTAGTATAAAATGTATGTTTTTTTCATAATATAATTTTTAGGTTACATGTTATTTATTTTAGGTTCTTTACAAATCTCAAAACTATTGCGCCTTGACATTCACACCACAAACAACTGTAATAATTTTGTGATTTACAAGGCTTGCAAGTGGCTCCCACGAAAAAATAAAAGTAATCATTTGATAAACAACACTTTAAACATTGTTAACGGATTGTTAACAAGCCGAAAGAACGACAAAAGCAACGAAAAATTTCTCACATTCGGGAAAAAGGAACACAGGTCGATAAAAAATGGAGG
>Ga0079224_100000790_pt1 | contig 33528 bp, 28 predicted proteins | sample Stecom2015_FD_80414 | JGI IMG/M metagenome (GOLD analysis project Ga0079224, IMG submission 80414) | Agricultural soil microbial communities from Utah to study Nitrogen management - Steer compost 2015 | ecosystem: Environmental > Terrestrial > Soil > Agricultural land | place: USA: Utah... | reverse complement strand
TGCCTCCGCCTGCGGCACTGTCTCGGACTTCGGGCCGGTGCCGCCCTTCGGCTCCGAGCCGGCGTCCGCCTCGACCGTCGCGCCCTCGGCGACGGCGTCCGGCCCGACCTCGACAGCCGCGTCGATCTGCTCGCCGATGTAGCGCACCACCACGGCGGTGACTGCGGCGACCGGGACGGCGAGGAAGGCGCCGACGATGCCGTAGATCGAGCCGCCGCCGGTGACCGCGAGCAGCACCACCACGGCATGCAACTGCATGCTGCGGCTCTGTAGCACCGGCTGCAGGATGTTCCCCTCGATCTGCTGCACCGCGATGATGATGCCCAGCACGATCAGCGCCGTGGTGACGCCGTTGGCGACCAGCGCGACCAGCACCGCCAGCGCGCCGGCCACGAAGGCGCCGACGATCGGGATGAAACCGCCGAAGAAGGTCAGCACGGCCAGCACCAGCGCCAGCGGGACGCCGAGCACCACCAGGCCGATGCCGATCAGCACCGCGTCGATCATGCTGACCACGGCCTGGGTGCGGATGAACCCGCCGAGGGTCGCCCAGACGCGCTGGAGCACCTCCTCGAAGTGCCTGCCGGCGCCCGAGCCGGTCACGCTGTGCAGCCAGGGCATGAACCGCGGCCCGTCCTTGACGAAGAAGAACGCCAGCACTAGGACGAGGAACAGGGTGACCAGGGCCGAGCCCGCCGTGGTGACGCCGCTGAAGACGCCGGAGGCGATCTGCTCGGCGCTGGACTGCAACCGGTCGACGATGGTGTCGGTGGCCTGGTCGAGCTGTTCGTCGCGGATGTTCAGCGGCGGGCCGCGCAACCAGTCGCGCACCTTGTTGACGCCCTCGCCCGCCTTGTCGGCGAGTTCGGGGGCCTGCGCCACCACCGAGGGCACGATCAGCGCGATGATGCCCGCCACCACGCCGATGAACAGCAGCACCGACAGCGTCGCCGCCAGCGCGGGCCGCACCCCGTGCGCGGTGAGCCAGCGCACCGGCGGCCACAGCACGGTGGCCACCACCAGGGCCAGCGCCACCGGCAGCACGACCACCCACAGCACGCCGAGCAGCCGCCACAGCACCCAGAGGGCGGCCACGATCGCGATCAGGCAGACCGACCACTTGGCGAGCCAGAACAGCCCGTGCCCGATGACGGCGCCGCGATCGAGCGGCTTGTGCTTTCCGGCTTCCCCCACGCGTGCGCCGAATACCGTGGGCTTGTCGTCCTCGCTCACCGGCCAAGTCTTACACGAGCCGCACCGCTCGGGGGCGGACCCGCGCGGCCGTATTCCTCACGTCCCGCCCCGGGATTGCCCGGCGCCGCACCGGGTAATGCGGCCGCAAACCGACCGAGGGGCGGCCCGAGCCGGACCGCCGTGGAAGGGGTGCGTATGGCGCGGCCACAGGCGCTGGCACTGGTGTGCACATTGAAGAAGTCGTCGAAGACCTCCGAGGGCAACCCGTCCAGTTCGGAGCTGATGGCGCGACAGGTGCTCGAGCAACTCGGCGGGCACGACGTCGGCGGCGACATCGTGCGCGTGGTCGACTACGACATCCGTCCCGGCGTGACCGTCGACGAGGGCGACGGCGACCAGTGGCCGCGACTGCGCGAACGCATCGCCGCCGCCGACATCCTGCTGATCGCCACACCCACCTGGGTCGGCCACATGTCCTCGGTGGCGCAGCGGGTGCTCGAACGCCTCGACGCCGAACTGTCCGAGACCGACGAGCAGGGCAGGCCCGCCATGGTCGGCAAGATCGGCCTGGCCGCGGTGGTCGGCAACGAGGACGGCGCCCACAAGATCGTCGCCGATCTGTTCCAGGCGCTCGACGACATCGGGTTCACCATCCCGGCACAGGGCTGCACCTACTGGAACGGCAACGCCATGCAGGGCACCGACTACGCCGACCTCGACAGCACGCCCGAGGAGGTGGCCACCGCGACCGCGGCCATGGCCCGCAACGCCGCCCACCTCGCCCGGCTGCTGCGCGAGCACCCCTATCCGCCGTACGAGTGACCCGCCGCCCGCCGGACGCATGATCGGTCCGCGGTGGGGTACCGCCACCATACGACCCGAGGAGGTTCGCGATGCCGAAGGAATGGACCGACAAACAGGAACGACAGTACGAGCACATCAAGGACTCCGCGAAGGACCGCGGCGCGAGCACGAAACGCGCGAAAGAGGTCGCGGCGCGCACGGTCAACAAGAATCGCGCGCAGGCGGGACAGACCAGGACGGCCAGCCGGTCCACCGTGGAGGACAAGTCGCCCCAGCAGCGCGGCGGCCGGCGGTCGGGCACCAACCGGCCGAAGGGGCCGACCCGCGACCAGCTCTACAACGACGCCAAGCGCCGCAACATCGAGGGCCGCTCGAAGATGACCAAGAAGGAACTCGCCCACGCGCTCGGCCGCGACTGAGCCGCGTCGGGACGAACGAGCCGAGCCGCCCCGGCCGAGGATTCGGCCGGGGCGGTGGTCTGCCGGCGTCCGGTCAGGCGGGAGCGGGCGCGCGGTGGGCGGCGTAGGCGCTCAGGACGGGGGAGCAGCCGGTGTCGAGGCGCAGGGTCGCCACGTCGTCGCCGCGGGTGGGGCCGCGGTTGACGATCACCACCGGGTGGCCGGAGCGGGCGGCGTGGCGCACGAAGCGGCGGCCGGACATGACGGTCAGCGAGGAGCCGGCGACGAGCAGGGCGTCGGACTCGTCGACCAGGGCGAACGCGGCGGCGACGCGGTCCTTGGGGACGTTCTCGCCGAAGTAGACGATGTCGGGTTTGAGCATGCCGCCGCAGTGCGGGCAGTCGACCATGCGGAAGGTGTGGGTGTCGTCGATCACGGCGTCGGCGTCGGGCGCGACCTCGATGCCGGTGGCGTGCGCGGCGTCGGCGAAACCGGGATTGACCGCCTCCAGCAGGTCGGCCAGGGCCATGCGCGACATCCTGGCCTCGCAGCCCAGGCAGCGCACGCAGGCGTAGGTGCCGTGCAGGTCGATCACCCGTCTGCTGCCCGCCTTGGTGTGCAGCAGGTCCACGTTCTGGGTGATGATGCCGGTGACCATGCCGAGCCGTTCCAGTGCCGCCAGCGCGCGGTGGCCCGCGTTGGGCCGGGTGGCGTCCATGCTGCGCCAGCCGATGTGGTTGCGGGCCCAGTAGCGTTGCCGGAACACCGGGTCGCCCACGAATTGCTGGTAGGTCATGGGGTTGCGGGGCGGGGAGTCCGGGCCCCGGTAGTCGGGGATGCCGCTGTCGGTGGAGATGCCCGCGCCGGTGAGGACCGCGACGCGTCTGCCGTCCAGCAGGGCGGCCAGCCGTCGCACGGCCTCGGCGAGCTGGGGGTCGGCGAGTTGGGGGTCGGCGAGCTGGGGGTCGTGGCCGGCCGGATCGACCGCCGGGGCGCTCGTCGCGGACGGGCCGCCGAGGACGAGCGGCGAAGCGTAGCGCCTCGGGAGACCAGTGTGCTGCGCCATGGGGACGAGAGTACCGAGACGACCGCGACCGGCCGCGCACGCTGGGGTGCGGGGCCGGTCGCGGTCCGATAGCGGTTCGATCGCGGGCGCGGCGCGCCGTCGGGTCAGTTGCGCAGCAGCAGCACCAGTCCGGCCAGCACCAGACCGAGCACCACGCAGCCGAGGCCGAGCGCCACGCGCGGGTGGCGCAGCGCGGGGATCGCGCCGTCCACCGACAGCCTGCCCGCGCCGGTGAAGGCCAGCGCGGCGCCGCCGACGGCGAGCACCGTCTCGTACTCGACGCCGCCGATGTAGCCGCTGCCCCATTTCACCGAGATGGCGTTGAGCATGGTGCCGAGCACGGCCGCGCCCGCCAGCGGGGTGAGCACGCCCACCGCGAGCGCGAGCCCGCCGAAGGTCTCGGTGAGGGCGGTGACGACGGCGAAGAAGCCGGGCGCCGGGTAGCCCATGCTGGTCAGCATGCCCTCGGTGCCGTCGAGACCGGGGCCGTCGAACCAGCCGAAGAGCTTCTGCGCGCCGTGCGCGGCCATGGTCAGGCCGATGCCGAGGCGCAACAGCAGCAGGCCGATGTCGAGGCCGGTCGTGTCGAGTGCGGGAGTGGTGCGGGTGGTCGTGGTCGTCGTCATGCCCGTGTCCTTCGTCGCGGTAGTGGTCAGCCGATTTGGATGGAGCGTCGTGCCATGCCGTGCCAGTAGCCGTCGATCACCGTGCGCATCGAGTCGAGATCATTCTCGCCCGCGCCGAGGCTGACGAACAGCGGCGCGAAGTGTTCGGTGCGCGGGTGGGCGAGTCGCGCGGCGGGCGCCGTGTGCTCGAAGTCGAGCAGGGCGTCGATGTCGCGGTCGGCCAGCACGCGCTCGCCCCAGTCGTCGAACTCGGCGGTGAAGGTGTGCACGTGCCGGTCGTCGTCGGTGAGCGCGCGCAGGTTGTGTGTCCAGAAGCCGCTGCCGACGATGAGCACGCCCTGCTCGCGCAGCGGCGCGAGCCTGCGGCCGAGTGCGAACAGTTCGGCCGGGTCGAGCGTCGGCATGGAGAGCTGGAGCACCGGTACGTCGGCGTCGGGATACATCTGGGTCAGCGGCACGTAGGCGCCGTGGTCGAGGCCGCGTTCGGGGTCCTGGACCAGGCGGTCGCCCAGCAGCGCCGCGACCTCGCGGGCCGGCTCCGGCGCGCCCGGCGCGGGGTAGCGCACCTCGTAGTAGCGCTGCGGGAAGCCCCAGAAGTCGTAGACCAGCGGGACGGTGGTGGTCGCGCCGATCGAGATGGGCGCCGCCTCCCAGTGCGCGGATACCACGAGCACCGCCGTCGGCTTCGGCAGGCCGCCCGCCCAGGCCGCCAGTTCGGCGGGCCAGCGGGCGTGGTCGATCAGTGGCGGCGCGCCGTGGGAGAGGAACAGCACCGGCATGCGGCCGGTGGTCGCGCCGGGCCCGGCGATGGTGGTGTCGGACATCGTCGCTCCGTTCCGGGAAGTCAGGTGTTTGTTCAAATTTGAACTATACGGATCGAGCATAGCTTGTAGTTCAAATTTGAACAATGTGGGTAGGGTGTGGGGGTGACCGAGACACGGTGGCTCGATACGCAGGAGATGCGCGTCTGGGAGGTCTTCCTCGCCGCGAGCGCGCTGGTCGATCGGGAGATCGAACGGCACCTCAGGAGCGAAGGGCTCTCCCACCCCCAGTACGAGACACTGGTGCGGCTCTCGGCCGCCCCACAGGGCAGACTGCGGATGACCGAGCTGGCCGCGGCGCTCTACACCTCCAAGAGCGGGCTCAACTATCAGGTCGGGCGGCTCGAACAGGCGGGGCTGGTGCGGCGAGAGGCCGCCGACGCCGACGATCGCGGGGTCGTGGCGGTGTTGACCGCCGCCGGGCGGGAGCGGCTCGCCGAGGTCGCGCCGGGACATGTCGCCACGGTCCGGCGGGCGCTCATCGACGTGCTGAACGCCGAGCAGCGCCGTGCGGTCGCCGAAGGATTGGGCGCCGTCGTCGCCGAGCTGGGTGGGACGGATCGCGGCAGGCCGACGCCCGACCGCTGACCGCTCGATCGCTCGCGTCGTAAGACACGGCGGCGAACCGGCGGTGGCCGGCGCGGACGTCGAGGGCGGGCGAGTCGGCCGACTCGCCCGCCCTCGACGTCTGTCGCGAGTCTCAGGCGCGCCAGAGCTGGTCGCCCGCGCGGGAGAGAACGATGTTGGGCACCACGGCATTACGGGACAGCCGGGTGATGGCCAGCACCATCTCGGCGACGTCGTTGGTGGTGAGCATGGCCGACCGGTCGAGCTCCTCGCGCTTCCAGGCGGTCATGTCGGTGTCGACGTAGCCGGGGGAGATGGCGGTGGCGCTCACCCCGCCCGCGGACTCCTCCAGCGAGACCGTCTCGCACAGCGAGACCAGCGCGGCCTTGGTCGCCCCGTAGGCGGCAAGCCCGGCCTCGCCGACCACGCCGGTGATGGAGGCGAGCGCGATGATCTTCGCGCCGCGGGCGGCGTCCTCGGCGGCGCTCTTGCGCAACAGCGGGATGGCGGCCTGGACGAGGGTGATCGGGGCGCGGAAATTGACGTCGAGCATGCGCTCGTAGGTCTTGGCGGGCATGTCCGCCACCGGGCCGGCCGTGCCGGTGCCCGCGCTGAGCACCAGCACGTTCAGTCCGCCGAAGCGGTCGCCGTGCGCGGCGGCCAGCGCCCGCACCTCGTCCAGGTCGTTCATCCGCGCGACCACCGGCTGTACCTCCACGCCGTGCTCGGCGCGCAGGCGCTCGGCCGTCGCCTCCAGCGTCTCGGCGGTGCGGGCGGCGATCGTCAGGTGGTACCCCTCGGCGGCCAGCTTGTTCGCGACCTCGGCGCCGATGCCGCGCGAGCCGCCGGTGACCAGCGCCGAACGCACCGCCGTCATCCGAGGCGCTCGATGATCGTGGCGTTGGCCAGGCCGCCCGCCTCGCACATGGTCTGCAAGCCGTAGCGGCCGCCGGTCTGCTCGAGGTGGTTGACCAGGGTGGCCAGGATGCGGGTGCCGGACGCGCCGAGCGGGTGGCCCAGCGCGATCGCGCCGCCGCGCGGGTTCAGCTTGTCCGGGTCGGCGCCCAGCTCGCGCTGCCACACCAGCGGCACCGAGGCGAACGCCTCGTTGACCTCGAAAGCGTCGATGTCGTCCACCCCGAGGCTCACCCGCTCCAGCGCCTTGCGCGTGGCGGGCACCACGGCGGTCAGCATGAGCAGTGGGTCGTCGCCGACCACGGAGAAGGAGTGGAAGCGGGCGCGTGGGGTCAGGCCGAGCTTCGCGGCGGCCTCCTCGCTCATGATGAGTGCCGCCGAGGCGCCGTCGGACAGCGGCGAGGAGTTGCCCGGGGTGATCGACCAGTCGATCTCGGGAAAGCGCGCCTGGAAAGCGTCGTCGGCGAAGGCGGGACGCAGCCCGGACAGCTTCTCGACGGTGGTGCCGGGCCGGATCGTCTCGTCGGCGGTGAGCGTGCCCGCGGCGACCAGTTCCCGGTCGAAGCCGCCCGAGGCGGCGGTCTCGGCGGCCAGGCGGTGCGAGCGCGCGGCGAACTCGTCGAGCGCTTCGCGGTCGAACTTCCATCGGGCGGCGATGATCTCGGCGGCGATGCCCTGCTGGATCAGGCCCTCCGGGAAGCGGTGCGCCAGCGGCGCGCCGTTGGTGTCCTTGCCCTGGGCGTTGGAGAACATCGGCGCGCGGCTCATCATCTCCACACCGCAGGCGATGGCCACGTCGTAGGCGCCGGAGATGACGCCCTGGGCGGCGAAGTGCGCGGCCTGCTGGCTGGACCCGCACTGCCGGTCGACGGTGGTGGCGGGCACCGTCTCCGGGAAGTTCGCCGCGAGCACGGCGGTGCGGGTGATGTTGAGCGCCTGTTCGCCGCTCTGGGTGACACATCCGCCGATGACGTCGTCGACCACGGCCGGGTCGAGATCGTTGCGCGCGACGAGCTCGGACAGCACGCAGGCGAGCAGCGTCGCCGGATGCACATCGGCGAGGCCGCCACCGGCCTTGCCCTTCCCGGACGGGGTGCGGACGATGTCCACGATGACGGCGGACCGCATAGCTGGCTCCGATCGAGGTAAGTGAATTCCCATTCACGCTTAAGTTAACACGGATTCGCCTACATTCGTCCAGGCCCGTGTTCGCTTTCCGGCAGTCCGCGCCGGGTTCGTTCTCGGCGGTGAAGTCGATCGAGGTTCTAGGCTGGGCTGATGCGATTCGAGCGGACGTCGCGCCCGACCCGGTGGGCGCGCAGCGGTTGGGCCCGCCGCGCCGACGATCGCGCGGCGGGCAGCGCGCTGGACCGGTGGTTGATCGGACGCAGCGCGCGGCTGCGGCCGAGCCCCGCCGACCGGGCCCTGCGCACGCTGAGCGCGAGCGCGAACCACAACCGGCTCTGGATCGGCTGCGGCGCGGCCATGGCGCTGCTTGGCCGGGGGCCGGTGCGGCGCGCCGGGGTGCGCGGGCTGCTGGCCACCGCGCTGGCCAGCGCGGTGGCCAACGGCGTGGCCAAACCGCTGTTCCCGCGCCGCCGCCCACCGGACGAGTCGGTGCCCTTCGTGCGCAGGCTGGTCGCCCCGCCGGTGTCCTCGTCGTTCCCCTCGGGCCACGCGGCCTCGGCGGCCGCTTTCGCCACCGGCGCGGCGCTGGAGAGCCCGGCGGCCGGCGCGCTGGTCGCGCCCGTCGCGGTGGCGGTCGGGTACTCGCGGGTCCACATCGGCGTGCACTGGCCCTCCGACGTGGTGGCGGGCGCGCTGCTCGGGGCGGGGATCGCTCTCGGCACCCGCCGGTGGTGGGCGCTGCGGCCGGACGAGCCCGCCGCCGTCGGCGCGCAGGACCGCGTCGAGCCGCTGCCGCACGGCCGGGGGCTGCTGCTGGTGGCCAACGCGCTGTCGGGCAGCGGCGCCGCCGAAGAGGTGCTCGCCCAGGTGCGGGCCGCGCTGCCCGCCGCCCGCATCGTGCCCTTCGACCACGAACGCGAATTCGGCGAACAGATCGCCGAGCATCTGGCCGTGGGTGATGTCCGCGCGCTCGGCGTGCTCGGCGGCGACGGCACGGTTTCCGGCGTGGCCGAGATCGCGGTGCGGGAACGGCTTGCGCTGGCGGTCTTCGCGGGCGGCACGCTCAATCATTTCGCCAAGGACGCGGGCGTCGTCGACCTCGCCCACACCGCGAGCGCGCTGAACGCGGGCCTGGTGGCCGAGGTCGACGTCGCCGCGGTGGACCTCGACGGCCAGGGGGAGCGGATCTTCGTCAACACCGCGAGCCTCGGCGGCTATCCCGACTTCGTGCGCCTGCGCGAGCGATGGGAACATCGCATCGGCAAGTGGCCCGCCGCCGGGATCGCGATGGTGCGGGTGCTGCTGCGGGCCGCGCCCCTGCACGCGCACATCGACGGGGCCCCGGTGTCGCTGTGGATGCTGTTCGTCGGCAACGGGCGCTACAGTCCCGCCGACCAGATCCCGATGTCCCGCCCCGAACTGCACCGAGGACTGATCGATGTGCGCTATCTGCGCGCGGACGTGCGCTGGTCGCGAGTGCGCCTGGTGTGGGCGACGCTGACCGGGACGCTGGCCGACTCGCCGACTTACGTCCGCCGGGCCGTCGACCGGCTGGAGGTGCGACTGGCGGGCGGGCCGGTGTCGCTGGCGACCGACGGCGAGGTCGGCTACCGGGGGACGAAGTTCGCCTTCACCAGCCGTCCCGGGGCGCTGCGGGTGTTCCTCGGCCGGCCCGACCGGTGACACTCCGGCGCGACCGCCCGCGGCGGCCTGGAGTCGGTGATCCAGCTCTCGGAACAGGCAATGTGATCGGTATCACAATTTCCGCGTGGTCGCCTGGTAGGCGGGTATGCGGCGGTCGGGTGAGTGGGTCGCCCGGCGTTTGACCTGCGTCGAACCGGGGAACGGTTTTCTGCGTGCTCGTGTCGGCGGCGGAATCGGCGTCGGCGGACGCGGCGAGCGCGGAGTACTGGTGACCGGCGGTCCGCGGACCGGTGAGGAGACATGGCTATGACCGGGGTGGCGGGCAACGGGGAGGTCGCACACGGGGGCGACCACGCGGGTGACGGCGGCAGCAGCCGGACCGGCGACGAGCAGGCGAAGCGGGTCCGCCGGTCGGTGGCCGCCTCGGCGATGGGCAACGCGACCGAGTGGTTCGACTACGGCGTGTACGCCGCCACCGCGACCTATCTCACCGCCGCCTTCTTCCCCGGCGACCTCGGCACGCTGGGCACCATGCTCGGCTTCGCGGTCTCGTTCGTGCTGCGCCCGCTCGGCGGCATGGTCTGGGGCCCGCTGGGCGACCGGCTCGGCCGCAAGCGGGTCCTGGCCACCACCATCCTGCTGATGGCCGCCGCCACCGGCGCCATCGGGCTGCTGCCCACCCACGCCCAGATCGGCGTGTTCGCGCCGATCCTGCTCATCCTGCTGCGGGTGGTCCAGGGCTTCTCCACCGGCGGTGAGTACGGCGGCGCGGCCACCTATCTCGCCGAGACGGCCAGTGACCGCAAGCGCGGCTTCCTCGGCAGCTTCCTCGAGTTCGGCACGCTGGGCGGTTTCGTCGGCGGCTCGGCCGTGGTGCTGTTGTTCCAGCTGATCCTCGGCTCGGAGGCCATGTACGACTGGGGCTGGCGCCTGCCGTTCCTGATCGCCGTGCCGCTCGGCCTGATCGGGCTGTACCTGCGCTCGCAACTGGACGAGTCGCCGGTCTTCGAGGAGGTCGCCAAGGAGGACCATCCGCCGACCGGCCTGCGCGAGCTGGTCCGCCACTACCGCCGGGAACTGCTCACCCTGGGCGGACTGGTGATCGCGCTCAATGTGGTCAACTACACGCTGCTCACCTACCAGCCGACCTACCTGCAGAAATCGCTCGGCATGAGCGAATCCACCACCACGGCCATGATGCTCATCGGCCAGGTGGTGATGATGGCGGTCATCCCGTTCTTCGGCGCGCTGTCGGACCGGGTCGGCCGCAGGCCGATGTGGCTGGTCTCGCTGGTCGGCCTCGGCGTCTTCGCGCTGCCCATGTACTGGCTGATGGGCCAGGGGCCGGTCTTCGCGGTGCTCGGCTTCATCGTGCTCGGCCTGCTGTACCTGCCGCAGCTGGCGACCATCAGCGCGACCTTCCCCGCGATCTTCCCGACGCACGTGCGCTACGCCGGTTTCGCCCTGGCCTACAACGTCTCCACCGCCGCGTTCGGCGGCACCGCGCCGTTGGTCAACGAGGCCGTCATCGAGTCGACCGGGTGGGCGCTGTTCCCCGCCGCGTACATGATCGGCGCCTCGCTGATCGGTCTGGTCGCGTGGGCGTATCTGCGGGAGACGGCGGGAACATCGCTGCGCGGCACCGAGGTTCCCGACGTGTTGCACACGCCGGTCATCGCCGCCGCGCGCGCGTGATGGATGACGCCGCCGCGCGCGCGTGATGGGGTGACGCCTCCGCGCGCGTGACGGGGTGGCCGAGTCTTCCGGTTCGTCCCAATTGTGTTCGGCCACAAGGGACTAGCGGCATACCTTAGGTGATCTTCCAGTGTCGGAACAAGACCGGAACCGGTCTGATTTCTCACGTGCTCTCCCGGTTGGCGTCCTCATGCCGCGTGAGTAACCTACTGGCGGGTAGGTCGACAGCGGAGGGGCAGTAGTTGGACCAGCAGGGGTGTACGGTCGTCCGCCGCGCCGACGAGCGCGACATCGACGACATCGTGCGAGTGCTCGCGCAGGCTTTCGAAACCGGCGACCCGATCGAGGAATACGTCTTCCCCGATCGGGTGCAGCGTTACCGGCGCACGCCGGACATGCTGCGCGTGCTGGTGCGGCACCGCTTCCTGCCCGTGGACGGGGCCATGGTGGCCACCGTCGACGGACGGGTGGTCGGCGCGGCGCTGTGGCGGCCACCGGGGACGCGCACCGCGTGGTGGCGTGAGATGCTGGCCGGGCCGCAACTGCTGGCGGCCATGGGCGCGGCCACGGTGCGGGGCATGGCCGTCGACGCCGCGATCGCGGAAGTGGCTCCCGCGCAACCACACATGTTCCTGGTCTACCTCGGCTGCGAACCGGGCCTGCAACGCCGGGGCGTCGGCCGCGCGCTGTGGTCGGCGCTGGCCGAGCAGGCCGACGCAGATTCCGCCGCCCTCGGCGGAATCTGCAAGGACGGCAACGTCGCCTACTACGAGGCGCTCGGTTGTGAAGTCGTCCGCCGCGTCCGCATCGGTCGCGACGGTCCCGAGATGAATCTCGTGCTGCGACAGCCCGCTTCCTGACCTCTCCCCGGCCGGCTCTCCCGTCTCGTCCACCCCGTCTCCTCCGCCTTCCCGAGCCGACGACGGCTCACCCGTTCCACTCCCGTTCCGGTTCGCCGCGATCCGGTCCGGTCTTCGAGTACGCAAGGAGTTCCCCGTGTCTGACATCGCCATAGTCGGAATCGGCTGCCGGTACGCCGGCGGCATCGATTCGCCGGAGTCGTTCTGGGAGTTCCTCGTCGGCAAGGGCGACGGCGTCACCGATATCCCGTCGACCCGCTGGGACGTGGACCGCTTCTACGATCCCGACAAACGCACCCCGGGCCGCATGTACACCCGCAGGGCGGCCTTCATGACCGGCGACCCGTGGGCGTTCGACCCGGACTTCTTCGGCATCTCCCCGCGCGAGGCGGCCTCGATGGACCCGCAGCAGCGGCTGATCCTCGAAGTCGCCTGGGAGGCGCTCGACGACGCGGGCATCGCGGGCCGGGTCACCGGTGAGCCGGTCGGCGTCTACGTCGGCGCCTTCACCCTCGACCAGCTCGCCGTCTCGGTCGCGGGACCGGCGTTGCCGCACGTGGACATGCACACCGCCGTCGGCGCCTCCTACACCATGCTGTCCAACCGGATCGCCTACGCGCTCGACCTGGTCGGACCCGCCGTCACCGTGGACACCGCCTGCTCGTCCTCGCTGGTCGCCCTGCACCTGGCCTGTCAGGCGCTCGACAGCGGCGACTGCGCGATCGCCATGGCGGGCGGTGTCACCATGCTGTTGCAGCCGGAACCGTTCGTGTCCATGTGCAAGGGCGGCTTCCTGGCCGCCGACGGCCGCAGCAAGCCCTTCGACGCCGCCGCCGACGGCTACGGCCGCGGCGAGGGCTCGGGCATGGTTGTGCTCAAGCGCCTGGCCGACGCCGAACGCGACGGCGACCGCGTCTACGCGGTCATCAAGGCCACCGGCGCCAACCAGGACGGCCGCACCACCGCCATCACCGTGCCCAACGCCGACCTCCAGGAGGCGCTGGCCAGGTCGGTCACCGAGCGGGCGGGTATCGCCCCGCACGAGGTCGACTACGTCGAGGCGCACGGCACCGGCACCCCCGTCGGCGACCCGCTGGAGCTGCGTGCCATCGGCCGCGCCTACGGTCAGGCGGCAGGACGCGCGAAACCGCTCGGCGTCGGGTCGGTGAAGGGCCAGCTCGGCCACACCGAGGCCGCCTCCGGCATCGCCAGTGTCATCAAGAGCGCGCTGGCGATCTCGCACCGGACCATCGCCCCGCAGGGCTGGCTGAACGAGCCCAACCCCGACATCCCGTTCGACGAACTCAACCTGCGTCTGCAACTCGACGCCGAACCGCACGACCCCGCGTCCGGCCCGATGACCGTCGCCGTCAACGGCTTCGGCTACGGCGGCACCAACGCGCACGCCATTCTCCAGGAATACCTCGCACCCGACCGCGAACAGCGCGCCCCGCGCCACCACGGGGTGCTGCCGCTCTCGGCGCGCAGCGAGCAGGCGGTGCGGGAACTGGCCCGCGGCTTCGCCGAACTCGTCGCCGAGGGCGCCGATCCCGGCCGGCTCGCCGAGGCGGCGTGGACCCGCCGCAAGCACCACCCCTACCGGGCCGCGATCCCCTTCGGTGACGACGCCGAACTGGTGACCGGCCTGGTCGAACTGGCCGACGGCAACGCGCGCGGGGCCGCCAAGATCGTGCCGAAGCGCACCGAGGAGCCGGTGTTCGTCTTCACCGGCATGGGACCGCAGTGGTGGGCCATGGCCCGCGGCCTGCTCGAGACCGATGGCGTGTTCGCCGAGGAGGCGCGCCGGATCGACGAGGTCTTCCGCGAGGTCGCCGGATGGTCGATCGTCGAGGAACTGCGCAAGCCGGAAGAACAGTCAAGGGTGACCGCCACCGAGGTCGCGCAACCGGCCAACTTCCTGGTGCAGGTCGCGCTGGTCGCGCTGCTGGCCGACCTCGGCATCCGGCCCGCCGCGGTGGTCGGCCACAGTGTCGGCGAGGTGTCGGCGGCCTACGTGACCGGCATGCTCTCGCTGCGCGACGCGGTCACGGTGAGCGTGCACCGCGCCAGGCTGCAGGCGACCACCGCGGGCTCGGGCGGCATGCTCGCCGTCGGCCTCGCCCCCGACGCGGCGCGGGCGCTGATCGCGGGCGACGACCGGGTGGACATCGCCGCGATCAACAGCCCCAACGCGGTGACCCTGGCCGGCGCCGTCGACCGCCTCGACGCCATCGCCGAAAGCCTCACCGAGCAGGGCGTTTTCGCCAAACGCCTGCACGTCGAGGTGCCCTACCACAGCTATCTGATGGAGCCGATCCTCGACAAGCTGCGCGACGCGCTCGCGGAGCTGACGGTCGAGGCGCCGAGGCTGCCGCTGTACTCCACGGTCACCGGAGCGCGGGTCACCTCGGGCGACTGGGACGCCGAATACTGGTGCGCCAACGTGCGCCAGCCGGTCCGCTTCGCCGACGCGATCTCCGCGCTGATCGCCGACGGCAGCCGGGTGTTCCTCGAGGTCGGCCCGCACCCGGTGCTCGGCGCCAACATCAGGGAGATCCTGCTCGGCGCGGGCGAGACCGGCACCTCGGTGGCCACCCTGCACCGCAAACAGGACGACGCCGACAGCATCCGGCGCACCATCGCCGGGCTGTACACCGCTGGCGTGCTCGACATCGACGCGCTGTTCGGCGCGGAGCCGGTCACCCCGCACATCGACCTGCCCCGCTATCCCTGGCAGCGCACGGTGTTGCGTGCCGACCTGCCCGCCTTCACCCAGCACCGGCACGGCACCCCTGGCGGCTACCCGATGCTCGGCGACCCCGATCTCGGCGAGCCGACCACCTCGTGGACCGTGCGGCTCAGCGTCGGCGCCATGCCGTGGCTGGCCGACCACGTGGTCGGCGGCACCCGCATCCTGCCCGGCGCCGCCTACCTGGACGCCGCGCTCAGCGCCGCGGCCGTGCGCGGCGAGTCGACCCGGGTCGCGGTCGCCGATGTGCGCTTCGTCGCGCCACTGGTGATCCAGGAGGGCGAGGCGCCGGTGGTGGAACTGCGGGTGGAGGAATCCACCAACCGGTTCGTCATCCGCTCGCACGGCGCCGCCGCCGACGCCTGGACCGTCAACGCCACCGGCCGCCTGGTCGAGGGCGCCTACGAACCCGTGCCGGTGACCCTGCCCGATCCCGAGGGCATGCACGCGATCGACCCCGCCGACTTCTACGCGGGCCTGGCCGAACGCGGCCTCGACTACGGGCCCGCCTTCCGCCGCGCCACCTCGGTGCGGGTGCGCGAGACCACCGTGCTCGCCCAGTTGGACGGCGAGATCGCCGCGGGCTCAGGGCATCTCGCGCATCCGTGCGTGGTCGACGCGGCCCTGCAGAGCATCGCCGCGTTGCTGGTCGGCAGCGGCAACACCGCCGACGGGGCGATGGTGCCGGTCGGCGTGGAATCCGTGCGCGCCTTCGCGCCCGTGCCCGACCGGCTCGACGTGCTCGCCCGGCTGGACCGCGAGGGCGAGCCCACCGCCGACATCGACCTGCTCGGCGCCGACGGCACGGTGATCGTGCAGATCCGCGGCATGCGCTTCGGCTCCATCGCGCCCGGCCTCGGCGCGCTGCGCCGGATGACCGGCTTCTTCTACGAGAACCGCTGGGAGCTGCGCGAACCCGTCGCCGTCGACGCGCTGCCCGACCCCGCGGCCGCGCACACCCTCGTGCTCGACCTGGCCCCCGTGGCGGGAGCGCGGGCGAGACGGATCGCCGGACTGGTCGCCCGGCCGGAACTGCTCGCCGCAGGCGAGCCCGGCGCCACCGACCTCGGCGCCCTGGTGGTGGAACGGTTGAACGCCGCCGCCGAGACCGAGGGCGTCTCGCGGCTGCACGTGGTCCTGGTCGTCGACCGCGACGCCGACGGTTACACCGACCTGGACCATCTGTGGGCACTGCGTGAGATCGCCGTGGCAGTGGAGGGATTCCTCGAGAACCGCATCGACCGGCTCGGTCTGGAGATGCCGATGTCCGGTGACGGCTCCGTCCACGTCACCGTCGTCACCGAGCAGGCCTATGCCCACCCCGAGGGCGACACCGCCCCCGACCCGGTGCAGGCCGCCGTCGCCGGTGCGCGTCGCGTGCTGCTCAACGAACAGCCCCGGCTGCGCTGGCGGCTGGTCGACGTCGACGCAGGCACCGCCGACGCCGAACTGGCCGCCGAGCTGAACATCCCCGGCGCGTTCAGCCACGACAACGTCGACGAGGTCTTCCTGCGCGACGGCCTGCGCTGGGTGCCCGCGCTCGCGGCCACCCTGAACGAGCGCATCGAGGCGCTCGACGAGGCCGTCCCGCTCACCGACCCGGAGGCCAACTACGCCCTGGAGATCCCCGCCTCGCGGGTGTTGAGCAGGCTCGCCTGGCGCGAATGCGGCCGCCGTGCGCCCGAGACGGGCGAGGTCGAGGTGCGCATGCGCGCGGTCGGGCTGAACTACAAGGACCCGCTGAAGATCCTCGGCGTGCTCACCGAGCGCGACCTGGCAGGCACCTTCTTCGGCGGCTCGCCCGGCATGGAGGGCATCGGCGTGGTCACGCGCGTCGGGGCGGGCGTCACGCACGTGGCGGTCGGCGACACCGTGAGCCTGGCCTGCAAGGACATGATCCGCCGCTACAACACCGCCGAGGCCGACCTGGTCAGCCGCCTCGACCCGGACGTGGAACCGGGCCACTGCACCAACTCCACCGCCTTCGGCACCGCCGAGTACGCGCTGCTGGAACTGGCCCGCGTGCGGGCCGGTGAGACCGTGCTCGTGCACGGCGCGGCGGGCGGCGTCGGCGCGGCCGCCACCCAGATCGCCAAGCTGCACGGCGCCACCGTGATCGGCACCGCGAGCACCGAGGAACGCCGGGCCTGGGCCCGTGCGCAGGGCGCCGACCACGTGCTCGACTCGCGCTCGCTGAACTTCGCCGAGGACGTGCTCGCCCTGACCGGCGGCGCGGGCGTCGACGTCGTGGTCAGCACCGCGCCCGGCGACCTGTTGCGCGCCAACTTCACCGCCGTCGCCGAATTCGGCCGGATCGTGGAGATCGGCAAGGCCGACATCTACACCGGCGGCCAGCTCGACATGCGGGTCTTCGACAAGAACGTCTCCTACCACTCGTTCGACCTCGACCGCATGCTCGCCAAGCGGCGCGCCTACACCGTCGAGCTGCTGCGCCGCGTCCACGGCAAACTGACCGACGGCGTCTACCGCGCCCTGCCCTACACCCCGTACGGCAGCGCGGACGTGGCCAAGGCCTTCGAGGAGGTCGCCCGCTCCTCGCGGATCGGCCGGGTCGCCCTCGATTTCGACGAGGCCGCGCCGCTGGTCCGGCCGCGCCTGCGTGAAACCGAGATCGATCCGGCGGCGCAGTACCTGATCACCGGCGGTTACGGCGCCTTCGGCCTGGCCGTCGGCCGCTGGCTGGTCGCGCGCGGCGCCACCAGGCTCACCCTGCTCGGACGGAGCGGTCCCCGCGGCGACGCCGCCCACGCCCAGCTCGCGGTCTGGCGGGAACGCGGCATCGAGGTCACCGCGGCCCGCGGCGATGTCACCGACGCCGCCGCCATGACCGAGCTGCTGCGCGAGCTGCACACCGCCGACCACCCGCTGCGCGGCATCTTCCACACCGCGGGCGTGCTCGACGACCGGCGCGTCACCACCATGGACCGCGACAGCCTGGCCTCGGTCTACCGCCCCAAGGTCGAGGGCGCGCGGGCGTTGACCCACGCCCTGGCCGAGATCGGCGCCCGCCCCGACATGTTCGTGTTGTTCTCCTCCGGCAGCGCCATCTTCGGCGGCGTCGGCCAGTACGCCTACACCGCGGCCAACATCGCGATGCAGGCACAGGCCGACGCGATCGTGCGCGGCGGCGGGGCGGCGCTGGCCATCGGCTGGGGCCACATGTCCGGCGGCGGCATGGCCGAACACGACGAGAACACCGCTCGCTACCTGCGCAACACCGGCTTCGACCCGATGCCGCTGGACGAGGGCACCGAATACATGGAGAAGGCGCTGGAACTCGGCCTGCACCATCACGCCGACATCATCGCCATCGATTGGAGCAAGGTCGCGCTCACCAACCCGCTGTTCGCCCAGACCGCCCGCGTCGCCGAACTCGTCGCCGCCGCGGCCGAGGACGACTCCGAGAGCGCCCGTCTCGCCGCCGCCCTGCGCGAACTCGACGAGGGCAAGCGCGGGGAGGTCGTCGCCTACATGCTCGCCGAGCAGCTCGCCACGGTCATGGGCGTCTCCGCGGACTCGATCGACCTCACCGTCCCGGTCCCCGAACTCGGGCTCGACTCGCTCATGGCGGTGGAGTTCGGCGCGCTGGTCACCAAGAGCCTCGGCATCGACATGTCGTCGCTGAGCATGGGGCGGACGTTCACCCTCGAACAGGCCGGCGCGCGGATAGCCGAGCATCTCGTCGGAGGGGCGGGGTCCGCGCCGAGTGGCGCGGTCGCTCCGGCCGGAACCGGTGCGCGGGCTGCCCGGCCCGCGACGGACGCGGGCCGAGGTGACGAGGCTGTCGCGGATGCGGATGCGGATGCGGCGGTCGGTCCGGCTCGGACCGATGGCGAGGTGGCGACTGCGGCCGAGGCCGGTGCAGGTGCCGGAGCGGAGGGTGCGCTGTGAGCGAGTCGGCTCGAGATCTGGCGCGGAAGTTGCTGGCGGGCAACGGAACCGCATCGTCGGCGCCCTCGCCCGGTGGGCCGGCGGCGACAGGGTCCGCCCGGGCGCAGGTGCGGCCCCCGGCACGGGTGTCGGCGCGGCGGGTGCGGGGTCCGGGCAAGCAGTTCGCCGATCACCCGGAGGTGGCGGCGACGGTGGCCAAGCAGACCGCCATCGACAAGCTGTACGGCGACAGCGCGATGCCGAATCCGCTGTTCCTGCTGCGATCGGGCCCGAACGAGGCGACCATCGAGGCCGACGGGCGGGAGCTGGTCAACTTCGGGGCCTACAACTACCTCGGGCTGGCCAATCACCCGCGGGTGGTGGCGGGGGCGAAGGCGGCGCTCGACCGGTACGGGGCCTCGGCCTCGGCGAGCCGGATCATCGCGGGGGAGATCCCGCTGTACCGGGAGCTGGAGGCGCGGCTCGCGCAGATCTACGGCGTCGGCGACGCCATGATCACCACCAGCGGCTATCTCACCAACGCGGGCGTGCTCGGCTTCCTGGTGCGCGAGGGCGATGTGGCGGTGTGCGACGCGCTCATCCACGGCAGCGTGATCTCCGGGACCCAGTGGTCGGGTTGCCGGCGGATCACGTTCCGGCACAACGATCCCGAGTCGCTGCGGTCGGTACTGAGGATGTCGCGCGCCGGTTTCGACCGGGCGCTGGTGGTGCTGGAGGGGCACTACAGCATGGACGGCACGGTCGGCCGGGTCGACGAAATGGCCGCCATCGCCCGCGAATACGACTGCGCGGTCATGGTGGACGAGGCGCATTCGTTCGGCGTGTTCGGAGATCGCGGGCACGGCATCCGCGAGCACTACCGGCTGCCCGCCGACGCGGTCGACCTGTGGATGGGCACGCTGTCCAAGGCACTCGGCAGCTGCGGCGGCTTCCTGGCCGGCGACGCCGACCTCATCGGGGCCATGAAGGCCTCGGCGCCCGGCATCGCCATGCTCACCGGCGGTCCGGCGCCCGCGGCGGCGGGCGCCGCGCTGGCCGCGCTCGACGTGCTGGCCGAGGAGCCGGAGCGGCTGACCCGGCTGTGGGCGAACGCGAAACAGTTCGGGGCGCTGCTGGCCGAGCGGGAACTGGATCGCGGCCTGTCCGAGGGGACGCCGATCTGCCCGGTGATCGTGCCGGGGGAGGTGCGCTCGGGATTCGTCGCCTCGTACCTGCTGCAACGCGGGATCTACGCCGGGAACATCTCGGCGCCCGCGGTGCCGGCGGGGCAGGAGCGACTGCGCTTCTTCCTCACCAGCGAGCACACCGACGAGCAGTTGGTGCGGGCGGCGGATCTGCTGGCCGAGGCGGTCGGCCACTCCCGGCAACTGCCGGATCCCACTCTGGCCGCCTGAGATTCGAGTGCCCGGCCGGGCCCTGTTCCCCCCTCCTGGATCAGGGCCCGGCCGGGCACGAACAAATATCCCTTGGGGGTCTTGACAGCGGCTTACAGAGCGCTTAAAAGGCCGGTCACATGCTCAACTCAGCTTGGCGACCACCGCGTCCGGCAGATGCGGGAGCACCAGATCGATCGCCCGCCACGGCCAGCCCGGCACACAGGCCACCCGCTTCTCCCGCTCGATCGCCGCGACCATCGAGGCCACGCCCTTCTCCAGCGGCGCGACCAGCATCGTGTCGCCTGCCTTGTCCGACATGTCGGTTCGGATGAAGCCGGGCTGCACCGTGGTCACCGCGATCGTCGAGCCTTTCAGCTCCGTCGCCAGCGCCTGACCCAGCGCGGACAGCCCGGCCTTGCTCGCCGAGTAGGCCGCCTTCGCGCCCGGCAGCCCGCGCACCGCGCTCATGGAGGAGATCAGCACCAGGTGCCCGCCGTCCTGCGCCCGGAAAATCTCCAGCGCCGCCTCCGCCTGCGCCATCGCACTGACGAAATTCGTGGTCGCGGTCGCCAGATTCGCCGAGGCCCGTCCGGTGCCCAGCCGCGCCCCCTTGCCGATGCCCGCGTTGACGATCACCCGGTCCAGCCCGCCCAATTCCTCGCGCAGCTCGCCGAACACCCGCGGCACCGCCGCGTGATCGTCCACGTCCAGCGCCCGGACGGCGACCGTGAGATCGGGGTGGTCCGCGAGCAGTTCCGCCCGCAGTTGCTCGAGCAGTTCCAGTCGTCGCGCGCACAACGCGAGGTCACGGCCTTTCGCCGCGAACTGCCGTGCCATGCCCGCACCGAGCCCCGAACTCGCACCGGTGATCAGAATCCTGCTCCTCGTCATGCCCCGACCCTAGCCCCGGCGCAACCGCCCGGGCGCGCCCGCGATCGCCGCGGGTGCGGGTCGGCGCGGACCGGGGGAACTCAGCCCGCCGAGCCGGTGGACGCGGCGTCGGGCACCAGTCGCCACACCCCGCAGTTCTCGGTGCGGAACGCCGCGTCGGTGGGCTTGACGACCACGCGGCCCGGCGGCTTGCGGGTGAAGTTGTTGGCGAGGATGTAGGTGGGGTCGGTGGTGTCGCCGACGACCTTCCACAGCCTGGCCCATTCGCAGGCGCGGGCGGGATCGGAGGTGCCGGGGGCCTCGTAGGTGCCGGGTGCGATGTCGGTGCCCACCAGGTAGAGGCCGTCCTCGGCGATCACGGTGGCCGGTTCGGCGGCGGCGATGCCGTGACCGAGCAGTGTCGCCGTCCCCGCCAGTGCTCCCGCGATCATCGCTGTTCTCGCGCGCATGAGCGCTCTCCTCGACGTTCAGGGCCGTCCCCGTCGACGGCCGGAGTTTCCCCGTGACCCGGCGCCAGATCTACCAGAAACCGACCCTCGATCGTGCGGATTCGCGAGATTCCGGTCACGCGCGCGGAGTTAGCGCATGAATAGCCCCGGCGGGACTGTCGCGGGTTAACGGTTCGATAACCAGGACTTGCCTTCCTGGTGCTCGTGTTGCCAAAGTGAGTCGTTGTGTTTGGTGTTGCCTATGGGAAGGGAGGGGCGCTGCGTTGCGGGGCGCCGACCGATACATGAAGCCGACTGTCTTCACCGCCGCGCTGGCACTGGCGTTCGCCGGCTTGATGCCGGGCGCGGCCGCGGCCGATCCCGCCGACCTCGACCCGACCACCCGGCTCGCCGGGCACACCGTCTTCCTCGACCCCGGGCATCAGGGCTCCGGCCATTCCGAGAACCTGTCACGCCAGGTCGACGACGGCCGCGGCGGCACCAAGGACTGCCAGACCACCGGCATGACCACGGTCAACGGCGTGCCGGAGCACACCATCAACTGGAACGTCGCCCAGCTGGTGAAGGCCTCGCTGGAGAGCCTCGGCGCGCGCGTGGTGCTCAGCCGTCAGGACGACACCGGCTGGGGCGGGTGTATCGACGAACGCGCCCGCGCCGCGGGTGAATCCGGCGCCGACATCGCCGTCAGCATCCACGCCGACAGCGGTCCGCCCGCCGAACGCGGCTTCCACCTGATCATCCCGCAGCTGCCCATCCCGAACGCCGCCGCCGACGCCGCCCAGTCCGGGCCGGGCCGGGCGGTCTCGGAATCGGTGCGCGACGCCTATGTCGCGGCGGGCTTCACCCCCGCCACCTACGCCGGGGTCAGCAACGGCCTGCAGACCCGCGTGGACGTGGCGGGTCCGGCCCTGACCACCGTGCCGCTGGTGTTCCTGGAGATGGGCAACGGCGCCAACCCCGAGGACGCCGCCGTCCTGGAATCCGCGGGCGGCCAGCTCGAACACGCCATCGCCCTCACGGCCGGCCTCGTGAGCTACCTCCTCGACACCCCGCTGCCCGCTCCAGGCACGAACGACCTGCCCGCGAGCACCCCCGCCGACACCACTCCCGGCACGAGCGACCCCGGCGCGCCGGAGCGCGACGGCGCGACCCCCGGCGCGACCCCGAGCACTCGCGAAGCCCTGCTCGAGCAGGCGATCGACCTGGTGCTGCCGCTGCTCGGCGCCCTCGGTGAGGGCGAGGACGCCCTCACCACCGAGCTGATCGACCTCGCGTACACCCTCGTCGCGACACTCTTCCCACCGACGCGATAGACGGGCGGGTGGCCCTCGCGTCGGGCGTGCCCGCCCCGCCCGGGCAGGAGGCGGCCCGGCCCCGCATACAGTGGTCCGGGTGAGCGAGCGAATTCCTGTGCTGATCGTGGCCGGTTTCCTCGGATCGGGGAAGACGACGCTGCTCAACCGGCTGTTGCACGACAGCGGAAGCACCAGGATCGGGGTGGTCGTCAACGACTTCGGGGCCGTGAACATCGACGCCATGCTGGTGGCCGGGCAGGTCGACGCCATGGTCTCGGTCGGCAACGGGTGCGTGTGCTGCGCGGTGGACGTCGGCGAGCTGGACACCATGTTCGAGCGGCTGAGCGAGCCGCAGGCCGGGATCGACGTGATCGTGGTGGAGGCCAGCGGCCTGGCCGAGCCCCGCAATCTGATCCGCATGGTGATCGGCAGCGAGAATCCGCGCATCCACTACGGTGGCCTGCTCGAGGTGGTCGACGCCGCGGAATTCCCCGCCGCCAGGCAACGGCACCCCGAACTGGCCACCCACCTGCGCCTGGCCGACCTGGTGGTGCTGAACAAGGCCGACCGGGTGCCCCCGGCCGAGGTCGAACGCCTGCGCGAGGAGATCGCGGCCCTGGTCGCGCCGTCGCCGGTCCACGTGACCAGCCACGGCCGCGTCGACCCCGCCCTGCTCTTCGACGCGCCCGCCCGCGAGCGCACCCCCGTCGCCGGACAACTGAGCTTCGACGACCTGTGGCGCGAACTCGAAGCCGACCGGCAGGCCTCGGGCTGTGACGACGGCGCGCACGACGATCACCGCCATCTGCACGACGACTACACCAGCGTCTCGTTCACCAGTGAGCACGCCCTCGACCCGCGCGGACTGGTCGGCTTCCTGGAGGCCCCGCCGCACGGCCTGTTCCGCGCCAAGGGCGTCACCGAGTTCGCCGTCGACGGACATCAGCGCACCTTCGGCCTGCACGTCGTGGGCAGGCACATCGTGTTCGAACCCCGCCCGTGGCGGCGCGGTGAGGACCGCGTCAGCTCCCTGGTCCTCATCGGCGCGGGCCTACGGGCCGATGAGGCATTGGGACGGCTGGAGCAGACGATCCATCCCGGCCCCGACCCGCTCGACGACCAGGCTCTGCTGGGAGTCTGGCGGTACACGCCGCACTGAGATACCCGCCGCACCGATACCCGCCGCACCGGGATCGGGCGCACTCAGCTACAGGCGTTGACCCACTCCGACAACCCGTCGGCGAACTGCTGCCGCTTCCAGATCGGCACCTCGTGCTTGATCCGGTCGACCAGCTCCGCGCAGGCGGCGAACGCCTCGGCCCGGTGCGGCGCGGCCACCGCCACCACGATCGCCAGATCGCCGATCCCCAGGTCGCCGACGCGGTGCTCGGCCGCCACCGGCAGCCCGCTGCTCGCGGCGATCGCCTCGCAGCACTGGCGCAGGAAGAGGGTTGCCTTGGGGTGGGCGGAGTACTCGAGCGCCGACACCGCCTGACCGCCGTCGTGGTTGCGGACCTTGCCGGTGAAGACCACCACCGCGCCGTGCTCGGGCCCGGTCACCGCGGCCTCGACGGCGGCCGGGTCGAGCGGCCGATCGCTGATGCGCGCCAGCCGCACGCCGGTGGTCTCCGCGCCCGGCGGGGTCCCGTTCCCGGTCGAACTCTCACTGATGGTCATGGGCACCGCCTCCGCACACTTGCGCCAGCAGATGGTCCAGCAGTGGTTCGAGCACCGCCATTCCATCTTTCACCCCGCCCGGCGATCCGGGCAGGTTCACGATCACGGTGCGGCCCGCCAGGCCGGCCACGCCACGGCTGAGCGAGGCGAGCGGGAACTTCGCCGCACCCTCGTTGCGGATCGCCTCGGCCACCCCGGGCAACTCCCGATCCAGCACCGCCAGGGTCGCCTCCGGCGTCGCGTCGGTGGGCGAGGCCCCGGTGCCGCCGGTGGTCACGATCAGATCCGGCGCCGCACGCAACGCCTCGGCCAGTCCGGTGGCGATGTCGGCGTCCGCGAAGACCAGCGGCCCCCGCACCGCGAACCCGAGCCCGCTCAGCCAGCCGGCCAGGACCGGCCCGGTGGTGTCGGTGCGTGTCCCGGCCGCCGCCCCGGTCGAGGCGACCAGCACGACAGCCGATCGACCGCCCGCACCGGCGGGCGCCGCGTGCGCGGCCGAGCCCGCCGCGGCACGCGTCCACCGCCCGCGCTTGCCACCCGTCTTGGACAGCAATCGCACATCGGTGAGCACCGCGGCCGGATCGACCGCCTTGACCATGTCGTGCAGCGTCAACCCGGCCACCGCCACCGCGGTGAGCGCCTCCATCTCGACACCGGTGGGACCGGTGGTCTTGGCGGTGGCCTCGATGGTGATGGTGTCCTCGGTGAAGCCGAACTCCACTTTCACCGACGACAGCGCCAGCTGATGGCACAGCGGGATCAGTTCCGAGGTCTTCTTGGCGCCACCGATGCCTGCCAGCCGGGCGGTCGACAGCACGTCGGCCTTCGGCAGGTCGTCGGCGCGCACCAGCCGCACCACCTCGGCGGTGGTGCGCAGCGCGCCTGCTGCCACGGCCACGCGCGGGGTGTCGGCCTTGGCGCTCACATCCACCATGCGTGCGCGCCCCTCGGCGTCGACATGGGACAACTCGCTCATATCGTCAAGACTGGCACACCGGGGCGGCCGCGCCCGAACCGTCGCGATCAGCTCACAGTTCCCGCACCACGACCGTCGCGCCCGCGGCCAGCTCGGTGACCTCGGCGGGAATGTCGACGAGCACGTCCGCCCTGGCCATCCCGGCGATCAGATGCGAGCCGGGACCGGAGACGGTTTCCACACCGGACTCGGTGATCCGGCCGCGCAGGAACTGGCGCCTGCCGGCGGGGGAGCGCACCGACTCCGAGAGCGTGGTCTCGAACTCGCGCATCGGCGGCAGCCCGGACAACGTGCGCAGCATCGGGCGGGCCAGCACCTCGTAGGACACCAGCGTGCTCACCGGATTGCCGGGGAAGCTGAGCACCGGCACCCCGTCGACCACCGACACACCCTGCGGTCCGCCCGGCTGCATGGCCACCGAGCCGAACCGCCCGCCGCGCGCGGCCAGCACCTCCTTGACCACCTCGAAATCGCCCTTGGACACTCCGCCGGAGGTGAACACCACGTCTGCCGACGCCGTCGCGGCCGCGAGCAACCGGGTGAACACCGCGGGGTCGTCGGTGCTGTGCTGCACCGACACCACGTGCACCCGGTCGGCGCCGAGCACGGCGGCCAGCGCGATGCCGTTGGAGTTGTAGATCTGGCCGGGCCGCAGCGGTGTCCCGGCCGGGACCAGTTCGTCACCGGTGGTGAGGATCGCGGCGCGCACCGGCGCGAAGACCGCGACCTTCGGCACGCCGACCGCCGCCAGCGCCGCGATGTGGCGCGGGGTCAGGCCGGTGCCCGCGGCGACCAGCAGTTCGCCCGCCCCGACATCGGTGCCCGGTTCGCGGATGAAATCGCCTGCCGCCCTGCCGCGCTCGATCACCACGTGACCGTCCTCGACTTTGGTGTCCTCCACCGGGACCACGCAGTCCGCGCCGGGCGGGATGGGCGCGCCGGTCATCACCTTCCACGCCCCGCCGTCGGGCAGCGGTGTGGAACCGGGCTCGCCCGCGGCCACCACCCCGGCCAGCGTCAGCGTGACGGGGGTGTGCCGGACGGTCGCGGCGCGCACGGCGTAGCCGTCCATGGCGGAATTGCGGAAGACCGGCAGATCGACGGGCGCGCGCACGTCCTCGGCGAGCACCAGGCCGGTGGCCTCGGGGACCGGCACGGTTTGCAGGGCCCGCATGGCCAGTGGCCGCAGGAGCTGCTCGATGCCGTCGCGATGTTCGTCGACATCGACGGCGGCCACACCCGTAACCCGTGCGCTCATGGGCGTCAGCCTAGCGCGGGCGTGATCTCACCGCCTGACGTCGCACTTTGTGAGAAAAGCAGGTGGGAGCGGTTCGCCTGTCGCCGCCACGGGCGAGGGTCGCTGCGGTCATAATGGAGTGATGACGCTGGTCGATATCGGGATACCCGCGGTGCGCTCGCGGCGGCCGGCGCTGGACGGACGGCCGGACACTCCCGCGCTGATCGACCGGTTCGGCCGGATCGCCCGCGACCTGCGGGTCTCGATCACCGAGAAGTGTTCGCTGCGATGTACCTACTGCATGCCCGCCGAGGGCCTGCCGCCCATTCCGGCCGACGAATTGCTGACCGCCGAGGAGATCGTCCGGCTGGTCGCGCTCGCCGTCGAGGAGCTCGGCGTGCGGGAGGTGCGCTTCACCGGCGGCGAGCCGTTGATGCGCCGCGATCTGGAGCGGATCATCGCGGGTTGTCACGAGCGGGTGCCGCAGGTGCCGCTGGCCATGACCACCAACGGCGTCGGCCTGGCGCACCGGGCCCGCGGTCTGGCCGAGGCGGGCCTACGCCGGGTCAACGTCTCCCTCGACACCGTCGACGCGCTCGGTTTCGCCCGCCTGACCCGCCGCGACCGGCTCGACTCGGTGCTGGCGGGCATCCGCGCCGCCCGTGACACCGGCCTGGCGCCGGTGAAGATCAACGCCGTGCTCATGCGCGCCACCCTGGCCGGCGCGCCGGACCTGCTGCGGTGGTGCCTGGACGAGGAGTGCGAGCTGCGGTTCATCGAGGAGATGCCGCTGGACGCCGACCACGAGTGGGCGCGGGCCAACATGGTCACCGCCGCCGAACTGCTCGAGGTGCTCGGCGCCCGCTTCACCCTCGACGAGATCGGCCGCGCCGATCCGGCCGCCCCCGCCGAGAAATGGCTGGTCGACGGCGGCCCGGCCACGGTCGGCATCATCGCCACCGTCACCCGCAAGTTCTGCGACAGCTGCGACCGCACCCGGCTCACCGCCGACGGCATGCTGCGCTCGTGCCTGTTCAGTGATCAGGAATTCGATGTGCGCCAAGCGCTTCGCGGTGGCGCCGACGACGCCGAGATCGCCGAGATCTGGCGCGGCGCCATGTGGAACAAGTGGGCCGGTCACGGCATCGACGCCGAGAATTTCGTCCCCCCGGAACGCACGATGGGAGCCATCGGTGGTTGAGGTCCGCTATTTCGCCGCCGTCGCCGACGCGGTCGGCAAGGAATCCGAGCAGCTGGATCTGCCCCCGGAGGCGACGCTGGCCGAACTGCGTTCCCTGCTGGCCGACACCTACGGCCCCGACCTGGACAAGATGCTCGGCGTGTGTGCCTACCTGGTCGGTGACGAGCTCACCCGCGACGTGTCGATGACGGTCGGCCCTCAGGTCGACGTGCTTCCCCCCTTCGCGGGCGGCTGAGCGGCCCCCGGCCGAGGTGTGTTCGCGCGCCCGGCCGGGCTGTTCCTGCCGCCGGCCGGGATGCTGCTCGAAGGCGTTCAGCGCCACCAGGTGTCGTGCGGGGTGACCGGCACGGTGCGCTTGTGGCGGGTGTTGAAAAAGTGCTTCTCCACCTTCGCGGCGACCTCCTCGCTCACCGGCTTGCCTTCCAGGTAGTCGTCGATGTCGCTGTAGCGCAGGCCGAGGGCCTCCTCGTCGGGCAGCGCGGGGCGGTCGTCCTCGAGATCGGCGGTGGGCACCTTCGACCAGGTGCTCGGCGGGGCGCCCAGTTCTTGCAGCAGCGCCGCGCCCTGCCGCTTGGTGAGACCGGTCAGCGGGGTGATGTCCACGCCGCCGTCGCCGTACTTGGTGAAGAAGCCGGTGACCGCCTCTGCCGCGTGATCGGTGCCGACCACCAGCAGGTTCTCCTGTCCGGCCAGACCGTACTGCACCACCATGCGCTCGCGGGCCTTGATGTTGCCGCGCACGAAATCCCGCAGCCGCTCGACGTCCAGCGCGGCGGCGACTTCCCCGCCCGCGGCGTCGGCGCTCGGCTTGATGTTCACGGTGAGGGTGCGGTCGGGGCGGATGAAGTCCAGCGAGATCTGGGCGTCGTGCTCGTCGGCCTGCACGCCGTAGGGCAGGCGGACGGCGTAGAAGGTGGCCGAGCCACCGTCGGCGCGGACCTTCTCGGCCGCCAGCTGGCACAGCCGCCCGGTCAGCGTGCTGTCCTGTCCGCCGCTGATGCCGAGCACGAACCCCTTGGCGGGAGTGGACAGCAGGTACTCGGCCAGGAAGTCGACCCGGCGGCGCACCTCTTCCTTCGGCTCGATCGTCGGCTGGACGCCCAATTCGGTGATGATCTGTTCGCGCAGGCTCGCCATGAGGTCACCTTACTGGCAGTCGGCGTGCCCGGCCGGTTCGCCGGGCAGCCCGCGGCGGGCGGTCACGGCGTGACCACGGCGCGGACGAAACGTTCGTAGTTGTCGCCGATCTGGTCGAGGCCGCGGCCGAGCACGTGCAGTTGGTGCATCACCAACGGCGCGCCCAGCATGGCGAGCAGGCTCTCCGCGGTCAGGTCGTGATCGCCGGGGCTGCCCGCCTCGCGCAACAGCATCACCATGTGCCGGTGCTGGAGCCGGTACGGCGGGCTCTGGAAGAACTTGCCCGCCTCGCCGAGTTCGGCCGCGCGGTACAGCTCGCCCTCCACCTCGATGTCCAGCAGGCGGGCGCGACCGAAGGCGATCAGCCGGTCCAGCGCGGGCGCGCCGGGGCCGAGCGGCGGCGGGCCGAACATGAAATCGCGCTGGAACTTCTGCTCGGCGTGGTCGAGCAGGGCGCGCAGCAGGCCGGAGCGGCTGCCGAAGCGGCGGAAGACGGTGCCCTTGCCGACGCCCGCGGCACGCGCCAGCTCGTCCATCGTCAGGCTGTCCACGCCGTGCTCGCGGACCAGGCGCTGGGCGGCGTCGAGCAGCAGCCGCCGATTGCGGGCGGCGTCCGCGCGCTCGCCCGTCGCCCGGCCCTGAGGCGGTCCGACGCTCAACGCTCCCGGGATCACCGGGGCAGGCGCGGCCGGTTCGGCGGCGCCGGGCGTGACAGATCTCACTGCTGCTCGAATTCCTCTCGGGAATGTAATCGGACTACGGTCCGTTTGATCCGATGATCGTACGGACCACCTCAGTACACCAGGAGTTGTCATGAGCCAGACCCGAATCCTCGTGCTCGCCGGAAGCCTGCGCAGCGCCTCCATCACCCGCAGGCTTGCCGAGGCGGCCGTGCGGACCGCCCCCGAGGGTGTGGAGATCGGCATCTACGAGGGTCTCGGCGAGATCCCCTTCTACAACGAGGACCTCGACGTGGCCGGTTCGGTTCCCGCCGCCGCCGAGCGCCTGCGCGCCGCGGTCGCCGAGGTCGACGCCGTGCTGCTGGTGACCCCCGAATACAACGGCACCCTCTCCGCGGTGCTCAAGAACGCCATCGACTGGCTGTCGCGCCCCTACGGCGCGGGCGCCCTCAAGGACAAGCCGGTCGGCGTCATCAGCGCCTCCATCTCCTCCAACGCCGCGCGCTGGGCGCACGGTGACGCCGTGAAGGCCGTCGGCGTCGCGGGCGGCTCGGTCGTCGAGGCCGCCCACGCCTACTTCGGCACCATCGGTGAGCGCTTCGCCACCGCGCACCCGAGTGAGGATGCCGACGCCGTCGCCGAGCTCGGCGCCTCGGTCCGTCAGCTCATCGAGGCCACCCGCGCCCTCGTCTCCGCCTGACGCCTCCCTCGTCTCCGCCTGACGCCTCCGGCGTCGGGCTCGCGCTCGCCTTCCTCCTCGGCAGAGGGCCGTCCCGTACGGGACGGCCCTTTCGTCGTCTCGTGGCCTCCGGCAACCGCTGGAGCAACCCCGGACGGCCCTGTGGCCGGTGTGCCGACGAGGCATTTCGGGGGCTTCAGGGGGTATTGCGCCTGGTGTGACGGCAGGGACGCAAGAGTTTGCTGGGAGGGCGCTGCGCAACGAGATTGTGATGTCGGCCACCGCCGTGTCGGCTTGCGAATCGGCTGTCCTGGGACTTGTGCGGTGTAAATCCCATCAATGTGGTTCGCAACATGTCGTGTTGTAGAGAAGTGTCGGCCACTAGGTGTAGTGTCTTGGCTACTGGAAGACGGGGTCTGGCCCTTCCGCTCGCCGAATGTGTCGATGGGGTCGAGCAGGGCAGGCCGCACCGGGTCCAGAGAGTTTGCGCAGCGTACCGATCAGGCAATGCAGTCGATCACGCAATGCACATGGATCACCGGCTGTGGACGAGGCAGAGGAGAGAGGCAGATCTATGACCGTCACCGTGTACACCAAGCCCGCTTGCGTTCAGTGCAACGCCACCTACAAGGCGCTCGACAAGGCCGGGGTGGAGTACGAGGTCGTCGACATCAGCGAGAACCCGGAGGCGCGTGACTACGTCATGGCGCTGGGTTATCTGCAGGCTCCGGTCGTCGTCGCGGGTGACGAGCACTGGTCCGGCTTCCGTCCCGACCGCATCAAGAACCTCGCCACCGTCGCCGCCTGAGAGCGGCACGCGCGGTCGTCGGGCGCGCCCGCCGGTCCGGCAGGCGCCACGACGGCCGCCGTCGAGGAGAGAGGGCAGCAGGGCATGACCGACATCGTCGGCGACACCGCGCTCGTCTACTTCTCCAGCGCATCGGAGAACACCCACCGCTTCGTGCAGAAGCTGGGTCTTCCCGCCACGCGCATCCCGCTGCACACCACCGATTCGCTGCGAGTCGAGGAACCCTACGTGCTGATCGTCCCCACCTACGGGGGCGGCAAGCACGTGCTCGGCGCCGCGGGCGGGCACGCCAGATCCGACAAGGAGTTCGTGCCGCGCCAGGTCGCCAAGTTCCTCAACGACCCGCACAATCGGTCGTTGCTGCGTGGGGTGATCGCGGCGGGTAATACGAACTTCGGCGACACCTACTGCTACGCGGGCGACGTGATCTCCCGAAAGTGCGGGGTGCCGTACCTGTATCGATTCGAACTCATGGGGACAGCGCGCGATGTCGAGCGCGTCCGAGAGGGATTGGGATTGTTTTGGCAACAGCAACCACCGCGCCGACCGGCATGTCGGCCCGCCTAGAGCGGCCCGCCGCACGCACCGCCGACGGCGCGACCGAGGGCATGGACTACCACGCCCTCAACGCGATGCTGAACCTGTACGGCCCCGACGGAAAGATCCAGTTCGACAAGGATCGCGAGGCGGCGCGCCAGTACTTCCTCCAGCACGTCAACCAGAACACCGTCTTCTTCCACAACCTGGACGAGAAGCTGGACTACCTGGTCGAGGAGAACTACTACGAGCCCGAGGTCCTCGACCAGTACAGCCGCGCCTTCGTCAAGAGCCTGTTCGAGCAGGCCTACGCCAAGAAGTTCCGGTTCCCGACCTTCCTCGGCGCGTTCAAGTACTACACCTCGTACACGCTCAAGACCTTCGACGGCAAGCGCTACCTGGAGCGCTTCGAGGACCGCGTGTGCATGGTGGCGCTGACCCTGGCCGCGGGTGACGAGATCCTGGCGCGCCAGCTGGTCGACGAAATCATCGACGGCCGCTTCCAGCCCGCCACCCCGACCTTCCTCAACTCGGGCAAGAAGCAGCGCGGCGAGCCGGTGTCGTGCTTCCTGCTGCGCATCGAGGACAACATGGAGTCCATCGGGCGCTCCATCAACTCCGCGCTGCAGCTGTCCAAGCGCGGCGGCGGCGTGGCCCTGCTGCTGAGCAACATCCGCGAGCACGGCGCCCCGATCAAGAAGATCGAGAACCAGAGCTCGGGCGTCATCCCGATCATGAAGCTGCTCGAGGACTCCTTCTCCTACGCCAACCAGCTGGGCGCGCGTCAGGGCGCGGGCGCGGTGTACCTGCACGCGCACCACCCCGACATCTACCGCTTCCTGGACACCAAGCGGGAGAACGCGGACGAGAAGATCCGCATCAAGACGCTCTCGCTGGGCGTGGTGATCCCCGACATCACCTTCGAACTGGCGAAGAAGAACGAGGACATGTACCTGTTCTCGCCGTACGACGTGGAACGCATCTACGGCAAGCCGTTCGCCGACATCGATGTCACCGAGAAGTACTACGAGATGGTCGACGACAAGCGCATCCGCAAGTCGAAGATCAAGGCGCGCGAGTTCTTCCAGACCATCGCCGAGCTGCAGTTCGAGTCCGGCTACCCGTACATCATGTTCGAGGACACGGTGAACCGGGCCAACCCGATCGCGGGCAAGATCACCCACTCCAACCTGTGCTCGGAGATCCTGCAGGTCTCCACCCCGTCGGAGTACAACGACGATCTGTCCTACGCCAAGGTCGGCAAGGACATCTCGTGCAACCTGGGTTCGCTCAACATCGCCAAGGCGATGGACTCACCCGACTTCGCGCGCACCATCGAGGTGGCCATCCGCGCGCTGACCGCGGTCTCCGACCAGACCCACATCACCTCGGTGCCCTCCATCGAGCAGGGCAACAAGCAGTCGCACGCCATCGGTCTCGGCCAGATGAACCTGCACGGCTTCCTCGCCCGCGAGCGCATCCACTACGGGTCCGAGGAAGGCATCGACTTCACCAACATCTACTTCTACACCGTCCTCTACCACGCGCTGCGGGCCTCCAACAAGCTCGCGATCGAGCGCGGCACCTACTTCGGCGGCTTCCCCGAGTCCAAGTACGCCAGCGGCGAGTTCTTCGACAAGTACACCGACCAGGTGTGGGAGCCGGCCACCGAGCGGGTGCGCCGGTTGTTCGCCGACTCCGGCGTGCACATCCCCACCCAGGACGACTGGCGCGAGCTCAAGGCCTCGGTCATGGAGCACGGCATCTACAACCAGAACCTGCAGGCCGTGCCGCCCACCGGTTCGATCTCCTACATCAACCACTCCACCAGCTCGATCCACCCGGTGGCGTCGAAGATCGAGATCCGCAAGGAGGGCAAGATCGGGCGCGTCTACTACCCGGCGCCCTACATGACCAACGACAACCTCGAGTACTACGCCGACGCCTACGAGATCGGCTACGAGAAGATCATCGACACCTACGCCGCGGCCACCCAGCACGTGGACCAGGGCCTGTCGCTGACGCTGTTCTTCAAGGACACCGCCACCACCCGCGACCTGAACCGCGCCCAGATCTACGCCTGGCGCAAGGGGATCAAGACCCTCTACTACATCCGCCTGCGGCAGATGGCGCTGGAGGGCACCGAGGTCGAGGGTTGCGTGAGCTGCATGCTCTGACGACAGCAGCCACCTGAGCCGAGAACGAG
>Ga0079224_100000789_pt1 | contig 33532 bp, 33 predicted proteins | sample Stecom2015_FD_80414 | JGI IMG/M metagenome (GOLD analysis project Ga0079224, IMG submission 80414) | Agricultural soil microbial communities from Utah to study Nitrogen management - Steer compost 2015 | ecosystem: Environmental > Terrestrial > Soil > Agricultural land | place: USA: Utah... | reverse complement strand
TCGTAGAGACGCTGCGCATGCGCGGTGTCGTCCGCGTACGCGCGCGCGACGCGTGCGAAGAGATCCTGGAAAGACTCCCCGCGGAGCAGATAGCGATCCTCGAGCGTCGCCTTGCCGAAGGGGGTGAGGAGGGCATCGCGCCCGGGGTCGGTCTCGATTCGTCCGATGCTGCGTCGCCGCCGGCTCGACGGCTTGAGTCTGCGCACCGCCGCGCCGCGCGCCGCGGTTCTCGCTTTCACTGGCTTCGCCATTGCACACCTCGCGTTCAGCACCCGGGCGGGGGGAGGGCAGGGCGCAGGAGGGCGCACGCTGGCGCACTTCGGCGAACCTGCTCGGCACACCCCGACCGATCAAGCCACGTTTGCCCTCGGCAGGTCTCCTGGCTGCCGCTCTCGGCGCGCCGCCTTCCCGGATCGCTCCAGTGGCATCGATGGCGGCCGTTCAGCGGGTCACAGTTGCGGGGGCAGCTCCGGATTCAGGGCGAGCCCTTCACCGGATTCCCTTTTCATCGCGACGTGCGAACCGAAGGCCACTACATCTTGGGTCAGCGTGCGGCCGGGTGTCAACATATTGTGGTCGGACGTCGGTTGACCTGCGGGGGAATCGGTAGCAGGGTAATGGGCGTTCATCGGCGCTTCGCCCATCGGCCCGAAGGAGGTCAGCCGCCATGCCGAGCCATCCGCCCGCGTCCCGTCGTGCTGCGATCGTGCGCCGTCTCGCCGCGGCAGCCGGCGTGCTGCTGCTGCCTTTAGGCACGCCCGCGTCGGCTCAGCAGGTCACGATGGAAACGCTGCTGGACCGCATTCAGATCGAGGACCTCCTCACGCGCTATTACTACGATCTCTCGCAGGGCGACGGCCATGCGCTCGCCGAGTATTTCACCGAGGACGCGCTGCTCGACGTCGATGGGACGATTGCGCGAGGACACGAGGAGATCGAGGCGCTGTACCGGCGTCCGGATCCGGAGGACGCGCCGACGGGTCCGCGGCCGCGCAACCACATGCTGCTGACCAACCCGGTCATCGAGGTGAACGGGAACAGGGCCACGGCGCACGTGATCTGGACCGGCGTCATCAACGAGGGCGTCGGGACCCCGCCGAGGCTTTACGAGCAGGGCCGGGAGGATACCGAGCTCGTCAAGCGCGACGGCAAGTGGCTCATCAGCCGCCGCTACATCAGCTCCGATAGCGGCCTGCCGGACCGCTTCGACGCGACCTGGCAGCCGCGCGACAATCCGTTGAAGGATTGACCGGGCCGATGGGCGCTTTGCCGACCTCGATCCTGGGGCGTACCGGCATCGAGGTGACCAGGCTCGGCTACGGGGCGATGGAGCTGCGCGGGCTCGAGCACTTTCCCCGCCTGAGCGCGGCCGAGGCGAGCGCGCTCCTGAACGCGGTGCTCGACAGCGGCATCAACTATATCGACACGTCGCCGGACTACGGGTACTCGGAGGAGCTGATCGGCCGCCACATCTCGCATCGCCGCGGCGAGTACATCCTGGCGAGCAAGTGCGGCTGTCCGGTGGAGCCGCCCGACGTCCCCTACGAGCGCCGCAAGCCCCACAGCTTCACCCGTGCGAACATCCGCGCCGGCGTCGAGCAGAGCCTCGCGCGGATGAGGACCGACTACCTCGACGTCGTGCAGTTTCACTTGAGCCCGCCGCGCGCCGTGCTCGAGGAGCACGACTCGATCGCGGAGCTCGAGGCGCTGCGCGAGGAGGGCAAGATCCGCTTCATTGGGATGTCGGGCACGATCCCGGAGCTCGAGGAGCACATCGAGACGGGCGTGTTCGATGTCTTCCAGATCCCGTATTCCGTGCTCGAGCGCGAGCACGAAGACTTGATCCGCGAGGCGGCGCGGCGGGGCGCGGGGGTCGTCATTCGCGGCGGCGTCGCGCGCGGCGTGATGATCAAGGACGACTCGATTATCGACGACTATCCCGCCGCTCTTCAGGCCGGTTTCCGGGCACGGCGCCGGCTTTGGCAGGAAACGAGGATCGACGATCTGCTCGACGGGATGAGCCCGATGGAGTTCATGCTGCGCTTCACGATCAGCAATCCCGACATGTCGACGACGATCGTCGGCACGGCGAACCGGGCGCATCTCGCGGACAACATCGCGGCAGCGGCCGAGGGGCCGCTGCCCGCCGACCTTTACGAGGAAGCCCGCAGGCGATTTCGCCGCGCCGCCGGCTGAAACCGACGGCGCGCGCGCCGCTCAGGCGGCAGCCTTCGCCGTGAAGGCGCCCCGCAGCTCTTGCGGCAGCTGCCTTCGCACGTCGTCCATCTGGCCCTCGGTGACGCTTTGGGCGATCACCGAGCCGACCGCGTCGAGCAGCTCGGCCGCCCGGCTCGCGGGGACGTTGAGACGGCTGGCGAGGCTCTGCTCGATCGCCTCCCGCGTGATCGACTTATCCGGGCCGTCCGGCTGCCGCCGCAGCCTCGGCTGCAGAAGCGACGGGAGCTGGGCGATGAGGTCGTCCGCCTCATCGGGCGTCAGCCGGCGGACGAGCATCGCGAGCACGACCTCCAGCGCGGCCTCGGCCTCGTCCTCGCTGTCGAGGCCGGTCGCCGTACGCACGTTCGCAAGCATCCGCCGGTAGGTCGCCTCCGCACGGGCGAGGCGGCGCAGCCTCTGCGGCGAGCGCTCGATTACCGGACCGCCTTCGCCGATCTGGGCCTCGATTATCGCGCCGAGCTCCTCGAGGGGCGCCGCTTCGTCGAGCAGCAGATCGTCGAGCGTCACGAAGCCGACCGCACGCTCGTTTTCCACGAGCGGGATGCGTCGGACGTTCCACTTCTGCATGAGCCCGATGGCATCCTTGTGGGTATCCCGCGGCGTCAATGTAGCGACGGGGCTCGTCATGACCTCCGACAGCTTCGTGCTGGTCGGATCGAGACCCCGGGCCAGCACGCGTACGGCGAGATCGCGATCCGTAACGATGCCGACGACCCGCCCGGCGTCCTGCACCACGACGGCGCCGATGTTGTTTTTCTCGAGCGCGCGGGCCGCTTCGATGGCGGTGGCGTTCGGGGCCAGGATCACCATGCGGGGCCGGATGTACGTTCTCAACGGCATGTCTCTGCCTCCTGGCAGCGAGCGGATCAATCAACGTGAGGCCGATTGTCGCCCGACTGCCGATGACATGGGATAGGTGACGTTCTCCACTTTCCTGCTCGATTCATGAACGCCCGGGAGTGAGGGCGATTCATGAATGTCCGGGGCCGCGGGGCGATTCATGAACGGTTGGGCGCCGCGGGGGCGGGTGCTGCGTGACATGCGCGCCTTGGGGATCGCCGCAAGCACATCCATGTGGGCTGCGGGCTCGCCATCCATGGCTCGCACGCTCCCCAAGACGCGCATGTCACGCAGCACCCTTTGTTGGTGTGCCGTTCATGAAACGCCTCTTGGCGGTGTGCCGTTCATGAATCGCTCGGCGTTCATGATTGCGATCTTGCGGCGTGCTGGTCATGCACGATGCTGCTAGGTCTCGGGTTGGCGGGCGGGAGAGCGGACGATCAGCACGGAGCACGGCGAGTTCCGGGCTACGCCGAGCGCCGTGCTGCCGAGCCGCGGTCCCCACGTGCCGCGCGTTCCGCGCGAGCCGAGCACGGCGAGGTCGACATCGTATTTGCCGGCGGCATCCGCGAGGACCTTCGCCGGGCGGCCCCGCAGCAGCCGCGCCGCCGGCCGCACGTCGTACGCCTCGAGCTGGGCTTCGAGCCGCCGCAGCCAGTCGTTGGCCGCGCCCTCGACCATCGATACGTACTCTTCGCGCCGCCGCGCGGACATCCGCCGCAGCATCGCCGGCTCGGGCAGCTCCGCCACCGCGACGGCCGACGCCCGCAGCGCCGGCACGTCGAGCAGCTGGAAGAACGCGGCCGTCGCCGCTCTGCTGTACGACGAGCCGTCCGTCGCGAAGAGGACGTGGAGCTCCGGCTGGCCGCGCCGCCGCTTCGGCTCGCGCTCGCGGACCATCAGCACGCTCATCGGCGCGTGCTCGAGCACCGCGAGCGCGACGCTGCCGATGCCGAGAAAGGGCGTGTCGCTTCGTCCCTTCGCGCCGATGACGACGAGGTCGTAGCCGCCCTCGGCCGCCAGCTCGGGCACGACCGCCGTCGGAACGCCGCGGCGGACGCGCGTCTCGATCGCGAACCGACGCGGCTCGAGCCGCTTGGCGGCGCGGTCGAAATATCTGCGGATGTCGGGCGGGATCCTCTTGAGGTCGCGCGTGTGCCGGGAGGGCCAGACGCCGAGCCCCACCGGTGTTTCCGAAAGGGCGTGCACGAGGTGGACCTCGGTCTCCTCGTCCCCGGCCAGATACTGGCCGACGAAGCGAACCGCGCTGAGCGCGTACCGGGAACCGTCGATGCCGATCAGTATTCGCACGGCGAGCGCTCGGGATTCGGTTTACCAGGCAGCGGCCGATGAGCTGCGGCGAGCACGCGGAACAAGGGAGGAGCTTCGGCACGCCGCAGCGTACCAAGGTCGGGATTTTCCATCGCCTTCCTTCTTCTTCGTTCCGGGCGGCGTCGCCCGCACTGTACGGCAGGATACCCGCGTACCTCGATCGCGAGGATACGCGACTGTACCTACGAAATGAATACGCGGAATCGAGCCGTCCCCGACGACATCGGCTAGAATCCGGGGGCGGCAAGGCCAGGATCCCCATGGACGCTCCGCGCACGGATACTCCGGCCCTCGAGATCCGCAATCTACGCGTGGATTACGGCCGCTTCACGGCGGTGCACGATCTCTCTCTGACGCTGATGCCGGGCGAGATCTTCGGGCTGGCCGGTCCCAATGGCGCGGGCAAGACCTCGACGATCCGCGTGCTCGCCACGCTGCTCGAGCCGACCTACGGGGAAGTGAAGGTCGCAGGCCTCGACTTGTTCGAGGAGACGGATCGGGCGCACGAGGTGATCGGCTACATGCCGGATCTCGCGCCGGTGATCCCGGACCTGAAGGTCTGGGAGTTCCTCGATCTCTACGCGCACAGCCACGGATTGAAAGGCCGCAGGAAGCGCGAGCGGGTCGACGCGTGTCTCGAGAAGGTCAGGCTGACCGACAAGCGAAACGTATACGGCCGCGCGCTCTCGCGCGGCATGACGCAGCGCGTCGTGCTTGCGAAGACGCTGCTTCACGAGCCGAAGCTGCTTTTGCTCGACGAGCCGGCCAGCGGCATGGACCCGATAGCGCGCCGCGACTTGCGCGGCATTCTCGAGGAGCTCGCGGCCGGCGGCGCGACGATCCTGGTCTCGTCCCATATCCTGAGCGAGCTCTCGGATATGTGCACGTCGGTCGGCATCATGCACCTCGGCAGGCTGCTCCGGCACGGGCCGAAGGATGCCGTGCTCGGTGCGATCGACGGCGAGCGCACGCAGATCCGGATCGACGTCGTCGAAGGCGCGGAGGCGGCCGCGATGCGGCTCGAGGGCCGCGACGACGTCGACAGCGTGCGCGTGGACGGCACCCGGATCGTCGTCGGCTTCCGCGGCGGCGGCGCCGCGAGGGCCGCGCTGCTCCGCGAGCTGGTGGCCCAGGGCGCCGCGATCAGCGCCTTCACGCCGGAGCGCTCCGGAATCGAGGCGTTGCTGATGAGCGTGATCGAGGAGGACGGCCGATGATCCCGACGGCGGCGGCCGCTGCGCTGCCGTGGAGGAACCCGGTGCTCGTCCGCTTCTGCCGCAGCCGTCTCCGCCTGCGCAAGTCCGTCTTCTGGTTTCTGCTGACCCTCATCATCACGACGTTCGTCGTGACCCTGACCTACATCGTCCGAACGAAAGGCGGTACGCCCGCCGAGGATGCGGCCCGCGGCCTCTGGATCCCGCTGCTGATCATTCAGGGCCTGATCCTGATGTTCAAGGGAACGGGTAGCGTCGCCGCGGGCCTGATCCAGGACAAGATCGATCAGACGCTCGATTACCAGAGGCTCACGCCGGTGGCGCCGTTGCGCAGCCTGCTCGGGTACCTCTTCGGTCTGCCGGTGCTCGAGTACGTCATGTTCGCGTTGACCCTGCCGCATCTGGCATTCGTCGTCCTGGTCGGGAAGATCCCCGCGGGCGCGCTGATCAGCGTGTATGTCGCGTTCTTCGTCTGCGTCGTGCTCTATCACCTGACCGGCCTCGCGGCCGGCATGGTGATGCGCCGCTGGATCTGGGGCTACATGCTCTCGATCCTGCTCGTGCTCCTGGTCAACGTCATCCTGCCTACGTTCGTTTCGCAGCTCGGGCTCAAGTTCTTCCAATACCTGTCCGTATGGCCCGTGATCGGGCAGAAGGTGCTTCCGCTGACCGTTCCGGCGGCGGCCTTGGCCGGCGCACGCGCGCAAAATCCCTACTTTGCGGCGGGCGAGGTACCCTTCTTCGACTGGACCCTGTCTCCATTCATCTTCACGCTGCTGCTGCAGGGCGCCCTCATCGTGACGTTCGGCACGATGGCGCATCGACGCTGGAAGTCCGCCTCCCGTCATTCGCTGAGCAAGCCGTACTCGCTCGGTTTCCTCGCGGGTTTCGTCGTCGTGCTGCTCGGCAATGTCTGGCCCATCATCACCCGCGAGCGCATGCCGTTCCCGCTGTTCGGCGAGCGCGACCTCGACGATCTCGGCGAGGCGATCGCCATCGGCCTGCCGCTCGTCTACGCGTGCGTCGTCTGGCTCCTCTGCATCGTGCTGTTCTCGATCGTGGTCCCGACGCACGACAGCTACGTGCGCGGGATCCGACGGGCGATGAAGCTCGGCCGGTCCTCGGCGAGGCCGTGGGACGACGACGCCGGCGCCGTGAGCGGCTACGCGGTCTTCACGGCCGTGGCGGTCGGCGGCTTCGGCGTCCTCCTCAACGAGCTATCGGCCGCCGGCTTCCTCGCGCCGTTCGACGAGTCTCAGCAGCTCTGGCGCTTGCCGGTCGCGTTCGGTCTCGTGCTCTTCTACACGGCGTTGCTGCTTCAGGCCCTCGGGCCGCGGCCGACGGTGCTCGTCGTGCTGCTGTTGTGGCTCCTGCCGATCCTCGTCGCGATCGTTCTTGCCGCTGCCGGTAACGATTTCGGCGTCCCGGAGGCGGTCATCGGCTCGCTCTCCCCGATCGCGCTGCTCGTCGCCTCGGGCATGCTTCCGCTCGGCGAGCTGACGTCGGGTGCCGAGGGTCGGCTGTCCGCGGTTCTGACGGGAGCGAACACGGGTCTCGCGTTCGTCGTGCTGCAGACCGCCGCGCTGTGGCTGCACTGGAATCGGCGGCGGCACGAGTACGAGGCCCTGTGCCGGCCGCGCGATCGCGCGTCCGAATCCGCCTCCTCCGCCGGCATCTCGAGCGCCGTCCGCACGTAGGCGCCGCCGAGCCCTTTGTCGCGGGCATGCAACCATCCGGACATAAGATAGTCCTGAAGACGTGGTTTTTGTGAACCAGGGCGGAGCGCGCGGCTGCCCGGCTGCCCTATGTTGCGCGGCCACGCACTTGGAGACGAAACCATGAAGTACGTTATCGCGGCTGCCTTCGCGCTCGCTTCCCTCGCGGCGCATTCGCAGGAGCTCCATTCTTCCGGCCCGTACCTGGGCTTCGGGCTCGGCTACCTCGACTACGAGGAGAACGTCGAGGGCATGTCGCTTTCAGACAGCACGACCGCCTACCGGATCTTCGGCGGCTATCGGTTCAACGAGAACTTCTCGCTGGAGGGCGGATGGGGCGCGACGAGCGATCTGAAGGAGACGGTCTCCTTCGGCGGCCTTCCCGTCGACATCACCGCCGACTACGAGATCAAGACCGTCCGGTTGCTCGGCACGGTTCCGTTCGATTCGGTGTCGCTGTTCGGCGGCATCGGCTATTACGACGCAGACCTCGACGTCTCGGCGTCTATCGCGGGCCTCGGAGGCGTGTCCGCGGAAGGCAGCGACAGCGGCGCCACGCTGGTCGGCGGCGTGGAGTTTGCGCTGAAGCGCGTCAGCCTTCGCGCCGAGTACGAGTGGTTCGATACCGACAGCAACGTCGACGCTTCGGTCTTGGGATTGAGCCTGCTGTTCGGCTTCTGATCCGGTGTCGCTGGAGACGCCGCAGCGTCTCCCGCAGCCTCGCGCCGCCGTCGGCGGAAGGCCTCTCTCTCCGCTCCCGGGCTCGGTAGGCGTCACCATTACATTCGCTCGACGCGAGTGGGCATCGTCACCTCGAAGGCCGAAGCTGCAGAGGTGCGGGCATGGGGACGCACAAGGTCGGGTATCTCATAGGCAGTCTTGCGACGCAGTCGATCAACCGTAAGCTTGCGAAAGCGCTGGTGCGGCTTGCGCCGCCCGCGCTCGAGATGGAGGAGATCTCGTTCAAGGACCTGCCGCTCTACAGCTACGACTACGATTCGGACTACCCGCCTGCCGCGAGGGCCTTCAAGGACGCCATCGCGAGGATGGACGCGGTGCTCTTCGTTACGCCCGAGTACAACCGCTCGATTCCCGGCGCCCTGAAGAACGCGATCGACTGGGCCAGCCGGCCGTATGGGCAGAACGCGTTTACCCGCAAGCCTTCCGCGGTGATCGGCACGTCCATCGGCGCGATCGGCACGGCCATCTGCCAGCAACACCTGCGCAGCGTGCTCGGCTTCTGCAACTCGCCGCAGATGAACGCTCCGGAAGCGTACATCCAGTTCAAGGACGGCCTGATCACGGACGACGGCGAGGTCACGGTCGAGTCGACCCGGGAATTCCTGCGCGGCTACATGGCCGCGTTCGCCGACTTCATCGAGCGCGTCTATACCGCGCTTCCGAAGGAAGCGTAGCCTCTGCACCGGGGCGGCGGGCGATCACGACGGCGTCCGCACCATCGTGTCGAGCAGGCGCTCGAGCGCCGCGGCGGGGTCACGGCAGCGCCCCGTATGCACGGGCGACGTCTGGATGATCGTGCTGCGCGGCGCAACGAGCCAGTGAAACCGCTCCCGCTGCGACAGCCTGCCGATTGCGCCGGCCCGGTCGCCGCCGCGGCAGATGATCGGGATCGCGTCGAGGCGGCGCCGCACCAGGGCGAGGTCGATCCCGGGGTCGAGCGCGGCGACCCGCTGCGCGTCCAGGTCGATGCGCGCGTCGAGAAAGTCGAGGGCCGGGCAGGACAGGATCGCGCCGGCGTTGACGAACTCGGCGCGCTCGACCTTCGGCACGACCCGAATGATCGCGTAGTCATACGTATGAGCGGGCACGGATCGCCTCTTCGACGAAGATATGCCGGGAGCTGAGCCGGCTCGAAAGATACTTGACGTAGACCTGTCTCATCGCGGCGGGCGCGGTCTCGCCGTCCGTGAGCCAATCGTCCGGTATCGCCGCGACGATCGCTTCGATCGTCTCCTGCCGCAGCCGGGCCGCGAGCCGCGCATCCGCTTCCCGCAGAGCGTCCGCGTCCGCGAACGGCAGCAGAACGTGATCCTTGATCCTCTCGAAAGGCGTGCGGCTGTGCGCCTCGACGTCGCCGCTCGCCCCGTGATGGAAATACAGCGCGGAACCGTGGTCGATCAGCCAAAGCCGGTCGTGCCACATCAGCATGTTCGTGTTGCGCGCCGTGCGGTCGACGTTCGTGACGTATGCATCGAACCACACGATCTCGGAAGCGAGCCGGGCGGACGGCCGGTCGATGACCGGGTCGAACGCGGCGGCGCCCGGCAGATAGTCGAGGGCGAGGTTCAGGCCGGCGCTCGATCGGATCAGGTCCTGGATCTCGGGATCCGGCTCGGTGCGCGCGAGGTCGCCGTCGAGCTCGACGAGCACGATCTCGGGCACGCACAGGCCGAGCGTGCGCCCGATCTCGCCGGCGACGAGCTCCGCGATCAGGGCCTTCGGGCCCTGCCCGGCGCCCCGAAACTTGAGCACGTACATGCCGTCGTCGTCCGCTTCGATGATCGCGGGCAGCGAGCCGCCCTCGCGCAAGGGCGTCACGTACCGAGTTGCCGTCACCGTTCTGATCATCGTCGGCTCACGCATTCTTCGGCCGCCAATGATACGGCCGAAGGGCCGCCGCGGCCCGCTCGGACTTTTCGTGCCCGGGCGGTCGTTCGTCTCGAACCGCGGCGAGCGGCTTGCTAGTCTGCGGGCTGGGGCGGTGCGGCGCGCCGCGAGGAGGCGAATCGACGTGATCTCCGATGAAAGTGTCTGGGCGCTCGCGATACACGGGGGCGCGGGCGCCGGCAGTCAGGAGGCGGGCGCGGAGGAGCACGCAGCGCAGATCCGCTCGGCGCTTGCCGACGTGCTTCGAGCGGGCGCCCGGATGCTCGCGGCCGGTGCTTCGGCCCTCGACGTGGTCGAGGACGCGGTCAAGCGCCTCGAGGATTCGCCGCTCTTCAACGCGGGCAAGGGCGCGGTCTACAACGAGCGCGGCGAGCACGAGCTCGATGCGTCGATCATGGACGGCGCGACGCTCGACGCGGGCGCGGTGGCAGGGCTGCGCACCGTGAAGAACCCGATCGTCCTTGCGCGTCTCGTGCTCGAGCGTTCGCCGCACGCGTTCCTGATCGGCGAGGGCGCGCTCGCTTTCGCGGAGCGGCACGGGGTCGAGCTCGTCGATCCCAGCTACTTCGGCACCGAGCGCCGCCGCGCCGCTTTCGAGGAAGCGAAACGGCGGGAGGTCTTGCATACGCCGTCATCGCGGCCGGGCGACACGGGGACGGTCGGCGCCGCCGCCCTCGATGCGCACGGCAATCTTGCCGCGGCGACCTCCACGGGGGGCATGACCAACAAGGCGCTCGGCCGCGTCGGAGACTCGGCCGTCATCGGCGCCGGCACGTTCGCGAGCAACCGATCGTGCGCGGTCTCCTGCACGGGGCACGGTGAGATGCTTCTCCGTGCGACGGCCGCCCGGGACGTTGCCGCGCTGATGGAGTACGCCGGCCTCGACGTGCAGACGGCCGCGGATAAAGTCATCCACGAGCGTCTCGCGAGCCTCGGCGGCGAAGGCGGTTTGATCGCCGTCGACAACGCGGGCCGCGTCTCGTTCGCGTTCAACACGCCGCTGATGCTGCGGGGCGCGGTGACGCACTGCGCCGCGCCGCGGGTCGCGGTCTTGGCTGCCGAGTAGGGGCGCGGGGTCGTCCCCGAGCGGCTTTCGCGCGAGGCCGAATGGGGCCTGCGCGAGCGGAACAGACGCGGTGCGGATACCCTATGCCCGTCGAATCGGAACGAGGAGCCCGCATGAGCCTTCGTAAGCCCAGCTGGAAGGTCAGGCGCGTGACGCCCCTTCACACCGGCTTCCTGAGCGTGAATCGGTACGAGCTCGACGTGGAGCGTCACGAGGGCGGCGTCCAGAGGCTGACGCGCGAGGTCATGGAGCGCGGTCATTCCGTCGCCGTGCTCGGGTACGACCCGGTCCGCGACGAGGTCGTGCTCGTGAACGAGTTCCGGCCCGGGCTCCTCGCCGCGGGGGACTATCCGTTCTCGGATACGCTCGCCGCAGGCGTGATCGGCGAGAACGAGTCGCCGATCGACGCCGCCGTGAGAGAGATGCGGGAGGAGACGGGCCTCGAGCTTCGCGAGCCGGTGCTGATGCATCCCGGCGCCTATGTCAGCTCGGGAGGCACCTCCGAGCGAATCGCGCTCGTGTTCGGCATCGTCGATACCCGCGAGGCCGGCGGCGTGCACGGCAGCCCCGACGAGCAGGAAGACATCCTCGTCGTCGTGCTGCCGGCCCAGGAGCTGATCGACCGCACCCGCCGGGCCGAGATCACCGACCTCAAGACGCTGGTGGCGGGCTATTGGCTGGCCGAGTACCGGGCGGGGCGCTCGGAGCCGAGCGCCCGCTGATGCCTCTCAGTCGCTCAGCTGACCGCGGATGGCACCGCCGCGGTACTCGGCGTTGTGGATGTTGACGTAGTACGAGGACGGCGACGCGAGAATCGCCTGCACGACCTCGGCCGGCGCATTCGTCAGCCCGACGAGGTTGCCCGAGCTGTCTTTCTCGACGGTGAGCGCGACGGCCACGCCGCCGGACTCTCCGGCCGCGCCTTCGTGGATGTGCATCGCGGTCGGCTCGTCGATGTTCGAGTAGCTGATCTCCCAGCTGATCTGATTCGTCTCGGAATCGATCGTGATCGTGCCTTGTCCGGCGCCGTCCGGATCGCCGGAGCCGCTGCCGGCAAGCGAGAGGTCGAACGACGTCTCCTCGGCCGCCGCCAGGCCGGCGCACAAAAGAAACGCCAGGGTCCCCGCAGAAACGAACGTCCTCGTGCTGGTTCTCGTTCTTGTGCTCATTCTTCTTCCCTCGTGCAATGAAGGCGACGATCGTCGCCGAAGCGGTCCCGCCGGAGGCGGCCGACCGGTGCGGCCCGGCCGTCCCGTTCGTCAGGACCGCGGAGCGCTCGTCAATGATCCATGCCGACAGGCAGCCGTCAACAATCCCGACGGCGAGGCGCCGAAGGGCCTGGGGTCCCTGCGCTTCGCGCCGTCCGGCGCGTATCCTGGCCGGTCGCACGGCTCATCGGCCGGCGCCGGCGGCGGGGAGGTCGACCGGCGCCTCTCTGCGCAGAAACTTCCACTCGCCGTTCTCGCGTATGAACTGGTCCTCGTAGCGCCCGAGGAACACCAGTCTCGGTGCGCCGTCGTCGCCCGGCGCGACGTAAAGCCACTTCGTCGTGGCCCGGGCCCGGTCGCCGTCGATCTCGATCTGATCGTTCGCCATCACGTGATACGTGCCCGAGCCTTCGGGGCGCGGATCATGGCCGATCGTTCGATCCATGAGCTCGAAGATCGCTTGCGGCCCCCGCGCCGAGCCGAGGCCGCCGACCCATTCCCCATTCGTCGCGAAAAGCTCCGCGAACGCCCGGTAGTCACGGCGATCGTGCGCTTCGCCGTACGCAAGGATCAGCGCCCGAATCGCCTCGCGGTCCTCGAGGACCTGGATCCGGGCGGCGAGCGATTCGAGATCCGGATGCGGCGCCTGGGCGAGCGCACCGAGCGCCGCGAGTCCTGCGGCGGCCGCCCACGCCGCGAGGGCTCCGCGGCGCATCAGCTTCCTCCGCTCTTCGTGATCGTCGCGTTGAGGCTCGTCTCCGCGTTCAACGACGCGGTCACGAGGCAGTGCTTCTTCGCGCTCTCGAGGAGGGCGCGCGCCTGCGCCTCGTCCGCGCCGGCGTCGATCGTGAGCGCCGCGTCGATGCGGAACCTCGTGAATTTCAGGCCCTCGCGGGTCTTGTCCACTTCGCCCGTGCAGCTGACGTCGAGATTCGACCAGGCGAGCCGTCGCGGCGCAGCGAGCGCGCGGAACGTGAGGATCAGACAGCTCGCGACGGCGCCCGTCAACATCGTCTCGGGGGACCAGTAGCCCTCCGGGCCCCCGAACTCGGGCGGAGCCGTCGTCTCGAGCGCGGGCAGGCCGTTGCTCTCGACGGGAAGCACGCCGCTCGGGCCGCCGGCGCTCGAGACGGTGTACGCATGGGGGAAGGAAGCCATGTCGAATCTCCTTTTGCCTGCAGCTTCAGCACTCGATGCGGCCCCGCGGCGCTTCGTCGGCCTCGAGCCCGGCCGTCCGGCGTCGCCGGACGCGCGTGGGTGCAATGACACGGATTCTGCCAGAGCGCCGGGGCGCATGCGCGCCTATCCTCGTGCGGAACGATCCAGAGCGCGGGCAGGTCTTATCAGCGTTTCGACGTTCGGGAGGGGATTCGCGATGAGGCTGCTGGCGCTCTGCCTGCTCATCGTCATGACTTCGAGCAGCTGCACCTTCATGCCCATGAGGAACGTGCGGACGGACCCGCGCGCCGCGTTCCCGGAAGCACGGCCGTTCGGAAGCGCGCAGAGCCTGCCGGGTGACGTCCCCGCGGCGGCATCCGATCTGCGCGGCGCGTGGCTCTTCCGGCAGACGCTCTCGACGGACGATCCCATTTTCGGCGGGGGACGCACCTTCACGAACGCCCGATTCGTCGCGCTTTGGCTATGGCTTCGGAACGACGGCACCTATGACATCGTGTATCAGGCCTACTCCGGCGCACGCGCGCTGAACAGCCCGAGCACGCGAGCGATCGACGTGCGCGAGTCGGGGCGCTTCTCGATCTCGGGCGACAGCCTGTCGCTCGAGCCCGAAACGACCCGCGCCGTCGAGGTGTATCAGGGCAGCCGACAGCGCCGGACGTTGGCGGACGAGCCGCGCGCATATCTCGCGCGCATCGACGGAGGCTACCTGAATCTGGCCGGGCCCTGCGCGACGTACCAGATCGAGCCGATCTGCCGCGAAGCCGCGCAAGTGTGGTTCTCCATGAGGTCGGTATCGACCGGCTCCCCGGACGACGTGCCCGAGCCGTGATCTCGGCGCCGGCTATCGCGGCTCCTCGACGAGCTCCGCGCGCAGCCGTTCGATCAGCGGCCCCGCGTTGGGCAGATGCGGCGCCTCGGCGCGGAGCACGAGCTCGAACGCGCGCCGCTTCAGGGCGGCGACGTCGATGCCGGATAACGCCTCGGCGCCGGCCGAGTCGCAGACGATGTCGATGATGCGATCGATCGTCTGCACCCGGCCGAGGAGGTAGTCGTTCTCGCGAAAGGCGCGGGAGAAGAACGCGCCGAAGTGCATGAAGCTCGTTCCCTTGAGGGCGGGCGGGTCCTTCATCCGAGCCAGCGTCGGGGCGTCCTCCGGGCTGATGCGCGTGACCCGCACCTCGTCGAACTCGCCGAGATCACGCCAGCTCGTCACCGCCATCGTCAGAACGTCCCAGAAAGGGAAGCCGACGTAGTTGACGAGCACCTCGCGGCGAGCCGCGGGCGACCAGCTGCCGGGATCCATTCCGGCGAGCAGATCGTCCAGCTCCTCGGTCGTGGCCGGCAGATCGATCTCGGCGGCGAGCCGTGCGACGACGCTCGTGAGGGCCGGCTCGTTCTCGGCGGCGAACGCTTCCGCGAAATCGTCGAGCGCGGTCATCCGCCTGCGCTCGAGCAGCGTTGCAAACAGCTTTCGCAGCTCCGCCGGCGGCACGCTGCGATAGAGCTCCGGGCGGTCATAGCGGCGCAGGCGGTCGAGGCACATGTAAAAGGACCGCTTCAGGCCGTCGACCTGCCGGCGCGCCTCGCCGTGCTCGTCAGCGGCCAGCACCGCGTAGAGGCGGTTCTGACCCTGGATCATGAACGCGAGGCGGCGCCGGCGGAACTCGACGTCGAAGGCCTGCAGAAACGACAGCCACGGCGGGTCGGCGCTTGCGCGCCGTCCGTCGCTCGCCGCGACGGCGTCGCCGTGGTAGGCGATCCCCCGGCGGTGCGCCCATGCGGCGATGATCGCTTCGACGACCCGCTCCTCGGGCGCGCCTTCGCGCAATCCGCATATCGAGGTCAACGTGCGGGCGATGAAGGCGTGCACGGAGTCGAGCCGCCTGCGGACGTATCCCTGGTACGCGAAGCCGGCATTGCGCGCCGCGTGCTCATTCGCCGCTTCGCGCCACGCACGGATTCCCGCCGCGTCGAGCGGTCCGTCGACGCGCGCTTCCGGAAGCTCGGTGACGAGCCGGGCGATCTCGGGCCTTGCGGAGTCGACGATCGCGCGGCGTTTGCGCACGCGGTCGTTGAACGCGGCGATGGCCTCGAGCTGCTCGGCGATCGGCTGATTGCGCGGCAGATCCGACAGCGCGCCCTTCAGCGTCGCGAAGAAGCCCGGCGTGCGGCCGCTCGGCGGCGGAGGAGGGTATTCCGGATCGGGGTCGATATAGACGAGCCGGCGGTCGACCTGCCGATACGCCGGCCGCGCCCGCAGCGCGTCGATCGCCTCGGCGAACGGCTTGTCGTTCAGCACGCTGCCGTCGATGAACGACGTGGCCTCCGGATCGAGCCCGGCGCGATGATAATTCTGAAAGCCGTTGCGAACGAACTCCACGCGCCGCGGCCACGTGCGGCCCGCCGCCGTGAGCATCCCGTCGATCTCGCGAATCTGCGCCGGAGGGAACGCGCCGGGGTAGGCCGACGTCGCCCGCGCGGCGAACGCGAGCGCCGGGATGCTTTCGCGCAGGAAATCGCTCCTCATCTCGCCGCTCGGGAAGCGGCGATAAGCGAAGTGCAGGACGTGGCGATGCTCGCGCTCGCGAATCACGGGCGGGTCGTGGATCGGGACGAGGCGCTGATACCCGTAGAAATCCGTGACGGTCACGAACAGATCGAGCTGCAGCCCCGTCGGCAACAGGGAGCGCGCCTCGTCGGGAGGCTCGCCCATCCGCTCGATCGCGGTGAACATCAGCCGGCTCATTTTCGGCCCGTCGAGGGGCGGCTTGAACCAGCGCGAGCGGCCGAACAGCGAAAGCTTCTGCCGCACTTCAGCGTCACGCACGCCGGCCGAATAGTCGCTCCACGCGAGCGCCCAGACGAAGGGGCTCATGAACGGCTTGCTCCAGCGGCGCGCGCGGCGCGACTCGGCAAGCAGCTCGGTCACGTCGCCCGAGTCGAGCCACATGTCCCGCAGGTGTCCGACCGGGAGATCGTGCGCGATCGCGCGCGCGAGCATGACGCCGTTGATCCCGCCGGCGGAGGCTCCGGCAATGACGTCGACGATGACGCGCAGCTCGACGCGCCGGCCGATGTCGCGCAGCAGCTCGAAATAGATCGCTTCGGTGTCGTATTCGGGATCGTGTTCCGGGATGTGATCAGCGGCCCGGGCGGCCGAGCTGACGGCGCGGTCTCGGATCGCATGCAGGCTGCGCGAAGCCCGGACGAGCTTCAGGATCTCCTTGCTGACCCCGTGCATGTAGACGGCGAGGGAGACTCCGCCGAAGCATACCAGTGCCAGCCGCAGCTCTTTTTCGCGCATCCTGCCCTCACCCGACACGCCGCACGGGGGGCAGCGACTGGCGCCGTCGCCCGGCGGCGAGTGTGATCGTCACGTCGGGCCCTCGTCGATCAGCCGAATTGTCCACGCGGGGCGCCGCATCAACAAGGGCCGGCCGCGCGGTCGGCCGATTCCACGTCCCGATTCGAGCCGGTCGCCGGGCGGCGGCGCCGCGCCCGCGGCACCGCCCGTCTCGTGTCGGCGGAGCGGACGAGGGTAGTCCAGAGAAATCTTGAGTTGCGGAATTTCCAACCTTCGGCGGCTCGCGCGCTTTATACTCCCAACCCGTGCGGGTCGGCCCGCATCGGAAGGAGCACGGTCCTTGAACATCAGAAACGCATTGCTCGCCGCGGCCTTTCTGGCCGGGCTGGGCACGGCCGCTCCGGCCGCCGCGCAGGGCGGCTTCGGGCCGCAGGAGCTCGCGATCGAAGAGGTTCGCAACGGCATTTACATGATACGCAGCGCGGCGTCGGGCAACATCACCGCGCTCGTTTCGGACGACGGCGTGCTGCTGGTCGACAGCAAGTTCGAGCGCGAGTACGACCGCTACATGGAGCTGCTGCGCTCGGTGACGGACGAGCCCGTCCGCTTCGTGATCAACACCCACATGCACGGCGACCACACCGGCGGCAACGCGCGGCTCGCGGAGCTCGATGCCGACATCGTCGCATCGGAGAACGCCCGGCGAAGGATGGCCGAGGCGCAAGCGATGGGTCTGCCGAACATCACGTTCGACGATCACCTGCGGATCTACTTCGGCGGGCAGGCGCTCGACCTTTACTGGTTCGGCCGTGGTCATACTGACGGCGACATCGTGATTCACCTGCCGGAGGAAAGGCTGATCCTGACCGGGGACCTGTTCGCAGGCTGGGGGCCGTCGATCCGCCTGATCGACTACAACGGCGGCGGCAGCCTTCTGCACTGGTCCGATACCCTCGAGCGCGTGCTCGAGCTCGACTTCGATACGGTGATCCCGGGGCACAGCGGCGTGACGGATCGCGCCATGCTCGAGGGGTACCTCGACGAGACGCTGCGCATGCAGGGGCTGATCCGCGAGCTGATCCGTGCAGGCCGCACGCCGGATCAGGTCGCGGACGCGGTCCAGAACGAGTTCGGCCGGCTGGCCTTCGTGATCCTGCCGAACGTACAGAGCGCGATCGACGAGCTGAGATAGCGCCGGGGAGGGCGTCGGCCGTGTCCGCCGCTCCGGACGCCCATTCGGGTCATTCGCGGAGCTGCCCCCGGAGGGCGCCCACCGGGTATTCCTCGTTGATGACGACCAGGTAGTACTTGCCGGGCGACGCGAGGATCGTCTCGACGATCCCGGGCTTCGCCGACGTCCGCGCGGCGGTCAGGCTGCCGCCGTCGTCGCGTTCGATCACGAAGGGCAGGACGACGTTTCCGACGAGGCCGGTCGGGCCCTCGCGGAGGTGCATCGCGGTCGGCGGCGCGATGTTCGAGTAGTCGAGCCGCACCTCGGCACGGTTCTCTTCGGGATACAGCGTCACCGTCGCCTCTCCCCGGCCGTCCGGGTCGCCCGACGCCTGCGGCCCGGACAGCGTCACCCGGAACGCCGCCTCCTCGCCGGATACGAGGACCGGCGCGAGCAGCAGCACGCACGCAGCCGCGACGGCGCAAGATCCGCTGCGCAGCTCGAGGTTCTTTCTCACTCTTCGTATCTCCTCTCGGCGACCAGACGCGATGTGCCCGCCGGCGTCCTTCGAGAGCGGGAGCCAGGCACCGTCTTTCCCAACGCCGTCGCGGGTCAGCTCCCTGCCTTGTGTATCCGTCGGAACGTGACGGGCATCGTGCCCTGAATGTTGAAGATGCCCCCTTCGAGGGTGCCGTCCTCGGTGAGCGTGACCGACGCGTTCCACGGGTCGACGTTCGGGAACGTGAAATCGAGGCGATGCCCTTCGATGCGAAGCTCGCGAAGCGGCTTGTCGATCTCGCCGAGGGTGGTGCCGACCAGCCGGCCGTTGATCGTGCCGTCGGCGTTCTTCGTGAACTCGAGCTCGATGTCGAGGTCGATCGTCACGATCCGCGGCCGGCCGACCCAGCGCCCGGCCAGCGCATCGGCGACCTCCGGGGCCGCCTCGACCGGGGCCTGCGGCGGCTCCGGCGTCGGATTGGCGCGAGCGTAGCGGTCGGTCTCGATGTAGTTCCGGACGATCGTGTTGCCCTCGTGACAGGCGTACTCGGGCATCACGTAATCCGGGTCGTGCCGCATCGGATAGCGGACGGTGAACGGCTCCGTCAGGATGACCGGATCCTCGGTCGTGATCTCGTAGAGCCACGTGTCGTCGTTCAGCCGGACGATCCGCTCCGTGGTCTTCATCTGGTCGCTCGCCGGGAAGCGGTTGCCCGGAGGCGAGCCCTGGACGGCGAGGTTGATCATCGGGTTGTTGATCGCCATGCCGTCCCGGTAGTTGGTCGTCTCGACGACGAGCGTCGTGCCTTCCCAGTACCCTCGCGAGTCGCCGAGCCATTGCCGGACGCCGTCATCCAGGGCTGGGCGGCCGTCCGTCGGAATGATCCGGGCCTCGTGGATCATCTCCGTCTGAAACACCACGTAGCCGGGCGTCTGCCAGATGCGGAAGCCGCCGTTGTAGCGGTACGGCATCATCATCGACGGCATGCCGCGCGTGACGCAGCGGTCCCAGCTGTCGAAGTTGTCGACCGAGTCGAACGTAATGTCCTCGCCCGGCAAGGCCCAGTCGCTGCCCATCTCGTAGGCCCGCAGCTTGGCCTCCTGGGTGACCGGCGGCAGCAGGCCGTTCGGCGGGTAAACGAGCAGGTTCGTCTGCCGCTGCGGAATCCGGTTCGGCCCTGCCGCTCTCATCGCGCCGGCGATGTCGCCCGCCGCCATCAGCTGCGCGAATCGGTCGACCTGATTCCTGTACGCCTCCATGCGTGCGTTGAATTCCTCCTCGGGAACCCATTTCTGATTGATGTCGCACGGCGGTGCGTCGGGGCGATAGCTGTCCGCGCATCGCTCGAGGGGCACGCGCGAAGCCTGCATCATGTCGAGCATGGCTTGGATATCGGGCTCGCCCCACGGCGTCATCGGGTGCTTCCAGCCTTCCGGCGTCCCGATGAAGTGATTCGCCTCGCTCGGGGCGCCGCGGATGGAGTCGTTGATCTGCGCGTGGGCGGTCATCGCCGGTGCGGCGGCGACCCCGGCCGCGATCAGCGCGCTTCGAATCCTCGTCGTGGATAAGTGCATCGACCGCTCCTGTGACGTCCGCTGGACGCCGATACGAACCTTCGAAGACAGGCCTTCAGCCTACCGTTCCCGGTATCCGCAGCCAAGCGCCGGCCGGGCGTCACTTCGCCGCGTACAACGGCGGGGGCGTGAACCCGTGCCATTCGCGCTCGAGCAGCTGCGCGAGCCGCAGCGGCGTGCGGTCCTCGAGATAGGGGCCGACCGCCTGCAGGCCGATCGGCAGGCCGCCGTCGTCGAACCCGGCCGGGAACGCCGTGGCCGGCAGGCCGCAGAAGATCGCGACCTGGGGGTAGAAGGCCACGTCGAGACCCGAGATCTCGCGGCCGTCGATCACGAACGTCCGCTCCCGCAGCGAGTCGTCGCGGTGCCTGAAGGCCGTGCGCGGGAACGCCGGCGTGACGAGCACGTCCCATTCGGCGAAGAACGCGGCCCACGCGCGGCGCAGCATCGCCCGCCGGTCGAGGAGCTGCGCGAGCGCGCCGAAATCGAGCGTCATGCCCTCGGCGATGCGCACGAGGGCCGGGTCGCCGAGCTCGCGCAGGGCCGCGGCATCGGCCGCGCGCTGGGCGGCCGGCGTCGGCGCGCTCGTCTGCGCAATCAAGAGCCGTGCGTAGTCGTCCAGATGCGCGCGCCAGTCGATCTCCGGCGACGCTTCGCGAACCTCGGCGCCCTGCGAGCGCAGCCAGTCCGCAAGGGCCTCGACTCGCGCCCGAACCTCGGGCTGCACGGGCATCCACGACAGCCAGGGCAGGATCGCGACCCGGAAGTCGCGCAGCCGCTCGCGGCGGGCCGGCGGCAGCTCGAGCCTCCACGCCGCGTCCTCGCCGGCGTCGGGACCCGCGATCACGTCGAGCGCGAGCTCGAGATCGGCCGCGCTGCGCGCGAGCGGGCCCTGCACGCCCATGATCCGGGTCGCGTTGGGCAGCTCGAAGCCCGGGAAATCGCCGCTGCGGGGGACCGCGGACTCGGACGGGCGGTGACCGTACACGCCCGAGAACGCCGCCGGCACGCGGATCGAGCCGCCGATGTCGCTGCCGATCTCGAGCGGCGTCAGGCCGGCGGCGAGGGCGGCCCCGCCGCCTCCCGTGCTCCCGCCGGGCGAGCGCTCGAGGTCCCACGGGTTGTTCGTGCGCCCATAGAGGGGGTTGTTCGCCTGCCAGTCCGCGAGCGCAACGGGAATGTTGGTCTTCCCGAGGAGCGCCGCGCCCGCCGCGAACACGCGCGCGGCGACCCGGCCGTCCGTGTCCGGGCGATGGTCGCGCCACTGCTCCATGCCCGCGGTCTGCGGCAGGCCGGCAACCTGCTGGGACTCCTTCAGCGTCATCGGCAGCCCGAGCAGCGGTGCCTGCTCGCCGGCGCTCAGCCGGCGGTCCGCCTGCTCGGCCTCGCGCCGGCCGCGCTCGAAGGTCTCGATGACGATCGCGTTCAGCGACGGGTTGAGCCGCTCGATGCGCGCGACATGCATGGCGTAGAGCTCGACGGCCGAGATCCGCCTCGCGCGGAGCGCCGCGAGCATCTCGGTGGCGGTCGAGAACGGCCCGACGCCGTCGGCGCCGCCGTTTTGCGCGAGCACGCCGCTCGAGGACAGCGCGGCCGCCGCCGCGGCGGCGGTGCGCAGCACGTCTCTACGGGTGAGACCGTCCATGGCGTCAGTTTCCCAGGGCGCCGCGGAGGGCGCCGACGACGTGCTCGTCGTTGAAGACGACGAGATAGTAGTCCTGCGGCGACGCGAGGATCTGCTCGAGCGTCTTCTGCGAGCGCGCCGTGCCCCAGGCGGTGAGCGTGCCGGCCTCGTTGCTCTCGATCGCGAACGTCGCGACGATGCCCCCCTCCGTGCCCGATGCGCCTCGACGCAGGTGGATCGACGTCGGCTCGGCGATGTTCGAGTAGCTCACTCGAGCCTCGATCCGGCCCGTTTCGGGGTCGATGTTCAGGGTCGCTTCTCCCCGGCCGTCCGGATCACCGGATACCTCGGAGCCGGACAGGGAAACGTCGAAGGTCTTCTCCTGGGCCGGGACGGCGAGCGGCGCGAGCATCAGGGCCCACGCCGCAGCGAGGACGGAGAGTCTGCCGAGGGTCGTTTGCACCGTTCGTGTCTCCTCTTGTTCTCGGTACGCGAGCGAGCGCAGCCGGGCCGGCGGCTTCAAGGATTTTCCTCGCGCGGCTGCGCGATGATCGCGAGCTCGCGGTACGTGCCCTGCTGCTCCCAGGTGCCGGTATAGCCTTTCGGTACCACGAGCGCCTGTCCCGGCGTGAACTCGTGGACGGTGCCGTCCTGCTCCGTCAGCACGAGCTTGCCGTTCAGGACCAGCACGAACTCGTCGTACTCCAGCGGGCGCGAGCGGTGATCGGTCTTCGCGGGCGTCGACTCGACGACGACCACGCGCAGCTCCTCGCCGTCGAACAGCCGTGCGATCTCGAACTCGAGCTCGCCCTCGACGAGAATGTCGATGAAGCCGTCGTTCGGGATAGGCGTGAGCCCGAGACCGGCCATCTTGTCCGGGTCCATGCGAACCGGCGACGGCCCTTGCTGAGCCTCCGCCGCCAGGGCCGCGGCGAGACAAGCGGCGGCAAGAGTCGGCGCAGCGAGCCTGCGACCGGCAATCTTTCTCATTGAGCTTCCTCCCCGCTCGAGTCCGGCCTCGATCGGCAACGCTCGAGGCTCGACCCGTATAAGGTAGGTTGCGGAGAGGCTATTTGCCACCGCCTCTGAGCGGCAGGCCGGCGGCGCCGCGCCGCCGACCCGTGAAGAAGGGCGGGCCGCACGCGGCCCGCGTCATTCCGATCAGTTCAGAAGCCGGGATCTCATTGCGCCGGGCGCCTTCGGCCGACGCTCGGCCGGCGCGTCGTCGCCCGCTTCGAGTCCGCCGAGGTCGGGGGGGCTGGGGCGCGTCTTGCCGCGGAAGTCCGCCGACACGAGGGAGAGGACCGTTTCCGCGCCGGCCTTGAGCGTCTTCGAGGTCCCGGCCGGCATGAAGTCCCGCCAGGAGACGTCCGCGTGGGATCGGATGTCGAGCCAGCCGCTCATCTTCTCCAGGACGAGCCCCTCGTAGACGTCGCCGGGACTCGACCCGCCCTCGGGCTTTCCGCCGCTCCAGTAGTTGTTTTGCCATTCGATCCCCGCCTGGCCCAGGGACCCCTTCCAGTCCGACGTGCCGGGCGAGAGGCTCAGGAAGATGTTGTTGACGATCCGCGTCTTCGTGAACTTCTTGTTCGTCACCTGGATCTGCGTCTGGTTGTCGACGAACGTATTGTTCGCGATGAGGACGTCCTGCCAGTTCGTCGCCTCGTGCTGGCCCCAGAAGGCCAGGCCGGTGATGGTGCCCGCGACCAGGTTGTTGTAAATCCGTACGTTCTTCGCGATGGCCGAGGTCGAGAGGCCGCCGTCGAACTGGTAGGACTCGTTGTTCAGCGCGATGCCCGGGCCCGTCCACGCCTGGCCGCTGTAACGGTGGTAGAGCGAGTCCGCGGTGCCGAGGATGATATTGTTGCGCACGTCGGCGTTCTGCGTGGAATCGATGTAGATGCCGACGTTCCGGATCGCATACAGCGTGTTGTTCTCGATGACGACGTTTCGGGACCCGTAGAACGAGTTGATGCCTTCGCCCCATCCCTCGCGCACGAGGCAGCCGGCGACTCTGACGTTGCTCGAGCTGCGTATGGAGACGCCGTTCGGGAACGACGTCTCACCGTGGAACTTGCCGCCCTGCCCGAAGCCCTTGACGTCGCAATTCTCGATCTCGATCTGGTCCGACTTGTAGGCCTGGATGCCGAAATAATAGGTGCCGTCCGTATGGACATTGTCGACGCGGCCGTTCGACGTCTCGAAGAAGCGTATGCCGAGTCCGCCCGAATTCCTGAGCACGAGATCCCGAATCTCGACGTGACGGCCGGTGACCTGCAACAGACCGAGGTACTTGCCCGGCTGAGGCGTTTTCTTGTCGCCGTCGAGGATCGGACGGTTGGAGGTTACGCGATGCGAGACCTCGCCGCCCGTGACCTCGTACGCGCCGATCACGATGGGCTTGTCGGCGCTGCCGGACCGCGAGATGGTCAGCACGTCGGGAAGCACGAAGCGGTCGCCTGCGCGAAAGAAAATCGAGTCGCCGTTCGACAACGCGCTCACTGCACGGGCGGGGGAACGGAAGGGCTCGCTAGGGCTGAGGCCGTTGTTGCTGTCGCTGCCCGCAGCGCTCACGTAATAGGACGCGGCATCCGCCCGGCCCAGCGACAATGCGGCGAACGCCGCCGCAAAGAAAACGGCTCTCTTGTGCATAAGTTCCCCTGCTTGCTTTTACCTTCCTTCCAGGGCAATGCGGCGCAGGCGACCCGATCGAGCCGGGATGCCACCCCTCGGCGTTCGAGGCGAGGGAAGGGGTTCGCGAGACAATGAGGCGAGCCGAGAGACATCGTGCGACCCGGCGATCATTGCGACTGCTCGCTTTAGACCCGTAGCTTTGCGCCCCCGCCTTTCGACGGGTTTGCCCTCCGATCGGCCGAGAGTCTGCATGAACGATCCCGAGAGTTCAATGAGCCTTCATGTCTGTATTCAGCTACATAGTGGAAGGTAACCGCCGCGCCGCGGGTACCCGTTCAAGTACTTACGAGCGGGCGGGCGAGCCCGCCGCGCGCGGGCTACGATTGCGACGCTCACGCGACATTCCAAATCTTGAAATCCCGCTGCAAAGACGCAGCGCCCGAAAGCTTTCCGATCCCTGAACATGCGTGCCGAAGCGCGACGCTCGCCGCGCTCGCCGCGGCGACGCGTGTCGCCCCGGGCTGCTGGCATATCGATTGCATCCTGCGCCGCGAGCGATCGAGCACGGCATAGAACGCACAAGGAAGCAACGTCTGCGCGGGGAATTCGGCCGAGGGGCGACAATGACGGGGAACAAGCTCGACCGAGGCCTCCTGCGAGTGCGCCGGAAGCTGCGCGGCCTTTACCTCAAGCGGCTGTGCACCCGGCAAGTCGACGCGTTGGCGGGACATCAGCGTCTGATCGTCACGCCGTTCTACGACGTCGAGGGGGACTACGCGCGGCCGGGCGCGACTTCGCGAGAGATCGAATGCGTCGGCCGGCTGCTCGAGATCGAGAAGCGTTACGGCATCCGTTCGACGTACAACGTCGTGGCGCGGCTCGCGCTGGATGTGCCGCAGCTCGTCGCGGCGATCGCGCGGGCCGGGGCGGAGGTGGCCAGCCACTCCTACGATCATTCGATCCTGACGACGATGAGCAGGACGGCGATCGAGGAGAGCCTGCGCCGAACGCGGTCCGTCCTCGAGGAGCTCGGCGTCACCGTTCGCGGTCACCGCAGCCCCCAGTCCGCCTGGAACGCCGACGTCCTCGATGCATTGATCGCGTGCGGCTACGCGTGGAGCGCGGAGGACGGGTCGGAGCCTTATCCCTACCGCATCCGATCGCGCGGCGGCAGGGTGTTGTGGCGATTCCCCGTGGCCGGCGACGATTGGCAATACGAGGCCGCCGGCGCCTCTCCTCGCGAGATGCTCGATCGATGGCGGCGGCACGTGGGGCAGGCGCTCGGGCGGCGCAGCCACCTCGCGCTGGGCTTTCATCCGTGGATCGAGGCACACCCGGGCCGGCTGACCGCCGTCGAGGAATTCCTTCACTGGCTCGCCGAGCACGATCGGGTCGAGATCATGCCTTTCGGGGACGTGCTCGACCTGATCGAGCAGTCGAAGGCGCCGGAGCTTGCCGCCGCCCATGGCTAGCGTCACGCCTGTCGTTCCCGCGTCGGCTGCGGAGCGCCTCTCGGCGCGTGGCCCGGCACCGCGCGTCGACTTTCTCGGTCTCGGCGTGCAGAAGGCCGCGACGACCTGGCTCTATCGGATTCTCGCCGCGCATCCCGGCATCTTCATGGCGAGAGCGGAAGACAAGGACCTGCGCTTCTTCAGCGCCTACTACGATCGCGGGCATCTCTGGTACGAGCGCCACTTTGCGGCCGCCGGCTCGAGGCGGTGCGGCGAGTTCTCGACGTCCTATTTCTATTCGAAGGACGCGCCCGAGCGGGTCTTCCGCTATCACCCGGGCATCCGCTTGCTGCTGTCGCTGCGCGACCCGGTGGAGCGCCTGGTTTCCCATCACATTCACGAGATCAGGGTCGGTCGGGTCCGAGGCGACCTGTCGCTCGCCCGTGCGCTCGAGAGCAACCCGAGCTACGTCGAGCAATCGATGTACTACACGCAGCTCTCGCGCTGGCTCGAATGGTTTCCGCGCTCGAGCTTCCACATCGTGATCTTCGAGGAGATGTTCCGCGACCCCGAGCGGACGGCCCGCGAGCTGTACGCGTTCGTCGGGGTCGACGAGGCCTTCGTCCCGGACGGGCTGGGCGAGAAGGTGAACGAAAGACGCGTCCCGCGCAGCCTGCTGATCGAGCGCGGCATCCGCCGCCTGTCTGCGGCCTTGCGCTCGATCGGCGGGGGGCCGATCGTCGAGTCGCTGAAAAGCCGCAGGGCGGCGAGGCGGCTGAGCACACGCTCGGACCTCGACATCGGCCTCGACGACTCGCTCGCCGCGACGCTGCGGGCGAAATTCGCCGAGGAGAACGCCCGGCTCGCGGCGGTGCTCGGACGGGACCTCTCCGTTTGGCCGAGCTGGACCGGGACGCGCGAAGATGCCTAAGCGCGTTCTGCGCCTGCTGTTCATTCCGCGCGAGAGCTTCCCGACGGACCGGGTCCGCATCAACGTGCTGTTCGGCCGAGAGCTCGTGTCGCGCGGGCACGAGATCGATCTCGTGATGCAGGCGGCCGACGAGAGCGTCGACGCGGGGCCGCGCCGGTGGCAGGGCTGCACCGTCCGGGTCGGCCGAACGGACGCAGGCTTCGGGATGCTGCACCGGCTCCGGAAGGTATGGCTCGACGTCGCGCACGATCTGCGCTGCCTGCGCCGCGCGCGGCGCACCGACTACGACGCGGTGCTGGTCAGCGACAAGTTCCTCATCGGGGCGGTCGCGGCCGTCATCGCGCGGATGCGCGGCATCAGGTTCATGTTCTGGCTGACGTTCCCGTATCCGGAGGCGGATATCGACCGGGTCCGGACGAGAATCGCGAGATTCGGCCGGCTCACGAGCATCCGCGGCGCGGCGACCCGCTGGCTGCTGCACCGTTGGATCGTGCCTCGCAGCGACCACGTGTTCGTGCAGTCCGAGCGCATGAAATCCGGCCTCTGCGCGCTCGGCGCGCCGCCGGAGAAGGTGTCGCCGATACTGACTGGATTCGATCCGGGCGAGATCCGGTTGGCCGCGCCGGAATCCCGGCGGGCGGAGCCGCGCTTCGTGACGCTCGGCTACCTCGGGACGCTGAACGCGATGCGCCGCCTCGAGGTTCTCGTCGAGATGCTCGCGATGCTGCGCGACGGCGGGCTTCCCGCGCGTCTGCTGCTCGTCGGCCGGGTGCCGAACCCGGGCGACCGGGGAATCATTGAGCGGCGCGCGGCGGAGCTCGCGGTGACCGACCACGTCGAGATCACGGGCCACCTACCCCAGGCCGAGGCGCTGCGGCGCGTCTCGGAGGCCCAGGTCTGCCTGTCTCCGATCTACCGCTCGCCGCTTCTCGACGTCGGCTCCCCGACCAAGATGATCGAGTATCTCGCGCTCGGCATCCCCGTCGTCGCCAACGACCACCCCGAGCAGCGGCTCATCTTGAGGGAATCCCGCGCGGGCGTATGCGTCCCGTGGGGCGCGAGGCACTTCGCACGGGGCGTGCGCTGGCTGATGGCGAAGCGGCCCGAAGAGCGAGACGAGATGGGCAGACGCGGACGCTCGTGGGTGGAGCGGAACCGGACGTACGCGCAGATCGCGGACGACGTCGAGCGCACGTGCCTCGAGGTCGTCGGCCGTCCGCGCTACAGCGCCGCGGCCGGCCCCGGCGAGATCAGCGTGCGGGGCGGAGAAGGGTAGCGCGAAAGAGGGTACGATGAGTCAAAAGGTCATCCACGAGCGCCGGGCGACGCCCGTATTGCCGGCCCGTTTCCGCCCGTCCCGGCTGTTCCCGCTTCGCGAGAAGGTGCCGCGGGCCCTGCGGATCGCCTGCAAGGACTTGCGCGTGCGCTTCGTTCCGCGGCCCGAGCCCGCCGACAAGCGGTATCTGTTCATCTTCGGCTGCCAGCGGTCCGGAACGACGCTGCTGACGCATATCCTCGAGCGGGACCCGAACGCGAAGGTATACGGGGAGCACAGCCGGCTCTCGTCGCGCGACACGGCGGAGGCGCTTCGGCTGAATCCGATCCCCGAGGTCGCCGCGGAGCTCGAAGGCTCGAAGTACGCGCTGACCGCCGCGAAGCCCCTCGTCGAATCGCAGAACGCCGGCCGGCTCCTGAAGGCGATTCCCGGGCTGAAGGCGATATGGCTGTTCCGGCGCTTCGCAGACGTCGCGTCCTCCGACCTGAAGCTGTTCGGCCTGCGTAACGGCATCGACAACCTGCGGCCGATCGCGAGGAACGATACCGGCGACTGGCGAGCCGAGAACGTCCGCGCGGCGACGAGAGAGGTCATTGCGGCGCATTTCCGCGAGGACATGAATCCCTTCGACGCGGCGGCGTTGTTCTGGTATGCGCGCAACGTTCTCTACTTCGAGCAGGGGCTGGACGAGGAGCCGTCCGTGCTGCTCGTCAGCTACGAGGAGCTCGTCGCCCGCCCGGTCGAGCAGATGCAGCGGATCTACCGCTTCGCGGGCGTTCCCTTTCCCGGTCCGCGGATCACCGGCATGGTCAACACGCGCTCCGTGGGCAAGGGCGCCGACATCGAGCTGTCCGCGCCCGTGCGTGCTCTGTGTGCCGAGCTTCATGCACGGTTGACGGAGCGCTGCGCGCGCCAGGCGGCCGGCACTACGCCCGGCAGACGACCGTGAACGTCATCGGCCAGCCGAGCAGACGGCTCGTGTGGATCTCGAAATGCGCGGCGTTGCTGCGGCGCATGACGGATTCCAGCCTGCCGCGCGAGAACAGGTAGAGATTCTTCCTCGTCCACCACGGCTTCCGCTTCGCGCACCAGGCATAGAAGGGCTCGTCCCACCAGTGCAGGAAGAGCCTGTGCGTGTGGCTTTCGATCGGGAAGTATTTGTTCGGCGTCGTGAAGAATACCTGCCGGGCCACTCTCATCATCTCGTTGATGAAATGCAGCTGGTCGGCCTCGCTCCCGACGTGCTCCACGACCGCGTTGCTGAAGGCCCAGTCGAACTCCTTGTCGGCGAACGGGAACGCGCCTCCACCGTAGCGGACGAACCGCATGCCCGGATACTTCCGCTCGAGCGCGGAAAGGTCCTCTATGCCGAGGCCGGTATAGAGCGACGGCGCGTACCTGAACGTCTTCAGAAAGTAATTCTGCGCCGGCGGGACGTTTCGCCTTTCCTGCGATACGCCGACGTCCAGGATCCTTTGCGGCTCGGAGCAGAGCGAGTAGAAGTGCCGGATCTTCTTCTCGCGCGACCAGGTCATCAGCCGGCGCTTCAGATCGAGCAGCGGCGTCTGGCTCGGCCGCTTCGGCCTCTTGGCGTTTCGGGTTGCGGTAGCCGTCGAAGAACCGCCTGTTGTCATTTCTCGTTCGCCCCCGGCGACTGGCGCCATTGCGGTGAAAGCCGTCGAGCCCGGCGGCCGAAACCCTGCGCCGACGGCCGGTCGGCGGTCGCGGGCCCGGTGCGGGCACGTCGGCGGGCTGCAAGTTGTATGCCACGGCTTTTTCGCCCGGCGGTTCCGAATCCTGCAAGGCCGCGCACCTTTGCAAACTCCCGCAGCGCTTCGAATCGGCACGGGAACTCGGGTGTGCGCCAAACATCCCGCATTTCGGGCTGCTCTTGGAACGGGAACGGTTCTTGCACACGGAGCCGCACGAACGCAATGACAACAACAACGCCGCAGGGAACGCGCAGCACACCTCATGACCCGCTGTAGTCCCTCCGAACGGGGCTGAAGCGGTTTCTGCGGTCAGGCGGCGAGGGCGACGCCATGAGTCTCAGTCTGCCGGACGAGGAACGCGACGCGCTCGGCGAGGGCTTGACGCCGGTGCAGGCGGCTCGCGCCGCGCCGAAGCCGATGCGCGTGCTCGTGCTCGGGCTGCGCGGGGTGGTCAACGTGCAAGGCGGCATCGAGACCCATGCCCGTATGCTGTACCCGCTCCTGGTCCGAATGGGCTATCGGGTCGAGGTCGTGCAGCGCTCGCAATATTTCCCGAGGAAAAGCCGCCTCAGGGAATGGCACGGCGTGAAGCTGACGTACATGTGGTCGCCGAGGAAGCCGGGCCTCGAGGCCGCGGTGCATAGCGTGCTGGGTCTAGCGTACGCCGCGCTCACGCGGCCCGATGTGCTCCACTTGCACGCCATCGGGCCGGCGTTCCTCGCTCCGCTTGCGAGGCTGCTCGGCTTGCGAGTGGTCGTCACGCATCACGCCGAGGATTACAGGCGCGAGAAATGGAAGGGCCTGGCGCGCACGATCCTGAAGCTCGGCGAAAGGCTCGGCATGCGCTACGCGCACGAGCGGATCGTCGTCTCGAGCGTGCTCAGGGAGCGCATGACCTCGAAGTACGGCGTGAACGTCAATTTCATCCCCAACGGCGCGCCGCGTGCGCTGCGGACCCAGGGGCGAAGCACGCTCGAGCGGTTCGGGCTGAGCGACTCGCGCTACATTCTGTGTGTCGCTCGCCTCGAGATGACGAAGCGGCAGCTCGACCTGATCGACGCGTTCGAGATGGCGGACCTGCCGGGCTGGAAGCTCGCCCTCGTCGGCGGATTGGACCTCAGGGACAGCTACTGCCGGGAGCTGCGGCGGCGGGCGAGCGCGAATCCGCGCATCGTGCTGACCGGGTTCCAGCGCGGCGTTTCGCTCCGGGAGCTGTATTCGCACTGCCGAATGTTCGTTCTGCCTTCCTCGATGGAAGGTCACCCGATCGCGCTGCTCGAGGCCTTGAGCTACGGCGTGCCGGTACTGGCGAGCGCGATCCCGGAGAACCTGATCTTGCCGATCCCGCGCAACTGCTTCTTCAACGTCGGCGACACGTCGGAGCTCGCCCGCCTGATGACCAGGATGGCGAACGCCGAGAACGACGTCGAGAAGGCGCGGCTTGCCGTCCGGGAGCGGTACAGCTGGCGGCGCGCCGCCGAGCTGACGCGCCTCGTCTACGAGAGCGTGCTGGCCGGGCAGGCCGCGCGGTCGAGACGCGTGCACGAGGCTTCGTGACGGAGCGGCTCGCGGACGCGCACGCGGCGGCGCGGCGACGGCGGCCAGCAGGGCCGGGGGTGCTTCACTGCGCCCTTCAGGGGACGATGACCGGGCTCGTGCGCACGGCGTCGGGCGTCTCGGGGTGCACCATCAGCTCGACGGCGTAGTTCGCCTGCTGGCAGACGTACTCGAACAGCTCCTCGCCTTCCCGCCACTTGAGCGTCATCCGGCCGAGCACCGGCGCGTCGTAGGCGGTGACGTCATCCATCACGAAGGTGTATTCGATCGTTTCCGCGTCCACGCGCTCGAAGTATTCGGTCACGTGCACGGCCTCAGTGTGCGGGAGCCCCATTCGCTCGAACCAGAATCCTTCGTTGTAGCCGACGGAATCGACGACCAGCGTGTTGCCTTCCCACCAGCCGATGTTGTGGCCGTAGTAGCTGGGGCTCAGGTGGGCCGGATGCCCGCGTCCGTCCATAAAGACCTCGCGGAAGGAGTGCGGGCCGCCGATATCGAAGATGTAGAGCCGGCCGAGCTCCTCGATCTCGACGATCTCGACCCCGTAGGGCGTGAGGAACTGACGGATCGCGCCGGACGGTTTGCAGCGCGCGTGCGGCTCGAGATCGTGCTGCTGGCGGCTCTCGAACAGGCCCTTCGCCCAGGGCTTGAAGGCGATGTCGTCGACGACGAAGAACGGCCGGCCCCCGCCGTAGACGGGCATCCACAGGCCGGCCGGCTGGCCCGGGTAGGCTTCGAGGGTGGGGCGCGGGTCGGGTTTCGGCTCAGCGTCCGCATCCGCGGATTGCGCGTGGACGGCGAACGCGGGCAGCGTGATCCAGCAGGCGGCAAGCGCTCTCTTCCCAAGGCCGAGCATGAGTCCCCTCTCCCCAAGAACGGGCTGGCATGGATAGTCCCAGCACGCGGGGCATTCGTCAAACGGCTCCGGCGGGGCTGCGACCACTCCCCAAGGCGCGCATGTCCCGCCGCGCCGCCCGCGCGGCCGCCCGAACGTTCATGAGTCGCGCAGCGGCCTCGGCGGCCGATTGCGCTGTCAGGCGACGCGCGCGTCGGCTGCGAGCAGATCGTACTTGCGCAGCTTCTCGACGAGGGTCGTGCGGCGCAGATTCAGCAGGCGGGCCGCCTGCGCGACGGTGCCCTGCGTCTGATGGAGCGCGTTGCAGATCAGCCGCTTCTCGATGTTGCTCAGGTGCTCGCGCAGGTCGATGCCGCCGCTCGGAATGACCCCTGCGGCCCAGAGATCCAAGCTGCCGCCGTCCGTGCTGTTTCTGCGGCGCTCGCCGATGTTCGGCGGCAGGTCCTCGCGCTCTATGGTGCGATTCGGGAACATGATCGAGAGCCGCTCGATCAGGTTCTCGAGCTCACGGACGTTGCCCGGCCAGCGGTAGGATTGCAGGCAGCTCATCGCGACCGGCGAGAAGCGGATCGACGGCCGGCCCTCGGCCAGGCCGCGGCGCACGAGATCGTCGATCAGCTCCGGCAGGTCCTCGAGCCGCTCGCGCAGCGCCGGCACGCGGATCGGGAACACGTTCAGGCGGAAGAACAGGTCCTCGCGGAACTCCCCGGACGCGACGCGCGCTTCGAGATCGCGATGGGTCGCGGCCAGTATCCGCACGTTCACGCGCCGCGACTCCGGGCTGCCGACCCGCTCGAACACGCGCTCCTGAAGCACTCGCAGCAGCTTGACCTGCATGTCGAGGCTCATGTCCCCGATCTCGTCGAGGAACAATGTGCCGCCGTCGGCGAGCTCGAAGCGGCCGGTGCGGGCGCACACCGCGCCGGTGAATGCGCCTTTCTCGTGACCGAAGAGCTCCGACTCGAGCAGGTCGCGGGGGATCGCGGCGCAGTTGACCGGAACGAACGGTCCGGTTCTTCTGTTCGACAACTCGTGTATGCGCCGTGCGACCAGCTCCTTGCCGCAGCCGGACTCGCCGGTGATGAGCACGGTGCTGTCGTAACGAGCCACCTGCCGCATCAGCCCGTCAAGCTCCGCTATCGCGGCTGAGCGGCCGACCGGGAAGGTTCCTCCCGCAGTCGATAGATCACTCATTCGATTTTTCCCCCGCGCGGCCTCTTGCCGCGGGATGCTGGTTCGTTTTGATAGACGTGCGAATGATCTATGCGAGCAATGCTTGTGCTGAAGGAACTATGTCACAAGCTAAGTTTTTTCGACCGCTCGTTTGAGCTCGTTTGAAGATGTCGGTTGTTTGGTGTTCGTGCCGGGGTTGTCGTCCCGGCCGTGCGTGCATAGGTGCGCTCGCGGGACACGCGGGAAGAGCATCCCTGCCGCTCGGTCGCGGCCGTCCCTGGCCGCTCACGGTCCCGCGAGCGCACCTATGCACGCACGGCCGGGACTGCGCCGCCGCGTTCGTCTCGCGG
>Ga0079224_100000788_pt1 | contig 33546 bp, 27 predicted proteins | sample Stecom2015_FD_80414 | JGI IMG/M metagenome (GOLD analysis project Ga0079224, IMG submission 80414) | Agricultural soil microbial communities from Utah to study Nitrogen management - Steer compost 2015 | ecosystem: Environmental > Terrestrial > Soil > Agricultural land | place: USA: Utah... | reverse complement strand
CCATGAGCAGCCCCAGGCCATCCGGGACACGCTGGCGGGACGGCTGGACCGGGAGCGGGGGCGCATCTTGCTGCCGGAGCTGGAGCCGGACTCGGCGTTCCTGCGCCACGTCCAGAGGGTCCACGTGGTGGGGATGGGCACGGCCCGCCACGCGGGGCTCGCGGGCAAGATTTTCCTGGAGCGCTTTGCCCGCGTCCCTGTGGAAGTGGACTGGGCCGCCGAGTACCGCTACCGGGAGCCGCTGGTGGACGAGGACACCCTGGCGGTGGTCATCAGCCAATCCGGCGAAACCGCGGACACGCTGGCGGCCTTGCGGGAGGCCCGGGCCCGGGGAGCGCGGGTGTTGGCCGTCACCAACGTGGTGGGCAGTTCTGTGGCCCGGGAGGCCGATCACGTCCTGTACACCCGGGCCGGTCCGGAGGTGGCGGTGGCCTCCACCAAGGCCTACACCACCCAGCTGGTGGTGATGGCGCTGTTGGCGGGCTACATGGGGCTGGTCCGGCAGGCGGCCGAGCCGGCGGCGGTGACGGCGCTGGCCCAGGAGCTGGAGCGGCTGCCCCGCCTGGTCGAATCGGTGCTGCACATGTCCAAACGGGCGGAAGAGTGGGCGGCGGCGCTGGCAGGCCACGGGCACGCTTTCTTCATCGGCCGGGGGCTGGACGCCGTCACGGCCATGGAAGGCGCGCTGAAGCTCAAGGAAATCGCGTACATCCACGCGGAGCCCTATCCGGGCGGCGAGCTGAAGCACGGGCCGCTGGCGCTGATCACCGACGGCGTCCCGGTGGTGGCCGTCGCGACCCAGAGGCCGCTGCTGGACAAGATGGCCAGCAACGTGCAGGAAGTCCAGGCCCGGGGCGCCCGGGTGCTGACGGTGACGGTGCCCGAAGGCGCGGCGCCTATGGCGGCCCCCGGGATGGCAGCTCTGCCCGCGGCCGCCGATGAGGTCATGCCGGTGGCGGCCGCGGTCTTTTTGCAGCTGGTGGCGTACCACGCGGCGGTCCTAAGGGGCTGCGACGTGGACAAACCCCGCAACTTGGCCAAGAGCGTGACGGTGGAGTAGAAAGGCGCCAGCGGGCCGGCCGCGGGGCGCGGCCCGGCAGCACGGCGGAGTGGAGCAGCGATGATCGTCGGCGTCGGTGTGGATGTGGTGGATGTGGCGCGGGTGGAGCGGGCCTTGGCCCGGTCGGGGCTCCGCTTTCTCCGGCGCGTCTACACCCCGTCGGAGGTAGAGCGGTGCAGCGCCCGCCAAGACCGGGTGCGGTGCCTTGCGGCCCGCTTTGCCGCCAAGGAAGCCGTCATGAAAGCCTTGGGCTGCGGCTGGGGGCCCGTCGGGTTTCGGGACATCGAAATTTGCCGGGGCCCCCGGGGCCAGCCCCTGGTGCGCCTGCAGGGCGCGGCGGCCCGCCTGGCGAAGGAAAAGGGCGTCACGGCCATCCACGTGAGCCTGGCCCACGACGGGCCGGTGGCCATCGCGCACGCGCTGGCCGAGGCCCAGGACGGGGGCGGCCATTCCCGCCAAGGAGGAAGCCTGTGAAGGTCGTCACCGCCGCGGAGATGCGGGCCATCGACCGCCGGGCCATCGAAGGCTTCGGCATCCCGTCCCTCATCCTCATGGAGCACGCAGGGCTGGCGGTGGCCCGCCGGGCCTGGCAGCAGCTGGCGGAAACCCGGAGCCGCAAAGCGGTCATTTTCGCCGGCGTGGGCAACAACGGCGGCGACGGCCTGGTGGCCGCCCGCCTCCTGACCAACTGGGGCGCCCGGGTGCGGGTGTTCCTGGCCGGTGATCCTGCCCGGGCCTCCGCCGAGACGGCTACGCAGTTGGCCATCGTCCGGGAACTGGGCATCGATGTGGTCCCCTTGGGGGACAACACCCGGCAGAAGGCCAAGCTCAATGCCGCCACCGCGGACCTGCTCATCGACGCGCTGTTGGGCACGGGCAGCCGCGGGGTGCCCCGGGGCGCCGTGGCCGCGGCCATCGACATCCTCAACGAGGCCGGCCGGCCCGTGTTGGCGGTGGACATCCCTACCGGGGTCGACGCCGACACCGGCTCGGCCCCCGGGCCGGCGGTGCGGGCTCGATGGACGGTGACCCTGGGCCTGCCCAAAGTGGGGCTCCTGTTGCCGCCGGGCCGCGAGCTCGCGGGCCATCTGGTGGTGGCCGACATCGGCTTGCCCAGGGCGCTGCTGGACGGTGGCCCCGGGCCGGCGGAAGGGCCGGCCGGAGAACCGGCCCGCCGGGCCCCGGACAACGGGCCGGACAGAACGCCGGACAATGCGGGGCAAAGCGGGGCGGGCCGGAGCGCCGGGAGCGCTGCTGGCGCCGGGGAGGGGCTCCCCCCGGCGGTGTGGGTGGAGCCCGACCTGGTGCAGCGCCTGCTGCCGCCGCGGCCTCCCGCGGGCCACAAGGGCACCTTCGGCCACGTGCTGGTGGTGGCCGGCGCCCGGGGCATGGCCGGGGCCGCGGTGCTGGCCGCCCGGGGCGCGCAGCGGGCGGGCGCGGGCCTCGTAACCCTGGCCGGTCCCGCGGGACTGCAGCCGGTATTTGCCGGAGCCATCTTGGAAGCCCTCACCTGGGCGCTGCCGGAAAGCCCCGACGGGGGGCTGGCCGCGGAGGCCGCGGAAGAAGTGGTCCACGCCCTGAGGCGGGCCGACGTGCTGGTCATCGGGCCCGGCCTGTCCCGCGCCGACGCGGTGGGCCAAGCCGTGCGGCGGGTGCTGGAGGCCGCCACAAAGCCGGTTGTCGCCGACGCGGACGGGCTTTACGCGCTGGGGGAGGGCGCCGGGTTTCTGGAGCGGACCCGGCAGCGGGCCTACCCGCTGGTGGTGACGCCCCACCCGGGCGAGATGGCCCGGCTGTGCGGCGTCCCGGTGCGGGAGGTCACCGCCAATCCGCTGGCGTTGGCCCGGGACCGGGCCCGGGCGTGGCAGGCGGTGGTGGTGCTTAAAGGTTCGCCCACCGTGGTGGCCGCGCCCGATGGAAGGGTCTTCATCAACAGCACCGGCAGTGCGGCCTTGGCCACCGGCGGCACCGGCGACGTGCTGGCGGGGACCATCGGGGGTCTCATCGCCCAGGGCGCGGCGCCCTGGGCCGCGGCGGTGGCGGGCGTGTACGTCCACGGCCTCGCGGGCGACCTCGCGGCCCAGGCGCGCGGCCCGGCGGGCATCGTCGCCGGAGACGTGGCTGCCAGCCTGCCGGCGGCGCTGGCCCAAGCCCGCCAAGGGCGCGGGCCGGTTTTGGACAGGGAGGGGTACTGATGCGGGCCGGAGACATCTGCCGCCGCGACGTGCGCACCGTCGGCCCCGACGCCACCGTGCAGGAGGTGGCGGCCATCTTGGCAGAGGCCGACTACACCGGCTTGCCCGTGGTGGACGACGAAGGCCGCGTGGTGGGCATCGTCACCGAAGCGGATCTCCTGGCGCGGGCCAAACGCCTGAATTTGCCCAAGCTGTTCCCGTTTTTGGGCGGGGTTATTTACCTAGAGAACCCCAAGCGGTTTGAGGAGGATTTGCGCAAGGCTACCGCCGCCCGGGTGCGGGACGTGATGACGGCCGACGTCGTCACGGTCACCGAGGACACGCCCCTGGAGGAAGTGGCCACGCTGCTGGTGGAACGGGGGATTAACCGGCTGCCGGTCGTGCGGGATGGCCGTCTGGTGGGCATCATTACCCGCGACGACGTGATCCGGGCGGTATACCTGAACGCGCGCCGGCAAAACGGCGGGTGATGCCCGTGGGCGAACCCCTGCGGTGGGTGGAGATCGACCATGGCGCGCTGGCCCAAAACGTAGCGGTGCTGCGCCGGGCCTTGGGCGGGACGCAAGTTTGGGCCGTGGTCAAGGCCGACGCCTACGGCCACGGCGCTGTGGAAACCGCCCGGACGGCCATGGCGGCGGGCGCGGCGGGCTTGGTGGTGGCCACCGTCGACGAAGGGGTGGCCTTGCGCCAGGCCGGGCTGGAGGGGCCGATTCTGGTCTTGACGCCGCCCTTGGCCCCGCAGGCGCCGGCCTACGCGACCTACGATCTCGTGGCCGCGGTGGGGGACCTGGACACGGCGGCGGCCCTGGCCGCGGCGGGGCAGGCCCGCGGCCGGCCCATCCCCGTCCACATCAAGGTGGACACCGGCATGGGCCGGTTGGGGGTGATGCCCCAGGACGCGCCCGCGTTGGTGCGGGCCGTGCGCGGACTGGCGGGGGTGGCGGTGGCGGGCGTGTTTACCCACTTGGCGGCGGCCGATGAGGAGGACTTGACCTCCGCCCGCACGCAGCTGGCCCGCTTTGCCCAGCTGCTGGACCGCCTGGCCTGGGACGGCTTGAAACCGGCTGCGGTTCACGCCGCCAACAGCGCGGCGGCCTTGGCCCTGCCCGAGAGCCGTTTTGCCCTGGCCCGGCTGGGGCTGGCCATATACGGCCTTGCGCCGTCGCCCGCGGTGGCCCGCCGGGCGGCGGCCGCGGGCGTGGCGCTCCGCCCGGCCCTGGCCTTTCGGGCCCGGGTGGTGGCCGCGCGGCGGGTGCCGGCCGCCTGGCCCATCAGCTACGGCAGCACCTACGTCACCCCGTCCGAGACCGCCATCGCCACCTTGCCCGTAGGTTACGCCGACGGCATAAGCCGCGGCCTATCCCACAAGCTGCAAGTCCTGGTGCGCGGCCGGCGCTGTCCGGTGGTGGGCCGCATCTGCATGAACCACTGCATGGTGGACGTCGGCGACCTGCCCGTGCAGCCGGGGGACGTGGTGACCCTCCTGGGCTCCGACGGCCCAGGGGCCGTGGGCGCGGAGGAGTGGGCCGCGCACTTGGGCACGATTCCCTACGAAATCCTCTGCATGGTGGGTTCCCGCAATCCCCGGCGCCACCTGCATTTCCCTGGGGCCGATGCCGCGCCGTCGCCGGCCCCGTCGTAGGATCCTGTATGCATCCGCTGGTGCGCCTGCGGGTGCGGCAGGACCCGCGGGGGCCCCTGCGAATAACGGTGATGGGCACTTTGAAAGGGGCCGCGGGCGCAGCCCGGAACCGGTGCGCCCAGGAACTGGGGGTGCGAGCATGGCCCAAGCGGGCTTGGAAACCGTCGTGGATGGAGTGGTGAATTGGCTGCGGGAGCAGGTCGCGGCGGCCGGCGCGGCGGGGGCCGTCTTTGGCCTCAGCGGCGGCATCGATTCGGCCGTGGTGGCGGCCTTGTGCCGGCGCGCGTTTCCCGGCGCGTGCCTGGGGGTCATCATGCCATGCCACAGCGATCCGGCCGATGAGGCCGATGCACGCCTGCTGGCGGAGCACGAGGGCGTCCCGGTGGTGCGGGTGGACCTGACTCCTGTCTACGACCGTCTGCTGACGGCCTTGCGGGCGGCGGCGGGCGGGCTCGCGGCTGCGCCTGCCGAGAGGGTGCGGCTGGCGGAAGCGAATCTAAAGCCCCGCCTGCGCATGCAGACGCTCTACTACATCGCCAACCTCCACAACTACCTCGTGGTGGGCTCCAGCAACCGCTCGGAGCTGCACGTGGGGTACTTCACCAAGTACGGCGACACCGGCGACATCCTGCCCCTGGGAGGCCTGGTCAAAGGCCAGGTGTACGCCCTGGCCCGCCACTTCGGCCTGCCCGAACGCCTCATCCAGCGCCCGCCCAGCGCCGGGCTGTGGGCGGGACAGACCGACGAAGCTGAGCTGGGGCTCACCTACGCGGCCCTGGACACCTACCTCCTGGAAGGCCGCGCGCCCGCGGACGTGCAGGCCCGCATCGAAGGGCTGCACAAGGCCAGCCGACACAAGCGGGAGGCGCCGCCCATCGCTCCGGTGGCCTGGCCAAGCGACCCATGACGTGGTAATATATCCTGTGGACATGCAGATCGTACTGGTCGGCCTCAACCATAAGTCCGCGCCTGTGGCGGTGCGCGAGCGGCTGGCGTTCGGCCCTGACCAGGCGACCAGCTCTCTGCGGCGCCTGGTGGACGCCGGGGAGCTCGCGGAAGCGGCCATCGTGTCCACCTGCAACCGCACCGAGGTGTACGGCGCCGTTGACGACGGCGACCTGGGGACGGAGGCGGTGATAGGGTTCCTATGCGCCTTTTCGGGCCAACCCCCGGAAGCCGTCCGCCCGTACCTGTACCAGTACACCGGCGCCGCTGCGGCCCGGCACCTGGCGCGGGTGGCCGCCGGCCTGGACTCCATGCTCATCGGGGAAGCCCAGATCTTGGGCCAGGTGCGGGCGGCGCTGCGCCTGTCCCAGGAGGCGGGCACCGCGGGTCCCCACGTGACGCGCCTGTTTGAGGCCGCGCTCCGGGCGGGCAAGCGGGCCCGGGCGGAGACGGCCATCGGCGAAGGCGCGGCCTCCATCAGCCACGCCGCCGTCAAGCTGGCCGGCCGCATTTTCCCCGCGCTGGCGGACAAAGAGGTGCTCCTGGTGGGGGCCGGCAAGGTGGCGGAGCTGGTCGCGCGCCACCTGGCTCGCAAGGGGTCGGTCCGGGTGCGGGTCACCAACCGGACCCGGGAGCGGGCCCTGCAGCTGGCCGCGGCCTACGGCTGGTCCGAGCTGCCCATGACAAACCTGGCCGGCGGGCTGTTGGCGGCCGACATCGTCATCAGCTCCACCGGCGCCCCTGAACCGATCATCGGTGTGGAGCTGGTGCGGCCGCTGCTGGAGCAGCGGGCGGGCCGCCCCCTGTATTTTATCGACCTGGCCGTGCCCCGGGACGTGGACCCGGCGGTGCAGGAGCTGCCGGGCGCGTTTGTGTACAACGTGGACGATCTTTACGCCGTCGTCGACACCACCTTGGCGGAACGTCGGGAACAGATGGCCGCGGCCGAGGCCATCGTGGAGGAAGAGGTGCGGCAGTTTTGGGATTGGTACGGCCAGCGGGCGGTGGCGCCGGTCATCGCGGTGCTGCGGCAGCGGGCCGAAGCCATCCGCGCCCAGGAGCTGGACAAGACCTTGCGCCGGCTGGACCACTTGCCTGAGGCCGACAAGGAGCGCATCCGGGCCTTGACCGCGGCCATCGTCAACAAGCTGCTGCATGAGCCCATGGTGCGCCTAAAGCAACAGGCGGCCTCGCCCGAGGGCCAGCGGTTTGCCGATGCCGCGGCCCGCCTCTTTGGCGTGGAGCAGGAACTGCGGCCCCAGGCCCAGCGGCGGTTGGGCTGAGGGCAGAACGCGGGCTTTGGACCTGGCGCCGGCGGTCGGAGAGGAGTTCGGTGCATTGCAGCCGCGGGAACTGGTGGTGGGGACGCGCCCCAGCCCCCTGGCCCTTTGGCAGGCCCGTTGGGTGATGGCGCAGCTGGAGGCGGCGGCAGACCGGCACGGGCTGCCGTTGCGCTTTGTCTTGCGGGAAATCCGCACCGAAGGCGATCTCGACCGGCAGACCCCGTTGGCCCGGTTTGGCCAGCGGGGCATCTTTGTGCGGGCCGTGGAGCAAGCCTTGCGCCGGGGCGAGGTAGATGTGGCCGTCCACAGCCTTAAGGACCTGCCCGGCCAGCAGCCGCCGGACCTGGTCCTGGCGGCGTACCCGGTGCGGGACGATCCCCGGGACGCGGCGGTGGTGGCCGATGCCCGCGGGGCGTCGAACGGCCCGCTAGCCTTCTTGCCCCGGGGCGCCCGGGTAGGAACGGGATCGCCCCGCCGCATCGCGCACCTGCGCCACTGGCGGCCCGATCTGACCTTCGTGCCGATCCGGGGCAACGTGGACACCCGCCTGGGCAAGCTCCAGGGCGGCCAGCTGGACGCGGTGGTGCTGGCCGCTGCCGGCTTGCGGCGCCTGGGGCTGTGGGACCCTCGCGCCCACGCCCTGGAACCCCATCTGTGCCTGCCGGCGCCGGGCCAAGGGGCGCTGGCGGTGCAGGTCCGGGCCGATGACCCGGTGGCCCGGCAGGCCGTAGAGCTCATCGACGACCTGGAAGTGCGGCTGGCGGTCATCGCGGAGCGGGAGCTGCTGGCACGGCTGGGCGGCGGGTGCCACGTGCCCATCGGCGCGCTGGCCCAGTGGCACGGGGAGGCCGGACAGCGGCACCTGCGGCTGCAGGCTTCGGTGGCCGACCCTGACGGCGCCCGCCTGTTGACGGCCGCCGCGGCCCGGGCACTGGCCGCGCTGCTGCCCGGCGGGCCGGCCTCGGGGACGGGCGGGCCGTCCCTGCCCGCGGACCCCGGGACCCGCCGCGAGGCTGTGGCCGCGGCCGAGGCCCAGGCCCGTTCCCTGGCCCATGAAGCGGCCGAGGCCCTCCTCGCCCAGGGGGCCGCCCGGCTGCTGGACGAGGCGGCGGGTGATTCCGGAGCATAGCCCCCTGGCGTGCTGCGGCACGGCCCCCAGTCCGGGTCGGAGCACGGCCCCCGGTCCGGGCCGGGGCACGGCCCCCCGGGCAGGTGGTGGGCATGTTGGGGCCCCGCGCGGCATAGAAACCTCCCCGGGAGGGATCGGGGTGGTCCGCCGGCACGTTGGGGTTTCACAGCCGCAGGCCGCCGCGGCGGGGGGGCGCGCGCCCGCAAACCGCCGGCTGTCGGCGGCGGGGCGGGCCTCGGTGGCCGTTCTGGTGGCCGCCGTCTTGGGGGTGGGCCTGCTGCCTGGCGGGCCGGCGAAGGGCGGGGCCGGAGCCGACGGCGGTGCCGAGGGCATCGTCTTCCGGATGCGCGACCCCCAGGGCGACGACCACGGGCCGGGCCATTACCGGTATCCCGAAGATGCCACCTTTGTGCCGGGTTTGTTTGACCTGACCGACTTCACGGTCCGCACCGCCGCGGACCAGGTCCATTTCGACCTCACCTTCCGGGCCATGGTCAATCCTTGGGAGGCCCCGGAAGGGTTTCACCACCAGCTGGTCGACATCTACATCGACACGACGCCCGGGCAGGGGCGTACTGAGCCCCTTAGGCCCGGCCCCCAGGTGCGGTTTCACCCGGCCCACGGGTGGGAGGTCCGGATCCGGGCGGCTCCCTTTGGCGGCACCCGCCTGCACTGGGCCCATGATCCCCCGGACGCGCCGGGGCAAGCCCGGGGCCTGCGGGCAGCGGTGCTGGGCGACGGCCGCACCTTGCGGGTTTCGGTTCCCAAGAGCCTCCTGGGGATGCCCCAGCCGGCATGGCGCTACTACGTCCTGGTGGGGGGCTTTGACCCCTTTGGCGCGGACGACTACCGGGCCGTGGGGCCCACGGCCACCCAGTGGCGTTTCGGGGGCGACGCCACCGGAGCTGGGCCGCGGGTCATCGATTTGCTGGCTCCCCGCGGGTGGCGGAGCCAGGCCCGCCAGCTGGGTTCCTTCGCGGCGCCCAAGGATGGTCCCGCCGTGCACGCCCTGGTTCACCCGGTAGGTCCGGGACGGCCCTGGCCGGCGTTGGCCGGGGCGGGGCTGGCGGGGGTCCTGGCGGCCGGGGCGGCGTGGCGCTGGCGCCATCTCCGTCGGCCGCGCTCATGAAAGCCGGCGGGGATGGCAACCTACCGGCAGGGGCATCCGGAGCCGCGGGGCCAGGGGCGATGGCCACCTGCAGGAGGGGCCGGGCAAAGGCCCGCTCCAAGTCCCGCTGGGCCGCTTTGGCCGCGTCTTTGCCGGCCAGGTAGCGATCGGCGAAGGGCAGGCGCACCCGCACCCGCCGCTGGAACTGGTCAGGCGAAACCGTCATGCCCAGCACTCCTTGGACGTTACCCTATGGACCCGTCGGAAGCCGGGCAACGGGAGAGGAATCCTGGTTTGTGGGAGGGCCTGCAGATCCATTGGCGGCCCGGGGCCGGGCCGGGCGGGGCGCCGTCCCCCGAGGAGCTGCCCGAGTGGCTGGTCACCAACGGCCTGGGCGGGTTTGCCTGCGGCACGGTGCCGGGCTTGCCGACCCGCCGCTACCACGGCTGGCTGGTGGCGGCCGTGGCGCCGCCGGTTGACCGGCGGCTGCTCTGGGCCGCCACCGAGGAATGGGTGCGGACGCCCCACGGCGACTGGCCCCTGTCCACCTACGACTACGGCGACACCTGGCACCCCGACGGATGGAAGCACCTGGCCGGGTGGCGGCGGTACCCGTTCCCCAGTTGGGTGTTCCAGGCCGGCGGGGTCTTGCTGGAGCGCCGCTTGTTCATGGTCCGGGGGCAAAACACCACGGTGGCGTGCTACCGCCTGCTGGCAGGCCCCGGGGTGGAACTGTCCCTGAAGCCCCTCATCAACTGCCGGGACTACCACCACACCGTGCGGGCCAATGCCTGGCCCTTCCACCAGGAGGCGGCCGCCCACGGCGTGGGCATCCAGGCCTTTGCCGGCGCCCCGCCCCTCATCCTGGCGGGCGGCGGCGCGGTCCGCTACGAGCCCCAAGGCGCCTGGTACTACCATTTTCACTACGCGCTGGAAGCCCAGCGGGGCTTGGACCATCGGGAAGACCACTTCTGCCCGGGAACCTTTCACGTGCGCCTGGCGGGGCCCGGCGACACCGCGGTGCTGGTGGGCCACTGCCCGGTGCCGCCGCCGGGGGAAGCCCCGGGAGACGGAACGCCCCCGCCGCCGTGGCGGGACGGCCCCGGCGCCTTGGCCCGCTGGGCGGCCGCGGCCTGGGAGGCGGCCGTCCTGCGCCGCCGCCGCCTCGCGGCCGCGGTGCCCGGATCCGATCCCGATCGCAGACGCCTGGCGCTGGCCGCCGACGACTTTGTGGTGTGGCGGCGCACCACCCGGGCGGCCAGCATCATCGCGGGCTACCCGTGGTTCACCGACTGGGGTCGGGATGCGATGATCAGCCTGCCGGGGCTCCTGCTGGCCACCGGCCGGCACGACGAAGCCCGGCAGGTGCTGCTCACCTTTGCCCAGCACCGCCGGGACGGCCTTGTGCCCAACCGCTTCGCCGACGCCGGTGAAGCGGCCGCGTACAACGCCGTGGACGCGTCCTTGTGGTTCGTGTTCGCAGTGTGGAAGTACTTCCACGCCACCGGGGACGCGGCCACCATCCGACAGGAGCTGCTGCCGGCCGCGGAGGACATTCTCCGCCATTATGCGCGAGGGACGCGCCACGGCATCCGAGTGGGGACCGACGGGTTGGTGTACGCCGGCGAGGCGGGGCTGCAGCTGACGTGGATGGACGCCAAGGTGGGCGATTGGGTGGTGACCCCCCGCCGGGGCGCTCCGGTGGAAGTCAACGCCCTGTGGTATAACGCCCTGCGATCGGTGGAAAGCCTAGCGGGGAGGTTTGGCCGGCCCGGCGCGGCCGAGTGGGGGCAGCGGGCCTCTAGGGTCCGCCGCAGTTTCCTGCGGCGGTTTCCTCATCCCGCGGGTTGGCTGCGGGATGGGGTGCCCGGGCCCGAGGGCGCGGGCGCCGAGGGGCTGGGCTCGGGGGAGCCCGGAGCCGCTGGGGACGCCCTGCGGCCCAACCAGGTGCTGGCCGTCGCGCTGCCCTTTCCCGTGGTGGACCGGGCTCAGGGCCAGCGCGTCGTCGCGGCGGTCGCCCGCCATCTGTGGACGCCGGTGGGCCTGCGGACGCTGGCCCCCGGGGATCCGGCCTACCGCGGCCTTTACACCGGCGATCAATGGCAGCGGGACGGGGCCTACCACCAAGGCACCGTCTGGCCGTGGCTCCTGGGCCCCTTCATCAGCGGGCTGCGCCGCTGCCTAGGGTCGGTGCCCCGGCGCATATTGGACGGGCTCCGCCACCACCTGCGGGCCGAGGCCGCCTTGGGACAGGTGTCCGAGATCTTCGACGGCGATCCGCCCCACCGGCCCCGGGGCTGTTTTGCCCAGGCGTGGAGCGTGGCCGAGGTGCTGCGGGTGTGGGCCGAGGAACTGGAGGTGGCCCATGATCGCCCGGGAGATCATGACGACGGACGTGGCGACGGTTTCCCCGGAGACGCCGGCGGGTGAAGTGGCTTCCCTGATGGTGGAGCGGCGGGCGGAGGGCGTGCCCGTCGTTGACGGGGAAGGCCAGCTGTTGGGCCTCATCACCCCGGACGCGTTCCTGCGCCTGCTGATGCCCAACCGCGTACGGTTCCTGGATGTGGATCTGTACCTGGCGCCCCGGCGCCTGCACCAGGAGCTGCTGCGGGAAATCGCCGGCCTGCGGGCCGCGGACATCATGACCCGGTCCTTGCCCACTGTAGCCCAAGACGCGCCCTTGGATCAGGTCATCGGCCTGTTGGGCCAGCCCGGCGTGGGCCAAGTGCCGGTGGTGGACGGCGGCCGGCTGGTGGGCATCATCCAGCGGATGGACGTGGTGCGGCTGTTCGGCGGCCGGACGCCCGGCTCCGGGCCGGCCCCAAGCCCGTCCGCGCCGGAGGAGGAAGGCCCGTGACGCGGCACATCCTGATGCTGTCGTGGGAGTACCCGCCCCGGGTTGTGGGCGGCCTCGCCCGCCATGTGGCCTACCTGAGCCGGGCCTTGGCCGCCCGGGGGCACCGGGTGACGGTGCTGACCCAGGAGGCTCCCGGCGCGCCCGACCGGGAATGGGACCACGGCGTGGAAGTGCACCGCCTGCCGGTGCCGGGGCCGCCGCCCATGGATTTCCCCGGCTGGGTGATGCGCCTCAACTTGGAAATGGTGGAGCGGGCCTTGCACTTGTTCGCCTGTGGGCGCCGGTTTGACCTGGTCCACGCCCACGACTGGCTGGCCGCCTACGCGGGCAAGGCCTTAAAGCACGGCCTGGCGGTGCCCCTGGTGGCCACCATCCACGCCACCGAGCACGGGCGCAACAACGGCTTGCACAACGACTTGCAGCGCCACATCGGCAGCGTGGAGTGGTGGCTCACCTACGAGGCGTGGCGGGTCATCTGCTGCAGCCGCTTCATGGAAGACGAGGTGCGCCGGGTGTTTCACTTGCCCGCGGACAAGGTGCGGGTCGTGCCCAACGGCGTCACGCTGCCGGACCCGCCCCAGGACCCCCAAGCCGAGGCGGCTTTCCGGGCCCGCTTTGCCCAGCCCCAGGAGGCCTTGGTGTTTTTCTTGGGCCGGCTCGTCCACGAAAAGGGCGTGCAGGTGCTCCTGGACGCCGTGCCGTTGATTCTGGAGCGACACCCGCCCACCCGCTTCGTCATCGCCGGGGAGGGCCCGGCCCGGCCGGACCTGGAAGCCCAAGCCCGGCGGCTGGGCATCGCCGACCGGGTGACCTTCTACGGCTACGCCAACGACGGGGAGCGGGACCGGTTTCTGAGGGCCGCCCAGGTGGCGGTGTTTCCCAGCTTGTATGAGCCCTTTGGCATCGTGGCCCTGGAAGCTATGGCCGCGGGCACGCCCGTGGTGGCCACGGCCACCGGCGGTTTCCAGGAAATCGTCCGCCACGGCGACAACGGGCTCTTGGCCTTGCCGGGCAGCGCCGAGTCCTTGGCCCACCACGTGGCCCTGCTGCTGCTTTCGCCGGGACTGGCCGCCCGGCTGACGCGCACGGCGCTGCGGCACGTGCGGGACCGCTACGGGTGGGGGCCGGTGGCGGAGCGCACCGGGGCCGTCTACGAAGAGGTCTTGGTCGAGTGGGCGTCCGCCCCTTGGGACGCGGCCGTGGCCCGGCGCCGGGCCGAGGAGGCGCAGCTGTGGACCGCGCTGGCGGGCCTGGCAGCTCCCCGGATCCCCAGCCGCTACGCCGACACCCGCCAGGCGGCCCACCGCTCCGGCGACCCTCGTTACAACGGCGCGGGCGACCCCGTCCCCGCGGTCGCGGCGGCCCGCGCCCAGGGGCCGTTCGCGTAGGTCTCCCCGCGGCTGCGGTAGACCCGGTAGTCGAGCCACGGGAACACGTTGTCCCGGGCTTCTACCGCCGCGAGCCACGCCTCGTCCACCTGGCCCCGCATCAGCTGATCGTACAAGTGCAGAAACCGCCCCAGGTGATCTTTGGTGCGCCGCTGGGCGTAGGCCACGTGGGTGCCCGTCCGCATGATGAAGGCCCAGTCGCTGCTTTGCGCGAGCAAAAGCTCCCGGGCCGCTTGGTTAAGGGCCCGCCGGGTAAGGGGGTCGGGCGCGGGAAACCGGTCCGCCAGCGCCACCATGCGGTCCGCGGCCATGTGCAGGTGGGGATAGATCCAGTCGTTGCTGCCTTCCAGCCACACTTCGCTGTAGCCCTTGTCGCCCCAGCTGGACATGGAGGGCTGGGCGGCCTGGTTGCGGGGAAAACGGTCCAAGTATTCGGACGGCGTGATGAGGGCTACGGTGTCCTGGTCGTAGGCGATCTTGCGCACCAGGAAATCCAGCCATTGGGGCCCCTCAAACCACCAGTGGCCAAAGAGCTCCGCATCGTAGGGCGCGACGACGATGGGCGGCCGGTCCATGTGGGCCCGCAAGTGCTCCACCTGGCGCTGCCGGTTGAACATGAAGTTGCCCGCGTGGATGGCCGCCTTCTCCCGGGCCGCGTCGGGGTCGTAGGGCTCCTTGGCGTCCGTGGGGCCGGTGATCCGGTAGTACTTGATCCCGGTGTGGCTGCGGGCGTCTCCCTTTAGCCACGGGCGCACGTACTCGTAGTCTAGATCCCAGCCGATGTCCCGGTAGAAATCTCGGTAGTCGTAGTCCCCCGGATAGCCTTCCGTCGCGCTCCACACCTGCTTGGACGACTCCACATCGCGGCCAAAGGCCGCCACTCCGGACGCCGGGCAGTAGATGGGAGCGTAGACGCCCCAGCGGGGCCGGGGCCGGGCGTGCAGCAGGCCGTGGGTTTCCGCCACGAACCAGCGGATGCCGCACGCCGCCAGCACTTCATCGTCGGGCGGGCTGTAGCCGCATTCGGGCAGCCAGAAACCGGAGGGATCCCGGTCGAAGGCCCGTCGGTACGCCTCCACGCCGACGGCCACTTGGGCGCGCACCGCGGTCCGGTTGGGGTGCATCAAGGGCAGGTAACCGTGGGTCGCGGCCGACGCGAGGAGCTCCAGGCGGCCCGTTTCTTGAAACCGGCGCAGCGCGCCGACCAGGTCCATGCGGTACTCTTCCACCAGGAGGTGGCGGGCCCGCAGAAACCGCTGGTGGTACATGCGGGCCAGCCGGTGAAAGGCGGGCTCCCGTTCCGTGCGGCGCAGCTCGTGCTCGGCCAGGGCGATGAGCCCGTCCAGGTGGCGGAGGCAGCGGGCTTGGAGCAGGTCGTCCCCCAGCATGGCCAGGAGAGTGGGCGTCACCGACATGGCCAGCTTCCAGGGAACGCCATCCCGCTCCCAGCCGGCCATCACGTCCAGCAGCGGCAGGTAGCATTCGACGACGGCTTCGAACAGCCAGTCCTCTTCGAGGAAGGTCACATGCTCCGGGTGGCGCACGTAGGGCAAGTGCGCGTGGAGCACCAAGGCCAAGTATCCCTGGGGCTGGGTCACGGGCTCGCCTCCTTGCTAGATTGCTAGAGCGCTGGTGAAAGCCGGAGGGCAGGGGCGCGGGCCGGAGCGGGGCGCGCGGGCACCGCTCAAACCCCGGGCGGTGCCTGCGGGCTCCAGCGGCCGGGACTCGTGGCGCCCGGCCCGCGCGCGAGGAACTGGCAGGCCACGGCCGCGGTGATCCAGTCGCCCTCCGCCCATTCCGCCACGGTGCCCGGCGGCGTGGTCACCGCGGGGGAGCGGGCGATGGGCACAAAGGCCGTGGCCGTGCCCGCGCCGATCTCCGCGGCCACGGTGCGGCCTGGCTGCGGCAGGTGGAGGTACCAGCGGTCGGCGCCCGCGACGACCAGGTCCACCCAAGCGCCCGGCCCCCAGCCCGTCGCCTCCCCGCCCGGGGCCGCCGCGGGTGAGGTGAGATCGTGCACCCGCAGCGTGAGGCGGGGCGTTTCCCCCGTCGAGGGCAGCCGGCGGGCCGCGGCGGCCCAGCCGTGGTCCGTCACTTCCCAAAAGGCGAAAACGCACTGGGGATCCCGGACCAGGAGGACCAGGCGGTCGACGCCGTAGCCCGGCGGGACTTCGTAGTGCGGTATGGCGTCGGTTTCCTGCGGTGCGGACTCCAACGGCGCGCGGCCCCCCTTGACCGTGAGTAGGATGTGTCCCGGCGGCGGAATCTATGACGGCATGGACCCTGCACCTCGTGCGCGGAGGGATGCCCATGCCGCGGCCTTTGGTAGTGGGCAACGGGCGGCTTCTCATCACCTTTGACGGCGGCTACGCCATGCGGGACCTTTACTACCCCCACGTGGGGATGCTCAACCAGCTGTGCGGCCACAAAAACCCCCTGGGCGTGTGGGTGGACGGCCGGTTCAGCTGGGTGGGCGACGGGGGTTGGCGGTGCGTGCTGGAGTACGAGGAGGACACCCTGGTCACCCGCGCCACGCTGACCCACGAGGAGATGGGCCTGCGCCTGGTGGCCCAGGACGCGGTCCACGTGCGCCGGGACGTGTACCTCAAGAGGGTGCAGGTGCACAACTTGGTGCCCGGCGCCCGGGAAGTGCGGCTCTTTTTTCCCTACGACCTGTGCGTGGACCAGACCGACATCGGCGACACGGCCCTCTATGACCCCAGCGTGGACGGCGTCCTCCACTACAAGCGGGACAAGTGCTTTCTCATCACCGGCCTGGTCCCCAACGCGCCCTTGGACCGCCAGGGCGTCTTCCAGTACGCGACGGGCACCAAGCGCTTTGCCGGCGCCGAAGGCACGTGGCGGGACGCGGAGGACGGCCATCTGGAAGGGAACCCCATCGCGCAAGGGTCGGTGGATTCGGTCATCAGCTTCCGGCTGCTGCTGCCGGGGGGCGGGCAGGAGACCCTCCACCACTGGATCGCGGTGGGGCGCAGCTTCGCGGAGGTGCGCCGTCTCCACGGGGAAGTGCGGGAGCGGGGGCTGCCCGGACTCCTCGAAGAAACCCGGGCCTACTGGCGCGCCTGGGTCAACAAACGGGAACGGGACTGGGCCGACTTGCCTCCTGAGGCCGTGCGCCTGTTCAAGCGGAGCCTCCTCATCGTCCGCACCCAAATGGACCACGGCGGCGCGATCCTGGCCGCCAACGATTCGGACATCCTGCAGTTCAACCGGGACCACTACAGTTACATGTGGCCCCGGGACGGGGCGCTGGTGGCCCATGCCCTGGACCGGGCGGGCTACCCGGAGCTGACCCGGTCCTTTTACCGCTTCTGCGCCCAAGTGCTGGCGCCGGGCGGCTTTTTCTGGCACAAGTACAACCCCGACCGTTCGGTGGGCTCCAGCTGGCACCCGTGGATCGTCAACGGCCAAGTACAGCTGCCCATTCAGGAGGATGAGACCGCGCTGGTGCTCTGGGCCTTGGGCAAGTTTTTTGACCGGGAGCGGGATCTGGAGTTCATCGAATCCCTGTACGATCCCCTGATCAAGCCGGCCGCGGACTTCCTGGCGGCCTATCGCGACGGGTCTACGGGACTGCCTCTGGACAGCTACGACCTGTGGGAGGAGCGGCGCGGCGTGTTCACCTTTACCGCCGCCGCGGTCTGCGCCGGCCTGTTGGCCGCGGCCCGCTTCGCGCGCCTGTGGGGGGAAACCGATCGGGTGGAGCGCTACCGCCGCGCGGCCGAAGAAGTGCGGGCCGCGGTGGAGCGGCACCTGTACTCCCCCGGGGAGGGCCGGTTTTTGCGGGGGCTGCTCGTGCGGAGCGACGGTACGCTGGCGCCCGACCCGACCCCGGAGAGCAGCGTGGCGGGCCTCTTTCTGCTGGACGCCTTTTCCCCCGACGACCCCCGGGTGGTCAATACCATGGAGAAGGTGCGGGAGGCGCTGTGGGTGCAGACGCCCGTGGGCGGCGTCGCCCGCTACTTCCGGGACTACTACTTCTCCCGCAGCGACGACTTTCACCGCATCCCGGGCAACCCGTGGGTCATTTGCACCTTGTGGGTGGCCCAGTGGTATATCGCCACCGCCCGCGGCCGCGACGACCTGCGCCGGGCCGCGGAGCTGTTGGCATGGGTGGTGGCCCGGGCCATGCCCAGCGGCGTTCTGGCCGAGCAGTACCATCCGGAAACCGGCCAGCCCCTGTCGGTGGCACCCCTGACCTGGTCCCACGCGACCTTCGTCTGGGCGGTGCTGGACTATGTGGAGCGCCACGCCCAGCTGCGGGACCGGGAGGTGTGGGCCCAGGCCTGGCATTTGAAGGCGTGACCTTTTGCAGCCGCCGTCCGGGCGCCGACAGGAAACTGGCGCGGGCACCCCGAAATGCGGACGGGGTGATCCGCCGCCATGCCACACCATCGGCACCGGACATGGGCCGCGGCCCTCTTCGTGCTCCTCGCCCTGGGGGCGGTGCCCCTGGCCCGCGCGGCAGGGGCGGCCCGCGACCTGCCCGAAGTCTACCGGCAAGACGGGTTTCTCATGCAAGTGCTCCTGGCGGCTGCCGCCGGCGACGTCACCGGCGAGGGCAAAAGCCAGCTGGTGCTGTCGGGGCGGAACTACGAGACCCAGGAAAATTACGTCTTCCTGCTGCGCTGGAACGGCCGGCACTTCGACGTCCTTTGGCAGAGCCCCAACTTGTGGGAGCCCGTCAGCCACCTGGCCATGGCGGTGGGCGATTTCACCGGGGCGGGTACGGATCAGATCGCAGTCCTCACCCGTACCCGCCTGCGCTTGTTCGCCTGGCGGGACGGGCAGATGCAGCTCATCCACGAGGAGGCGGGGTGGGGAGCGCCGGAGGAGATCGGGGTGGTGCGTCATCCCGACCATCCCCACGACCTGATTGCCGTCAGCCGCCAGCACGCCATCGCCGACGATCTCCCCCAAAAGGGCGTGGAACTTTTGGGCTGGCGCAACGGCCGCTTTCGCCTGCTGTGGGAGACGCCCACCATGGGCCGGGTGCGGGCCATCACCGGCGGCGACCTCAACGGCGACGGTGCCTGGGAGTTGGTGGTGGAGATCGGGGCCGGCACCAAGCCCGGCCAGGTGCAAGTCTGGGGCTGGCGGCAGGGGAGGTATGTCCTGCTGGACGCGGAGCCTTTGCGGCCCGCACCGGTGTTCGCGGCGGCGACGGTGCCGGCAGGGACGGGCCACCTGCTGGCAGTGGCCGACGACCGGGGCCGGGGTGCCGTCTACCGTTGGGGCAGCGGCTTTGAGCTCCTGGCCGAGACCAGCCGCGGCTTGGGGTGGGCGGTCGGATCGGCGGCAGCGGGAGATTTCTTTGGCGACGGCAGCCGGCAGTTGGTGGTGGTGGGCTATCCCAGCCGCCTCCACGTGCTCCAGCTGGAGGCGGGACCATGAGGGCGCCGTGGCTAGGCGGCCGCAAGGGCGCGGGGCGGCGCCGGCTCATTGGCAACGGGCGCCTGGTGACCGCGGATCAGCTTATTGAGGATGGGATCGTGATCATCGAAGGGGACCAGATCGTCTACGCCGGGCCGGTTGCCGGGGTGCCCGCTGGGGCGGCCGCCGGGGCCGCGGAACTGGATGCCGGCGGCGGCTACATTTGCCCCGGTTTTATCGACGGCCACGTGCACGGCGGCGGCGGCGGGGACGTCATGGATGCCGCCCCGGAGGCCCTGGAGCGCATGGCCCGGGCCCACGCGGCCCACGGCACCACGGGATTTGTGGCCACCACCATGAGCGCGCCCCACGAGCACCTGCTGGCGGTGGCCCGCGCGGTGCGGCCGCTGGTGGGGGCGCGGTGGGGCGGGGCGCGGCTGTTGGGCCTGCACCTGGAAGGGCCCTATTTGAATCCGGCCCGCCGGGGCGCCCACCCCGCGGTGCACTTGCGGCCGCCGGATGCGGCGGAGCTGGCGGAGCTGTACGGGGTCCTGGGGCCCGCCTTGCGCATCGTGACCCTGGCGCCGGAGCTGCCCGGGGCCGACGCCGCCATCCGCTGGCTCGTCCAGCGGGGGGTGGTGGTTTCCCTAGGCCACACTGCCGCCAGCTACGAGCAGGCCGTGGCCGCCATCGCGGCGGGGGCGCGCGCCGCCACCCACGCCTTCAATGCGATGGAAGGCTTGCACCACCGGGCGCCGGGGTGCCTGGGGGCGGTACTGGTGGGCGGCCGCGTCCGGGCAGAGCTCATCGCCGACGGCGTCCACGTGCACCCGGGAGCCATGCGCCTGTTGTACCGGTGCAAGGGCGCGGCCGGCATTCAGTTGGTGACCGACGCGATGCGGGCCGTGGGCTGCCCGCCGGGGGAGTACACCCTGGGCGATGTGCCGGTGGTGGTGGGGGACGGCCAAGTGCGCCTGCGGGACGATCCCGCGGCCCTGGCCGGCAGCGTGCTCACCATGGCCCAGGCGGTGCGGGTGATGGTGCGCCGGGTGGGGGTGCCGCTGGTGGAGGCGGTGCGCATGGCCTCCCTGACGCCCGCGGAGGCCCTGGGGCTTTCAGGGCGCTTCGGCCGCTTGGCGCCGGGCTGCGCCGCGGATGTGGTGATTCTGGACAACGATTTGGGCGTAAAGATGACTCTGGTGGCGGGAGAGGTCGTATTTCCAGCATGAATGTGATCATCGTGCCCGACTATGAACAGATGAGCCTGCACGCCGCAGCACTGGTGGCAGGCGAAATCCGGTCCCGGTCCCGCACGGTGCTGGGGCTGCCCACGGGCAATACTCCCAAGGGGATGTACTGGGAGCTGGTGCGCATGCACCAGGCGGGCGAGCTGGATTTCGCCGGCGTGGTCACCTTTAATATCGACGAGTATTGGGGGCTGCCGCCGGACCATCCCATGAGCTTTGCCTACTACTTGCGGACCCACCTCCTGCAGCACGTCAATGTGGCCCCCGAAAACGCCCACTGGCCCGATGTGGGCCAGGACCCGGCCGCCGCTTGCCAGGCCTACGAAGACCAGATCCGGGCCGTGGGGGGCCTGGACCTCGCGGTGTTGGGCATCGGCCACAACGGCCACATCGGGTTCAACGAGCCCGGCACCGCCTTTGATTCCGTCACCCACCTGGTGCGCCTGGCCCAAGAGACGCGGCTGGCCAACTACCGCGGCTACGGCTTCAAAGACTTGGCCGATGTGCCCGAGTACGCCATCACCATGGGCATCCAGACCATTATGGCCGCCCGCCGGGTGCTGCTCTTGGCCTCGGGGCGGGCCAAGGCTGCCGCCGTGGCCCGGGCCGTCCAAGGGCCCGTGACCGAGGCCGTGCCCGCCTCCATCTTGCAGCGCCATCCCGACGCCACCCTCATCGTGGATGAAGCGGCCGCGTTTGCCCTGCATGCCTCTTCGGCGTAGAATTGAGGCCGGGAGGGGGGAGCACGGTGGAGGCGGTCAAGTTCGTCATCATCACCGGCTTGTCCGGCGCGGGCAAAAGCGAGGCCATGCGGTCCTTTGAGGACCTGGGCTATTTTTGCGTGGACAACCTTCCGCCGGCCCTCATCCCCAAGTTTGCGGAGCTGTGCGCCAAATCCGGCGGCCAGGTGGACCACGTCGCGCTGGTCATCGACATCCGGGGCGGCCAGTTTTTCGAGCATCTCTTTGACGCCTTGGGAGAGCTGGAAGCCCTGGGCCTGCAGTACACCATCGTGTTCCTGGAAGCCTCCGAAGAGGCCCTGGTCCGCCGCTTCAAGGCCACCCGCCGCCGCCATCCCCTGGCGCCCGAAGGCGGGGTGCTGGAGGGCATCCGGGAAGAGCGGCGCCGTCTGCAGGAGCTGCGGGGCCGCGCGCACCACATCCTCGACACCACCAACATGACTCCCCGGGAGCTCAAGGAAACCATCACCCACCTGTTTGCGCCGGGGCAGGCCGAGGGCGTGCCCGTAACGGTCATGTCCTTCGGTTTCAAACACGGCGTGCCTATCGACGCGGATCTGGTCTTTGACGTGCGCTTCCTGCCCAACCCCTATTGGGTGGAGGATCTGGCTCCTGCCACAGGGGAAGATCCTGCCGTCGAAGAATACGTGTTCAAGTGGCCCGTCACCCAGCGGTTCCTGGAAAAGCTGTACGATATGCTGGACTTTCTGATCCCCCAATACACCCGCGAGACCAAGAGCCATTTGCTGATCGGGATCGGATGCACGGGCGGGCGGCACCGGTCGGTGGCGGTGGCCCGCAAGGTGGCCGACTTCCTGCGGAGCCGCGGCTTCCGGGTGGCTGTGCAGCACCGGGACCTGGACGACTGAGCGGTCTGGGGTGACGCGGGTGGACCTGTGGAAATGGCTCTACCCCGGCATGGGCGTCAAGCGGTGGCTGTTGGTCATGGCCGCGGGCGTCCTTTTGGTCAGCGCCGGGTTTACCCTCATCGTGGACGTGGACCTGCTGGGCGCGGTAGAGCGGGGTTTGGCCCGCGGGGTGGGGCGACTGGCGGGTTCCTTGACGCCCTTGGCGGTGCCCGCCGCGGCGCTGGCGGTCATCGCGAGCGGCGCGGCCTGCATCGTGGTGGGGCTGCGCCAGACCATCCGCTCCTTGCTGGACGTGGTGCTGCCCGGGCACATCGACAGCCTGGCCAACCTGGTGTACCGGCGCCACTACTTGAAGCGGGGCCCCCGGGTGGTGGCCATCGGCGGCGGCACCGGCCTGAGCACCCTCCTGCGGGGCGTGAAGGGTTTCACCAGCAACATCACGGCCATCGTCACCGTGGCCGACGACGGCGGCAGCTCGGGCCGCCTGCGGGTGGAGTTGGGGATGCCCCCGCCGGGCGACGTGCGCAACACCCTGGTGGCCTTGGCGGACACCGAATCGCTGATGGAGCGGCTGTTCCAGTACCGGTTTCAGGTGGGCGAGGGGCTGAAGGGCCACAGCTTCGGCAATCTGTTTATCGCTGCGATGACCGAGATCACCGGCGACTTTGAGCAGGCCGTGCGGGAGTCCAGCAAAGTCCTGGCGGTCCGGGGCCAGGTGCTGCCGGCCACCTTGCAGCCGGTGGTCTTGGCGGCGGAATATGCCGACGGGAGCCGCACCCGGGGCGAAAGCCAGCTGCCCCGGGCGGGCAAGCGCATCCGGCGGGTGGCCTTGGAGCCCCCGGACGTGCAGCCCCTCGCGGAAGCGGTGCGGGCCATCCGCGAGGCGGACGTCATCGTGCTGGGGCCTGGCAGCCTGTACACCAGCATCCTGCCTAACCTGCTGGTGCCGGGCATCGCCGACGCCATCCGCCGCTCCGAGGCTATGCGGGTCTACGTGTGCAACGTCATGACCCAGCCCGGGGAAACCGACGGCTACGCCGCGTCGGACCACGTGCGGGCGCTCTTGGACCACGCGGGCCCGGGGATCGTGGACTACGTGCTCCTCAACAGCGGCCGGGTGCCGCCGGGGCTGGCGGAGAAGTACCGGCAGCAGGGGGCGTATCCGGTGGTGGCTGATTTGCCGGCCATCCGGGCCTTGGGCTTGGTGCCCATCTCCCGGCCTCTCATCAGCGCCACGGACTTGGCGCGCCACGATTCGGAAAAGCTGGCCCTCGCGTTGCGGGACTTGTGGGAAGCCCACCGGGCCGCCCACGGCCAGACCCGCAAGGCGTGGATGGCCCGCCTTTGGCCGGCGTGGGCCCGCCGCCATGGAGGTTGAGGGAAGACATTGAGCTTTGCCGCAGGCTTGCGGGACGAGCTGGCCCGGGTCATGCCCCGCCGCCGCTGCTGCCAGCGGGCGGAGCTGGCGGCCCTGGTGGCGCTGGACGGGCGCCCCGCGGGGGACGGGCTGGTGGTGCCGGCGGCCAACGCTGCGGTGGCCCGCAAGCTGTTTACCTTGGCCAAACAGGCGTGGGGAGCCGCCCCCCGGGTGTCCCGGGAGGCCCGGGGCCGCCGCAGCCGCTACTTTGTCGCGCTGCCGCCGGCGCCGGCCGAGGCCGGATTTCCCGGCTTTCCCCGGGCCAGGGACGCGGCGCCGCCCACCCGGGACTGCTGCCGGCGGGCCTACGTGCGGGCCATGCTGCTCAGCCGCGGGTCCTTCGCGGATCCCGAGGCCGGCTACCACTTGGAAGTGGTCCTGGACACGGCGCCGCAGGCCGACCACCTGCGCCAAGTGCTGGCCCATTACGGCGTACGGGCGGGGCTCATCTACCGCAAGGACAAGCCAGTGGTTTACCTCAAGGACGCCGATTCCATTGCGGAAGTGCTGCGCCTGAGCGGGGCCCACGGCTCTTTGTTGGCCCTGGAAGATTTCCGGGTACTTAAGGAGATGCGCAACCGGATCAACCGCCTGGTGAACGCCGAGGCGGCCAACGTCGAGAAGACGGTCGCGGCGGCGGTGCGCCAGCTGGAAGACATCCGCTTCATCGACGAAACCGTGGGCCTAGGCCAGTTGCCGCCCTCCTTGGCGGAGGTGGCCCGGCTCAGGCTCGCGCACCCCGACGCGAGCCTGGCGGACCTGGGGCAGCTGGCCCAGCCGCCCCTCAGCAAGTCCGCGGTCAATCATCGCTTCCGGCGCCTGGCCGCGCTGGCGCAGCAGCTGCGGAGGAATTCGACGGCAACCGGTGGAAAATAAGCCCGGTTGGGGAAAGGACGTATCCGCAGGGGAAAAGGCAAGAAGGGAGAGGAAATAATGGCGGTACGTGTGGCGATCAACGGATTTGGGCGGATCGGTCGCCTGGTGCTCCGGGGCGCGCTCAACGACCCGGAAGTGGAGTTTGTGGCCATCAACGACTTGGCCGACGCGGCGACCTTGGCCCATCTGCTGAAGTACGACTCGGTCCACGGGCGGCTGCCGGTGGAGGTGCGGGCGGAGGGCGACACCATGGTGGTGGGCCAGCGGCGCATCAAGATGCTGGCGGAGCGGGACCCCGCGAACTTGCCCTGGCGGGACTTGGGCGTCGACTACGTGGTGGAGTCCACGGGGCTTTTTACGGCCCGGGACAAGGCTGCCCTGCACCTGCAGGCGGGCGCCCGCAAGGTGGTCATCTCTGCGCCGGGCAAGGAGGAGGACATCACCATTGTGATGGGGGTCAACCACGAGCAGTACGACCCCGAAAAGCATCACGTGGTATCCAACGCGTCCTGCACCACCAACTGCCTCGCGCCCGTGGCCAAGGTGCTGGATGACAACTTCGGCATCAGGCGGGGCTGGATGACCACCATCCACTCCTACACCAACGACCAGCGCATCCTGGACCTGATCCACAAGGACTGGCGCCGCGCCCGGGCGGCGGCCATGAACATCGTGCCCACCACCACCGGGGCGGCCCGGGCCGTGGGCAAAGTGCTGCCCCACCTGCAGGGCAAGCTGGACGGCTTCGCGGTGCGGGTGCCCACCCCCGACGTGTCGCTGGTGGACTTGGTGGCCGAACTGGACAAGCCCGCGACGCCCGAGGAGATCAACGACGCCTTCCGGCGGGCCGCGGCGGGCCCCATGCAGGGCATCCTGGGCGTGGCCGACGAGCCGCTGGTGTCCAGCGACTTTATCGGCGATCCCCGCTCGTCCATCGTGGACGCCTCCCTGACCAAGGTTATGGACGGCAACTTGGCCAAGGTCGTCGCCTGGTACGACAACGAGTGGGGCTACGCCTTGCGCTGCGTCGACCTGATCAAGTACATGCACGGGCGGGAATGAGGCCCATGCGCAGCAAGCTGGGGGTCAAGGATCTAGACGTGGCCGGCCGGCGGGTGCTGGTGCGGGTCGATTTCAACGTTCCGCTGCGGGACGGCGAGATCACCGACGACAGCCGCATCCGGGCCGCGTTGCCCACCATTGAGTATTTGCGGCAAGCCGGTGCGCGCGTCATCCTCGTCAGCCACCTGGGCCGCCCCAAGGGCAAGGTGGTGGAGGAGCTGCGCCTGGATCCGGTGGCCCGGCGGCTGGGCGAGCTGCTGGGCATCGAGGTGCGCAAGGCCGACGACTGCATCGGACCCGCGGTGCAGGACTTGGCCGCCGCGCTGCAGGACGGCGACGTGCTGCTCTTGGAAAACGTGCGCTTTCACCCGGGCGAAGAGAAGAACGACCCCGACTTTGCCCGGGCCCTCGCGGCCGTGGCGGAGCTGTACGTCAATGACGCCTTTGGCACCGCGCACCGGGCCCACGCGTCCACCGAAGGGGTGGCCCGCCTTTTGCCGGCGGCGGCCGGCCTGCTGATGCAGCGGGAGATCGAGATCATGGGGCGGGCCTTGAGCGATCCGGAGCGGCCCTTTTTGGCCCTTTTGGGCGGCGCCAAGGTCAGCGACAAGATCGGGGTCATCCAAAACCTGCTCACCAAAGTGGACACCATCGCCATCGGCGGCGGCATGGCCTATACCTTCCTCAAGGCCCGGGGGCTGGAGGTGGGCCGCTCGCTCTTGGAGGAAGACCGCATTCCCTTCGCAGCGGAGCTTTTGCGGGAGGCCGAGGCCCGGGGCGTGGAGCTGCTGTTGCCCGTAGACGTGGTGGTGGCCGACCGCTTTGCCCCGGACGCGGCGCGGCGGGTGGTCCCCGTGGACCAGATCCCGCCCGACTGGCAAGGCCTGGACATCGGCCCCGCCACCCGGGAACTGTTCGCGGCCGCGGTGCGCCGGGCCCGCACCATCGTCTGGAACGGCCCCATGGGCGTCTTTGAGTGGGAACCCTTTGCCCAAGGGACCATGGCCATCGCCCGGGCCCTGGCGGAAACCGATGCCACCACCATCGTGGGCGGCGGCGATTCCGCGGCGGCCGTGGAGCAGGCCGGCGTGGCCCATCGTATCACCCACATCTCCACGGGCGGCGGCGCGTCCCTGGAGTTTCTGGAAGGCAAGGAGCTGCCAGGGGTCGCAGCCTTGTGGGACAAGCCCGCCGGGGACGGCGAGTAGTGCCGAGCCGGCGGCCCGCGGCCTCACCTGACGGGGCGGCGGGCCGCCGGCGCCACGGACGGAGGGAACGGCATGCGGACGCCGCTCATCGCGGCCAACTGGAAGATGCATAAGACGACGGCGGAAGCCGTCCAGTACGGAGAGCAGCTTTTGCAGCAGCTTAAGGAACGCCGGGTCACGGTCGTCGGCGAGCCCCTGGGGCCGGCGGAAGACGGCCAGGCCGCATCGCTTGCCCGCGGCGTGCAGGTGGTGGTTTGCCCCCCCTTCACCGCGCTGGCCGCGCTGGGCCCCGTGCTGCGGGGCACCCCCGTGGCCCTGGGTGCGCAGAACATGCACTGGGAGGCGGCCGGCGCCTTTACCGGCGAGATCGCCCCGGGCATGCTCCTTGACTTGGGGTGCCGCTTTGTCATCGTTGGCCATTCGGAGCGGCGGCAGATGGGCGAAACCGACGAGCAGGTGCACCGCAAGGTGCAGGCGGCCTTGGCTGCGGGCCTGGTGCCCATCGTCTGCGTGGGCGAAACCATCGACCAGCGCCGGGCCGGCCGGGCCGAAGCCGTGGTGACGCGCCAGGTGCGGGCCGCCCTAGCGGGCGTGGCCGCCGGGGACGCCGCCGGCATCGTCATCGCCTACGAACCCGTCTGGGCCATCGGCACCGGGGAGCACGCGACGCCGCAAGAGGCCAACCGCGTCATCGCGCTGGTGCGCGAAACGGTGGCGGAGCTGGCGGGCGCAACGGCGGCCGCGGCGGTGCGGATCCTTTATGGGGGCAGCGTCAAGCCCGACAACGTCGGGCCCTTTATCGCCCAGCCCGAGATCGACGGGGCCTTGGTGGGCGGCGCGAGCCTGGATCCGTACGGGTTCGCGGACATCATCCAGCAGGCGGAGGGGAACGGGACATGACCGTCATCGAAACCGTCAATGCCCGGGAGATCCTGGACTCGCGCGGCAATCCCACCCTGGAAGTCGAAGTGCACTTGATGGACGGCACCGTCGGCCGGGCCGCGGTGCCGTCGGGGGCGTCGACGGGCGCCTTTGAAGCGGTGGAGCTGCGGGACGGGGACAAGGGACGGTATCTAGGCCGCGGCGTCCTGCAGGCCGTGGACAACGTGCGGGAAAAGATTGCCCCCGAGTTGGTGGGCATGGACGCCCTGGAGCAGGTGGAAATCGACCGGCTCATGCTGGAGCTGGACGGCACCGACAATAAGGGGAAGCTGGGCGCCAACGCCATCTTGGGCGTGTCGCTGGCGGTGGCCAAGGCTGCGGCCGCGTCCCTGGGGCTGCCCTTGTACCGTTACGTGGGCGGCGCAGCCGCCCGGGATCTGCCCGTGCCCATGATGAACATCCTGAACGGCGGCAAGCACGCGGACAACAACGTGGACATCCAGGAGTTCATGATCATGCCCGTGGGGGCCGGCTCCTTTGCCGAGGGGCTGCGGATGGGCACGGAAGTGTTCCACCATCTCAAGGCGGTGCTGCAGGCCAAGGGGCTTTCCACCGCGGTGGGCGACGAGGGCGGCTTTGCCCCCGATTTGCCCTCCAATAAGGCGGCCCTGGACGCGATCATGGAAGCCATCGAGCGGGCCGGCTACCGGCCGGGCGATGACGTGGTACTGGCCCTGGACGTGGCGTCCACGGAGCTGCTCCAGGACGGGCGCTATCACTTTCCGGGCGAGGGCGTCGTCCGGGACACCGCGGGCATGATCGCCTTCTACAAAGACCTGGTGGACAACTACCCCGTGGTTTCCATTGAAGATCCCTTGAGCGAAGAGGACTGGGAGGGGTGGGCCCAGATCACCCGGGAATTGGGGGCCCGGGTGCAGCTGGTGGGCGATGATCTGTTCGTGACCAATCCCGCGCGCCTGGCCCGGGGCATCGCGCAGGGCGTGGCCAACTCCATCCTGGTCAAGGTCAACCAGATCGGCACCCTGACGGAAACGCTGGAAGCCGTCGGCATGGCCCACCGGGCCGGATACACCGCCGTCATCTCCCACCGTTCCGGGGAAACCGAGGACACCACCATCGCCGACCTGGCCGTGGCGGTCAACGCCGGGCAGATCAAGACCGGCGCGCCCAGCCGCTCCGACCGGGTGGCCAAGTACAACCAGCTGCTCCGGATCGAGGAGGAGCTGGGGGCTGCGGCCCGCTACCCCGGCCGCGCCGCGCTGGCGGTTGTAAATTCGAACAGGCGTGTGCTAGAATGAACGCTGTGTGTACAGCTTGCAGCGGGGAGGTGGCGGCTTGGGCGTCTTCCTGATGATCCTCCAGGTGCTCGTGGCCATCGCGCTCATTGCCGTGGTGCTCATGCAGCGCAGCAAAGGGGAGGGCCTGGGGGCCATCGGCGGCAGCGCACAGATGTTTTTCGATCAGGCGAGGGGCATCGACCGGGTTCTGGAGAAATCCACCACAGTTTTGGCTGTGCTCTTTATGCTGCTTTCCATCGTGATCAGCTTCTGGGTGTGAGCTTGGGGAGGAGACGCCAATGGATGTGACGGCTTCCGGCGCGTACTTGGGCCTGGGCGCCGGGGCGCTGGCGCTGCTGGTGGCCTTTTGGCTGTTCAGCCGCGTCAGCGGCATGGACGCGGGCACCGAGCGCATGCGGGAGATCGCGGCAGCGATCCAGGAAGGGGCCCTGGCCTTCCTGCGCCGGGAATACCGCACGCTGGTGGTGTTCGTCATCGCCCTGGCCGCCGTCATTTTCTTCGCAGGCACGTTGAGCCGCGAGCCGGGCTCCATGCAGCCGGCTACCGCGTTGGCCTTCTTGGTGGGCGCCCTCTGCTCGGGGCTGGCCGGCTACATCGGCATGCGGGCAGCCACCCAAGCCAACGTGCGCACCGCCAACGCGGCCCGCACCGGCGGCATGAACTCGGCCCTGCAGGTGGCCTTTTCGGGCGGCGCCATCATGGGCATGTCCGTGGTGGGCCTGGGGCTGGCCGGTCTGTCGCTGGTTGTGCTTATGTTTGCGGACACTTCGGATCCTCACAGCTTCAGCATCGTGAATGGTTTCGCGCTGGGCGCCAGCTCCATCGCGCTCTTCGCCCGCGTGGGGGGCGGCATCTACACCAAGGCGGCCGACGTGGGCGCCGACCTGGTGGGCAAGGTGGAAGCCGGCATCCCCGAAGACGACCCCCGCAACCCAGCGGTCATCGCGGACAATGTGGGTGACAACGTGGGCGACGTCGCGGGGATGGGCGCCGACCTGTTTGAGTCTTACGTGGGCTCCATCATTGCCGCCATGGTGGTAGGCGCTTCGCTGTACGCGAGCGGTGTGGTGGCGTCGCCGGCGGTGGTGGTCCTGCCCATGATCGTGGCGGCGGTGGGGATCGTGGCCTCCATCATCGCCACCTTTTTTGTGCGGGGCGGGGGCGATCCGGCCAAGTCGCTGCGCACCGGCACCTTTTCCGCCGCCATCCTGTGCCTGATCGGCATCTACTTCGCCGCCACCACCTTCCTGCCCGTGGGCGGTTTCGCGGTCTTCGTGGCGGTGGCCGCGGGCTTAGTGGTGGGCATCATGATCGGCCTGTTAACCGAGTATTACACCTCTGCGGACTACAAGCCGACCCAGGCCATCGCCGAAGCTTCGGTGACGGGGACCGCGACCAACATCATCTCCGGCATGGGCGTCGGCATGATGAGCACGGCGTTGCCTATTCTAATGATCGTCATTGGCATCGGCTTGGCGTACTTCGTTTCCGAGGCCGCCCTGCCGGGTCTGGGCCTGTACGGCATTGCCCTGTCCGCGGTGGGCATGCTGGCCACCACGGGCATGACGGTGTCCGTGGACGCCTACGGGCCCATCGCTGACAATGCGGGCGGCATCGCCGAGATGGCCCACCTGGATCCCAAGGTCCGGGAGGTCACCGACAGCCTGGACTCGGTGGGCAACACCACCGCCGCGGTGGCCAAAGGGTTTGCCGTGGGCTCGGCGGCGTTGACGGCCTTGGCGCTGTTCTCGGCCTACTCCCAGGCCGCCGGCATTACGGCCATTGACATGCTGCAGCCCACCGTCATCATCGGCTTGTTCATCGGCGGCATGCTGCCTTTCCTGTTTGCCTCCATGGCCATGAACGCGGTGGGCCGGGCTGCCTTCCAGATGATCGAGGAAGTGCGGCGCCAGTTCCGGGAGATCAAGGGGCTCATGGAGGGCAAGGCGCGCCCCGACTACTCCCGGGCCGTGGACATCAGCACCGGCGCGGCCTTGCGGGAGATGATCGTGCCTGGGCTCATGGCCGTGGTGGTGCCCGTGGTGGTGGGCCTCGTCTTGGGCAAGCTGGCCCTGGGCGGGCTGTTGGCCGGGTCCTTGATCAGCGGTGTGCTCCTGGCCATCATGATGGCCAACGCGGGCGGCGCGTGGGACAACGCGAAGAAGTACATCGAGAGCGGGCAGTACGGCGGCAAGGGCAGCGAAGCCCACGCGGCCGCGGTGGTGGGCGACACCGTGGGCGACCCCTTCAAGGACACCGCCGGGCCTTCTCTCAACATCTTGATCAAGCTGATGGCCATCGTCTCGCTGGTCTTCGCGCCCTGGTTCGGCAGCGGCCTGTTTGGCTGACGGGCCGCGCGGCGGGCGGGCCTGAGGCCGGCGGACGCCGCAGGGTAGAGACCGGGGAGCGACCCATGGGGGCCGCGGCGCACGCGGCCCCCTTTCGTTGACACGTCTTCGGGAGGTGCTGTACAATGGCAATGGCACGAGGTGGTAGGGGTGGCGCAGGAAAAGACCGTGGCCACCAACCGGAAGGCCCGGCATGAGTATCACATCCTGGAGACCCTGGAAGCTGGCCTCGTGCTGACAGGTACCGAAGTCAAGTCCGTGCGGGCGGGCAGGGTCAACCTCAACGACGCCTTCGCCCGGGTGGAAAACGGCGAAGTATACCTGTACAACATGCACATCAGCCCCTACACCCACGGCAACCGGTTTAACCACGAGCCGACCCGGGTGCGCAAGCTGATGCTGCACAAGGACGAAATCCGGCGTCTGGTGGGCAAGACGCGGGAACAGGGGCTGACGTTGATCCCGCTGCGGATCTACTTCAGCGACCGGGGCTGGGCCAAGGTGGAGCTGGCCTTGGCCCGGGGCAAGAAGAAGGGGGACAAACGGGAAGACATCGCCCGCCGGGAGGCCCAGCGCCAGGCCCAGCGGGCGGTCAAGGAGCAGGTTCGGCGGTAGACGCCACGCACCACGGGGGCGAGTAGGCTCGACGTGGCGAGCGGGGTCAGGAGATAAGCGGGCCGAGGTCCCACCAGCTCGTAAAAACGGTGGACGGCAAATAAACGCCAACAACGAACCTGCTCTCGCGGCTGCTGCGTAAGTAACAGCCGCACGTCGCGGCCGCTCCGCCTGCAAGGCGGCCGTCGGCGTCATACATTGCGGGCTTGCCCCTGACCGTCGCCTTCAGGGAAGGGGGACACCTTAAGAAGGCTAGCCTGCCGGTATTCCTGCCTGTGGGAAAGCCGGCGGGCGAAGGGCAAACACAGGCTACGCCCGTAGAAACTCCTGTCACTGCCGTTGCGGACCCGGCGTGCGACTCGCCGGCGCCTCCACCAGCAGACAGCGGCCACCGCCTGGGAACATCAGGCGGTGGCCGTGGCGCGTCTTGGGCCTCTTGGTGTCCGCAGCAGGAAAATAGCGCTTGCAATGGAAATTTCGGGGTTACTGTGGTGAGGAATTTCGACGCCCGTGCCGAATGGGAGAGCAGGAGGCGGATCTCATGGCGCGGGGCTGGCGCCGGTGTGCGCCGTGGCTTCTGGGTTGCCTGGCCGTCCTGCTGGCGGCCTGGCCGGGATCAGCCGCGATCCAGTTGGTCGTCGACGGACGCCCCATCTCCACCAGTGGCGCCTTGATGCTGATCGGCACGGGCCTAGGCATCTCCGCGGCCGTCGCCGCCGAGGAGTTGGGGATCGAGGTGGATGACACCGGGTGGCCGGTGGTGCAGTTGCGGGCAGGCCCCCGCACCGCCCGCCTCGAGGCCGGGCAGCTGTCGGCCCGCTTGGATGGCCGGACCGTCCAACTGCAGGCCGCGCCCACGGTGCGCGACGGCATGCTGTACTTGCCCCTTCACCTGGTGGCCGACTTGGCGGGCCTGCGGGTGGACTGGAGTTTGCTGGCCGGCGTCCTGACCCTGGAGCGCCGGCCGGCCGCCGCCGGCGGGCCCAGCGGCGACGGTGCGGGGGACGGGTCCCGCCCCGGCGTGGGCGCGGGCCTTACGGGCCGTCGGGCAACGCCGCCGCCGTCGTCCCTGGTGCCGCCGGGGCCATCGGGAGCGGCGGGGCCGCCGGCGGCGCTGTCGTCGTCGCTTCCGCCCGAGCCCGAACCGTCCCGGTGGGAGGTTGCGGCCGCCGCGCCCCGGGAATCCCGGGAGCCCGGGGAAACGTGGGCGTCGCCGGCGCAGGACCCATCGCCCCTGGCGCCTGGGCCGGCGCTGCCGGCGGCCGGGTCCGGGTCCCCACCGGGCAGCACAGACAGCCCGCCCGCAATCCCGGCGGTGCCCGCGGCGGGCGGAGGGTGGCCCACCCAACGGCCCCGCACCCGGTCGGAACTGGTGGAACTGTTGCGGCTGTTGTCCGGGGCGGAGACGGGGTCGACGCCGCAGCCGATGCCCAAACCGGAGCCGCTGCCGCCGGCCGCGCCGCCCGCGCCCTCGCTGCCGTCGTTCCCGGCCCAAGGCGCCGTGCGGTTGCCCCAACCCGCGGGGACCGCGGCGGGAGCGCTATTGGACGTGCGGGTGCGGGAGGTGGATGGCCGCGCGGAGGTGGTGGCCATCACCGACGGGCCGGTGGAGGTGCGGGCCATGTACTTGCCCGGACCCGACCGGCTGGTCATCGACTTGCCGGGCGCGGCCCTGGCCACCGGCTGGCGGGCTATGCCCGTGGACAGCCCCGTCATGCACCAGCTGCGTCTAAGCGGCGAGGAGGAGGGCGTGCGGCTGGTGGTGGACTTGACCGGCCCCACCGGCTACGCGCTGGCGCCCGCGGAGGAACATCCGGGCTTCGTCGTCCGCCTCAACCACCAGCTGCGGGCGGTGGGCGCCACGCCTCTGGAGGGCGGGGGCATCGCCTTGCACGCGGAAGTGAGCGGGGGGCCCGTGGCCTATCAGGCCTTCGCCCTGCGGGAGCCGTGGCGGCTGGTGGT
>Ga0079224_100000787_pt1 | contig 33564 bp, 31 predicted proteins | sample Stecom2015_FD_80414 | JGI IMG/M metagenome (GOLD analysis project Ga0079224, IMG submission 80414) | Agricultural soil microbial communities from Utah to study Nitrogen management - Steer compost 2015 | ecosystem: Environmental > Terrestrial > Soil > Agricultural land | place: USA: Utah... | reverse complement strand
GAGTAGGCAGCACCTACCGTCGAAGCGGCGGAACCCCCAGGGCCGAGGCGGCGTACCCGCCGCCTCGGCCCAAGGTTTTCTCCAGCCGCCCCACCCCCGCGGATGCGGTCGTCAATCCAACGTGTAGAGCAGCCCCTCATCGTGCAGCCGCTGAATCAACTGCGCGGCCTCGGCGAAACCGATCACCACCACGCCGTCCACCCCCGCCGCGGTCAGGTCGTCGATCAACCGGTCCAGCCCCGGCAGTGGCAGCCCGGCCTGCCCCGGCACCGCATACGTGAAGAGGTGGAGGTCCTCCTCCGGCATCCCGTACCGGAGCAGCGCCTCCCTGGTGTTCTGCTGTAGGCCTCGCCCGTAGGCGTCGTCCCGGGCCACGATGGCCACCCGCCGGGTGCCGTCCCGCAGCACCACGTCCGCCACCGCCGTACCCTGCAGCTCGTCCGGGGGAGCGGTGCGGAAGTAGTACCCGTCGTCGTCGGCCCCCAGGTCAGCAGCGGTGTTGGAGGGCGCGAACAGGATCCGCTCGGCGGCGATCACGTCCGGCAGGATCGCCTCGCTCACCCCGGAGGCGGCGGCACCGATCAGAATGTGCACCCCGTCCTCCACGTGGGCGGCCAGCGTCCGCCGCGCCACCTCCGGGTCCGTACCGTCGTCACCGTCGAACCATTCGACGTCCACCCCGAACACCCCGCCGGCGTCGTTGATGTCCTGGATCGCCAGTCGCACCGCGGTGATCAGCGGGGGGTACGCGATCGCCAGGTCTCCGGTCTCCGGCAGCAGCCCGCCCAGCCGCAGCGGCTCCGGCTGCCCGAACCCGCCCCCGAGGTTCGGGTTCGGGGGCGGGGGCTCCTCGGTCGTGGTGGCGGTGACGTCTCCCGCGCTCAGATACTCAGTTCGGGAATCGTCGATGTATCCATCCCGGCCGAAGTGCATGGTGGCGTACGTGGCGGCGGCCGGCTCCCCGGCGTCGGTGAACCCCCCGGCCCGGAGGGAAACCCCCCGGTAGGCGAGGTCTATTCCGGCCCGAGCCAGCTCCAGGCACTCGGCGGGCGAGCGACACTCCTGCCCTCCGGTGGTGACCCCGTTGATGTACTGGCGGACCACTCGGGGGTCGGGCGTGCCCGCCAGCTCCGCCGCCAGGGCACTGATCACCACCGCGTCGTAGGTCTCACCGGCGAACAGGAAGCCCGACAGGTCTGGTTCCAGTTCTCGCATCCGGTTGGTGAAGCTGGTCGGCAGCGGTCCACCCGGCGCGGTTCCCTTCACCCCGCTGAGTACGCTGCGCTCCGCCAACTCGTCACCGATCGAGTTCTGCATGATGCCGTCGGTGCCGTACACCCGCATCCGCCGCGACGACTCCTGCCCGGGATCAGTGGTGTCGCCGCACCCCGCCAGTGTCGCTGCCAGCACAGTCACCAGCACGGCGGCGACCGGACCAGACCTGCGCATGTCGGCCCCTCTCTCGTCGTTTCCGTCGGGCACCTTAACCCGCCGCCCACCTCCGGTGGAATGCTGCGAGAGCTTGACCACTGGTCGTACGCTGCGGTACGTGGACTCGTCGGTGGAGGCGTCCCGGGACGCGGCGGACCTGCTCGAGCGCGCCTTGGCGGGTGAACCGGACGCGGTGGCCGGCCGGTTCGCCGCGGTCGTGCATCGCGCCGGCCTCACCGGCGCCTATCAAGTGGCGTGGCACCTGGCGGCGGCTACCGTCGGCCGGGACCTGCCGGCCGGGAACTGGCGGTTGGACTATCCGGACATCGACCAGGCGCCATACGACAAGCGCTGGGTAGCCCGGTTCCTCAGCGCCTACGCCAACGACGACCCTTCCACCGGGACCGCACTGTTCCACGCCGCCCAGGCCGACGGTCAGCTCACCGACTGTCTCCTGACCCTGGCCGGCTCCGCCGCCGCCACCCTGCGGATGCGCTGCCACCGGTAACTAGTGGATTGTCGACGGTCCCCTGCCGCTGCTCGTCCCCTGCCTGGCCGGTTGCGCCACAGTGATCAAATGGCGCTGTGCATCCCCCGTCACCACCTCCACCGCCGCCTCCCGCGCCCGCCGCGGGAACACGGCGTCCGATCCGGATCGGACGCGATCCGGACAACGATCTGGTGCTGCCAGACCTGCTGATCTCCCGCCGGCACGCCCGGTTAGAGCCGACCTCGTACGGCTACCAGGTGATCGACCTGGGCAGCAGCAACCGCACCTTCGTCAACGGGTTGCCGGTGACCACCGCGCCGTTGCAGGAGGGCGACCTGCTCACCATCGGGCGGGCCCGGTTCACCCTCCGGCGCGGCGTGCTGGAGGCGGTGGTCGAGGAGCCGACCGTCGGCCTGTCCGTGGAGGGGGTCTCCTACCAGCTACCCGACGGACGCCTGCTCACCGACCAGGTCAGCCTGCAGGTGGCCGGGCCCCGCCTGGTGGCGGTGCTCGGCCCCTCCGGCGCCGGCAAGTCGACCCTGCTCCGGTTGATCTCCGGGCAACTCACGCCCAGTCAGGGGTGCGTTCGGTACCACCACATGGATGTCCACCAGCACCCAGAGGCACGGGCGCGGATCGGCATGGTCCCCCAACACACGGTCGCCCACTCCCGACTGACCGCCCGGGAGGCCCTGGACTACGCCGCCGAACTACGCCTGTCCGGTGACGTGAGTCCGGCCGAGCGGCGCGGACGAGTGGACCGGGTGTTGGCGGAGCTGGGGCTGATGCCGCACGCCAACACCCGGGTGGACCGGCTCTCCGGTGGACAGCGCCGGCGGTTGGCGATCGGCTTTGAGCTGCTCAACCGCTCCTCCCTGCTGCTGCTGGACGAGCCGACCGCGGGGCTGGACCCGGCCCTGGCCTTCGAGGTGACCCGGCTGCTGCGCCGCCTCGCGGACGAGGGCCGACAGGTGTTGGTGACCACTCACGACACCAACCACCTCGACCTGTGCGACCTGGTCGTGATCATGGGAACGGGCGGACGGTTGGTCTATGTCGGCCCTCCCTCCGGGATCGCCGGACACTTCGGCACCGACCGGTGGCCGGAGATCTTCGCGCGCGTGGCCGCCGGCCCCGGCCACGCGGCGCCGGTGGCGAAACCGACCGGCTGGCGCCGGCTGACCTCCCGCCGTCCCCATCGGAGCCGCCCGCACGGTCGCCTGTCGCGGGGTCGCCTGCGGCGGCAGATCTCCGTGGTGTGTCGACGGCAGATCAAACTGCTCCGGGCCGACCCCGGTTACCTCGCGTTCCTGGCATTGATGCCGCTGGCGTTGGCGGGGCTCGCGCTGACGGTGCCCGGTGGCGACGGGCTCGGTCCACCCCGGGGACTCGGCGGCGGGGAGGCGATGCGCCTGTTGGTGGTGCTGATCGTGGGCGCCACCTTCACCGGGACCGCCGCGTCGATCCGGGATCTGGTAGCCGAACGCGCGATCTTCCAGTACGAGCGGGCCGCGGGGCTCTCCCCGGAGGCGTACCTGGTGGCGAAGCTGTGCTGCTTCGCCACGATCGCGGCGGGGCAGGCGGTGCTGCTGGTGACGGCGGTCCGGCTGTTCCGACCGGGGCCGGCCACGGCGGTGCTGCTTGGTTTCGGCACCCTCGAGGTGATAGTGGCGGTGGCCGCCACCGCGGTCGCCTGCACGGTGCTCGGCCTGCTGGTCTCCTCCTTGGCCGGTACCACCGAGCAGACCACCCCGCCGTTGGTGGTGATAGTCATGGCGCAGCTGGTGCTGTGTGGTGGCATGATCCCAGTGACCGGTCGGGCCGGATTGGAGCAGCTGTCCTGGCTGGCGCCGGCTCGGTGGGGGTACGCGGCCGCGGCCGGCACGGTCGACCTACGCACCATCGTGGTCGGCGCTCCGGATGATCGGCTGTGGTCGCCCCATCCGGCCATGTGGCTGATCGCACTGCTGATGCTGTGCGTGCTCACGGCCGGCTTCGCGACGCTGACCCTGCACCGGTTACGGACTGCTGACCACTAGTGAGCAAACGGCTATTCCAGGGATAAAGATTGCGTTCTTTGCCGCATTGCTACGCCGCCGGTCAGGCGAGATCCTGCCGGTAGGAAGTGATAGCGGAGCGGGAGGAGGTGCGGGTGACCGCGTCCGACCCCTGGCCCGACCACCCCTCGTGCCAGCACTCCCCACCTCATCCCGACGACCCTGCGCCGACCGGCCCCGGGGGTCCGCCCGACCCGGAGTCCGACGAATACGAGCCGGTGTAGGCACCGCCGACGCTTCCGCGGCCGTCCGAGCCCTCGACATCACCCCCGCTGTCGAGGGCTCGGGCTATTTTCCGCGCCGGTCACACCCGAGCGGCCAGGTAGAGATAGTAATCGATCTGACGCCCTTGGCGGGTCACGGTGCGGACCACTCGCCGCACCGGCCCCACCTGCCGAGCCAGCTCCGCCTGCAGCCGCGGCGCCGAGTCGGCAGACCAGACCAGCAGCTGGCCACCCGGGCGTACCGCCTGGGCGGCCCGCGCGAGCGTCGGCGCCTGGTACAGGGCGGCGTTGCGGTCGGCCACCAGGAAGTCGGGGCCGTTGTCCACATCCAGCACCACCGCGTCGTACCGGTGCGGCGGGGTGGTCAGCACGTCCGCCACGTCCGCCACCAGCACCCGTACCCGCGGATCGGCCAAGGCGGCATCCACCCCGGGCACCAGACCGGCCCGCAGCCAGTCCACCAACTGCGGTTCGATCTCCACCACGTCGATCTGGTGCGGTCGTGGATCCGCCACCAATCGGAGCAGGGTGCGCCCCAGTCCCAGTCCACCCACCAGAATGCGCGCCGGCGGTGGTTGGTGCGCTAAGACCAGCTCGGCCAGGAGCTCCTCGGTCGTGGTCTCGGCGGTGTCCATGAGGAACACCCCGTTGACGATCAGCTCGTACACCGCGGGACCGGTGCCGGGGTGCCGGCGCCGCAGCACGATCTCCCCCAGCACCCCGTCCGCCCGGGCGAGCACCTCCGTGGAGTTGGTCATCGCCGCCAGCCGGGCGGTAACCGTCTCCGGCGTCACCAGTCCACCACCTTCACCTGGCCCGTCCACCCGCATCAGCGCACGGTAGCGCGCGCCCGGACGTCGACCGCCCCCACCCACCGCCTGCGTGGGCGGCGGGTGGCGTCAGGCGGCCCGATCCCAGCGGACGGCCGGCCGGTCCTGGTCCCACCGGACCGCGGGACGCTCCCGCGAAGGCAGTGGGGTCACCTGGTCGAACTGCGCGGACGCGTACTCACCGGGCGGCGCTGACGGCGTCTGCCACCCGGGCACCACCCCGGGTTGCCCCGGTGGAGACAGCTGCAGCGAGGGGTGGGCCAGCGCCAGCACCACCAGGTAGCCGACCAGCACCAGCCCGTGGCTGGCCAGCCGGGTGATCGAGACCTGGCCCGCCAGCAGGTCCAGCAGGCAGAGCAACGCCAGCAGGCCGATGAAGGCGGTGAGGACCGGCACCAGTCCGGCCGGGCGGCTGCGCCGCGTGGCCACCCAGAGAAAGGCGGCGCCGATCGCGACGTTCCAGGCCGCCGACTCATGCCACAGGTGCGCCAACCCGACCCCGTCGGGGGCCGCCCCGTGCCGGTGGGGTTCGACCGGTCGCCACGCGGTCAGTTGGAGCAGCCCCAGCACCAGCTGGCCGGTGCCGAGCATCCCCAGGGCGACCCGCAGCAGCACCTCCCACCAGTGCCGCCACCGCCCGGGCGCGGCCGCGAGCACCGCCTCGGTGACGTCCAGGCCAGGCAGCGCCGGACCGGTCCGTAGGAGCCGGGTCACTCGGGCCGCGTCATCGAACCACGCCCGGCAGTCCGCACACCTCGCCAGATGGTCGTCCACCTCGCTCGGGGCGATCGGCTCGGCCTCGCCGTCCAGTCGGGCCGACAGCGCCTCCTGGTACCTGTCACACTGCACGCCTTCATAGTCGGTCACCACTCGGGCGCGGTTCCCGTCGCGGGCGACTCGTCCACACCCCGCCGCCCAGTTGACGAGGAGCCGGCTACCGGCCGGCTAGGCTGCTTACCGTGGTGGTTCCAGACGAGGCGACGATCACCGCCTGGGCGCTGGCCGCTAAGGCCGGGGACCAGGCCGCGGCCGCGTCGTTCATCCGGGCCACCCAACAACCGGTGTACCGATTCCTCGCCCACCTGGTGCACCCCCGGGAGGCGGAGGACCTCACCCAGGAAACCTACCTGCGGGCGATGCGCTCATTGCCCCGGTTCGCCGGCCGGTCATCGGCGCGGACCTGGCTCTACTCGATCGCGCGCCGAGTGGCCGCCGACCACCTCCGCGCGGCCACCAGCCGGCCCCGGACCACCGCCGTACCCGACCTGACCGCCGCGATCGATGGGGGCCAACTCACCCCCCGGGCTTCCGGCGCCGGCGACCGGTTCGAGGAACGGGTAGCGCTGCGGGAGCTCCTGGACCGACTGACACCCGACCGGCGGATCGCGTTCGTCGCCACCCAGGTGCTCGGCCTGTCGTACGAGGAGGCGGCGCAGGTGTGCGACTGCCCGGTGGGCACGATCCGTTCCCGGGTGGCACGAGCCCGCCAGGAGCTCGTGGCCGCGCTCCGAACCGCGCACGCCGCCGGTGCGCCGCAGGGCCCCGGCAAGCCCGCCGCCGACGACCTCGTCGGGTGACCCCGCCCAGGTCAGCCGCGGGCCAGCCCCACCACCTCCTCGGCGGCGGTCACCACCTCCGGCACCGTGATCTGCCCCAACCCGGTCGGCCCCCGCCACAGCACCCGGTGGACAGGGCGGTCCGGTGGCCCCCACTGCTCCGGCGGAGTGGGGCCGAACAGCAGCACCGACGGGGTGCCGTAGGCGCTGGCCAGATGCCCGATCCCGGTGTCGCCGCTGACCACGAGCCGCGCCCGGGCCACTAGTCCGGCCAGCTGGCGCAGGTCCGTCCGGCCAGCGAGCACCGCACTGTCGGGCAGGCCCGCCGCGGCCGCCACCCGGGCGGCCCGCTCCTGCTCTTCGTCCGAGCCGGTCACCACCACCCGGTGCCCGGCAGCGGCCAACGCGCGCGCCACCTCCCCGTAGCGGGAAGCGGGCCAGCGCCGCTCCGGCAACTTGGCGCCGGGATGCACGATGGTGACCCCGGCGAGCCCGGTCGGCCCCTCCGGCACCGCCAGGGCCAGGTCGGTCGGGTCGGTGGCGATGCCATACCAGCGCAGCATCCGACACCACCGCGCCACCTCGTGCTCGTCCGCCCGCCAGACCGGTCCCAGGTGGTAGCCGGCGGCCTGGCAAGCGAACCCGAACAGCTGTTTCGGGTCCGCGGTGTGCAGCAGCCAGTGCGACTCCGGCCCCCGTCCATGCAGGTTGACCGCCAATTGCGGCGAGGGAGACGGCCAGCGGATACAGCCGTCCAGCCCGGCCACCGGCAGCAGCTCGTCCACAGCCCCGGTCAACTCCACCAACGGGGCCAACCAGCCCGGCGCGGCCAGCTGAATGTGCTGCCCCGGGAACGCCCGACGCAGCCCCCGCAGCGCCGGCACCGCCGTGGCGAGGTCCCCCACCCCTAACGCGCGCAGTAGCAGAATCACGGGTACGACGACTCCTGGGCTGGACAGACTACGAGCTCCCGCACCGTGCACCCCGGTGGCTGGCGGAGCGCGAACAGCACCGTGGCCGCCACATCGGCGGGATCGTTCAGCATCGCCTCCGGACCCGGCCGATACTGCTCGTCTCGGCCGTCGAAGAAATTGGTCCGCATCCCGCCGGGCATGAGCAGAGTGACCCCCACCTGCCCCGCCAGCTCCGCGGCCAACGCCCGGGTGAACCCCACCACCCCGAACTTGGCGGCGCAGTACGCGGTCGCATCCGGCAACGCCCGCCGCCCCAAAGTGGAGGCCACTGTCACCACGGTGCCTCCGGACCGTTTCAGAAACGGCAGGGCCGCCCGTACCACCGCGGCGGTGGCCAAGAGATCCACCGCCACCACCCGTTCCCATTCCGTGGCGGGCACCTCCGCCAGCGGACCGGGTCGGTCCACTCCGGCCGCGGTGACCACTCCATCCAATCCGCCCAGCTGCTCGGCGAGCGCCACGGTGGCCTGCTCGGCCCCCCGGGTGTCGGCTAAATCCAGTGACCTGAACGGCACGTCTTCCGCGGGCGGGGACAGATCCAGCACCGCTGGCTGTCCGTCCGCTTTGGCGATCGCCGACACCACCGCCGCCCCCAGCCCGCTGGCGCCACCCGTGACCAGTACTCGTAACATCCGCGGTCCCCTTCCTGTCCCCGCTACTCCAGCGGCTGGGCCCCGGCCCGGCTACCCGCCCGTGCGGCCGCGATCATCCTGCTGGTGGAGCGGCCGTCCAGATAGGGCACGATCACGGTCTGCCCACCCCAGGACCGGACCAGTTCCGCCTCCGGGAGGGTGTCCGGGTTGCCCCCGGCGTAATCTCCGCCCTTGACCCAGATGTCAGGCCGCAGCCGGGACAGCACCTCCGCCGGGGTGGGTTCGTCGAACAGCACGACCGCGTCCACGCACCCCAGGGCGGCCAGCAGTCGGACCCGATCGTCCTGCCCCACCAGCGGCCGACCCGGCCCCTTGAGCCCCGCCACGCTGGCGTCGGAGTTGACGCACACCACCAGGCAGTCGCCGAGCCCTCGCGCTGCCTCCAAAGTAGAGGCATGGCCAGCGTGCAGCAGGTCGAAGCAGCCGCCGGTAGCCACGACCGTGCCGCCGCGCGCACGTACCTCCGTCACCAGTTCATGGGCCGCCGCCTCGTCCGCCGCGGCGGTACGGGCCGGTCGGTGCAGCGGTGCGGTCGGGTGGTCACCCCCCGGGCCGATCGCGGTGCGGGCCGCCCCCTGGGCCACGTACCGGGAGGCCTCGACCACCGCCACCTCCACCGCCTCGGACACCAGTGCCCCTTCCGCGAGCGCCAGCGTGGCGCTGATCGCGAACCGGTCCCCCGCGCCGCAACTGTCCCCTTCGGCGCGCGCGGGTGGAGGCACCACCAAGGGTGTCGGCCCGGCGTGGGAGAGCAGCGCGCCGTCCGCGCCCAGGGTCACCGCCACCGCCCCCACCCGCCAGTGCTCCCGCAGCCGCTCGGCTCGGTGGGCCGCCACCGCCAACCGGCGGGAACTGGTGGCCGGCCGCCCTGCGGCCTGGTCGGTCAGGACCGACAGCTCCGCCTCGTTCGGGGTCAGCAGCCGAGCCCCCGGCACCGCGACCGCTCCCTCCGGATGGGGATCCCACACCACCACCGCCGCGCTCTCCGCCAACGCGGTCCGAATCTCCGGCAGGGCGCTCACCCCGTGTCCGTAGTCGCTGACCAGCACCGCGTCCGCGGCGTAGATCGCGGCCAGGGCAGCGTCGTCGGGGCGGCCATAGGACTGGCCGCCGCCCCGATCCCAGCGCAGCAGCACCTGTCCATCCGCTCGGACTCGGATCTTCTCCGGAGTACTGCCGGCGGTAGGGACCGTCACCACGGTCACCCCGGCATCACCCAGCAGCTGACCCAGTCGCCTCCCGCCGGCGTCATCGGACAGCGCGGTCACCAGGGTCACCTCTGCCTCGTCCCGCGCGCCTAGCAGCGCGGCCAGGCCGGCTCCCCCCGGTCGCTCCACCACCGCCTGTTCCTGGAGCACCACCGCGGGCGCGTCAGGACAGATCCGTTCGGCGTGACCGTCCACGTCCCGATCCAGCAACGTGTCCCCGACCACGACCAGCCGTCGTGCCATGTCACCCCCCGGAAACCATCAGGTCCTCGGTCAGTCCTAGGTCGGTCACCGCCGGTAGGGCGGCATCTACGTGTTCACAGAGGACATGAATCGCCACCAGGTGCAGCTCTTGCACCACCTGTGGCTCCGGTGACGCCACCGCCACCGTGTCCTGACACCGGTCGGCGAGTGGATTGGGCGCCGGGCCGGTCAGGGCCCAGCAGCGCAGTCCCCGCTCCATGGCGGCCTCGGCGGCGGCCAACAGGTTTCCACTCGCCCCACTAGTGGAGATCAACAACAGCAGGTCCCCCGGCCGGCCGTGGGCTGCTACCTGGCGGGCGAACACCTGCTGGTAGCCGTAGTCGTTGCTGATCGCGGTGACCGCGGCCGGCTCAGCGCACAGCGCCAGCGCCGCCAACGCCGGCCGATCGTCCCGCAGTTTGCCCACCAGTTCCGCCGCCAGATGCTGCGCTTGTTCGGCGCTGCCGCCGTTACCGGCCACCAGCAGCCTGCCCCCGCCGGCCAGCACCCGCGCCAAGGTGTCCCCCCACTCCGCCAGTCGCATCCCCTGGTCGCGGAACCTGGGGAGGGCCGCCGACAGCGCCAGCAGGTGGGCGTCGAGGATCGCGCTCATGCACCCACCACCGCCACCGGGTCGCCGTCGTCGGCCAGCACCGGCACCGACACCAGCTGGCGATACACCTCGACGAGCTCAGTGGCGGTGCGTTGCCAGGAGTAACGTTGCCGGGCCCGATCCAGCGCGGCCGCCGCGTAGGCCAACCGTTGCAGCGGATCGTTCAGCAGCCGGCGCAGCACCACCCCGAGCGTCCGCGGATCCCGGGGAGGCACCAGCGCGCCGGTGACCCGATCCACCACCGTGTCGGTCAGCCCACCCACCGAGGTCGCCACCACCGGCACCCCACAGGCCATCGCTTCCAGCGGGGTCAACCCGAACGGTTCGTACCAGGGGGCGCACACCACCACGTCCGCCGACCGGTACCAGGCCGGCATCTCCTCCCGGGATACCCCACCGGTCAGCCGGACCCGGTCCGCCACCCCGCACTCGGCGGCCAGCGCCCGCAGCTGGCCTGCGACCGGATCCCCGGCCAGTTGGCCGGCGGGTGGACCACCGATGATCACCAGCTCCGCACCGGGCACGTACGGCAGCGCCCGGATGATGTCGGCGAAGCCTTTGCGTTCCACCAACCGACCAACGGTCAGGATCCGCGGCACCTCTCCCCGGGGAGCGATCGGGCCGGTGGGGCTGAAGCGCTCCAGATCCACTCCCGACGGAATCACCCGAATCCGCAGCCGCGGCACTCCCAGGCGGAGCAGCTCGACCACCTCGTCCTGGCATTGGGCGACTACGCGGTCGACCGCCCGCCCCAGCAACCGCTCATACCCGATCCGCCCCGGTGGGCTGGGATCAGCCGCGCCCTGATACCGGCGCTTGACCGTGCCCAACGCGTGATAGGTCTGCACCACCGGCACCCCGCCCGGCCGACCCGCCCACACCGCGGCCAGTCCACTCATCCAGAAGTGGGCGTGGGCGATGTCCGGAGTCCACCCGCCCTGCCAATCCTGGGCGAGCACCTGGCTGAAGTCCTTCATGTACGGCAGGAGCTGATCCTTGGGGACCGGTTCAGGAGGCCCCGCGGTCACGTGTACGACCTCGAATCCCTCCGCCACCTGCACGACGGGGGGAACGTCCACGTCATCCCGCCGGGTGTAGACCCGGACCTGGTGACCGAGCCGAGCCAGCGCCGCCGACAGCTCCGCCACATACGCGTTCTGGCCGCCGGCGTCCACCTCACCCAACCGAGCCAGCGGGCTAGCGTGCTCCGAGATCATCGCAATCCGCATACTTCCTCCTCCAGCAGCCGGTCCCAGTCAGCGAGGAACCGGCCCACGCTGTATCGCGACAGCGCGACCTCTCGGGCGGCAGCACCCATGCGATGGGCCGCCTCCGGCTCCGACAGCAGCCACTCCGCGGCCGCCACCAGAGTGTCTACATTGGTGGATATGACTCCCGCACGAGCCGGCACCGCCGCTACCACCTCGGTGGTGGCCAGCGCCAGCACCGGGACCCCGATGGTCATCGCCTCCAGCAAGGTCAGCCCGAGGGAGGTCCACCGGATCGGGTGCAGATAGAGCCGACGCCGGGCCAGCTCCTGGTGCAACTGGGTTTGCGGCGGATCGTCATATACCCGCAGCCGATCCCCGTTCAACCCCAGCCGCCGCGGCAGCCCGGCCACCTTCATCCCGTACACGTCCAGTGGTGCGACCTGCGCGAACCGGGGTAGCAGGTCCGTGCCGGTCACCCGCCACCGTCGGACCGGTTCGTTGACCGCCACCCCAATCCGCGGCAGCTCACCGGAGTAATGGACCGCTGGCTCCGGGATCCCGTGTTCGATCACCGTGGTGCGGGTACCACCGGTGTCCCAGAACAGGTGATTGAAGTGGGTGACGTGCACCAGTCGCAGGTCATCCCGGTCCGCCATGGGGTGACGGGTGGCCGGCACCTCGCCCTTGGGTGTGTTGTGTTCGACATAGACCGCGGCCACATCCCGCCCTACCCGGCGCCGCAACCACCGGGTGGCGAGCTCCAGCTCGCTGGGGCGCTGCAGGATCACCACGTCCACGTCGGCGCCCGGCAACTCCTCCGGCGCCACCTCCACCACCGTGTCCGGCCAGGCATAGGTGCGAGCCCGCCCCTGCCCGTACGGCCCTCGATCCGGAGTCACCGGCACCAGGTACTCGTGCTTGCCGGAGACGAACGCCGTAGTCCAGGCCCCGTGCACGTGCCAGAGCAGAATTCTCATACCCTCTCCCGCACCCGGGCCACCGCGTGGACTACGTCGGCCGGCTCCACCTCGGACAGGCACGGGTGTCCCGGCACCGGGCAGTCGGTGGCGCGGGTATGCCGACAGGCGGCCGCCGCTTGCCCCAACCGCACATGCGGCACGCGATAAGGACCCCACTGTCCGAACGACACCGTGGGAGCGAACAGACTCACCACCGGGGTGCCAGCGGCCGCAGCCAGGTGGGCCGGGCCGGTATTCCCGACCACCACACATCCGGCCCGGGCCAGCACCGCCGCCAGACCGGCCAGATCGGTCCGCCCTCCCAGGGCGTAGCCGACCTCGCCGGCCACCTGTGCGGCCAGGGTCCGCTCCTCCGGCCCTCCGGTCACGATCACCGGGTATCCGGCGTCCGCCAACGCGGCCACGATCCGCCCACACTGCTGAGGTGGGCAGGCACGCGCCGGCGCGCTGCTGCTCGGATGGACCACCACATATTCCGTCAGATCGGTATCCGCCAACGACTCCGGCACCTGCGCCAGCACCTCCGGCCGCAGCGCCAACCGGCCGTCGTCCTCCGGCGGCAGCGGAAACCCGGCCGCCGCCGCCAACGACAGCGCCCGCTCCGGTTCGGGGATCCCCAACGGCACTCGGTGGCGGACATCCAACAACGCCCCTGGGTAGTCATCGCTGATCGCGGAAATCCGCTCCACTCCCGCCATGCGCAGCAGCAACGCCAGCGGTAACGGAGACTGGTGAAACGAGGTGAAGATGATCGCCTCATCCAGGTCCAACGCGGCCAAGTGCCCGACCAGGGCGCGTTGCGCGTCAGCGTCCACGCGGCCGGGAGCCGGGTCGATCCAGGGCAGCGGCCACTCGATCAGTTCATCCACCCCGGGGAGCAGTTCCGCTGCTGCCCGGCCGCGTGGGCCGCACAGCATCACCACCTGCGCGGCGCCCGCGGCCACCGCCCGCACCGCCGGTCCGGTCAGGAGCACGTCCCCGACCGAGTCGCTGCGCACCACCAGCACCCGCCCCGCTCGCGTCGGACGGCGATGCTGCGAGGAGAGCAGTCGTTGCCGGCGCAGGATCTGGTCCACCGCGCCGGCCAGGTCCCCCGCCACCGCAGGAGCGGCGGCCACCTCCTCGGGGCGGGTCAACGAGGTAGGTACCAGAATGCCGGCGGCCCCCGCCGCGGCGGCCGCCCCCATGTCGATCCCGATGTCCCCCACCACCACGCACCGGGTCGGGCTGGTGCCCAACGCCCGGGCCGCCCGATGCACCAACCCCGGCGCCGGTTTCCGGCAGTCACAGCCGGCATCCGGGGCATGCGGACACACCTGCACGGTGTCCAGCGGCCCCAACAACTCCGCCATCCGCGCGTGCACGCGGGCCAGGTCGTGGGGGGTGAACTTGCCCGCCGCCAACCCCGACTGATTGGTTACCACGCCAATCCGCAGTCCCGCCGCCCGCAGTCGATCCAGCGCGGCCCGGGCACCCGGCATCGGACGCACCGCAGCGGGATCACCGTTGTAGGGGACGTCCTCCACCAAGGTGCCGTCCCGATCAAACAGGACCGCGTCGAACAAACTGCGTGGCACGCCCGCAGTGGTTCCCCGGCACCGGAGAAGCAAACATCTCCGCTGGTCACCGGTTTATCGCTGCTCACGCGGGGCCGGCCAGGGACGGGCGCCGCGGGCCCGCCACCACCCGAGTAGCCAGTGCCAGGTGGCCACCGGCGGAATCGCCACACTGGTAGCCAGCATCACCACTACTTCCGCGGGGGTACGAGGCCCGGGGCGGATCCGGGCGGTAGCGAACTCTCCGGTAACCACCAGCCAGCCCACGACCCCGACCAGCGTCAACCCGCGTGCCACACTCCGCAGTCGTGCCCCGCCCCGACGGACGGCCAACCCGCCCGCCACCGCCAGCGCCGCCGCCCCGGTGGCCGCCAGGTGCGCCGGCCGACGGCCAATCGGCAGTCCCAGCCGCGACCGCCACCCCCGCCCGTACAGTCGGCGCAGCAACGCGTCGTCGGCGTTACCGCGTTGCGTCCGTAGACTCACCCACCGACTCTCTGGGCGCACCGGGTGAACGACCCGGCGCTGCCCCGACACCAGTCGCCACCCCGCCTGCTGGACGCGGTAGGCCAGCTCCACATCTTCCCGATAGGCCCGCGGAAACCGCTCGTCGAACCCACCGACCGCGGCCAGGACCGACCGCCGGTACGCCATGTCCGCGGTGATCCACCGGCCGGTGGCCAGCCCGGCGGTGCTGCGCTCCCAATCGGTGGGGCGCCGGTGGGGCAGCGGCACCGTCACCTGGCCTTGCACCCCACCCACCGGCGGATCCATCGCCAGGTCGTCGGCCAGGCGCGCGAACCAGTCCGGCTCCGGGACCACGTCGTCGTCCAGGAACACCACCCAGGAGTACCGGGCCGCCCGCCAGCCCAGGTTCCGGGCCGCGGCCGGCCCCGCCGCCCGCCCCTGTACCACCGTGGTCACCGGCACCAGCCGGTCCGGCACCGGCAGCGGTGGGCTAGCTCGACGACGGTCGTCCACCAGCACCACCTCCACCGGGCCGGCCGCCTCCGGGAGCCCCTCCGCCAGCGCCGTCAGCAACCGGGCCAGCTCGGGCCGACCCAGCGTCGGCACCACCACACTGACTCCACTGGTGGACATCAGACCGGCTCGTACGCGTTCGACCGGTGTACTGCGAACGGACCGAGCGCCAGCAGATCCACCGGTGCGGAACCGAACAACTCCATCGCCTCCCGCGGAGTGTCCACAATCGGCCTACCCGCCGTGTTCAGCGAGGTGTTCACCACCGCCGGCAGGCCGGTACGCCGCTCGAACTCCCGCAGCAGCTCCGCCAACAACGGCTCCTGGGCGTCTGAGACGGTCTGCACCCGGGCGCTGCCGTCCACATGCACCACCGCCGGAATCAGGTTTCGCCAGGCGGGCCGCACCTGGTGGGTGAACAGCATGTACGGGCTGGGAAGCTGCCCCTCGAACACTTCCGCGGCCCGCTCCTGCCGGATCATCGGGGCCACCGGTCGGAACTGTTCCCGACCTTTGACCTGGTTCAGTCGACTGGTGGTGCCGGGATCCCCCGGGTGCGCCAGCAGCGACCGGTGCCCCAGCGCCCGCGGCCCGTACTCACTTCGCCCCTGGAACCAGGCGACCAGCCCATCGTCGGCCAGCACCTGCGCCGCCTCGGTCGCGATCGACGCCGGTCGGGTGAACGGCAGTGCGGCCCGTCGCAGCTCCTCCGCCAGCTCCTCATCCGACCAGCCCCGCCCCAGGTCCGCCCCGAGCATCGGCACCGCCGGGTCCCCACCCGTACTCGCCACATGCAGCGCCGCCCCCAAGGCGGTGCCGGCGTCCCCGGCCGCCGGCTGCACCCACACCTGCCGATACCGGTTCGTGGCCGCCAACGCGGCGTTGGCCACGCAGTTGAGCGCCACCCCACCGGCCATGGTCAGGGTGGCGGGACCGTCCGCCTCCTGGTACAGCCACTCCGCCAGCTCCTGCAACACCTCGGTGAGCCGGGCCTGCACACTCGCGGCCAGGTCGGCGTGTTCCGCCCCCAGCTCCGCCTCCTCGTCCCCGCGCGGTTTGGCCAGCAGGCTCCAGTCCACCGGCTCCACCCGGAATCCGCCGGCGCCGTCGGTGGTCACCAGCTCCCGCAGCATCGGCAGGAACCGCGGCTGCCCGTACGCGGCCAGCGCCATCACCTTGTACTCGTCACTGGAGCGCCGGAAGCCCAGATGAGCGGTGAGATCCTCGTACCACAGCCCGAGCGAGTGCGGCAGTTGCTGCGTCGCCAGCGGCCGCAGGGTCGAGCCCTGGTAGACCCCGGCCAGATGGCTGGTGGCCTCGCCACGACCGTCCAACACCAGCACCGCCCGGTCCCCGTCCACCGGCGCGGCGAGCCCGGCCGAGGCGGCGTGGGCCACGTGGTGTGGTACAAAATGGACCTTTTCCGGCGCTAGCCCGGGGAGCGCGTCGGCGAGGAAGGCCGGCGCCCGCCGGGCGTACTCCTGCCGCAACCAGTCCCACGGGTCGGACAGCCCCAGCTCCTCCGCGGGTCGGCACAGCTTCGGGTCGAACGAGTAGGCGACCGCGTCCAAGTCAGACGGATGGAGGCCCCCCTCGTGCAGGCACCAGGTGGCCGCCTCGACCGGTAATTCCCAGGCGGCGAACGGTACCGGCCGCTTGCCATGCTTCCGCCGGCTGAACCGTTCCTCCTCCGCGGCCGCCACCACTCGTCCGTCGACCACCAGCGCGGCCGCCGGGTCGTGGAAGATGGCGTTGATCCCCAGAACCCGCATGGTGGCCCTGGTACCCCGGCGACGGGCGGTTAACCGGCGGGATCACCGTTGCCGGGCTCTGCGGGTCGTGCGGGCATTCGCCCGCTGAATCGCCCGCACCAACTCGCTCTTGGTCATCCGGGAGCGACCCGTGATCTCCAGCCGTTTGGCGACCTCCAACAGGTGCGCTTTGCTGGCGTTGGCGTCCACTCCGGTGGCGGTGGCGACCGCCGCCTGTCCACGCCGCCGGCTGGCCTGCTGATCGCTAGGACCCTTGCGCGCCTTGGGTTCCCAGTGGTCACCGACCTTTTCGAAGGAATGCTTCAGCGCCGCGAACGCGGTCTGGTGAGCCCGGCGCCCCTCTCCGTACGTCTTGACGGCGGCGTCATGCGCCTTGATCCAGGTGCGCTGAGCCTGCTTCGGTGACCGCTTGATGGTGTCGGGTAGTTCCTCCCGTACCGGCATCTCCACCTCCGGCTCCTGCTCGGATCTCCGGACCGCTGGCCTACCCCGAGATCAGGGGTGGCAAACCGGCCGCCGGTTTACCGTCCGCCGGACCGGGAAGCTCCCTCCGGGAGGTGGCGTGAGCGTCGACCTGGGCGGACTCTTCCAACCGCAGCACACCCTGGAGGTGATGCTCCGGGGCGCCCTGATGTACCTGGTGCTGTACCTGTTGCTGCGGGTGGTGCTGCGGCGGGAACTGGGGGAGACCGGCGCCACCGACATCCTGGTGGTCGTGCTGCTGGCCGACGCCGCGCAGAACGGCATGGCCGGCAGGTACACCAGCATCACGGACGGGGTCGCGCTGGTGGTCGCGATCCTCGGCACCTCGGCGCTGCTGGACATGCTCTCCTACCGCTGGCGATGGTTCGCCCGACTGATCAAGCCCCGCCCGGTGATGCTGGTCCGCAACGGGCAGGTGGACCGCCGGGCGTTGCGCCGACAACTGATGACCATGGACGAGCTCTGGTCGCATCTGCGGGAGAACGGGGTGGACTCACTGGACGCCGTCGAGGAAGTGTGGATGGAGTCCGACGGTCGAATGTCCGTGATTCCCGGCCAGAGCCAGGAGTGATGTGCGTACCCGTCGGCCGGACGGGTACCTGGACGAATATGACGAACTACGGATACACCCTGCTGGGCGAGCAGGCACCGCCGGACCAGCTGGTCGCCGACGCGGTCCGGGCAGAAGCGGCGGGCTTCGATTTCACGGTGGCCTCCGACCACTACTACCCCTGGCTGGCTGAGCAGGGCCACTCCCCGTACGCCTGGTCGGTACTGGGGGCGGTGGCGCAGGCCACCGACGAGATGCAGTTGATGTCGTTCGTCACCTGCCCGATCCGCCGCTACCACCCGGCGGTGGTGGCACAGAAGGCCGCCACCATGGGGGTGCTGTCCGGGGGACGGTTCACCCTCGGCGTCGGGAGCGGCGAAAATCTCAACGAGCGCGTCGCGGGCGCCTGGCCACCCGTGACCCAGCGGCACGACATGCTCGCCGAAGCCCTGGAGATCATCCGAGGGCTGCTGGACGGCGATGCGATCACCTACTCCGGGGAGTACTTCGAGGTCGGTAGGGCGGAACTGTTCGACCTACCGGAGGAACGGGTGCCGGTGGCGGTGGCGGTATCCGGTCCAGACTCCTGTGAGCTGGCCGCCGAGTACGGGGACGCGATGGTGGCCACCCAACCTGAGCCACGGCTGGTGCAGCTGTTCGACGCCGCCGGGGGCAACGGTCGGCGGTACGGCCAGATCGCGCTCAGCTACGGCCGGGACGAGCAGGAGTGCATCGACCGCGCCCGGCAGCAGTGGCGCTGGGCCACCCTCGGGTGGAAGGTGCAGTCGGAGCTCCCGGACCCCACCGGGTTCGATGCGGCCACCGCGGCGGTCCGCCCGGAGGACGTGACCGCACTCGTACCGTGCGGGCCGGATCTGGAGAAGCATGTGACCGCGGTGGCGAAGTTCCGGGACGCCGGATTCACCGATATCGCGCTGGTGCAGATCGGTGGGGATCGGCAGGAGGAGTTCCACCGCTGGGCCGAGGAAGAGCTGCTGCCGGCCCTGGCCGAACTGGACCAATAGCCGGGCCCGGTGGGGCCGCCACTTTCCATTGTGCTCGCACGAGGTGGCCTCGCCGCTGAGGCGGGTCCGCCGTCGACCTGATCATGACCACCGACTCGGGGCCGGAGCCGCCGACCTAGGATCCCGGCTGTGGCACCCGAGTGTGAGAAACTCTCACCGCGACAGCAACAGTTGTTGGCCCAATGGCTTCCCGGCGCCATCGTCGAACGGGACCACAGCTGGGGGCTGGTGCAGAGCACCGTCCTGGAAGCGACCTGGGGTGGGTCGCGGTTCATCGTCAAGGCCGGCGGTGAACAGAACCATCACCTCGCCCGCGAGCTCCACGCGCACCACCACTGGTTGAGGCCGTGGACCAGCCGAGGACGGGCACCGGTGCTGGTACACGGTGACCTGGAAGCGAAGCTGCTCGTCACCACGTACCTGCCGGGTGAACTGGTGCGGGAAAGCGACCACCTTGACGACCCGTCCGTTTACCGGCAAGCGGGCGCGCTGCTGGCCGAGCTGCACTCCCAGCTGGTGGTGACCGACGACGACTACGAGCAGCGGGAGAACGCGCGGGCGCTGGCGTGGTTGAACGGGCCACACCGGATCGAACCGGACATCGTGGAGCGACTACGCGCCGAGATCGCCACCTGGCCGATCTCCCCGGCGGCGGTCGTACCGACCCACGGGGACTGGCACCCCCGTAACTGGCTGATCCACGACGGGGTCGTGTACGCGATCGACTTTGGCCGGGCGGCGCTGCGCGCGGCCGCTACCGACTTCGCTCGGTTGGCGTCCCGGGAGTTTCGCCGCAACCCGGACCTGGAGCGGGCGTTTCTGGAGGGATACGGGACCGATCCTCGGCAGCCGGAGGTGTGACGGCGGATCCGGGTCCGGGAAGCGATCGGCACCGCGGCCTGGGCCTACCAGGTGGGCGACGAGCAGTTCGAAGCCCACGGCCACCGCATGCTCGCCGAGGTGCTCGAGTGAACCGGGCGCGCCGGCAGGGCGGCTGAGCCTCCGGTCGCCCGGAGCCGGGTGCGATCGCCAACCGCTACACCGCGGTGCGCTGCCGCGGCAGGGACACCAGCGCGGCCCCTAGGGCAATGATCACAAAGCCGGTGCCGACCAGGGCATTTTTCTCGACCGAGAAGCGGTCGATGACCACACTGCCGACCAGCGTACCGAGGGCAATACCTAGATGCAGAGCGGCGTTGTTCAAACTTTGTTGGATACCGGCCGTCTCCGGCGCCAGCTGCACGAGGTGACTTTGGATCGGTGGCGTAATCGACCAACTCAATACGCCCCAGACGACCAGTACGGCCCAGAAGAGCATCGGCGCCACTGACGTATGTGGAATAATCAGCAGGCAGGCCCCTAAAAGTACGATCGCGGTCAGCAGCGTGCGCCTGGGGCCGAACTTGTCGGCCGAGATCCCTGCGAGTCCACCACCGGTCACGGCCGCGGCGCCGTACACGAAATAGACCGCGGTGATCGCCGCACCGCCGAACCCCATGACCAGGATGGCAAACGGGGTGAGATACCCATACAAGATAAAGTGGCCCGCCAACAAGGAGAACGTCGTCAGATGGGCGGCCAACACTCGTCTGCCCCGCAGAGCCTGCAGCTGCTTCGTCAGAGATACGGGCGGATCGGTGGGGACCTTGCCGAAGAACGCCGCCACACTCACCATGAGCGCGATCGTCAATACGACGACGAGAATGAACGGACTGCGCCAGCCGTACGCGTGCCCCATGCTTACCCCGATCGGCACGCCGAGGACGACCGCGCCGCTGATGCCCATGACGACCAGCCCGATGGCGCGGCCACGATACTCCGGTGCAGCGATCCGGGCGGCCAGTGTCAGACACAGCACGGTGAGCAATGCGCCACTCGCCGCAGAGATCACTCGGGACAGCAACAACACGCCGTACGTGTTGCTCAAAATTGCTACGAACTTCCCTATCGCAAAGACGAATAGAGCTGCCAGCGTCACGCGCTTCCGGTCAAATTTTCCTGTCAGGAACAGCAATACTGGTCCGCTGATCCCGAATACGAGCGCAAAGCCCGTGATCAGCAGCCCCGCCCGCCCGACGCTCACCCCCAGATCCCGCGCCACCAGGTCGAGAATCCCGCCAATGATCAATTCGACCACGCCAACGACAAAAGAAATTGCCGTCAGCAGATACACGCGCTTATCCAAGGCGATGCCGCTCCCGCAGTTCAACGCATCGCAAAATAACAATAACGATGGTTGTTCATGAGCCCAGTCAGACTATTCCAGGCCATGATATATATGCGTGCCGCGGCGACGCCTCGGGCTCACTACGCGCATTCCTGATGCCGGGCGGGACGGGGGCGTGGTCGGTGGCATCGCGGCCATGCCCGCCGGGCACTCCCACGCCGCCGGGTCACGCCCCCGCGCTGGTGGCGAACCGACCCCCGGGGTAGACCTCGGCGGTGGCCCGACCGGGTTGGAGCAACACCTTGGTGCAACCGTCCTGTTTCTTCTGAAACAGCTCATACCCTTCCGGGGCGAGCTCCAGCGGCAAGTAGTGACTGGCCAGGTCCGAGGTGCCCAACGGGTCGGTGTCGTGCCGCAGCAACGGCAGAATGTCATCGACCCACCGCCGGACGTGGCACTGCCCCATCCGCAGGGTGATCCCCTTGTCGAACATCTCCACCATCGGCAGCGGGTCGAGGGCTCCCCCGTACACCCCGGTGATGGAGACGGTGCCGCCGCGGCGGACCGCCTCGATGCAGTCGAGCAGTACGGTCAGCCGGTCCACCCCGAACCTTTCTGCGGCCGGCTTGGCGAGGCGGTCGGGCAGTCGGGAGGCGACCTCCTGACCGACCCGGGCGATCTGCCCCCCGTGCGCTTCCATCCCGACCGCGTCGATCACGCTGTCCGGCCCGCGCCCATCGGTGTACTCCCGCAGCAGCGCGGGCACGTCGTCCACCTCGTTCGCATCGATGGTGTCCGCCCCGGCCCGGCGCGCCATCGCCAGCCGCTCCGGAACCCGGTCGATCCCGAACACCCGCTCGGCGCCCAGTTGTCGCGCCACCCGGACACAGAACTGCCCCACCGGCCCCAGTCCGAACACCGCCAGCGAGCCCCGCTCGGGGATGTCCGCGAACACCACGGCCTGCCAGGCGGTGGGCAGGATGTCCGACAGGTAGACGAACCGGTCGTCGGGCGGCCCCTCCGGCACCTTGATCGGACCGAAGTGGGCCTGCGGTACCCGCAGATACTCCGCCTGTCCGCCGTCCACGTGCCCGTACAGCTCGGTGTAGCCGAACAGCGCTCCACCTTTGCCCTGCTGCCGGTTCTGGGTGGTCTCACACTGGGCGTACTGCTGTCGCTGGCACATCCAACACCGCCCGCAGGAGATGTTGAACGGGATCACCACCCGATCGCCGGGACGGATGTGCTCCCGCGCCGCGGGGCCGACCTCCTCGACGATCCCCATCACCTCATGCCCGAGGATGTCCCCTTCGGACATGAAAGGGGTCAACACCTCGTACAGGTGCAGGTCGGAGCCGCAGATACCGCTACTGGTGACCCGAATGAGCGCGTCCTCAGGATGCTGGATCACCGGGTCCGGGACCGTGTCCACCCGTACGTCCCGTTTGCCGTGCCACCGGACAGCCCGCATCGGGCGCCACCTCCACTCACACGGATCGGGAGTAGAACTCCACCACCAGGCTCTCGTCGCAGATCACCGGGATCTCTGACCGCTCCGGCGTTCGCAGCAGTCGCGCCCGCAGGTTCTCCCGGTCGACTTCCAGGTAGGGCGGGGAGCTGGTGGCGTACTCCCCCGCCCGCGCCGCCTGATACGGCAGCAGGTCGCGCTTCTGCTCCGCCACCTCCACCACCTGGCCGGGGCGCACCCGGTAGGAGGGGATGTCGACCTTCTGCCCATCCACCCGGATGTGGCCGTGGCTGACCGACTGCCGGGCCTGCCAGATGGAGCGGGCGAATCCGGCCCGCAGCACCACCGCGTCCAGCCGCCGCTCCAGATCGGCCAGCAGCGCCTGCCCGGTCGGTTCCGGGCGACGGAACGCCCGGACCACCGCCCGCCGCAACTGCCGCTCACCGATCGCGTACTGCGCCCGTAGCCGCTGCTTCTCCAGCAGCCGGACCTTGTAGTCGCTCATCCGCACCCGGGCCCGGCCGTGCTGGCCGGGCCGGTACGGGCGGTTCTCCATGATCCGGGCGGCTTTGGGGGACAGCGGAATGCCCAGTGCCCGGCTCAGCTTTACTACCGACTGCTTACGGGCCACGGTTCCCTCGCTGTCTCCTCCGCCATCGTCGGGGTGGCGGGAGTCTCGGCCATGACGCGCTGCCGCAGCTCCGGCTGCCACCGCCCGACCCCGGCTCCCTGGGCGTAGGCCATGTGGCCGCCGAGCAGGCCGCCGATGCTGACCGCGGTCAGGCCCAGCAGGCTCCAACGCTTAGCGATATCGATTTGGCCGTTCCGCCGCAACAGGTACGAGGTGAAGTAGCAGCTCAGCGCCGTGACGTTGCTGACCGCGTGGACCCCGGCGACCCGTCGCTGCCGGGTCTCCAGGTCCCGCACGTCCACCACCCCCACCAGCGCCGCCGGTATGGCGCTGATGATCCCTGTCAGCACCAGGCGGCGAGCGGCGGCGTGCTGCCCGGGAACCGCGTCGAGAACCGCGGATGACAGCCAGGCCCCGATCGGTGCCTGGACCAGCACCGGGTGCAGCGGATGGCCGATCGCTGAACCCCGTACCCAGTTGACTATCCGGTTGTCTGGCAACCGTCGGCGCAGCCACCGCTGCAACGGCCCGCCGATCCGGTCGATCGGTCGGAAGGATTCGACCGATCCGAGCGCCCGTCCAATCATGCCCATGGGCCCTGTGCTACCCGGCAGCTCGCCCGACAAACCGGCCGTACCTGGAGATTTCCTCCCAGACCATGGGCCGGGCGGTCGCTAGGCGTGCGGTTCGCGGGAGGCGGGTACGCCCAGCAGGCGGTCGACCGCGGCCACCCGGAGCACCTCGGCCACCTGGTCCCGGGGGCGGGTGACCTCCAGCGTCACCCCACGGTCTTCGGTGGCCCGACGAATCTGCAGCAGCGCCCGGACCCCGGTCGAGTCCAGGAACTGCAGCCCGGACAGGTCGACCTCCAGCTTGCCAACCCCTTCCCGGGACAGCACCTCCTGCACCATGTCGGTGAGCACCGGCTCGGTGGCCATGTCCAGCTCACCGTGCAGCTTCACCACGAACTGGCCTGGCTCATGCTCCTCGAGCACCGCATGCATGATGCCTCCCCCCGTCGCGGTGTCTCACGGCACGCCACCATTCGGTGACTAAACGTGAAACCCTATCCATCATCGCGCGGTTGACGCCGATTGGCAGGCAAGTCCCGGCTTCTGTCGCGGGTCATCGCGACCGCGCATCTCCGCGGTGGCCGTTGGTCAGGCGGTGGATGACTCGTCCCGCCCGTACGACGGGGAGATTACGCCCACACGCTGTTCGGTAGGAAAACTCCCCACGCTTCTCGATGCTGGCTATAGGCAGAAAAATAGGCCAGATCTGTAACCAGTGATACGGGTGAGGCGGGAGTCTGCCCCCAGACTGTCCCCATGACCCTGCGGGGAGACATCTACGGGGGGCTATTTTCGCTGGTGGCCAGGGCCGGGGTCGAACCGGCGACCTTCCGCTTTTCAGGCGGACGCTCGTACCAACTGAGCTACCTGGCCCGGTGCGGTCCTGACGGGATTTGAACCCGCGACCTCCGCCTTGACAGGGCGGCGAGCACTCCAAGCTGCTCCACAGGACCTCATCGCTTCGGTACCGGGGTAAGCCTACCCGGTACCGAATCGTGCCCCCAACGGGATTCGAACCCGTGTTACCGCCTTGAAAGGGCGGCGTCCTAGGCCGCTAGACGATGGGGGCGGCCGTTGCCATCATCGCACAACCGGTGACGCGAACGAACTTGCCGTCCCCCTCCTCCGGCCCGCCAGAGGCCCTCGAAGCATACCCGACCCCGCAGGCTCGTGGCGAGCCCCCGGGCATCGGGCCGCGGATCCCCCAAACCGCTGGTAGAACGTGAGCCGCGTCTCTGCCAGGATGGACCCCAATGACACCACCCGTCGCTTCCTTACCAGGAAGTGACGGGTGCAGGGCAGGAGCGCGACGCAGGACACCCCCGCGGCAGCGCTGAGACGACAGGAGATGACACGGATGGGCGACAAAGGCGCAGCCGGTCAGACGAGCGGAGCGGGGGCGGGTAAGGCCACCCGCAGCTCGAACCGGCACCGTTCCAAGCGGGGCCAGCCCGCCACCCTGGACGGCTCGCCGGACATGGTGCAACTACTCACTCCCGAAGGAGAACGACGGGACTCGGCTCGGGACACGCACGGCACTGAGTACACCGTCGAGTTCACCGACGAGGAGTACCGCGGCTTCTACCGCGACATGGTGGTGATCCGCAAGCTGGACTCCGAGGCCGAGGCGCTGCAGCGGCAGGGAGAGCTCGGGATCTGGGCCAGTCTGCGGGGCCAGGAGGCGGCCCAGGTCGGATCCGGTCGGGCGCTACGGCCGCAGGACATGGCTTTCCCCACCTACCGGGAACATGGAGTGCTCTACTGCCGGGGCATCGACCCGATCATGCCGCTAGGGCTGTTCCGGGGCGTGGACCAGGGCGCGTGGGACTCCAACAAGTACAAGTTCCACATGTACACGATCGTGATCGGCGCGCAGACCCTGCACGCGACCGGTTACGCGATGGGCATCAACAAGGACGGCAAGGTCGGCGGCGATGACGGCGAAGCCGTGATCGCGTACTTCGGTGACGGCGCCACCAGCCAGGGCGACGTGAACGAGTCGTTCGTCTGGGCCAGCGTCTACCAGGCACCGATCGTGTTCTTCTGCCAGAACAACCAGTACGCGATCTCCGAGCCGATCGAGCGGCAGACCCGGGTGCCGTTGTTCCACCGGGCCTCCGGGTTCGGCTTCCCGGGGATCCGGGTGGACGGTAACGACGTCCTGGCGACCTGGGCGGTGACCCGGCACGCGCTGGACCGGGCCCGTCGGGGAGAGGGCCCGACCTTCATCGAGGCCTACACCTACCGGATGGGGGCGCACACCACCTCTGACGACCCGACCCGCTACCGCCTGCCGAGCGAGCTGGAGGAGTGGCAGGCGCGGGACCCGATCATGCGGCTGCGCACCTTCCTGACCAACCAGAAGCTCGCCGACGACGACTTCTTCGCGCAGGTGGACGAGGAGGCGCAGGCCGCCGCGAGCCAGCTGCGGGAGCGGGTGTTGGCGATGCCGGATCCGCCGCCCGAGAAGATGTTCGACCACGTCTACCCGCACGGCTCGCCGGAACTGGACCGTCAGCGGGAGCAGTTCCTCGCCTACGCCGCGTCGTTCGAGGGGGGTGCGCACTGATGGCTGTGGAGAACCTGACCATCGGCAAGGCGCTCAACGCCGGTCTCCGCAAGGCCATGGAGGCCGACCCCAAGGTCCTGATCATGGGCGAGGACGTCGGCAAGCTGGGCGGAGTGTTCCGGATCACCGACGGTCTGCAGAAGGACTTCGGTGAGGACCGGGTGATGGACACCCCGTTGGCCGAGTCCGGGATCATCGGCACCGCGGTGGGGCTGGCGATCCGGGGCTACCGCCCGGTCTGTGAGATCCAGTTCGACGGGTTCGTCTACCCGGCGTACGACCAGATCGTCAGCCAGGTAGCGAAGATGTACTACCGCTCGCAGGGCAAGGTCCGGCTGCCGATCGTGATCCGGATCCCGTTCGGTGGCGGTATCGGCGCGGTGGAGCACCACTCGGAGTCGCCGGAGGGCTACTTCGTCCACACCGCCGGGCTGAAGGTGGTGGCCTGCGCCAACCCGTCCGACGCGTACTGGATGATCCAGCAGGCGATCGCCTCCGACGACCCGATCATCTTCCTGGAGCCGAAGCGCCGTTACTGGGAGAAGGGCGACGTGGATCTGGACGCGTCGCTGGACACGGTGGCGCCGCTGCACGCCAGTCGGATCGCTCGGCCCGGACGCGACTGCACGGTGATCGCCTACGGGCCGATGGTCCGGGTCGCGCTGGACGCCGCCACCGCGGCCGAGGAGGAGGGGCGGGACCTGGAGGTCATCGACCTGCGCACTCTGTCCCCGCTGGACCTCGACCCCGTGTTCGAGTCGGTGCGGCGCACCGGCCGGTGCGTGGTGGTGCACGAGGCCCCGGTGACGCTGGGGCTGGGTGCCGAGATCGCCGCCCGGGTGACCGAGGAGTGCTTCTACTCCCTGGAGGCGCCGGTGCTGCGGGTGGGTGGCTACGACACCCCGTACCCACCGGCCCGGCTGGAGGAGGAGTACCTGCCGGACCTGGACCGAGTGCTGGACGCGGTCGACCGAAGCTTCGGGTGGTGACGCATGGCTATCCACGAGTTCCCCCTGCCCGACCTCGGAGAGGGCCTGACCGAGGGTGAGATCCTCAAGTGGCTGGTCTCCGAGGGTGACACGGTCACCCAGAACCAGCCGATCGTGGAGGTCGAGACCGCCAAGGCCGCGGTCGAGATCCCCGCGAAGTGGCCCGGCACCGTCGTCAAGATCTTCCACCCGGAGGGCACCACGGTGGCGGTCGGCACGCCGATCGTGTCGATCGACACCGGCGGTGGCTCCGCGCCGGCCGAATCGGCGGCCGAGTCGGCGGCTGAGCCGGCGGCCGCGCCGGCGGAGGCGTCCGGAGGGAAGATCGGTGAGGTCACCGCGACCGGACGCACCGCCGTGCTGGTGGGCTACGGCCCCCGGACCACCACGGCCAAGCGTCGCCCGCGCAAGTCCACTCCGGCTCCGGCGCCGACCGCCCCAGCCCCGGCGGCGGCCCCCACCCCACCGGTGCCGGCACCGACCGCTCCGGCCCCGACCAGCCGGGCGATGGTGTTGGCCAAGCCGCCGGTACGGAAGCTGGCGCGGGACCTGGGGGTGGATCTGGCCACCGTCACCGGCACCGGCCCGGCCGGGTCGATCACCCGGGCGGACGTGGAGGCGGCGGTGGCCCAGCGGAGCCTGGCGCCGTCGGTGTCGACCGCGCCGGCGTTCGGTCCGGACCGCGAGCAGCGGATCCCGATCAAGGGCGTGCGGAAGCTGACCGCCGAAAACATGGTCGCCTCGGCGTTCACCGCCCCGCACGTGACCGAGTTCCTGACCGTGGACGTCACCCGGGGCATGCGGGCGCTCAAGCGGCTGCGCAAGCTGCCGGGCTGGGAAGAGGTCCGGGTCACGCCGCTGCTGCTGGTCGCCAAGGCGGTGCTGCTGGCCCTGCGTCGGCACCCGATGATCAACTCGACCTGGCAGGAAGCCACCGGCGAGATCGTGGTCAAGGAGTACGTCAACCTCGGGATCGCCGCGGCTACCGAGCGGGGCCTGATCGTGCCGAACATCAAGGACGCGGGCCGGCTGACCACCCGGGAGCTGGCGGAAGCCATCACCGACCTGGTACGCACCGCCAAGGCCGGGAAGACCACTCCGGCGGACATGACCGGCGGCACGTTCACGATCACCAACGTGGGGATCTTCGGTGTGGACACCGGCACCCCGATCCTGCCCCCGGGAGAGGCGGCGATCCTCGCGGTCGGGGCGATCCGCGAGCAGCCGTGGGTGCACAAGGGCAAGGTGGTCCCGCGGCAGGTCACCACGCTCGGGCTGAGCTTCGACCACCGGATCATCGATGGCGAGCTCGGTTCGAAGTTCTTGGCCGACGTGGGCGCGATCATCAGTGATCCGGCGGCCGCCCTGCTGGGCTGGAGCTGATCACCACCGGCCGCTGTCGTTGAGGCCCCAGACCGGAAACCGGTCTGGGGCCTCAACTTATTCAGGGGTCATCCGGGGTGAACCGGCGTAGGGTGAGCAACTTCGGCGCGGCCCCGCCAACACTGTGATCACCAGGGGCTGAGGAACCCTCGGAATGAGACGCCGATCACCTAATATTCATTAGTCAGTGTCGGAGATCACCTAATAATCACTGGCATTCCCGGGCCAGAAGTGGTGTAATCGAAGCAGAAATGACACGGATGCCCAGAGGGGGAAGACGGATGTTCACGGTGCGCAATCGGCATCGCGCTCACCGCGAGGCCGCGCGCCAGGCTCAGGCGCTGCGCCGCGCGATGAGCACCACTACGTCCAAGGCGGTCCGCGCGGAGATGCTCGCCAGCATCGGCCGCTGACGCGACTAAGGACCGCATTCACCACTCGGCCCGCCCAGACGAACTGGGCGGGCCGAGGCGTTTTAGGTGACATCCCACTGTCCCCTGCCCGGGATTCCGCGGCCAGTACCGGACCGGTACGGTTTGGCTGTTGTCGCTATCAGGGAGGCGCGCATGACGTCCGAGGGTCATCCGGACCAGCAGCCGACCAGCGGCCCGTACCCGCCGGGCAGCTTGTTCGAGTACGAGCAGCCACCCCCGCCCGCGCCCTACGGCTATCCGCCCACGGAGGAGCCGACCGCGGGGGCGTTCTCCGGGTCGGCCGCACCTCCGGCACCCGAGATTCCGGCTCCAGCCGCACCCCCGGCACCCGAGGTGCCCGCACCGGCCGCACCCCCGGCGCCGGAGATGTCGGCGCCCGCCGCTGCTGCCGGACCGCCTTCTCCGTCCCCGTTCCCTCCACCCTCGCCCATGCCTTCCCCCACCGGACCGGGAGCTTCCGCGGCGCCGGAGTACGGCGGCGAACCGAGTGGACCGGTACGGCGGACCGCGGCGGTCCCCCCCGCCAACCGCGCCGCTCCCACCGACGGCATCCCCCCGCAGTTCACGCCGCAGCCGCGGGTCTACCAAACCGCGGCGGGGCCGCCTCAGCCGGTCAGCCCGCCGCTGCCGACCCGCTCCCCCGGGGGCACTCCGCTGCCGACCCGGACTCCGGGGCAGACCCCGTTGCCGGATGGCGGCGGCGCTCCCGGATTCCCGCCCGCCAGCCCTCCGTTCCCGCCCCGGCCCCGGCAGCCGGAGCCGGACCCGTACGAATCAGGTCCTCCGGAGGGCTACCAGGACCCATGGCATCCGGAACCGGCCGGTGCACCGGACCTCCCGCCCCTGGCCGACCAGCCACCCCCCACCCCTCCGCCACCGCCGGAGTGGGCCGACCCGAACCGGCCGGGGCTCGGCCTGCCCGACGCCCACGACCCGGACCGGCCGGCGCCCAGCGTCAACGGGTACGACGTGCACCGTGCCGCCCCGGAACCGCCGGCGGAGACCGCCCCGGAGCCTTCCCCACCGGCGGCGGCAGCGCCGGAGCCGGCGCCAGAGCGCTCCGGCCCGCCCACCGGGCTGATCGTGGTCGCCGCGCTCCTCGGAGCCGCGCTGCTGGTGCTGGCCGCGCTGAGCATCCCGTACCTGGCGCAGGTGCTGAGCAAGCCGGATACCGACCTCAGCATCGGGGAGTGCGTGGTCCGGGACGGAGACGGCGTGGAACGCGTCGACTGCGCCACCCCCGGCGCCTACGAGATCGTGGCCTCGGTCAGTAGTCGGGACGAATGCCCGGACCAGGCCCAGCCCACCGTCCAGGTGCCCGGGCCACCGGCGACGGTCTACTGCTTGGCGCCGGCCGGAGCAGCCGACGAGGCGCCCGGCGACGACGAGCCGGACGAGGCGGCGGATGTGACGGCGGACGAGTCCTAAGAGCCGCTGCCCCTGACCGCACCTGAGAAGCGCTCGGCCCCGGCGACTCGCCGGGGCCGAGGTGTGTTGGTCGCTGTTCGCTCACCCTTCCGCAGCGAGCAGCTGCTTGAGTGGGCGACGGGGGTCCGCGACCATCTCCGGATCGACCTTTCGCCGCTGCTGGACCAGCTTCCGGCCGACCATGAAATCTGCGGGGGTGTTGACGCTGTCCAGGGCGACAACCCGGGAATCGGCGAGGTAGACGACGGAGAACCGTCCCTGGGCCGGCTCGCCGCGGACCACGGCGTGGTCGTACCCCGCGACGATCCCGGCGGTCTTCAACTTGATGTCGTACTGGTTGGACCAGAACCACGGCGTCGCCCGGTACGGCGCTGGCGCACCCAACAGGTCGAGCGCGACGGTACGGGCTTGATCGGTTGCGTTCTGCACCGACTCCAGCCGCACCCGAGCCCCACCGGCGAACTCGTTGACGTGGTTGGCGCAGTCCCCTAGCGCGGACACGTTCGGCAGACTGGTGCGGCAGTACTCATCTACCTCGATCCCGTTGCTGACGGTCGCTCCCGCCGCCGCCAGTACCTCGGTGTTGGGGACCAAGCCGATCCCCACCACCACCAGGTCTGCTGGCAGCTCCTCACCGTTGGCGAGTACGACCGCGCGCACCCGACCGCCTTCGCCCCGCAGCCCCTGCACCCCCACGCCGAGGCGGACCGTTACTCCCGCGGCCCGGTGGCGCTCCAGGAAGAACTGGGACACCTCCGGTGAGGTGACCCGGGCCAGCAGGCGGTCCTGCACCTCCACGACGGTGACGTCGATCCCCTGCGCCCGGAACGCCGCGGCCGTCTCCAGTCCGATGTAGCCACCGCCGATGATGACCGCCCGCTTCGCTGCGGCCAGCTCCTCCTTGAGGGTGGCCAGGTCACCGAGTCGGCGAATGCTGTGCACCCCGAGCAGTTCCGCGCCGTCGACCGGCAGGCGCCGGGCCCGTCCACCCGCCGCCCACACCAACCGGCGGTAGGTGATGGTCGCGCCATCAGCGGTCACCACGACCTGCCGGTCTGGCCGCACCTCGGTCACTCTGGTGTTCAGGCGCAGCTCCACGGGGGATTTTTCCCAGTACTCCGCCGGCCGGAACACGATGTCCTCGAAGGACTGTTCGCCCGTCAGGTACCCCTTGGACAGCGGCGGCCGCTCGTACGGGATGACCGACTCATCACTGAGCAGGGCGATCGAGCCCGGGTAGTTCTCCTTGACCAGGAGGGTAGCGAGGTTCACGCCACCATGCCCGGCACCGACGATCACCACATCGTAGGTAGGGCTCATGAGTGCATCACCATCGCAGGAACTGGGCACCGGACCCGGCCGCTACAGCAGCGACGTCTGCCCGGCGACCTTCACCCGCAACCCGTCCAGCTCCGGAGTGACCGTGAGCTGGCAGCTCAGCCGGCTGTTCGGCTGCGGGTTGTCGACCACGTCGAGCATGTCGTTCTCGTCCCAGCTCTTCTCCGGCAGCTTCGAGGCCCACTCGTCCTCGACGTACACGTGGCAGGTCGCGCAGTTCATCTCGCCGCCGCACTCCGCGATGATTCCCGGAATGTCGTTGTTGACGGCGTTCTGCATGACCGACACGCCCTCGACCGCCTCCACAGTACGCTCGGTACCGTCCGGGTCGATGAAAGTGATCTTAGGCATGAATCTCCACTCCTCAATTCCTTGTGCCGGCTGCCCGCATCGCGGACCGGACCGCGTCGGCGGGGAGAGCTCCGAGCCTGGCCGGGCCGGCGTCGGCCGCCCCGACGCCGGCCCGGCCAGGCTCGGGGTAGACAGTCGCACGGGTACGGGTACGCGATGGACTCAGGCGGTCGCGGCCCCCTCCACCGCCGCCGCCCGGGCCTGTTCACGGCGGGCGAGCACCCAGTTCGCCACGATGAACACCGCCCCGAGCAGGTAGCAGCCGCAGCCGACCACCACCGCTCCGGCGTAGCTGCCGGTGAGGTCCCGGACCCCGCCGAACAGGTACGGCATGATCAGGGAACCCACTCCCGCCAGCAGGAAGCACCAGGCGTACAGGGTGCCGAAGTTCTCCTTGCCGTACTCCTTCAGCATGAAGTAGGCGACGATGTCCGCCTCCGCCCCCTGGCTGAACGCCACCAGCAGGGCGGCCGCCCCGACCACCGCCACCGGGAACAACGAGACGTTGACGAGCGTCAACGCCCCGAGGCCGGACAGGACGAACACCCCGATCGCCACCCAGTACCGCGAGATCAGGTCCAGCAGGGCGCCCGCACCCAGCCGGCCCACGATCACCCCGGCGGTGAACAGAGTGGTGATGCTGGTGGCCACCGCCACCTCCAGCCCACCGTCGAGCAGGATCGGCTGCATGTTCGCCAGGAAGGCGTTGGCCGCGCCGGTAACCACCATCATGGACAGTCCGAGCATCCAGAACCTGGCGGACTTCAGTGCCCGAGCCACTGTGGCGTTCTTGCCCTTCCGGCCGGACTGCGCCTTGGCGGTCGACTGCGCCGTCTCCGACGGGGGCGTCCGGAGCCCGAAGAGCGCCGCCGGCAGCGAGATCAGCAGCGTGAGCGCGGCCAGGACGAAGTACCCCGTGCGCCACCCGGCGTTGTAGATGACGTAGGTGACCAGCGGGATCACCAGGATCGGTGCGGCCGCGCCGCCGGCGCCGACCACCCCGAACGCCTTCCCGGCGCCCTTGTCGAACCACACCGCGACTGCCCGGTTCCAGGCGATCGCGAACCCGTAGGCCCCGAAGAAGCCCATCAGGATGCCGAGACCCCAGTAGACGACCAGGTTCAGCGGCATGGTCGCGAACAGAACCAGCAGCACGACGTACGGGATCAGCCCGAGGGTGAGGGTGAGCTTCACCCCCCGCCGGTCGGCCAGCCGCCCGACCAGGGGGCCGAAGAGCTGGAACAGCACCGACAGCATCGGTGAGATCAGCACCTGGGTGGTGCTCCAGCCGGTCGCCTCCATGGCCGGCTTGACGAAGACCGACGCGGTGGTCAGGAACAGCACCGGCCCGGTGCCGTACCCGAGGGCGGCGAAGAGGGCGGTTCGGCCCCCTCTTC
>Ga0079224_100000786_pt1 | contig 33566 bp, 28 predicted proteins | sample Stecom2015_FD_80414 | JGI IMG/M metagenome (GOLD analysis project Ga0079224, IMG submission 80414) | Agricultural soil microbial communities from Utah to study Nitrogen management - Steer compost 2015 | ecosystem: Environmental > Terrestrial > Soil > Agricultural land | place: USA: Utah... | reverse complement strand
GACTCCGAGTCCACCTCGGAGCGTCTGCGTCGGCTGGAGCGCGAGGGCGCGCCGTCGGCCGAGTCCTCGGAGTCCGTCGGGGACCCCGAGAACTCCGAGTCCTGAGACCGCTCAGCGCCGCTCGGGCAGCGGCATGAGCAGCATCGGCAGGTAGAGCACCCCTGAGAGGTTGTAGGGGAAGGTGATCCGCATGATCACCTTGATCCCCCAGTGCATCGAGAAGGCGCCGGCGGCGAAGAGCCGGGCTGCGCGCCGGTCGAGCACCACCAGCGGCGCACCGAGCTCGAGCAGCAGCGATCCCGCCGCCATCACTGTGAACAGGCCCGTACGGGGCCCGAGCACCTGCACGAGCTGGTTCGCCCGCTCCCCGAGCATCTCCTTGCGCAGCGCATCCACCGCCATGTGGCCGCGAAGCGATTCCCCGCTCGCCCAGCCCTTCCCGTCGGGCCCGGCGAGCTTCGCGATCCCGGCGAGCAGATAGGTCAGCGCCGTGACGGCGTTCATCATCGTGGGCGTCGAGCCGTACATCCAGGAGCGCCGCTGCGGGAGCAGGGTGCCGTCGCGGCGCAGCGCGTCGACGCTCAGCGCATCGGCGGCAGGCGCGGCGGCGAGCACCATCGTGTGCAGCACCAGGCCGTTCTCGTGGTGGAACACCATCGACCAGGAGTTGCGGTAGCTGAAGTTCCAGGTCTGCAGCGCCGAGTGCAGCGGCCCCGTCACACGGTGCCCGACCCCGGCGGTGACCAGCGCGCCGGTGACGAGCGAAGCATCCAGCAACGCGTCGGCGACGACGGGCGGGAGGGGCCTTCGCAGCACTCGCACGGGGCCGACGGGCGCGAAGCTCTCCTTCGCGGTGCGGTGCACGCCGCGGTACAGGCGCCGTCTGCGGCCCACATGCCAGAGGTGGTAACCGCCCACGGCGATCCGCAGCACGGCGGGCACGGTCGGCGGCGCGGTGGGAGCAAGCCGGCGCCGCGCGGCGTCCGCGACGCGGTGCAGGAGGGTGCTCATCGATCGCTCCCCTCCCCCGCTGCTGCGGTGGTGCCCAGTGCACCGGTCCGGCCGGGCACGGGCGCTGTGCCGCGCAGGTCGAGGCGGCGGGTGAATCCTTCACGGTCCTCGCCGCGCAGGTAGGCGTCGAGGTGGTAGCGGCCGCGCACCACGCGGACCTCCACGATCCCCCGGTCCTCGGCGCGGTCGCGAGAGGCGAGCAGCGCGGCGGCGTGCTCGGCGATGACCTGCCCGTCCCCGTTTCGCACCCGCCGGTGGACCTGGCGGCGCACGGCGTTCAGCCCGCCGGTGCCGAGATAGCGGTGGTGCAGGGGGCGGGTGGTGCCGTCGGCATAGACGCCCAGCAGATGGGTGACCCGGTAGTGCGCCCGGCGCCTCGCGGAGAACATCGGGTAGTGGCTGAAGGGGAAGGAGTCCCGCGCGTCCGGGCCGTCGGCGAAGCGGCGCGCGGGCAGGGCGACGGCGGGGAGGAGGGCACCGGCGAGCGCAGCGGCCATGACGCGAGTAGCAGGGGTGTCGGGGAGGGAGGCGCCGCCTGGGTTGCGACGCTGCACAGGGATCGTCATGCCGGCAGAGAGTAGGCAGGGGCGATGAGAGGACGGGGCGCGGGGATGAGAGGTGCATGAGAGAGGTCTCAAACTCCGCTCAGTGCCCTTCCAGCGCCGTCCCTCCACAGGGTTCTGCGGTCCACAGGGACGGGCCGCGGTGCCCGGGTGTGGGCGGGTCTTGCCACACTGGGGGCATGAGCACCACGCCGCACGCCCCTGGTCCCTCGGTGAACAGTCCTTCGGCCGACGACGCCGCTCTGCACGCGGAAGCGCTCGAGGCGCTCGTCGCGCTCACCGGGCGGCAGGACGCGCGTTTCCACCCCGGGCAGTTCGAGGCGATCCAGGCGCTGGTCGCCGAGCGGCGCCGCGTGCTGGTCGTCCAGCGCACCGGCTGGGGGAAGTCTGCGGTGTACTTCCTCGCCGCGCTCCTGCAGCGGCGCCGCGGCGCGGGACCGGCCCTGATCATCTCCCCGCTCATCGCACTCATGCGCGACCAGGTCGCCGCCGCCCGACGGGCCGGGGTGCGGGCGCACGCGATCAGCTCCGCGAACCCCACCGAGTGGCGCGACATCGAGGAGCAGCTCGCGGCCGACGCGATCGACGTACTGCTGGTCTCCCCCGAACGGCTCGTGAATCCTCGCTTCCGTGAGGAGCAACTGCCGCGACTCGTGGACCGCTGCGGCCTGCTGGTCATCGACGAGGCGCACTGCATCTCCGACTGGGGGCACGACTTCCGGCCGGATTACCGCCGCCTGCGGGACCTCGTGGGTGAGCTCGGCGAGCAGGTGCCGGTGCTCGCCACCACCGCGACCGCGAACTCGCGCGTCGTGGCCGATGTCGCCGAGCAGCTCGGTACGGGCGGCGGAGCAGGGCGTGAGGTGCTCACGCTGCGCGGTTCCCTCACCCGCGAGTCGCTGCGACTCGGCTCGATGTCGCTCCCCGATGACCGCCAGCGCCTGGACTACCTGGTGCGGCACCTGGATTCTTTCGAGGGGTCGGGGATCATCTACGCCCTGACGGTCTCCGCCGCGGAGGATCTCGCGACCCTGCTGGACCGGCCCGGACGGCGCGTCCGCGCATATACGGGACGCACCGATCCGGAGGAGCGGGCCGAGCTCGAGCAGGCGCTGAAGGACAACGAGGTCAAGGCCCTCGCCGCCACCAGCGCGCTCGGGATGGGGTTCGACAAGCCGGACCTCGGCTTCGTGATCCATCTCGGTGCGCCCTCCTCCCCCGTCGCCTACTACCAGCAGGTGGGGCGTGCGGGACGTGCGACGGACCGGGCGGACGTGCTGCTGCTGCCCGGCAAGGAGGACCGGGCTATCTGGGAGTACTTCGCGACCGCGTCCATGCCCACGCAGGAGTCCGCCTCGCAGGTCCTCACCGCGCTCGCAGAGGCGCACGGGCCGCTGTCCACCCCGGCGCTCGAGGCACGGGTCGATGTGCGTCGCAGCGCGCTCGAGCTGCTGCTGAAGGTGCTCGCTGTGGACGGCGCCGTCCAGAACGTGAAGGGCGGCTGGGTCTCCACCGGTGCGCCCTGGCACTACGACGCCGCGCGCTACGAGACCGTGGCACATGCCCGGCGCGAGGAGCAGCAGGCGATGCTCGACTACGAGTCGCTCACGGGCGGTCCCGCGCAGTGCCGCATGGTGTTCCTCGCCGAGCAGCTCGATGACACGACCGCCGTGCCCTGCGGTCGGTGTGATGTGTGCGCGGGGCCCTGGTACCCGGCGCCCGACGCTCCCTCGACTGCCGCGGCCGGCAGCGCCGCGGGCAGGGAGGACGAGGCCCGGGTCGCGGCGCTGCTGGAGCGCGTGGGCGTACCGGTCGAGCCTCGCGCGACCTGGCCCTCGGGGCTGGACCGGCTGCTCGGCGCGGGCGCTCCGAAGGGGCGGATCCCCGAGGGCGAGCGCGCCGCGGAGGGCCGGGTCATCGCGCGCATGTCGGATCTGGGCTGGGCGGTGCCGCTGCGGGAGCTGCTGCGCACCGATGAGAACGGCACTCCCCTCGATACGGTCGTGCCCGAGCGGATCGGGAACCGGATCGTCGAGGTGCTGAAGGACTGGGACTGGGCGCAGCGCCCCGCCGCGGTCGTCGCCATCCCCTCGACCACCCGGCCGCAGCTTGTCGGCTCGCTCGCTACGGGCATCGCCTCGATCGGACGGCTCGAGAACCTCGGTGCCCTCGATCTTGCGCCGGGGGCCGAGTCGCTGCGCGGAGGCGGCAACAGTGCCTTCCGCGTCGCGGACCTGTGGGAGCGCTTCAGTGTGGGGCCCGCGCTGCAGGCCAGGCTCGACGAGCTCGATGGCGCACCGATCCTGCTGGTCGATGACGTGATCGATACCCGCTGGACGACGACAGTCGCGGCGCGACTGCTGCGCCGCGCAGGCGCGGGCCCGGTGCTGCCGCTCGCGCTCGCGCAGCAGGCGTGAGCACTGCACGATGAGCATTGAGGAGGAGCAGGTCCGCGCGGAGTTCGACCGACTGCGCACGCAGGGTCACTCAGAAGCGCGTGCGATCGAGACCGTGGCGATAGAGCTCGACCTGAGCCTCGATGACTGTCTCTCGGTCATCGGAGGGGCGGACCTGGCAGCGCAGATCTCCGATCACTGGAGGCTCGAGTTCCCCGCAGTGGGTCCTCCCGCGATGAGGAGGCACCCTCGCTGATCGACGACCGCGCAGCATGTGGATGGAAGGCCGCTGAGGCGATGCAGCGCGTTCACTCCGTCCCGGCGTCCTCCCCGTCGGCGTCGGTGTCGTCCTCTGCCTTCTCCGGAAGGGCGACCGCCTCGGCGCCGCCTGCCAGGAGGGCGACGAAGCCGGCCTCGTCGAGGATCCGCAGGCCCAGGTCCCGGGCCTTCGTCTCCTTGGAGCCGGCGTTCTCGCCGACCACCACGAAGTCTGTCTTCTTCGAGACGGAGCCGGATGCCTTGCCGCCGCGGGAGATGATCGCCTCCTTCGCGCCGTCACGGGTGAAGCCCTCGAGCCCGCCGGTGACGACGATTGTGAGGCCCTCGAGGGTCTTCACGAAGCCCTCCTCGACCTCGTCGGCCATGCGCACGCCGGAGGCGGCCCAGCCGTCGACGATCTCGCGGTGCCAGTCGACCTCGAACCACTCCACGACGGCTTCGGCGATGATCTGGCCGACTCCGTCAGTCTCGGCGAGCTGCTCGACGCTCGCCTCACGGATCGCGTCCATGGTCCCGTAGGCGGCCGCAAGGGAACGCGCGGCGGCAGGTCCCACGTGCCGGATCGACAGGGCGACAAGCACCCGCCACAGCGGCTGGTCCTTTGCCTTCTCCAGTTCGGTGATCAGCTCGCCGGTGGTCTTCAGCGCCGCGGGCTCCTTGACCTGCTTCCAGGCGTTCTCGCGCTTGTAGTGGCGGAACTGGGGACGGGTCCAGAAGGCGGGCTGGATGCGCCAGTCCCCCGTCGGCTCGCCGTCGCGGCGCTCGGGCTGCCAGACCACGACGTCAGCGAGCTCGTCGGCGGTGAGGTCGAAGAGGTCCGCGCCGGTGTCGATGACGGGCTGCTGGATGGCGGGCAGCAGCGGGTCCTCCGGCGAGGTGATCCGCAGCAGCGGCACCCCGTCGGTCCCGTCCACGACCTCGCCGTTCTTGACGACCACGAAGGCGTCCAGCTCCGTGTCCGAGACGTCGCGGATCGGGAGGTAGATCGCATGGTCCCCGGTGAGCGCGGCGAGCGCCTCGGGGCGACGCTTGTCCGGGTCGGTGAGCGCGATCGCGCTCTCCTCGCCGAGAGACTCGATATCGAAGGCGCCACGGGAACCAGCGTGCTCGACGCGGCCGGTGACCTGGGCAGGGCAGGTGCGGCGGTTCGGGCAGCGCCAGTCCTTGTCACCCTCCTTCTCGGGCCGGATCTCGGTGCCGCAGGCGGGACACTCCTTCGGCATGACGAAGGGGCGCTCAGTGCCGTCGCGCAGCGACTCGACCGGACCGAGGATCTCGGGGATCACGTCCCCGGCCTTGCGCAGCACGATCGTGTCGCCGATGAGCACGCCCTTGCGCTCGACGTCGAACTGGTTGTGCAGGGTCGCCTTCGCGACGGTGGATCCCGCGACAAACACCGGTTCCATGATCCCGAAGGGGGTGACGCGCCCGGTACGTCCCACCTGCACCTGGATGTCGAGCAGCTTGGTGGTGACCTCCTCCGGCGGGAACTTCACCGCAATCGCCCAGCGGGGCGCGCGGGAGGTGGAGCCGAGCGCGCGCTGTTGGGCGAAGGAGTCCACCTTGACGACGATCCCGTCGATCTCGTGCTCGAGGTCGTGGCGGTGCTCGCCGTGGTGCTCGACATACGCGGCGACCTCGTCGACCGTCTCCGCGAGACCGAGGTGAGTGCTCGTGGGCAGGCCCCAGGACTTCAGCAGCTCATACATCTCGGACTGGGATTCCACCGGCGGGTCCGGCCAGGCGCCGAGGCCGTGGACGGTCAGGTGCAGCGCATTGATTCTTGCGTCTCCCGCCTCCAGGAGGAGCCGGACGATTTGAATCCGCTCCTCGACCTTTGCCGGATCCATCTGGTATTCCGCTTCGAGCTCTTCAAGCTCGCTGCGCAGTTTCCCCTGCTGTTGTCTCAGTCCGCCCGCTGCAGAGTTCCGCGGATTGGCGAACTGCGGAAACCTACGTTCCGCGATCTTGCGTCGCTTCGACTCGTCGAACTCGGCAGCATTTCCGTACCGCGCTTCATGGAGGTGTCGCAGCCCTTCCACCTCACGCTCACGAAGCTCAGACTGAAGCTCATTAAGGCGCTTGAAATCCGCAGTGGGCATGAACACTTCGCCGCGCACCTCGACCAGCGGCGGGTGCCCCTCCCCCGCGAGTCGGTGCGGGATGCCCTCGATTCGCAGGGCGTTGGACGTGACGTCCTCGCCGGTGCGGCCATCACCCCGCGTCGCGGCGCTGACCAGCTCTCCGTTCTCGTAGCGGAGGTTGATCGCGAGCCCGTCGATCTTCAGCTCGTTGAGGAAGCGGACACTTCCGCCGAGCTCCGCGGTGACATGCGCGCACCACTCCCGCAGCTCCTCGACGGAGAAGACGTTGTCCAAGGACTGCATCCGCTCGGCGTGCTCGATCTCGGGCAGTCCGGCGGCGGGCGCGCCGCCGACGGTGCGGGTGGGCGAGTCCACGGAGGCGAGCTGCGGGTTCTGCTCCTCGAGCTGCCGCAGCTCCTGCTCCAGCGCGTCGTACTCCCCATCGGCCATGGTGGGGGCGTCGTGCTCGTAGTAGTCCACCCTCGCCTGCTCGATCTGCGCGGTGAGGGCGGCGATGCGCTGCTGCGCGTCGGTGGTCTCGTCGGCGGGGCGGGATGACTGCTCGTTCGTGCTCACCGCACCATTGTCCTCCACGGGGCCGACGGGCCGCGACCCCCCGGCGCCGGGAGCCGTCGTGGCCGCGAGTCAGGTCACGGCGTTGCTCACGGCGCGGGGACGGCGGGGCGGGCTGCGCGGACGGCGCGCGGAGTGGTGCCGGTGCGCTCGCGGAAGACACGGTTGAAATGCGTGACGGTCGCGAAGCCGACGCTCTCGGCGATCTGCCCGATCGGCTGATCCGTCTCCACGAGCAGACGCCGCGCCTGGTCGACCCGCAGATCGGTGACGTAGGTGATCACCGTGGTGCCGGTGTGGCGCCGGAACTCCCGGGAGAGGTGATGCCTGCTGACGAAGAACTGGTCGGCGAGGTCGGCGAGCTCGATGTGCTCGCGGTAGTGATCGTGGAGGTGGCGCACGACCTGCGCGATCCGCGTCTCCCGTGCGGCGGTCGCGGCGTCCACGGACTGCTGGCGCTGGAGGACCAGCAGCAGCTGGGTGAGCTGCAGGCGCATCTCGTCCTGGGACCGCTCGCCGAGCTCCTCCTGGGTGTACAGCAGCTGGTCCACGAGCCTCCGCACCGCGGCGAGCCCTGTCTCCGAGGGGCGGAAGACCTTCGTGCCGGCCGAGACCTCCTCGAGCACATGCGGGTAGAGGACCGCCTCCGGCCGCGCGTACACGACCACGCGGCGGAAGGGCACACCGGGCGGGCTGTACGAGAAATGCTCGTCGGCCGGTGGGAAGGTGATGACCTCGGGGGCACGCAGGCGATGCACGGACCCGGCGGAGAAGTGGTCCCGCCGACCGTCCTCGAGGACGTAGACCTCGAGGTAGTCGTGACGGTGGGGCCGGATCATGTTGTCGTCCACCCCGGTCACGCGGGCGACAGCCACCTGCCGCCCTCGCGCCATGAGCTCCCCTGCCACATCCTGCATCGTCGCGCCTCCTCAGCCTCAGCCCGCCAGAGCCTCAGCCCACCAGGCCCATCATGCCCGGGACCGCGAGGGACAGCGCGGGCACGTAGGTGATGAGCAGCAGCAGCGCGACCAGCACCGCGAAGTAGGGCAGCAGGCGCGGGACCACCTGCTCGATCGAGACTCCGGAGACACCGGTCGCGACGAACAGCACCGAACCGACCGGCGGTGTCATCGTGCCGATGCACATGGCGAGGATGAGCACCATGCCGAAGTGGACGGGATCCATACCGGTCTCCACCGCGATCGGGAGGAAGATCGGGGTGAAGATCAGGATCGCGGGGGTGATGTCCAGGAACGTGCCCACCACCAGCAGGATCACGACCATCAGCGCGAGGATCAGCACCGTGGAGTCGGTGGTGCCCACGATCGCGGAGGTGAGGGCGGCCGGGATCCCGGAGTAGGCCATCACCCACGCCATCGCCGAGGACGCCGCGATCAGGAACATCACCACACCGGTCGAGGCGACGGTGCGCACCGCGATCTGGCGCAGCGCCGCACCGTCCAGCGAGCGGTAGATCAGCGAGAGCACGGTGCAGTACAGGACCGCGACCGCCGCACCCTCCGTTGCCGTGAACACGCCGGTGACGATGCCGCCCACGGCGACGACGACGAGCAGCAGCGAGGGGACCGCGCGGAGGAAGGTCAGCAGCGCGGTGCGGGCATCAACCCGCTCGGAGCTGCGGTAGCCGGCGCGGCGGGCAGTGACGAAGGCGACCGCCATGACCGCGATCCCCATGAGGATGCCGGGCACGTAGCCGGCCATGAACAGCGCCGCGACGCTCACTCCCCCGGCGACCGTCGCGTACACGATCGCGGCGGTGGTGGGCGGGATGAGCAGGCCCACCGAAGCGGAGGCGATGTTCACGGAGGTGGAGTACGCGGGGTCGTAGCCCGCGGCGCGCTGGCGCTCGTGGAGGGTGCCGCCGATCGCGGCAGCGGAGGCCACAGCAGAGCCGGACAGCGAGCCGAACAGCATGTTCGCCAGCACGTTCGTGTGGGCGAGGGAGCCGGGCACGCGGCCTGCGACGACAAGCGCGAGATCGACCAGGCGTCTCGCGATCCCGCCGTTGTTCATGATGTTCCCGGCGAGGATGAACAGCGGCACGGCGAGCAGCGAGAAGCTCTCCACGCCGGTGCTCATCTGCTGGCCGACGATGTAGGTGGTCCCGGACCAGGGCAGCATCGTCAGCGCCGTGATGAAGGCGGAGACGAGGATCCCCACCGAGATCGGGACGGACAGGGCGAGCAGGATGGCGAAGGTGCCGAACAGGATGGTGGCGGCGAGCAGCGGGTCCATCAGTTCTCCTCCTCCTCGAGGGTCGTGGCCGGGGCGCGCAGGGTCTCCAGGAGGTTCAGCACCTGGGCGGCGGCGATCCCGACTCCGGTGATCGGCGCGATGAGATAGACGAGGCCGCGGGAGATGCCCAGCAGCGCGGAGATGTCGTGGCGGGAGGTCCAGGCGAGCATCGCGCCGCCGATGCCGAGCACCAGCACGGCGAGCGCGAGGATCAGCACGTCGATCCCGATCCCGACCCGTCGGCGAGCCCGGACGGAGAGCCTCTCGCGCACGAGGGTCAGCGCCATGTGCTCGCGCTGGAAGAACGCATACGCAGCGGCGAGGAAGGACACCCAGATGAGGGCGTAGCGCACCAGTTCCTCGGTGAAGGCGACGGGCGCGCCGAGGACGTAGCGGGTGAAGATCTGCAGCAGGACCAGCAGCGTCATCGCGCACAGCAGGCCGACGCAGACCCAGAGCAGACCGCGGGAGATCCGCTCGCGCAGGAGGTGGATCGTGGACAGGGCGTCCGGGCCGCCATGGGCCCCGGCGCTGGGGACGGGGACGGTGCTCATGCGGTCTTCTCCTCACGGGCGGTGTCGATCAGGTCGAGCATGTCGCCGACCTCGGGGAACTCGGCGGCGAAGTTCTCCACGACCTCGGCGGTCACGGAGCGGAAGGCGTCGAGATCCACGTCGTCGACGAACTCGACGCCCAGCTCCTTCGCGTCCGTCTCGGCCTGGGCGATCGCCTCGGTCCAGGCGGTGCGGTGGTCGAGCGATGCCTGCCGGGCCGCGTCGACCAGCAGCTCCTGATCGGCCGGGTCGAGGCGCTTCCAGGCCGCGGAGCTGATGAGCATCAGGTCCGGGATGATCGTGTGCCGAGTGCGGGAGAAGACCTTCGCGACCTCGCCGTGCGCGCTGTCGGTCAGGACGGTCTCGTTGCTCTCGGCGCCGTCGATGAGGCCGGTCTGCAGCGCCGTGTAGGTGTCGCCGAAGGCCATGACGACAGGCGCGCCGTCCAGCGCTTCCATGAGCTCGGTCTGGGAACGCATGTCCTGGACGCGGATCTTCTTGCCCACAAGATCCTCGGGGGTGCGGATCGGGGTGCTGCCGGTGTAGAAGGAGCGGGCGCCGGAGGTGAAGTGGGTCAGACCCACGAAGCCCCGCTCCTCGGTGGAGCGGTAGAACGCGCTCATCTCCTCGGAGTCCAGCACCTGGTGCATCTGCTCCTCGGAGTCGAACACATAGGGCAGGCCGAAGGTGTGATACCCGGCGTGCTGGCTCGCCAGTCCCGGGCTGCCCACGCGGGTGATGTCGACGATCCCCTGGACGAGCTGGCCGAGCACGTTCGGCTCGGAGCCGAGCTGTCCGTTCGCGTAGATGTCCACGCGGAGCCGGCCCTCGCTGCGCTCGGCGACGTCGGCCGCGAAGGCGTCGATCGCGACGGAGGTGGGGTGGGTGCCGCTGAGGTTGTGGGCGAGGCGGAGCACCATCGGCGCCGCAGAGTCACCGGTCGTCGCACGGCTGCAGCCGGCCACGGCGAGCGGTGCGGTCAGCGCGAGCGGCGCGGCCAGGAGTGCACGTCTGCCCAGAGGAGCACGGGTGTGCATCGACGTCCCTTCATCGGAATCGTGGAGCCTCCCGCGTCACGGAGCGGTCCACATCCTCGCGGACCACGTCGTGCGCATCGATGCAGGACGCACCGGGGAGCGCCTCGATCCTAGGCACGAAAGGCGCACCGGACTTCGCGGATCGTGACCCTCAGAAGGGCTACTTGGACGTATCGTGCTGCACCTCTGCGAGCAGGCGGCGGCAGAGGGTGCTGCCAGGTGCTTCAGTCAGCCAGCGGCGGGGTCAGCCGGCGACGGGGTCAGCCAGCGACGCGCTCAGCCCACACCGGGGCGGCGCGGAGCATCGCCTCGAGCGCCGCCTCGTCCAGGAGCGTGGAGGGCTCGGGCTGGGCGGAGGGGTCCACGCGGCCGGCGTGGACGTCGTTCGCCGCGCCGGTGTGGGCGATGAGGCTCACGCCTGCGGCGTCGGTCGCGGAGTGACCGAGGCGGCGCCAGGTCTCCAGCATCGCCTCGAGCTCGGGCAGGGCCCGCCCGCCCGGGCGCGGGTCGATGACGATGTCGATCGCGCAGCCGTCATCCGCGGCCTGAGCGATCCCCTCCCACAGGATCCGGCCCTCGGGCGTGCTGAGCGAGGGCAGGCGGCGCGGCGCGATCGCCATGCGGCGCGCACCGGCGTCGCGAGCGGCGCGCAGCAGGTCGATGTGCGCGCCGACGCCGAGGGTCACCTCGCGCGCGTCGATCCCGTAGTCCTCGAGCGCCACGTAGAGCGAGCGCCACAGCGCCCCGATCTCGGGGGCGGGCACGGGGTCGTAGCGGCGGCGGCCCGACGGAGTGGGGATCCGACCCTCATGGATCGCGGCGACCGCGTCCTCGCGCAGCAGCACGCGCTGCTGCCCGCCGGGGACGCGCTCGCGCAGCGCGGTGAGATGGCCGACGAGGCCCTCGGCGAGGAGGAAGGGCAGGTCACGTACGGCGCCGCGGTCGGCGAGGGTGCGCTCCCCGGACTGCAGGAAGGTCGCACCGGACAGGGTCGCGGGGCCCAGCGTGGTCGTGACGACGGGGCCCTCGTAGCCGAGCCAGGCGATGCGGGCGGCATCCAGCATCCGCTCGCGCAGTTCGCGGGCGTGCTGCCAGGCGCGGCCGGTCCCGGCGCCGAGCCGCCAGCCGTAGCTGACGAGGTCACCGGTGGTCTCGGCGAGCAGCGCGAGGGTCGCGGGGAGCAGATGGTCGGTCTCGTCGAGCCCGAGCGCAGAGGGCAGGTACAGCCGGGTGGCGATCTGCTCCTCGAGGTCATCGCCCAGCAGGGCGCGCAGGCGCATCAGCGCGGCGAGGTGCGGGTCCTCGGGCAGGCCGAGGCGTTCGACCTCGGCAGGGGTGGGGGCGCGGAAGGTCCCGTCGCCCGTGACGGTCAGCAGCGGGGTCATGCGCGGCGCTCCAGGGTGGCGGCGGCGAGGACACGGTCGCCGTCGTAGAGGACGAGGGTCTGGCCGGGGGCGACGCCCCGCAGCGGAGTGCCGAGGGCGACGCGCAGCAGGCCGCTGCCGTCCGGCGCCTCGAGCACGGTGGCGGGCACGGACTCGCCGTGCGCGCGGATCTGGGCGTGGACCTCGCGACCGGGTGTGAGCTCCTCGAAGGAGATCACGTCCTTCGCGAGGAGCTCACGGGTGGTCAGCAGCTCGGCCGCGCCGATCACGACCTGGCGGGAGGCGGGGTCGATGTCGACCACGTAGCGCGGAGCGCCGTCGGCCGCGGGCTGCTGGATGCCGAGCCCGCGGCGCTGGCCGATGGTGAAGCCGTGGGTGCCGCGGTGGGTGCCGAGCACCGTGCCGTCGGCGTCGACGACCTCACCGGGCGCCTCGCCGAGCTCCCGCTCGAGAAAACCGCGGGTGTCCCCGTCGGCGACGAAGCAGATGTCGTAGCTGTCGGGCTTGGTGGAGACGCCGAGGCCACGGGCGCGCGCCTCGGCGCGCACCTCTTCCTTGGTCTCGAACTCCCCCAGCGGGAACAGGGAGCGGCCCACCGCGTCCGGTCCCATGACCGCCAGCACGTAGGACTGGTCCTTGGCCTGGTTGCGGGAGCGGTGCAGGGAGGGGGCGCCGCCGGGGCCGTCGGCGCGGATCGAGGCGTAGTGCCCGGTGCACACCGCGTCGAAGCCCAGCAGGGTGGCGCGCTCGAGGAGGGTCGCGAACTTGATCCGCTCATTGCAGCGCACGCACGGGTTCGGGGTGCGGCCGGCCGCGTACTCGGAGAGGAAATCGGCGACGACGAGGTCGTGGAAGTCGTCGGAGAGGTCCCACACGTAGTACGGGATCCCGATCCGCTCAGCGGCGACGCGGGCATCGGAGGCGTCCTCGACGGTGCAGCAGCCGCGGGAGCCGGTGCGGGTCTGGTCGCGGCTCTTCGACAGCGCCATGTGCACGCCCACGACCTCGTGGCCGGCCTCGGCGGCGCGGGCGGCCGCCACGGCGGAGTCCACGCCGCCGCTCATCGCTGCCAGCACCTTCATCCGTCGCACCGCCTTCCCGCAGTCGTCCCCTCATCGCCCCGGGTCGCTGATCCCCGGGCGGATCTCGTCCCTGGAAGTCTACGGAGGCGCGAGCCCCGCGACGGGTCGCACGGACGTGAGATGCGCCCCCCCTGCGCCGCAGTGACGACGAGGGCCGCAGCATCGAAGCGGGCCGCAGCGGTCAGCGCATGAGGGCGCCGACGGCGCGGGCGCGCTCGAGCGCCTCCGGCAGCGCGGCGAGGAAGATCTCCACGTCCTGCTCGGTGCTCGTCCAGCCCAGCGACAGGCGCAGCGCCCCGCGCGCGGCGACCTCGTCCACGCCCATGGCAGCGAGGACGGGGCTGGCCTGCAGCACCCCGGCGGAGCAGGCGGAACCGGCCGAGCAGTCCACTCCCCGCTCATCCAGCAGGAACAGCAGCGAATCGGCGTGCGCGCCAGGGAAGAGGAGATGGAGGATGTGGCCAGCGCGGGGGGCGTCCTCGGGCAGGGTGAAGCGCGCGGTGGGGTCGATGGCTGCGATTCCGGCGCGCAGCCGGGCGGTGAGGGCGGCGAGGCGCGCCGAGGTCTCCTCCGCCTCGGCGAGGGTCTCGCGCAGCGCGGCGGCGAACGCGGCCGCGTGCGGGGCATCAAGGGTGCCGGAGCGGATGTCGCGCTGCTGGCCACCGCCCGTGCTCAGCGGGGCGAAGGGCACGCCGGGACGCGCGACCAGCACTCCCACGCCGACGGGCGCGCCCAGCTTGTGCCCGGACAGGGACATCAGGTCCACCTCGCCGCGGCGCGGAAGGGGAATGTGGCCGACGGCCTGGACCGCGTCGGTGTGCAGCAGGGTGCCGTGGGCGCGGGCGGCCTCGCCGAGCGCGGCGAGGTCCTGCACGGCGCCGGTCTCGTTGTTCACGAGCGCGGCGCTGAGGAGGCCGACGGCCCTGTCCTCGAGCGCGGCGGCGACTCCGGCCGGGTCGAGGACCCCGCGGGCGTCCACGCCGAGCTCGCGCACCGCGAAGCCGTCGGCCCCAGTCCCGTCGGCCCCAGTGCCGCCAGCAGGGACGGCGAGGGAGCGGGCGGTCGCGAGCACGGCAGGATGGTCGGTCGCGGCGACCGCCACCGCGGTGCGCGAGGGGTCCGCGGCCCGCAGCGCCTGCGGCACGGCGCGCAGGGCGAGGTTGTCCGCCTCGGTGCCGCCGGAGGTCAGCAGCAGCCAGCTGCGGGGCACGTCCAGCAAGGAGGCGATCTCCTCCAGTGCGGAGTCCAGGACGGCCCGGACGCTGCGTCCCGCGGCGTGGGTCGAGGAGGGGTTGCCGTGGAGCGTCGAGGCCTCGAGATAGGCCTCGCGCGCGGCGGGGCGCAGCACGGTGGTCGCGGCGTGGTCGAGATAGGCCCGCGGCGCAGAAGCTGACCTCACCACCGGGTCACCACGGCTTCACCGGATCCTGCTCGGAGCCGCCCTTGTCCTGCTCCCCGTCGCCGCCCTGCGCATCGCGGTTGCGCTGCTCGAGCTCGTCGTCCTTCTGGTCCTCCTCGGAGGGGCCGTCGGTGGGGGCTTCCTCGTCATCGCCGTCGCCCTCGGGGTCCTCGCGCTTCGGATCGCCCGGGTCCTGCTGGGTCGGGGTCCCTCCCTGCTCCTCCCCCTGATCGCCGCCGCGGTCGCCAGGATCATTCCCGGCCTCCTCGTCGGCCTCGCGGCGCTTCTCCTCGATGCGTTCGCCGTTGCCCTCGGTGGTCTCGGAGTCCTCGTTGCCCTGGCCTCCGCCGTCGCCTTCGCCCCCGCCGCCGGCGCAGGGGGCGAGGAACTCCTCGGCCTCGAAGAGGCGATCGGCGCGCGCCTGCGGGTCCTCGATCAGGTCCGCCTGGCGCTCGATGGATATCGCGAGGTTGTTGAGGATCTTGCACTGGGCGTGCATCGGGGAGTTCAGGTCGCTGTGCTCCTCCCACTCGGTCAGCGCCGTGCGCAGCTCCTCCTCCGCAGCGGCGTCCTCGCCCTGCTCGAGCAGGGCGGTGCCGTGGGTGAGATGGGGCAGATAGGGCTCGAACCAGTTCAGGGTCTCGACCGGGCCCAGCCGCTCGATCACGGCGGCGTGGTCGCCGGCCTCGTAGGCGGACAGGGCCCATGCCTGCGTGATCGGCATCGATACGAAGCGCACGGTGAGCAGTGCGAGGGCGAGGATCAGCGGGGACAGCAACGCGAAGACGATCAGCCGGGTGCGGCGCAGGCGGCGCACATCCAGGCCGAAGTCCTGGGCCCGGCCCCGCTCATCCTGGGCGAGTGCGGGCGGCGGGGTCGAGGCCGGGGCGCTCATGCCTGTCCTCCTGTGAGGTCGTGGCGGTCCAGCCTGCGCGGGAGACGGTAGGTCAGCTCCCCCAGCTCCCAGATCAGCAGGGCGGCCAGCGGGATCGCAGCGATCCAGTACCAGTCCTCGAAGGTCGCGACCTCGCGGGAGGACTCCATCGGGATCGGCTTCAGCGTGATCCCCTCCATCGTGCCCTCGATCGGCTCCTCGGGGTCATCGCGGTGCAGATAGGGCACGCCCATCTCCCCCGCGATGCGCTGCAGCTGCTGCTCGTCGATCTTCGACAGGCCCTTCTGCCCGTCGGGACCCACGATGTATTCGCCGTCGTCCTGCCCGCCCTGCGCCTTCATCGGGCCGCCCTCGGCGGTGCCGTAGCCGAGCACCGCGCCGCCGTCGATGTAGCCGGCCGCCTGGGAGAAGGGCTCGGAGTCGCGGTCGTCGGTGTTCTCGCCGTCGGTGAGGAAGTACACCAGGACGCTGGAATCGGGATCATCGCGCTTGGCCTCGGTGATCTCGCTCATCAGCGTCACGAGCGGACGGTCCACGTTCGAGCCCTGCGAGTAGGCGGTGGGCTCGGTGGTCAGCGTGTCGATCCAGGCCTTCGCGGCGCCCGCGTCGGTGGTCAGCGGCAGCTGCCGGGTGGCGGCGGAGTCGAAGCCGATGACGGAGTAGCGCGAGCCCTCGGTCATCTCCATGATGCGGGTCATGTCGGCTTTGACGCCCTCGAGGCGCGGCTGGCCGTCCGCGTAGTCCTCGGCGTTCATCGAGCCGGTGCGGTCCACGACGAAGAAGACGTTAGCGTTCATGCGCTCGGTCTGCTCGCCGTCCAGCGGAGTCACCGGGCGCAGCGCGACCGCGAGCAGGAGCAGCACCATGAGAGTGCGACGGATCCAGGCGGGGCGCTGCCGCCCGCGGCGCACCAGCAGCACGAGGCACACCGCGAGCATCGCGGTGAACAGCGGGATCAGTGTCCACAGGGGCATGAGGGGCTGGAGATGCATCAGCGAGCCCTCCATCCCAGCACGAGGATCCCCACGAGGGAGAGGAAGGTGAGCACGAAGGCGGGTCCGGGATGGTCGGTGCGGATCACGGTGGGGGTCGCACCCATCACCTGGGCCTGGCTCTTCTGGATCTGCTGGATGATCGAGGGGATCGCCTCCGGGTCCGAGGACTCGTACATCTTCCCGCCCGTCCCCTCGGTGACTTCCCGCAGCTCCTCCGCGCAGGTGGGGCCGCACTCGTAGGCCCCGGGATAGAAGGTGTAGAGGTCGATCTCGCGAGAGCTGGCGCGGTCCGCCGCCTCCTGGAGGGTGAAGATCGGGGTGCCGTTGACCTCGTTGTCGGTCGCGAAGATGATCGAGCGTGAGCGGTCCTCCTCCGCCTGGTCGAAGACCTGTGCGCAGGAGGCGAGGCCGTCGGGCACCACGGAGGCCTCATCGGGGATGCCGCGGGTGCCCTCGACGAAGTCCACGTACTGGCGGACCTTCTCCTGGGGATAGTCGCGGGTGCCCAGGCGGTAGCCGAACTCGTCGAAGTCGATCGCCTCGGCGCCGGACTCGAGCTCGCGCCGGATCAGGTCGTAGTCGTTGGTGAGCGGGAAGACGGTGCGGCTGGTCGAGTTGAAGATCGACAGCGCCACCCGCTCCCCCTCGAAGGTGTCCACGAGCTGGGCGAAGGTCTCCAGGATCTCGGTGTCGTACTCGTACATCGACCCGGACACGTCCAGGCACAGCACGATGTCGCGCGAGGCGAACTCGGGCGTCTCGATGCGCTCGGACGCGATCCGGCCGGAGAGCACCGAGGCGGCGAGCACGCCGAGCACGGCCACGCCCACCTGGGCGACGCGCACCGCGCGGGCGAGGCGCTGGGCCCGCACGAAGCTCGGGATCCGGTCCATGTACTGCGAGTTCGCCACCAGCACGGGGGCGCGGCGCAGCGCACGGCGGTGCCAGAAGGTGATCCCCCAGACCACGAGCGCGGCGATCAGCAGCAGTGCGGTGACCCACCAGAAGGTCATGACCATGCGCGGATCACCTCCCGCGCCTTGCGCACCGAGTCCTCGAGGTCGTGCTCGGGGTCGCGCGCGAAGTCCGGCTCGTACAGCTCGCCGATGAGCTCGCCGACGCTCCGCGTGCGCGGATCGGCGAGGAGGGTGGCGAGGTCCTGGCTGGTGACGTCGTGTCCGGTGGTGCGGCGCACGAAGCGGCGCATCACCGCGGTGAGCTCATGGTGCCCGGCGCGGGCGTCCACCTCCCCGGCCTCGTGCCGGTCCGCGATGTTATTGACGGTGCGGAGGAACTCCGCCTTCAGCGACTCGACGTCATCGGGGCGGCGCCGGTAGGCGAGACGCTTCTCGATCGCGCGCGTGATCCGCAGCGTGCCGACGATCAGCGCGGTGATCACCAGCAGGCACAGCACCGCGAGGATCAGCCAGGCGATCGAGTACTGGGGCGGGGTGATGATCTCGGGCGGGGCAGGCTCGGCCAGCAGCACGCCAGCGGCCCCGCGCAGCAGCTCAGGAACGGGCACGGCGGTACTCCCTCGATCGCAGCAGGGCGATCATGTCGTCCACCACGGTGCTCTCCCCCTGGGTGAGCATGTGGCTGATGTGCAGTCGGTCCAGCATCTCCTCGATGCCCTCGCGGCGGGCGCGGCGGTAGGCGGCGACATCCTGCTGGACCCGCGCGGAGGTGCGCACCAGGCCGCCGATCTCGCGCGGCGAGGCGACGTCGACCACGTCGTGGTCCAGCGCCCCGGACTGCAGCGGGTCCGCGTCCGCGATCCGCACCACGATCACGTCGTGACGGGTGGTCAGGCGGCGCAGCAGCGTGAAGTCCTCCACGACGGGGTGCGCCTCGTCGGTGATGATCGTCATCAGGGTCGAGCGGGAGGTGACGCGGAATGCGCGCTGGAGCAGCCAGGCGCTGTCCGGCGCGGGCGAGGCGGTGGTGGTCGCCTGCTGGGCAGTGCGCAGCAGCAGCTCGAGATGGCCGTCGCTCGAACGGGAGGGCAGCTGGAGGGGGCGATCCTCACTGCCCGCGACGAGCCCCACCAGGTCACCGTTCTGCTGGGCGAGATAGCAGATCATGCCGGCGGCGAGGATCATCGCGTCCCGCTTCGAGGAGCCGTCGCCAGCGGTCGCGGCCATCGCCGAGGAGGTGTCCGCGACGATCGAGAGGTGCCGCACCCGCTCCTCGTTGAAGCGCCGGATGAGAGGCTCGCCGGAGCGGGCGGTCGCCTTCCAGTCGATGTCGGAGATCTTGTCCCCGGGCTGGTAGTACTTCAGGTCGTCGAAGTCCTCGCCGCCGCCCTTGAACAGCGAGCGTCCGCGGCCCTGGATCAGTCCGCGCGCCCTGTTCGAGGTGTGCAGGTCCACCCGGGCCTTGACCCGGGTCAGGAGCGAGGCGGCCATCGGCGAGCCCTCCGCGCTCAGGGCATCGGCACGGCGTGGAACACCGCGTCGATGATCTGCTCGGGCTTGATGCCGCTGGCGAGCGCGTCGAAGGTGAGCACGAGACGGTGGCGCAGCACCCCGTAGCGCATCGCGCGCACGTCATCGGGGGTGACGTAGTCGCGGCCCTGCAGCAGGGCGTGCGCCTGCCCCACCCGCATGAGCGCGAGGGAGCCGCGGGGGCTCGCGCCCACGCGCACCGACTGGGTGAGGTTCGGGACCGGGCGCGGGCCGGAGCCGCGCGTGGTGAAGACCAGGTCGATGATGTAGCGCTTGACCGCCGGGTCCACGTGGACCTGGTCCACCATCGTCTGCAGGAAGCGGACATCCTCGAGGGAGACCGAGCCCACGGGCTCGCGCGGGCCGGTGAGGCTGCCGGAGGTGGAGCGGTCGAGGATCTCGTGCTCCTCGGCGGGGCGCGGGTAGGTGAGGATCTCCTTCATGAGGAAGCGGTCCATCTGCGCCTCGGGGAGGACGTAGGTGCCCTCCTCCTCGATCGGGTTCTGGGTCGCGAGCACCATGAACGGCTCGGGCAGGCGGTACACCTCACCCCCGATCGAGGTCTGCTTCTCCTGCATCGCCTCGAGCATCGCGGACTGCGTCTTCGCGCTGGAGCGGTTGATCTCGTCCAGCAGCACGACGTTCGCGTGCACCGGGCCCAGCTGGGTGGTGAAGGTGCCGGAGCCGTAGTTGAAGATCTGCGTGCCGATGATGTCGTTCGGCATGAGGTCCGGGGTGCACTGGATGCGGGCGAAGGAGCCCGTGATCGAGGAAGCGAGCGCGCTCGCGGCCGTCGTCTTCGCGAGGCCCGGCACCGACTCCAGCAGCACGTGACCGCCCGCGGCGAGCGCGGCGAGCAGCGTCAGTCGCAGGTTCTCCTGGCCCACGACCCGGGAGCGGAAGACCCCCGAGATGGTGGAGATGATCGAGGTGGCGCGCTCGAGGTCACCGGGCGAGATCGCCGGCCCCGAGGCGGCGAAGCCGCCGCTCCTGCGAGGGGCCGGCTGGGCCGACGGGGCAGGGTGCCCCGAGGCAGTGCCGTGGCCGGACGCGGCGGGTCGTGCCGGTCCCCCGGGCTGCGGGCTGGGTGGAATGCTCATGCGCTGCGGCTCCCCCGTCGTGCGTTCATCTCGGTCCCTCCGATGGCGTCCGGCGCGTCCCGGACCCGGTGCGCCGAGCCCCTCCCGCGACGGCCGTCGTGCCGCGGCCCGGCGGTCGCCGGCGCGGACGGTCTCCCCTTCCGCGGGCGCGGAGGTGTCGACCACCGCGACGATCCTAGCGGCACCCCGGACCCGCGCGGGGGACGGGGCCGACGCGCGGGCGGGTCGCGATGGGACAATGCAGCAATGCGCGTCCCTTCCCTGCCCTCCTCGGTCCCGCCGACCTCGCCGGGGCTGCGCGTGGACGAGACCGGGCACGGCACCTTCGCCGTCGCCGCGCCGCGCGCCGAGCACATCGACCTCTGCCTCCGCCGCGGCAGCGCCGAGCACCGCCAGCGCCTCCGCCACGTGGACGGCGACCTGCACTGGGACCACGTCACCGACATGGTCCCCGGCACCCGGTACGGGCTGCGCGCGAGCGGCCCCTGGGATCCCGGTGCGGGCCTGGTCACCACACCGCACCGGCTCCTGCTGGATCCGCGCGGCCGCGGGCTCTCCCACTCCTCCCCGCTGCTGAGCGCCTTCTTCCCCTTCGAGGTCGATGCGATGCTGCGCCCGCTCGGCGAGGTGCCGCGCCCCCGCGAGGCTGACGAGGCGGACATCGCCGTGTGGTCCGAGGTGGTCACGGACCGCTTCGACTGGCAGGGCGATCAGCCGCCCGCCGTGGACCGCGACGCACGCGTGATCTACGAGGCGCACGTCAAGGGCCTCACCCAGCGCCATCCTGCCCTGCCGCCCGAGCTGCGCGGCACCTACGCGGGCCTCGGCCACCCGGCGATCACCTCGTACCTGCGCGAGCTGGGCGTGACGAGCGTCGAGCTGCTGCCGATCCACGCCTCGATGGACGAGCCGCACCTGACCCGGCTGGGCCTGCCGAACTACTGGGGCTACTCGACGCTGTCCTTCTTCGCCCCCGAGCCCTCGCTCGCCACCGCCGCAGCACAGCGTGCCGGCGCCCAGGCCGTGCTCGACGAGGTCAAGACCATGGTGCGCTCCCTCCACGCGGCCGGGCTCGAGGTGATCCTCGACGTGGTCTACAACCACACCGTCGAAGGCGGGACCGACGGGCCCTCCCTGTCCCTGCGCGGGCTCGACGGCCGCGCCCACTACTGGACCGAGGACGGCACCGCCGTGGATGTCACCGGCACCGGCGGAATGCTCGATCCGCGCTCCGTGCACGTGATGGACCTGGTGCTGGACTCGTTGCGCTACTGGGTGCAGGAGGTGCACGTGGACGGGTTCCGCTTCGACCTCGCCCCGGCGCTGTTCCGCACCGAGCAGGGCTTCGACCGCGACCATCCGCTGCTGCGCGCCCTGCGCACCGACCCCGTGCTGCGCGATGTGGTCCTCATCGCCGAGCCCTGGGACGTGGGCCCCGGCGGCTGGCGCACCGGTGACTTCCCCGCCCCCTTCGCCGAGTGGAACGACACCTTCCGCGATGATGTGCGCTCCTTCTGGCTCGCTGACCCCGCGCGACGCGAGCGCACGGGCGAGGACGCCGTGGGCGGGGTGCGGGACCTCGCCACGCGCCTGGCGGGCTCCAGCGATCTGCTCACCCGGCATGACCCGCAGGACCTGCCCGCGGGGCGGAGCCTGCGCGCCCCGCGCGCCTCGATCAACCTCATCACTGCGCACGACGGCTTCACCCTGCACGACCTCACCACCTATGAGATCCGCCGCAATGAGGCGAACGGCGAGGACAACCGCGACGGCGCCTCCGACAACCGCTCCTGGAACCACGGCCACGAGGGCGAGCTGCCGCCGGGCGCTCCGGACGCCGAGGCGGTGGGCGCGGCCCGTCGGCGCAGCGCCCGCAGCCTGCTCGCGACCATGCTCCTCGCCGCCGGCACACCGATGCTCACCGCCGGGGATGAGCGCGGACGCACCCAGCAGGGAAACAACAACGCCTACTGCCAGGACAACGAGATCTCCTGGATGGACTGGACCGAGACCTCCCACAGCCTGGCCCTCACCGCCACGGTCCGGCAGCTGCTGCGCCTGCGCCGCACCCATCCCCAGCTGCGGCCGAGCCGTTTCCTGGTCCCCGCCGACCCGGCCGCCCTCGACGCCGGGCAGGTCGCCTGGTTCACCGCGGGCGGCGAGGAGCTCGAGCACACCCACTGGATGGATCCCGCCCAGCACGTGCTCGGCATGCTGCGCCCCGCCGCGCGGGGCGCAGTCGACGCTGAGTCCGGTGCTGGGTCCGGTGCTGGGCACCTCCTCGCGTACTTCTCCTCCGCGGCAGAGCCCGTGCAGGTCACGCTGCCGCCATCGCCCTGGCCGCAGAGCGAGGCACGGCTCCTGGTCGACACCGCGCGCGAGGAGCCGCTGCCGGAGGAGGGCCTCCCCCTGCCCGCACGGAGCCTCGAGCTCGGGGCGTTCTCCGTCGCGGTCGTCGCGATCGCGACCGACGTGCCGGAAGGGGCCCAGAAGCGGCTATCGTGAGGACAGTCACCGCGACCGTCCAAGGGCCCCGTCCGGGAACGGCCCAGGCAGGAGAGGCCATGTCCGAGACCACTGACCGCACGGGACTGGGAGCCGGGATCGGCCGGATCCCCATCATGGACGTGGCCCCCGTGGTCGACGGCGGCCGCTTCCCCGCCCGCTGCGTCGAGGGCGAGACCATCACGCTGCGCGCGAACGCCTTCCGCGAGGGGCACGACGCGATGGGCGTCCAGGCCGTCCTCACCTCCCCCGCCGGGGACGAGACCCGCGTGCCGCTGCGGTCGGTGAACCCGGGCCTGGATCTGTGGGAGGCGCCCTTCCGCCCCCACCTCCAGGGCCGCTGGCGCTTCCGGATCGAAGCCTTCTCCTCCCCCTACGACACCTGGGCGCACATCTCCGAGGTGAAGATCGGCGCAGGCGTGGACGGCGAGCTCGTCTGCGCCGAGGGCGCGCTCGTGCTCGAACGGCTCCTCGCAGAGATCGAGGACGGCACCCGTCCCGCCGCCGACGGTCCCGTCGTGAAGGCCGCACTGGACAGTCTCCGCTCCCCCTCTCTGCCGCCCGCGACCCGGGTCGCACCGGCTCTTGCTGCGGACCTGCGCGGCGTCCTCGCCGAGCGGCCGCTGCGCGATGGCGTCACCGTCGCCGGCCCCTTCGAACTCATCGTCCAGCGGCCCCGCGCCCTGTTCAGCTCCTGGTACGAGTTCTTCCCCCGCTCCGAGGGCGCGCACTTCGAGCCCGAGCGCGGCTGGACCTCCGGCACCCTGCGCACCGCCGCCAAATCCCTGGACCGCATCGCGGAGATGGGCTTCGACGTCGCCTATCTGACCCCGATCCACCCCATCGGCACCGCCTATCGCAAGGGCCGCAACAACTCCCTCGAGGCGCTGCCGGGCGACCCCGGCTCGCCCTACGCGATCGGTGCGGCCGAGGGCGGCCATGACGCGATCCACCCCGACCTCGGCAGCATGGAGGATTTCGACGCCTTCGTGGCCCGGGCGAAGGAGCTCGGCCTCGAGGTCGCGATGGACATCGCCCTGCAGTGCTCCCCCGACCACCCGTGGGTGACGGAGCACCCCGAGTGGTTCGAGGTGCGGGCCGACGGCACCATCGCGTACGCGGAGAACCCGCCGAAGAAGTACCAGGACATCTATCCCCTCAGCTTCGACACCGACTACGAGGGGCTGTACGCCGCGATCCGCGACATGCTCGAGCTGTGGGTCTCCCACGGCGTGACCCTGTTCCGCGTCGACAACCCCCACACCAAGCCCGTGCGCTTCTGGGAGGAGCTGCTCGCCGAGTTCGACGAGAAGCATCCGGAGGTCATCTTCCTCGCCGAGGCGTTCACGCGGCCGACGATGATGCACACCCTGGCGAAGGTCGGCTACCACCAGAGCTACACCTACTTCACCTGGCGCGAGACCGCCGAGGAGCTGCGCGAGTACCTCGAGGAGCTCGTCGAGGCGGCGCCCTACATGCGGCCCAGCTTCTGGCCCACCACCCACGACATCCTCACCCCGTTCATGAGCAGCGGCGGGCGTCGTGCCTTCGTGCTGCGCGCGATCCTCGCCGCGACCCTGGTCCCCACCTGGGGCATCTACTCCGGCTACGAGCTCGTCGAGGACGTGCCGCGGCCCGGGGCGCAGGAGCAGATCGACAACGAGAAGTACGAGTACAAGCCCCGCGACTACGCCGGTGCGCTCGAGCGCGGGGAGAGCCTCGAGCCGCTGCTGCGGCGCCTGAACCTCATCCGCCGCGCCCATCCCGCGCTGCAGACGCTGACCACCATCCGCTTCCACGAGGCTGAGGACGAGCAGGTGCTGGTCTTCTCCAAGCATCTCGACGCCGCCGCGACCGGGACCGGCAGCCCCGACACCGTGCTGGTGGTCTCCCTGACCCGTCACGACCGGGATGCGAGCACCTCGCTGCGACTGGACCTCGACGCGCTCGGCGTCGACGAGTCCTTCGAGGTCGAGGACCTGCTCACCGGCGAGCGGTACCGCTGGGGCAAGGAGCCCTACGTGATCCTGAGCGCGAGTGACCGGCCCGCGCACGTCCTGAGGATCGTCCACCCGGAGGAGAGCTGACATGACTGACATGACGGAGAGCATCGACCGTCCCGTCCCGGTGATGCCGCTCGGCGAGCACGAGCTCGGCGCGACCGCGACCGGCAGCTATCACGACCCGCACTCAGTCCTCGGAGCGCACGAGTACGAGGGCGCGGTCACGGTCCGCTCCCTGAAGCCCTTCGCGGCCGAGGTCGCGGTGCTGCTCGAGGACGGCACGACCCATCCGATGGAGCACGAGCACGACGGGATCTGGGTGTGCGCGCTGCCGCTCGCCGAGGTGCCCGCCCACCGGATCCGGGTCACCTGGACCGCGGGCGAGGACCCCGTGGATCTCGAGGAGCCCTACCGCTTCCTGCCCACCGTGGGCGAGCTCGACCTGCACCTGATCCGCGAGGGCCGGCACGAGGAGCTGTGGCGGGCGCTCGGCGCGCATGTGCGCACCCTCGACTCGGTGGCGGGGGCCTCCTTCACGGTGTGGGCACCGAACGCCCGCGCCGTCCAGGTGATCGGCGAGTTCAACGGCTGGGACGGACGAGGCCACTCCCTGCGCACCCTCGGCGACTCCGGGGTGTGGGAGCTGTTCGTGCCCGGCGCCGCCGACGGCGACACCTACAAGTTCCGGATCCTCGGGGCCGACGGGGTCTGGCGCGACAAGGCCGATCCGATGGCGCGCCGCGCCGAGGTGCCGCCCGCGACCGGCTCGATCATCACCACGAGCGACTTCGAGTGGAGCGATGAGCACTGGCTCGCGCGCCGCGCGGCGATGGACCCGCTCGCCTCCCGCATGTCGATCTACGAGGTGCATCTGGCCAGCTGGCGGCCGGGACTGGGGTACCGGGAGCTCGCGGAGGAGCTCACCGAGTACGTGCTCGAGATGGGCTTCACCCATGTGGAGTTCATGCCGGTGGCCGAGCATCCCTTCGGCGGTTCCTGGGGCTACCAGGTCACCGGCTACTACGCCCCGACCTCGCGGCTCGGCACGCCCGACGAGCTGCGCCACCTCATCGACACCCTCCACCGCGCCGGGATCGGAGTGATCGTGGACTGGGTGCCGGCGCACTTCCCGAAGGACGAGTGGGCGCTGGGCCGCTTCGACGGCACGCCGCTGTACGAGCACGCGGACCCGCGCCGCGGTGAGCACCCGGACTGGGGCACGTACATCTTCGACACCGGCCGCCATGAGGTGCGCAACTTCCTGGTCGCCAACGCCTGCTACTGGCTCGAGGAGTTCCACGTCGACGGGCTGCGCGTGGACGCGGTCGCCTCGATGCTCTACCGCGACTACTCGCGGGAGGAGGGGGAGTGGATCCCCAACCAGCACGGCGGGCGGGAGGACCTCGAGAACATCGCCTTCCTCCAGGAGACCAACGCGACGGCGTACAAGCGCGCCCCCGGCATCGTCATGATCGCCGAGGAGTCCACCTCGTTCCCCGGCGTCACCCGTCCCACCGATGCGGGCGGGCTCGGCTTCGGCTTCAAGTGGAACATGGGCTGGATGCACGACACACTGCAGTACATCGGCCAGGATCCGGTGCACCGCCGCTACCACCACGGCGACATGACCTTCTCGATGGTCTACCAGTACTCGGAGAACTTCGTGCTGCCGCTGAGCCACGACGAAGTCGTGCACGGCAAGGGCTCCCTGCTGCGCAAGGCACCGGGCGATGACTGGCAGCAGTCCGCGACGCTGCGCGCCTATCTCACCTACCAGTGGACCCATCCGGGCAAGCAGCTGGTGTTCATGGGGATCGAGTTCGCCCAGGGCACCGAGTGGTCGGAGCAGGCCGGGCTGCCGTGGTGGCTGCTGGAGTATCCGCTGCATCGCGGCGTGCAGCAGCTGGTGCGGGATCTGAACGCAGTCCAGGAGGAGTTCCCGGCGCTGTACGAGCGGGATCAGGATCCGGGCGGCTTCGAGTGGCTGCTGGGCGATGACGCGGAGCGCAACGTCCTCGCCTTCCTGCGCCGTGACGCGCAGGGCGATCCGGTAGCGGTGGTGCTGAACTTCTCCGCCGAGCCGTGGCAGGACCTGCGCCTGCCCCTGCCCGAGGGCGGAGAATGGCTCGAGGTGCTCAACACCGATGCCCCCGTCTACGGCGGCAGCGGGGTGGGGAACCTGGGACGCGTCCACGCCGAACAGCTCGGAGTGCACGGCCGAGAGCACTCGGTGCGCCTCGCGGTCCCGCCGCTGGGCGCCGTGGTGCTCGTCCCCGCCCGCCTCCGCGAGGGCTGAGCCTCAGCACGAGCCGAGCGGACGCAGACGCGCCCCGGGGCCGGAGTGTTCCGGCCCGGGGCGCGTGGTGTTTCTGTGCGCCGGGTCTGAGCGAGTCAGTACTGGGCGCGTCTGGTCAGAACAGCAGGTTCGCGAGGCGCTTGCGGGCCGGGGCGACGCGCGGATCCTCGGGGCCAGCGACCTCGAACAGGTCCAGCAGACGCGCGCGGACGGTGTCCTTGGTGTCCTGATCCGCGCCGCGCAGCAGATCCAGCAGGCGCCCGAAGGCGTCCTCGACGTGGCCGCCGAGCATGTCGAGGTCAGCGACCAGGAGCTGTGCGTTCAGATCGCCGGGGGCCTGCGCGGCGGCCTCGCGGGCGCCCGCGAGGTCCGCGCCCTGCGTGCGGCGCATGAGGGTGACGGTCGCGAGCCCAGCCTTCGCTTCGGCGTCGGCCGGTGCCTCGTTCAGCTGCTTCTCGTAAGCGGCGACGGCCGCATCGAGATCGCCGCGCTCGATCGCGGCATAGGCCTCCGCGATCAGCGGCGGCAGCGGCTCCTGGGCTGGGGCGGGGGCGCCCTCGGGCGCATCCGGCAGCTCCATGCCCTGCTGACGGGCGACGTCGAGCACCTGGGTGAGCAGTGCCTGGATCTCCTGCTCGGGCAGCACGGCCTCGACGATCGGCTGCAGCTGGCCCAGCAGGAGCAGCAGCAGGGTGGGCAGCTGCTGCACGCGCAGCGCGGCGGCGACGCGCTGCTCGACGTCGGCGTCGACGGTGGCGAGGCGGATCGCCCCGCCCTGCGCGTCCACGCCGCGACGCAGTGCCTCGAGGAACTGCGCGCCCTCGGGCACACGGGCGCTGGTGACCAGGAGCAGTGTCGGGATCTGCTGGGAATCCGCGATGAGCTGCTCGAGGCCCTGCTCCGTCACCGCGATCTCGTGCGGCGAGGGCGTGCCCGGCACAGCACCTCCGCCCGCGGCACCGCCGGCGGGCTGCTTGAGGGCGGCGAGGTCGATGACTCCGTAAGGGTCGGTCACAAGGGGCTCCTTCGACGTGAGGGGACGGGCCCAGTCTAGGGAGCGGGCACCCGGCACAGTCTCAGGGGCGTGCCGGACGCCTCACGTCCAGGGACTCGCGTCCCCGAGACTCACTTCCCGGACACCTTGAGGACCGTCTGGGTCGCGCCGATCGGCTGGATCGCGCCACCGGCGTCCTTCGAGGGGATGTGCAGGGCCACGTGGGTGCCGTAGTTGCGGATGTACTCGGAGGTGAACTCCTTCTTCCCGATCACCTTCGTGTACGCGTTGTCCTCCTCGTAGCGCATGGTCGCACCATCCTTGATGGTGACCTTGCGGCGGGAGGTCAGGGTGCCCAGCACGAGCGCACCGCCATCGTCGGTGCGCAGGCCCAGCAGCTCCTCCTCCTTGACCTCGTAGGTCTCGCGGATCGTCGCGGCCTCGTCCCACTCGACCCCGGCGTTCAGCGCCTTGCGCTCGGCCTGGATGTTCGCGTGGGCGGTGGTCTGGAAGGGGTTCTCGGCGAGGAGATCATCGGGGTCCGCGGAGTCGCCGTCGGTGAGGACCTTCGCGTAGAGGGCCATCGCCTCCTTCGGCGTCATGAGCAGCCCCTCGGTGTCCGGGCCCACGGGATCGGCGCCGACGAGCTCGTTGGCGACCATCGGCATCTCGACGCCCACGGCCTGCTGCGCCCAGCCCCAGGTGGTGTACGGGGAGCGGGCATCGGCCTGCTGGAGGGCCATGAAGTAGGGCACGCCGTCCTTCGCCGCGTCCTCGACGAGCACCACGGCGACGCGCGGGAACTCGGAGTCCACCGACGTCATCGGCACGATGATCGTCTCGCCGGGGACGTGCAGCTCGTCAGCCCACTCCTTGGCTTTCTTGATCATGGCGTAGGCGGACTTGCGGAAATCCGCCGCGGAACCCACCACGCGCGGCGCGAGCTTCTTCACGTCCTTGGCCTTGTCCGCCTCGGTGACGGCGGCGCTGATCGCGGGGATGATCTCGCTGAGCTGCTCGGCGGTCTGCACCGGAGTGGGCTCGGCGAGCTCCTTGCCGGTGGGCGGGGCCGGCGGCACCTCGGGCTCGGAGGCGCAGGCGGCCAGCAGACCGGTCGCGAGGAGAGACCCCGTGCCGAGCATGAGGCCGCGGCGTCCGAGGGCAGAGGTGGTGGTCATGGCATCCTCCCGCGCCGTTCGGCGCTGCTCGTGCCGGGTCATCGGCCCTGCTCCTGCTCGTCAATGCTGTCCGTGCCGTCGGAGCTGTCCGCGCCGTCGGCCGCGGTGTCGTCGGTCGCGGGGTCCGCGCCCAGGTCGCCCAGAGGCCACACGGGCTTCTCGAGCTCCCCGGTGGCGAGAGCCGCGATCGCGCCGTCCTCCTTGGTCGCCGCCAGCACCTCCGTCGCGGGCTCATCCACGGTCGCTGCCAGGGACTCGGTTGCGGGCTCGTCCTCAGCGCCGGCCTCGATCTCGTCCTCGTCGAGAATCTCGTCCTCGAGCTCCTCGTCACGACGGCGGCCCGGGGAGACGACGAGCAGGACCAGGCCGATCACGGCGACGGTCGCGCCGCCGGCATAGGCGAAGGGGACCCACTCGTTCTTGTCGTCCACCGGCCAGGTGATCGAGATCTTCGAGGCGCCGGGCTCGGTGCCGTCTGTGACGATGAGCAGCGCCCGGTAGACCTGCTCGTTCTCGCCGTTCTCGCCGGCCCAGAACTCGTGCACGTCGATCGTGGCGGGGCTCTGGGAGGTATCCACGGAGCGCCACAGGTCCGAGCTGGTCGGATCCTTGATCTCCGCTTCGCCCTCGGGGTTCATGTCTTCGGTGGACAGGGTGGTCCAGTCACTCGCGCCGGTCACGCGGGTGTAGTGGGTGCCCTCGAGGTAGGCCTCGATGTCGCTGTTGGAGGCGGTGATCACGGAGACGTCGGAGGCGCCCTCGATGACGACCTCACCCTCGGTGCCGCCCACGTAGAGCACCCCCGGGTCGATGACCACGGCGGGGCCGGGATCAGCGAGGTCCACGGTCGCGGTCGTCTCGGTCGCGGGCGCCCAGACGGTCTCGCCCAGGCGGCCGAGACCGAGCCCGACGAGTCCGATCAGGACCAGCAGGACTGCCAGGAGTCGTTGCACGGTGGATAGCTCCTTCGTGGTGGCCCGCGCTGCGGCGCAGGTGGGGGACCTGACCACGATACGAGGGGCGCGAAGAGCACGACAGGCCCTAGTGAGCATGTGCACCTGGGTAAAAGCCTGATCAACGGCATGCCATGGCCTTCCCGGCGATCTCCCGACGCCCTGCCCGACTGCGTCTCTCTGCGCCCGGTGACGTACCCTGGCCGGGTGCGTCTCGTTGTTGCCCGTTGCTCCGTCGACTACACCGGTCGGCTCACCGCCCACCTGCCTCTCGCGCCTCGGCTCCTCATCGTCAAGGCCGACGGCAGCGTCCTGGTCCATTCCGACGGAGGCAGCTACAAACCCCTGAACTGGATGAGTCCGCCCTGCACGCTGACCACCTCGCGGCGCGACGACGCCGAGGCGGAGGCGGATCCTGAAGGCGACTGGATCGAGCAGTGGGACGTGGTCCACGACAAGTCCGGCGACCGCCTCCGGGTGCGGCTGCACGAGATCCTCGAGGATTCCTCCCATGAGCTCGGCGTCGACCCCGGCCTGCAGAAGGACGGCGTCGAGGCCCACCTCCAGGCGCTTCTCGCGGAGAACATCGAGACCCTCGGCGACGGCTGGTCGCTGGTGCGGCGCGAGTACTTCACCGCGATCGGCCCCGTGGACATCCTCGCGCGGGACGAGAACGGCGGCTCCGTCGCGATCGAGATCAAGCGCCGCGGCGAGATCGACGGCGTCGAGCAGCTCACCCGCTATCTCGAGCTGCTCAACCGCGACCCGCTCCTCTCACCCGTCCGCGGCGTCTTCGCCGCTCAGGCGATCAAACCCCAGGCCCGTGTCCTCGCCGAGGACCGCGGCATCGACTGCGTGACGCTCGACTACGACGCGCTGCGCGGCATCGATGACGCGGAGTCGCGCCTGTTCTGATCCACCCCGTCTGACCGCCGGGCGCCCCGGGACGCCCGCGCGGATGAGCAGCACCGGTGCCCCGCGCACCGCCCGAGCCCTAGCATCCTGCACCGCCGCGCACCGCCAGGAGACATCATGACCTCGCCCGCCCCCTCCCCCGTCTCCGCCGAGCTCGCTCTGCGCGGCACCGCGGTGCTCGAGCAGGGGCTCGTCCCCGATGCACTGCTGCTGATCGCCGGCGGTGAGATCCTCTACGCTGGCCCCGCCCAGGCCGCTCCCCCGCACCTCGCCGAGGTGACGCACGAGCATGACGGGCTGATCCTGCCCGGTCTCGTGGACCTGCACTGCCATGGCGGCGGCGGAGTCTCCTTCCCGGACACGGAGGATCCCGCGGAGCTGCTCACCGCTGTGCACGAGCATCGGCGCCACGGCACCACCTCTCTCGTCGCCTCGCTCGTCACGGCTGACGCACAGACCCTGCACGCGCGGGTCACCGACCTCGCGCGCCTCGCCGAGGACGGGGAGATCGCGGGCATCCACCTCGAAGGACCCTTCCTCTCCGTCGCCCGGTGCGGCGCCCAGAACCCTGCCCACATCACCGGCGGCGACCCGGAGCTCGTACGTGAGCTCGCGGAGATCGCGGGCGGCGCTCTCGCGACCATGACCGTCGCCCCCGAGGCCGACGCCGCCGATGAGGTCCTCGAGGCGCTCGCGGAGTCCGGAGCGGTGCCCTCGCTGGGCCACACCGACGGCTCGAGCGCCCAGATGGCCCACGCGGTCGAGCTCTCCCGCACCGCGCTGCGCCGCTCCCGGGGCCGCTCCCCGCTGCCCACGGCGACGCACCTGTTCAACGGGATGCGTCCTGTGCACCACCGCGATCCCGGCCCGGCGCTCGCGGCACTCGATGCCGCAGCGCGCGGAGAGCTCGTGGTCGAGGTGATCGCCGACGGGGTCCACCTCGATGCGCGCACCGTCGCGCACGTCTTCTCGATCGCGGCGGAGGATCACGTCGTGCTCATCACCGATGCGATGGCCGCCGCGGGCATGGCCGATGGGCAGTACCGCCTCGGCTCGCTCGACGTCACGGTCGCAGGCGGCGTCGCGACCCTCACCGAGGGCGGCGCGATCGCCGGTGGCACCGCGCACCTGCTGGACGTGGTGCGCTTCGCGGTGCAGGAGGCGGGCATCGATCTGGTGCGGGCCGTGCGCGCGGCCTCGGCCGTCCCGGCCGCGGTGCTCGGGATGCAGGATCGGATCGGCTCGCTCGTCGCGGGGCGCCGCGCAGATGTGCTGCTGGTCGATGAGCGCCTCGCGCCGGTGAGCGTACTGCACGGGGGCGTGCCCGTCGGGCACTGACGCGATCCCTCCATCGGTCGCCTGCGATGGCGACCGAGGCCGTCAGTCGGCGTCGCCGAGCACGGAGCCGGTGGGCGCGGCCTCCAGCCATGAGTTCAGCGCCGCCCCGGAGACGAGGTCGACCACGGCACTGATCTCCCGGCCGTCCCGCAGGCGGAACTCGACCAGGTAGCTGTCCGGCTCTGCCTGCATGCGCGAGGAGATCCGCTCCCGGAACACCTCGCAGATCTGCGCCCGGCGGATCACCACCTCGGGCGTCGGCCGCACCGAGAAAGCGCGGAACCAGCGCAGGCGATCGCCCCCGAAGCGCATCAGCCCGTGCTGCCAGGTGGTGCCGCCCACGAGGCCGCGCCGCCGCAGGGCGCACTCGAAGGCGCCGCGCGAGCGGGAGGCGACCATCTGCCGCAGCATCAGCAGCGCCAGCAGCAGCATCACCACCACCACGACAAGCATCCCGATCCCCACAAGGGGGACCGGGATGCTCAGATCGCGCATGCCTGCTCTGCCGAGGCCTCAGAGATGGGCGCGCGGAGACTCGACCGGGGTCGCGTCGTCCACACCGATCGTGACGACGTCACGATCCACCGACACGAAGCCGCCCTCGACTGCGAGCTCCTCGACGTGACCGTCCAGGTCGATGATCCGCACCGAGCCGGTGCCGAGGATCGCGAGGGTCGGCTGCATCTGCGGGAGGATGCCGAACGAACCGTCGACCGCAGGCACGACGACCTGCGTGGCCTGCCCGGTCCGGACGGTGCGATCCGCGGTGACGAAGGTGACCTCGAGGGCACTCACGCGCCCAGCTCCTTGTCGATGCGGTGCTGGTTCTCAAGCACCATGTCGATGCCGCCCACGTTGAAGAAGGCCGACTCGGTGATGTGGTCGAACTCGCCGTCGCAGATGCCCTTGAAGCCCTCGATGGTGTCCTTGAGCGGGACGTCGGAGCCGTCCACGCCGGTGAACTGCTTCGCGAGGTGGGTGTTCTGCGAGAGGAACTGCTGGATGCGGCGCGCACGCGACACGATCACCTTGTCCTCCTCGGAGAGCTCGTCGACGCCGAGCATCGCGATGATGTCCTGCAGCTCCTTGTTGCGCTGGAGGATCTGCTTCACGCGCACCGCGGTGTCGTAGTGGTCCTGGCCCACGTAGCGCGGGTCGAGGATCCGCGAGGTGGAGGCCAGCGGGTCGATCGCCGGGTAGAGACCGCGCGAGGCGATCTCACGGGAGAGCTCCGTGGTGGCGTCGAGGTGGGCGAAGGTGGTCGCCGGGGCCGGGTCGGTGTAGTCGTCGGCCGGGACGTAGATCGCCTGCATCGAGGTGATGGAGTG
>Ga0079224_100000785_pt1 | contig 33578 bp, 27 predicted proteins | sample Stecom2015_FD_80414 | JGI IMG/M metagenome (GOLD analysis project Ga0079224, IMG submission 80414) | Agricultural soil microbial communities from Utah to study Nitrogen management - Steer compost 2015 | ecosystem: Environmental > Terrestrial > Soil > Agricultural land | place: USA: Utah... | reverse complement strand
TGTTATGTCAGGAAACCCGACCGATAGCGTTTCAAAGAATGCCTGTTCTTTGGGTCCACCTCCGAAGAGGAAGAAGTGAGCCTTTACGCGTTGACTTATCTGACGAATAAGTTCGCTGTAATTTTCGGGAAGCCAAATTTTGGTTTTGTGCATGGCAAATGGAGCCAGGCCTATCCAGGGGCGGTCATGGTTGAGATTCCGCTCCTTCAGCCATACTGCCACCTCCTGTTGGATGGATTCTGAGACGTTGAAAAATGGCGGCGGCAAAAGGTCAAACGAAACCCCGGCCTTCAAAAAAGCAGCGCGGTATCGCTCTACTGTGTGGGGAAGTTTATGACGGACTTTGTTGTGTTTGCGGGAGAAAGCTCTCTTCGCGTCCCGTCCTTTGTCGAAGACAACGACGCGAGTTGCCGTCAGACGAAAGAAGGTGCGCACGATTTTCGTGCGCAAATGATCGTGCTCGTCGATCACCGCGTCGAAGCGCCGGAGACGCTTGAGATTTCTGTATAGGCGATACAGCCCAGTCAGACCTTTGTAGTCCCGATCAAGGTCGGCCTCGAAGACATTAACGCGAGGGATGTGCGCAAAAAAGGCTGCAAAGCGCGGCCGTGTGGCGACAGTGATTTCGACATCCGGGTGGTGTTCGGTCACCGCGCGAACGACCGGGACAAGCAACGCTACGTCTCCCATGGCGGAGAACCGGAGTACTAAAATCTTTTTTAATGCCGCCAATGCAGTATGCGCTATTTCTTTTCCGGATTGTAAAGCACCGGGTTCAGCGTGGGGTCATTATACATCTTCATCTGACGGTAGACCTTAAAGCGACGGCTTCCCGTGCTGATATCTTCAATCAGTTCGTCGAAGGCGTGGCGCATATCCGTCCGTTGCTCTTCCAGGATAAGCAGTTTTTGCCGGCAACGTTCCAGGTGATCCGGGGAAGCATCCTTGCGTTCGGTTTGCTCCTTCATATGGTATATTTTGAGCAAAAGGATGCTCATGCGGTCCAAGAGCCACGCCGGTGTTTCCGAGTTGATCCGTGCTTCATCTTTGTACTGGACGTCGCGGAACAAGGAAAGGAAGTAGTCGTCTATCCGCTCAACCGTGTCGGTGCGGTCCTGATTTGACCGATCTATACGTCGTTTTATAGCCAGCGCGGCGACGGGGTCGATAGCCGGATCCCGGATTATATCCTCCAGATGCCACTGAACAGTGTCAATCCAGTTCTTTTGGTAAAGGAGATGCTCAAAACGATCCGGGGCATAGGGGTTCCGGATCGGGGCGTCGACGTTATCGGTCAGATGGTAATCGTCAATACTTTTCTGAAAAACCTGGTAGCAATCGTTGGCTGATATCATTATATCGTTTGTTTGCTCAAATTTAACCCAAGTGGGCACCCCCGGCAAACCGTTGTCCGGATTTAAGCCCGGCAAATGACTTTCTGTAAAAATTGCGGGTCAGATAGGGGTATCGGATTATGAAATTGTCATAACCACAAACCAGAAAACCCGTTAATTACACCCAAAACCAGATACACACGGTGACCTTTCCCCCACAATCACAACCGCAGGCACTGGCATTGGGCGACGTAAATGCTTTTGAAATGGTATTCAAAACTTACTACCAACCGCTGTGCAACTATGCTTTTACCTACCTGCAAGACAAGGATGAGTCGGAAGAAGTTGTTCAATCGGTATTTCTAACCGCCTGGGAAAAACGCCAGTCGCTGGAGATCCGCACGGCGCTCAAACCTTATCTCTATGCTATGGTCCGAAACGCTTGTCTCAATACCTTGAAGCACGAAAAAGTGAAGCAGAAACACGTCGGAGAAGTGTTGAAGACAGACCAGCCCGGTCATGAGGCTGTGTCCGATGCGATTCTTTCCGACGAACTTCAGAAGCGCATAAGCGATGCCCTCGAGCGCTTGCCCGACCAATGCCGGCTCGTTTTTAAAATGAGTCGGTTCGAGGAGCTGCGGTATGCCGAAATCGCCCGGCAACTAAAGATATCTGTCAAGACCGTCGAAAATCACATGGGAAAGGCGTTGCGGATGATGCGCGAGCAACTGAGTGATTACCTGGTAGTGCTGATCATTATGTGTAACCTGTTTTAGCCTGACAATCGCGATGGAATTTGATGAAACCATAGACATCCTGATTGCCCGGGTTCTTACCGAGGAGGCATCGGCGGAAGACCATGAGGAGTTCGTCCGCTGGATGGAGGCGAGCGAGGAGAACAGACGCTATTTTGAACAGGTTCGTACCATTTTTGAGCAGTCGGCCCGTGTTCAAACAGAGAAGTTCGACGCCCATGCGGCCTGGGAAATTTTTCGGCGAAAGATAATGCCGGACCAGACGGCGGCCCGGGGGAAGGTCGTCGCGTTTCCGGTGTGGAAGGCCGCGGCTTCACTGCTGGCTTTCGCAGTGGCGGGGGTCTTCCTCTTCAGACTTTTTTCGATTCCCCCTTCAAACGAGTATGTGGCAGTGGCTGACGATGCGGTGCGACAGGATACACTCCCCGACGGAACAGCGATCTGGATGAACAGTCATACCGGAATTCGCTATGCCTTTGACAAGAGAACGAAGACCCATACCGTTGCCCTGGAAGGCGAAGCTTTTTTCGAAGTTGACAAAGAACCCGATGCTGTGCTGATTGTCACGGCCGGCGAGACTTTTATCCGTGATATCGGCACCTCCTTCAATGTTAAGGCACATCCCGACTCAGCGACGGTAGTAGTCTCCGTGATAGAAGGAATCGTAAGATTTTATACCGCGGCAGACGAAGGAGTTGAGCTGCGGGCAGGGCAGAAGGGAGTCTACGACAGAAGGTCGAAGACCTTTTCTTCTGACAGACTTGAGCAGAACGAGTTTGCTTATAAGACCAGAGTATTTGTATTCAACAACCAGACGTTGCAACAGGTCGTCAATAGCCTGAACGCGGTCTATCGCCGAACCATCAGAGTTGACAGATCAATTGAACGTTGCCGGCTTACAGTGTCGTTTGAGGATGAGTCAATTGAAGAGATCGCCGCGGTTATCGCGGAGACACTCGGCCTTACAGTTGAAGAGACCGATGGTGTAATAACATTGAGTGGAGAAGCTTGTACCGAATGATGAAATCAAGATACTTTTTATGGGTGGCGCTTGTTGTAGCGTCGCTGACTGCCTACGCTCAGGTGTCGGTGCTTGACAGAAAGATTTCCCTGACCCTTAACGACGTGGTTATTGAAGAGGCGCTTGATCGCATTTCAAAAGCGGGAAATTTTACTTTCTCGTATAGCCCAGGGGTTATTTCAGTTGTCGAGGGCACCGTTAGTGCCACCTTTGAAAATCAAACGGTGAGGGAGGTCCTAAACGTAGTGTTTCGCGGAGCTGTGCAGTGCAAGGCGCGGGGAAATTATGTAATCCTCCGGCCTGATCACGACCAGGCCAGCCGAAAGAAGGAGGTGATTACAGTAGCGGGTTATGTAGTCGACGAATCTACAGGACAACGGATCAGGGATGCCAGCGTATATGATCCGCTGACACTGGCGTCGACTGTTACCGATGCCTCCGGGTATTTTCAAATAAAAATGGAGCGACCGCCCGGCGATGTCATATTGTCTGTTAATCGTCTCAGCTATGTCGATACGGTGGTTACTGTATCGGCGCGCACGGGAAGTGATCCGCTGAGTATTCCCATACGTCTTAATCGGGAGAAAATTGACGCAATGGGCGACAGCCTCAGTGCGAAATTTAAGCGCCTTTGGAAAGGCAAAGACCGGTCTACTTCAAGCCTTCACCAGTTGAATGTGACAGATACGTTGTATCGTACAGCTCAGATGTCGTTCCTGCCTTACCTGGGAACGAACCTCAAGATGAGTGGTCATGTCATCAACGATTACTCCCTTAACATTCTTGCAGGATACTCACGAGGAGTGAACAAACTGGAATTCGGGGGGATTGCAAATTTAGTGGAGGGTCGGGTAGAGGGCGCGCAGTTTGCGGGGGTTTTAAACGGTGTTGGGGGCGAGGTTGCAGGCGTGCAGGTTGCCGGCGTACTCAATCTGAATGCCTCGACTAGCCGCGGTGCGCACTTCGCGGGCGTCCTTAATCTTCATGGGGCTGATTCACGCGGCGTGGTTGTCGCTGGCGTGGGTAACATAACCGCCGGAAGTCAGGGGCCTGCGGTAGCGGGTGTTCTGAACGTAGGTGGAAAAACGGCTACCATGCAGGTGGGCGGTGTGATGAACGTGGCGCTCGATACGGTAAAAGGGTCGCAAGTTGCGGGCGTCTTGAACGTCGCTTTGCGCGAAGTTCGAGGTTCGCAAATAGCCGGGGTGTTGAACGTGGCTCGAAAAGTACAGGGCACACAGGTGGCTTTTCTAAATGTAGCCGACTCGATGAACGGGGTCCCCGTTGGCTTTCTGAGTTTCGTTAAAACGGGTTACCACAAAATAGAAGTAGGAGCAGATGAAGTCTTTTACAACAACATCGCCTTCCGTACCGGAGTGCCTGCGTTCTATAATATTCTGTTCGCGGGCGCGGTTCCCGCAACCTATGGAGACCCGCAGACTACCTGGACTTTTGGTTACGGAGTAGGAACAGCTCCTCGGATCAGTCGAAAACTGCAACTCAATATCGACCTCACCTCCCAGCAGGTGGTTTACGGCAATCAGCTAAAATCGCTGGACTTGATTAACAAGACAACCTTGGGTCTTGACTGGCAGGTGTTCCGAAAGATGTCGGTGGTGGTCGGTGCAACACTGAATGCTCATCTGACTGAACGCGATGCAGAGCCTTATCCGTCACTTTTCTCGGGCCTGCGGCCTGAGGTTTTTTTTGACCGGGATTTTGGGCACCAGCATCATATGCGCATGTGGCTCGGCGGAAAGGTGGGGATCCGATTTTTCTGATCCCGGCAATTACGGAAGCTCAGCGATTACTGTGCGACCGCCTTTTGTGATATCGCCAATCTTCACTTTAACCACGGCATCGAGGGGTAGGAAGATATCGACCCGGGATCCGAACTTAATAAATCCGAACTCCTGCCCTTGCTCGATCTGCTGACCTTCCTTCACGTACCACTTAATACGTCGGGCGAGAGCGCCGGCAATCTGTCGGAAGAGTACTTCAACACCGGTCTCCATCTTGACAGCTACCGTTGTGCGTTCATTTTCTGTGCTTGACTTGGGATGCCAGGCCACCAGGTATTTTCCCGGGTGGTACCTGAAAAAACTGACGGTACCTGACACAGGCGATCGGTTAACATGAACGTTAACCGGCGACATGAAAATAGAAATCTGTTTGCGACGGGCTTGAAAGTATTCCGTCTCCTCGGTCTCTTCAATCACAACGACTTTTCCATCGGCTGGGGCCAGTACATGGCTGGGGTTCCTGGAAATCTCAAAAATCGGGTTGCGAAAGAACTGCAGAATGAGGAGATAGAATATTACGCTAACCAGAATAATCGAGTTCTGGATGGTGGAGCTTTCCGGATACAGGGCAAAAACAAGCCAGTTAAGTCCGAAGAGGACGAGAAGAAGTATGAAAAGGACTGCGCGTCCTTCGCGGTGAATTGTCATGGATCAAGAATCGTTAGTGGGCGGGCGGGTTTGCGCCGCTTTTGCCGACAAAGTTACATTTTTCGTATGGAAAGTCCCCCTCCTGTGGCTAATATCCACCGCGGTACTTGTAGGTCTTGGCGACTTTGTCGATGGCCACCATATAAGCTGCGATACGCATTGATACATTGTATTCGCGCGAGACACGATAAACGTTGGCAAAAGCTTCTTTCATAATCCGGTCGGTTCGTCGGTTAACCCGATCGGCAGTCCACTTGTATCCCAATCGATTTTGCACCCACTCGAAATAGGAGACGGTAACTCCGCCGGCGTTTGCCAGTATGTCGGGTACCACCATGATTCCCTTTTCATTGATGATTGTGTCGGCCCGTGAAGAAGTTGGGCCATTTGCTCCTTCCACAATGAGTCGTGCGCGTATATTCGGTGCGTTGCTTGTCCGGATAACGTCTTCCGTTGCAGCCGGGACCAACAGGTCGACCGGCAAGGTAAGGAGGTCATCGTTTGATATGTGTTCGACACCTTCGAATCCGACAAGAGATCCCTTATTCTGCTCGCGGTATTGTATGGCTGCCGGAATGTCAATCCCCTTCTCATTGTAATAGGCTCCCGAGATATCACTGATAGCCCTTACGGTAATTCCTCTTTCGTTCAGCAGTCGGGCGGCCGAAGATCCTACATTGCCGAATCCCTGAACAGCGCAGGTGGCTTTGTAAGGGTTGATTTTGAGTTTCTCCATCGCCGCCATGGCATTGACCATAACGCCGCGGCCTGTAGCTTCGGCTCTGCCCAGGGAGCCTCCCAGGACGACCGGCTTACCGGTTACGACTGAGTTGACAGTCATGCCTTGCATTCGCGAGTACTGGTCCATGAGCCATGCCATCTCCCGTGGACCTGTTCCCATATCCGGCGCGGGAATGTCTTTATCCGGACCGAAAACTTCCGCCATCGCCAGGGTGTATGCTCGCATTAGTCGTTCGATTTCACCCGCAGACATTTGAAGAGGGTTGCAGGTCACACCGCCCTTTGCTCCCCCAAAAGGAATGTCGACCACGGCACATTTCCACGTCATCCACGCAGCCAAAGCTTTGACTTCATCAAGGTTGACGGCAGGGTCAAATCGTATTCCTCCTTTCGACGGTCCCAGAATGTTCGAATGGATTACACGATACCCTTCGAAAACACGGATGGTGCCGTCGTCCATTGTTACCGGAAGCGAGACGATCACCTGGCGCGTCGGATTTTTGAGGACATTGTATATTTCTTCTTCCAGGCCCAGAATCTGGGATGCCTCCTGGAAGCGTGACATCATGGCCTCGAAAGGATTTTCGTGATCTTTGAGCGGAGCAGGTTCAATGTATGCCATATATGCTTTGATTCTGGCTACCGAAGTTACCGAAAACGGTTGCAATTTAATGAAAATATCGTCCCTTTATGTCGGGTCGGCCGATGGGACAGATCCCTATACTTTCATGCCCGCTTACGTAAATATTTCAAGGAAGGTCGCGATAAAGGGGGCGGAAATCAACAGACCGTCAAACCGGTCCAGAAAGCCTCCGTGTCCCGGCAACGCGTTTCCGGAATCTTTGATTTCAATGCTGCGCTTCAGGAGAGACTCAATCAAATCGCCGAAAGTTCCGCCTACAATAATCAGAATCCCCACAATGAACCAGGTCGCCGGAGTCAAACTTGTCAGGTATACCGATGATCCCCAGACGAATACCATGGCGAGCGCCGCTCCCCCCATAAAGCCTTCCCACGATTTCTTCGGTGAAATCCGCTCGAAGAGTTTGCGTTTGCCGAAGCGCGTGCCGGCAAAGTATGCGCCGGTGTCGCTCGCCCACAGGATGAGCAGGGAACCCAGAATCACTTCGTAGTTATAAACCCCGTCTTCGAAGGCCATGACGTTGAGGAGGACAAACGGCATAGCGACGTAAAAGAGTCCCAGGATGGTATAGGCTATGTTGGTGAAGGGTTTGCGCTCGAATTTCTTGTACAGCTTGATCATGTAGATGCAACAGATCAGCGGGAATATGAGCAAGTAGCACTCGGTGGGCAGTATATATCCGCCGACCTCGATTCTCCCTTCTATAAGAAAGGATAAGCAAAAAATCACGACGCCCAGAAGGGTGCCGTACGCTTTTTGAGGAGCAAGCCCGTCAAGGCCTACGAGGTTGTAAAACTCGATAAGGGTTAAAGCACCGATGAATAGAAAGACCGCGAAGTAGGTCCATTCGCCTAGTACAACGCTTGCAATAATGGCAGCGGAGCCGGCAATCCCGGTGATAAGGCGCTCGGCCAGGTTACTGTATTTTCTGGGTGCGGTCACGAGTTAACGGGTGATTGGCGATCCCGATAGTACTTATAAAAATAGTACAACAGGCCGGCTGTAAGAATAAGACTTAGTATAACGAGTGGGGCGGGAGCGGCTTCCTGACTTTCGATATCGAAGCTGAATTTGCCCTGCTGATAATAATAGAGAGCAATAAGCGAAACCGCATTGTTCACGAAATGAGCAATAATCGCAAGAAGGAGATTCCCCGACCAGTAGTAGAGGTAGCCGAAAAGGGCCCCGAGTAAAACGCGCGGTATAAACCCGAAGAACTGGAAGTGGATTGCGCTGAACAAAACGGCAGCCAGCCAGATTGCAACGTGAACGTTACGCGTTGCCCTGACGAGTTCATTTTGGATAAGACCCCGAAATACAATTTCTTCTCCGATAGCAGGAAGGACTGCGATCACTACGAGCGCGAGCAAAAGCTGCCCGGTCGATGAGAATTCGGTAAGGAAGCGGGTAATTTCTGCCGCAGCATCTTCGCGCTGGCGAGCCCACTCTTCAAAACCCTTTGCAAACTCAGGGAAAACCACCTTCGCGTTCCACTCTATAAATACTGAGTTCACCGCCATAAATACAACGACAGTGATGACTGTTACAGCTACGGGGGCCAGGTCAAGCCCCCTGGACGTGAAGAACGCGCGCAAAGAACGCTGTTCACGGGCCAGGTAAACGGCCGGAGCGAGGATCAAGCCGGTGGCAGTTGCCGTTCCTTGAATAAGGTAAAGGGGGATTCTGATTTCAGGGTGATTCATCGGCCGCTGCACTGCCTCCGCCAATTCCGTCATAGAGCCGTCGAAGAAGGGCATTGCCAGGAAGAAGCCAAGAAGAGGGCCAATAACGACAAATCCCAGTCCCATCATCAAAAGGATGATGATCAGATTAATGACCGGATGTTTTTGATGGGGGATACCTGGTTGGCGGTCAAACATTTTCCGGAATAAGTTAACTTTGCGGGCAAATATAAACAAGGCCGAACACCTTTTTACGCCAATAGCTGTTTAGTTGGAAACCATGGTTAGGATAGGAAATATTGAATTGGGCGAGTTTCCATTGCTGCTTGCGCCGATGGAGGATGTGAGTGATCCTCCATTCAGGGCTGTTTGCAAGGCAGGAGGTGCCGACATGATGTATACCGAGTTTGTTTCTTCGGAAGGACTCATTCGCGATGCAGCGAAAAGCCGCCAGAAACTGGACATCTTCGAATATGAACGGCCCGTGGGAATCCAGCTGTTTGGTGGTGAGATTTCAAGCATGGTGGAGTCAGCACGCATCGCCACTCAGGTAAACCCGGACCTGATCGACATCAATTACGGTTGCCCGGTAAAGGCGGTGGCTTGTCGCGGCGCCGGTGCGGCGCTGCTGCAGGATATACCGAAGATGGTCAAAATGACCGAAGAAGTAGTGAAAGCTACTCACCTTCCCGTAACTGTTAAGACCCGTCTCGGATGGGATGATAAAACGAAAAATGTAGAAGAAGTCGCCGAACGTCTTCAGGATATCGGTATCAAGGCGCTTACTATTCACGGTCGTACCCGTGTTCAGATGTATAAGGGCAGCGCCGACTGGACGTTGATTGGTCGAATCAAAGACAATCCGCGGATTCATATTCCAATATTCGGTAATGGCGACATCGACTCGCCGGAGAAAGCGGTCGAGTACCGGGATCGTTACGGTGTGGATGGAATTATGATTGGCCGGGCAGCGATCGGCTATCCGTGGATATTCAATGAAATCAAACATTATATCCGTAACGGTGAGAAGCCCGCAGCGCCGTCAATCGTCGAGCGTGTCCGGGTCGCGCGTCAGCATCTTGAGTTTTCGATCCGATGGAAGGGCGACAGACTGGGTATCTTCGAAATGCGCCGTCATTACGCAAATTACTTCAGGGCAATACCCGACTTTAAACCTTTTCGTACACGGCTCGTTGAAGCTGATACTTTCGATGACGTCAACGGCATCCTTGATGAGGTTCTCGATACCTATTCGGGCGTGTTTACGGAGGTGTAACCTCAGCCAACGTCGTCGGAGACCTTTCGGTCATCATATCGCATGCAGCAACATTCAGACACGAGAGTTCAGTCGCTCACTCTACTGATAATCTTATCCCTTATCTGGGGAACATCGTTCATTCTCATGAAGAAGGGACTGGTCGTGTTCTCTCCTCCCGAGCTTGGCGCGCTACGGGTCGCCACCGCCGCGTTGTTTCTCGCGCCTATAGCATTAACGAAACTTCGCGGGTTGGGGATGAACCATTTGGGAAAGCTTCTTACTTCTGGTCTTCTTGGTATTTTCTTTCCGGCATTTCTGTTTGCGTTTGCTCAAACACGGTTGTCGAGCTCTGTAGCGGGGATCTTAAATACCCTTACGCCGATTTTCACATTGGTTATCGGTGTAATCGCGTTTGGTCAGCTTTTTCGGCGGCAGGCGATCGTGGGTATCGCAGCGGGGTTGGCAGGAAGCTTTCTTCTTGTAACTGCCAATACTAACGGAAGTGTCTCGGGTGTCAATGCCTATGCTTTTCTTGTCATACTTGCTTGCGTGTTTTATGCAACGAACCTCAACTTCATAAAATACCGGATCACCGACCTGGACGCGATAACGATTACCAGTGTATCGCTATTGCTGATCGGGCCTGTTGCAATTCTATACCTCGTCGGATTTACACCTTTTATCCCGACAATGCAGAATGCGCCGGGCGCCTGGGAGGCATTTGGTTATGTTGCCCTGCTGGGATTCATGGGAACATCACTTGCGACTGTCCTGTTTAACAAGCTGGTGAAGATAAGCACTCCGTTATACACCAGTTCCGTAACCTATCTGATTCCGGTCGTTGCTGTCTTCTGGGGGGTGGTAGACGGTGAGCGGCTGTTGCCCGGCCATCTGATCGGCATGGTGGCTATCGTGAGTGGCGTGTATCTTGCTAACAGAAAGCCTTAGGTTGGTACGGCAATTTAAGGATGGGGATTGATCTCCTGCCCATCCCTGCTGACGCAAAACGGTTTCAGACTCCCATGCGATTCCTCTGGTTGGCATACCTAGCGATGATGCCCGGCTTATTGCCGGCTCAGACACCGGATACTGTGCGCTCAAATGACAGTACAAAGGTGCCCGGTGTCATACAGGGTATCGGCAAGAGTTCGGTTGCCAAGCGAGTGCTCAAGTCGATCACGCGAAGTGTACCGGTAGATGATGTTGAGCCTGTACGAAGCGAGGCCGCCTTTATGCCGTTTGAGGGACGCGTTATTCGCAATATCGTAATTCGTCATATTGACTTTCAACAACCTCTCTACGACACATCGCGAAGTATAGGCAATTTCATAATTCGCGCGGCTAACGACTTGCACGGTACCTCGCGCGACTGGGTGATCCGCGATCACCTGTTTGTCCGTAAAAACGAGCGTGTCAATCCCTACAAACTTGCCGATAATGAGCGTTTCCTGCGCGATCAGAACTTCCTTCTCGATGCGCGTATTTACATTGTTCCTCTTCGTGAAAGTGATTCGGTCGATGTCGTTGTGATGACCCGAGACGTGTTCAGTCTGGGCGGAAAGATCAGTCCCAGCGCTTCGCGGACGCGCTTTAGTGTCTATGATGTAAACCTGGGAGGGTGGGGGCAACACGTCGAATTTAACGGACTCGTATCATCAAACCGCTCGCCTGGTTTTCTGTATGAGATGCTGTACCGGAAAAAGAGTATCGGAGGTACCTTCATTGATGGCACCTTTGGGTATACCCAGCTCAATACAGGCAGTAGCTATGGTCTCGAGGAAGAGAAAGCTTATTTCGTTCGGTTTGACAGACCTCTCGTTTCCCCTTACACGCGCTACGCGGGTGGTCTTGAAATTAGTCGCAATTGGTCGGAGAATTTTGTGCGAAAAGCTGACTCCCTATTCAGGGACTATCGGTATTATATCAACGACTTTTGGGTGGGGTATAACATAGGTGCTGCAAGCAACCAGGATCGCAGTCGCCACTTTGTGGCTATTCGCGCATTCGATCAGCACTTCACACGCCTGCCTCTATCGCTTCGCGACGATGAGGCTCCGTTTTATCACAACCGCACGTTTGTGCTCGGTTCAGCGACCTTCTTCCGACGTGACTTCTATACCACACGCTTCATATACGGATTCGGGCGTACGGAAGATATTCCCTATGGACATAACGCTTCGGTGACAATGGGTTGGTCACGCCATCGTGGCATCGCGAGACCCTATTTTGGCCTTGATCTCGAGAAGTCATTCGTTACCACGCACGATGAGTTTTACACGTTCGGTGTACGCGCGGGAGGGTATGCCAACAGCGGTGGTATTGAGGATGGTGTTCTTCTTCTTTCGGGGCAGATGATGAGCCGGCCAATTCCGCGTGGCAAGTTCCTGTTTCGCCAGTATCTCACGGCAGACTACACCAGGCTCTTCAGACAACGATCAGCCATGCTCCTTGACATCAACCACGAATTCGGCCTTCAATATTTCCGTGCCGATAGTTTGAGTGGGACCCGCCGTTTTCACATCAACTCCGAGACGGTTGCGTTTACACCCTGGCAGTTTCTCGGTTTTCGATTCGCGGGATTCGCCTTTGGTGAAATGGCTATGATAGGAGGGCCATCCGAGAGCATTTTTGCCAGGAAGCCGTTCTTCGGTTTCGGTGGCGGTGTGCGGACACGGAACGAGAACCTGATCTTCGGCACTGTGGAACTCAGGTTTATCTGGTTCCCCCGAACAGTTGAAGATATCAGTCCGTTTAATTTCCGTATTTCAACCAACCTCAGGGTAAAATACAGCGCCGGATTCGTCCGGGCACCATCTATTCTTGTCTACAATTAGACATAGAAGGGTTTAAGGAGCCCTGTATCATTGATTTTGTATATTTGGTGTAATCTTACATCTGCTATGCGAAGACATTTTATCCTTGGAAGCGTAGTAATATGCGCTGCGATTCTGGTTTCCGGATATTTCTACTGGCCGGCTCTTCTGTTTCTCGTTGTGGTAGCCCCTTTCATCTACATGGGCATTCACGATATGCTTCAGACCAGGCAATCGCTTAAGCGGAATTATCCCCTGTTTGGTCGTTTGCGTTATGTATTTGAAGATCTGAGGCCAAAAATCCAGCAATACTTTGTAGAGTCGGATACTGATGGTGCGCCGATAAATCGCATCGATCGTTCGGTTATCTATCAGCGGGCGAAAAAGCAGATTGACACTACGCCTTTTGGTACCCAATTAAACGTGTATGCCGAAGGCTATGAGTGGATGACTCACTCGATGGTTCCTATCGATTTCCTCAAAATGGATCATCACCCCCGGGTGCTTGTTGGCGGGAAAGATTGTAGTCAGCCCTATAACGCGAGCATTTTGAATATCTCGGCCATGAGCTTTGGTTCGTTGAGTGCGAACGCGGTTGAGGCATTGAATGCAGGTGCGAGTATCGGTGGTTTTGCGCACAATACGGGAGAGGGAGGTATCAGTCGTCATCACACAAAGTACGGCGGTGACCTTATCTGGCAGATTGGTACGGGGTATTTTGGAGCACGTGATGAGGATGGCAATTTCTCGCCTGAGGCATTCAGAAAGAATGCCATGCGACCCGAGGTGAAAATGATTGAGCTGAAGGTGTCCCAAGGAGCTAAGCCGGGGCACGGCGGTATCCTTCCGGGAAAAAAGAATACGCCCGAGATAGCTGAGATCAGAGGAGTGAAGGTTGGGACAACGATTTTCTCACCTCCCTTTCACAATGCCTTCAAGACTCCGAAGGAGATGATCAAGTTTATTCATCAGATGCGAGAGCTGTCAGGAGGCAAGCCCGTAGGGTTTAAGTTGTGTGTCGGCCGAAAGAGTGAGTTTATTTCCGTTTGCAAGGCGATGGTGGAGCTTGATTTGTATCCTGACTTTATCGTTGTTGATGGAGGAGAAGGGGGCACCGGAGCTGCGCCGCCTGAATTCTCCAATTTCGTGGGGATGCCGCTGCTGGAGGGACTTGCCTTTGTCGACAACATTCTGAAAGGTTTTAGTATTCGACATCATATCAAGATTATCGCTTCGGGTAAAATTCTCACAGGATTTCATATGGCCAGAGCTATCGCATTGGGTGCCGACTTATGTTATAGTGCCCGTGCCATGATGATGGCGATAGGATGTATTCAGGCTTTGGAATGTAACCGCAATACCTGCCCGACCGGTGTCGCTACTCAGGATCCTTCACTTACGGTGGGTCTGGTTGTCGACGATAAGAAGGTGCGCGTGGCCAATTATCATAAACATACCGTGGAAAGTTTTGTTGAGCTGCTTGCGGCTGCAGGCCTCGATGTTCCCCGAAAGTTGAACCGACATCAGATCAATCGCCGTGTGTTTATGAACGAGGTGCGCACACTGGAAGAAATCTATCCGTCCATCCCCGAAGGATGTCTGGTCAACGGCGATTTACCTGAGCAATATGCGATGTCTTACCAGGCTGCGAGCGCCGATGCCTTTTGAGAAAGGCGTTTTTTGATTGGCTCAATGCCATACCCGAGGTTTTTTGCTAATTTTGGGAAACCTTACGCCAGTGGTTCGAAAATTCTTTCCGCTTGACAAGAACTACGTTCTCGAGGAAGCTCAACTTTCCCTTGAGCCCGAGCTGCTGCAGTATCTTGTCGACTTTGTAAAGGTCGAGTACCTGATGCAGGCCAACCCGCTAGGGGTAATGGACGCGATGGCCCGGGCCATCCAAGAGCACAGTCACGCGGACTATCGGCATCTGCACGATTTCTACCTCACGCTGATGGGTATTTTCCGATACAAGTATTACGGCGACAATCAGCTGGAGTTCATATTTGAAGGAAAGGAAGCTTACGAAGTATACCGCGAAGAATGGACGCTGCAGTTCAAACGCTGGGTGAGGGAGTTCTGTAAGCATCCCCGATTTCTTCGCGCGGTGCTTGACCTTACGGTGTTTTACCCTGCCGACAGTCCTGTCCTGATGGTTGACAACAGGATGAATGCATTTCTCAGCGAGTTCTTCGATGTCAAGATTGATCCCCAGCGCGGTATTGTGCGCAGGATGGCCTGAAACTATCGCTCAATGCGGAATTCAGTGTAGCCCTTGGGTTGCCCTTCAGTTACTTCACATTTATCCACGCGCGCTCTTTCCGGTCCTTTTCTGCACCAGACAATTAGCTGCTCAATAGCAGTCTCATTGCCCTCGGCTTCGATGTAAACACTGCCGTCGAGTTCGTTCCGCACAATCCCCGATAGCTTCAGTTTTTGCGCTTCCTTTTCAGTAGATGCCCGGAAAAAGACGCCCTGAACCTTTCCCGACACGCGGATGGTGACATGCTTCATCATAAGGCAAAGCTAAAAAAAGGGCCGGTGAATACCGGCCCAAAAAACTTAGATGATATAGTCAGTACTGAGGAAAGCTGACTCCCGGTTGCGGATGATGCTTGCAAGCATCTGTTTGTTGGAGTCGGAGTCCTTCGTTGCTACCAGCGTTCGAATAGAGAATACGCGTAATGCATCGGATACCGATAGTGTACCTTCCGCAGAATCTTTACGGCCGTTGAACGGGAAAGTATCGGGGCCGCGCTGAGCTTGCGTATTGAGGTTAATGCGTCCTACCTGATTGACGAAGGCATCCATTAAGCGGGCAACGCGCTTCGAGTCAGTACCGAATATGCTGACCTGCTGTCCATAGTTCGAGTTGACAACATACTGAATTGCTTCGTCATCATCGGAGAACGGTACGATCGGAATGATGGGGCCGAACTGCTCTTCGTAGTAAAGACGCATCTTGTCGTTCACCGGCGATACCACTGCCGGATAGAAGAATGTTTCGAGCGATTGCCCGCCATTTTCATTGATCACTTTAGCGCCGTGCTTGATTGCGTCATCCAGAAGCCCTTTGAGGTAATCGACCTTGCCCGGCTCGGGAAGCGCAGTCAATCCGACTCCTGCGTCCCACGGAGTTCCAGGCTTAAGTTTTGCGACTTCAGCTGTAAACTTCTCAACAAACGTATCCAGTACGTCGCGGTGAATGAACAAAATCTTCAGGGCGGTGCATCGCTGACCGTTAAACGAGAGCGATCCGGAAACACACTCCTTCACTGCGTTGTCTATGTCTGCGTCAGGAAGTACAATGCCGGGGTTTTTTGCATCCAATCCCAGGATTGCCTTAAGCCGGTGAGGCTTAGGATGGAGTTTTTTCAGGTCGTTGGCTCCTTTGTTGGTACCGATAAAGGCGAAGACATCGACGCGCCCGCTTTCCATAAGAGCGCCGACGGTTTCACGTCCGCGTCCAGATATAATATTAATAACGCCGGGAGGGAAGCTGTCGCGGAATGCCTCGAGAAGGGGGCGAATCAACAAGACGCCATACTTCGCAGGCTTGAAGACAACGGTGTTACCCATAATCAACGCCGGGAAAAGCGTTGAAAAGGTCTCATTAAGAGGATAATTGTACGGTCCCATGCAGAGAGCAACCCCGAGTGGAACGCGTCGAATCTGTGCGACAAAGCCTTGCTCTTCCACGAGTTTTGCAGAGTTGCGGTCAAGGTCCTTGAGCGCTTTGATTGTGTCGACTATGTAATCAACCGTACGGTCGAATTCTTTCTCGGAATCCTTTAGCGACTTACCGATCTCCCACATGAGCAATTTGACAACCTCGTCCCGCTTCTTGCGCATTTCCGTGAGGAACTTTTCGATATGTTCGATACGCTCAGTTACGCTCATCGTAGGCCATAAACCCCGGCCGAGATCGTAGGCTTTCACCGCAGCGTCGAGGGCTTCCATCGACTCCTTGGTGGTCAACAGCGGAGTATAGCCTATCAGTTGTTGTTTGAGCTCATTGCCCTCTTTAAGGCAAATCGGACTCATCACAGGATTGAGATTACCGCTCCATTCTTTCAGTTCGCCGTTAATAAGGTACTCGCGCTGATTGATCGGTTGCTCAATTTTCAAGTGATCGGGAATGGTGTCCTTCGCTGGAAAGACACCGTTAAATAACGGGCTCATCTTGTCGTAGTTTAGCGTTTGGTTGAATGTATCGGGAAAATGCCTGACGAAACTGGGTTTCGCCGGCAATGGGCGCGACGCGATCCTGGAGATGGAACGCGCCGAATCGGGAGCACATGAGGTCGGACGATGGAGGTATTCATAGTGTCAGGCCGTAATGTACAGCCAACTCATGCGCGGAGACCGGTAAATGCACACAGCCTACCGCATTTTCGAGCCTGAAAGATAAGCACTCAAAGCGATTAGTTTCAAGAAAAGAACATCGATAGGTAAGCTGATCTTTGATTTCCTCGTATGCAATCGATAACGACTTACATAAGCGGTTGTTCCGATGTTTGGGGGAATCAGAGCTTTCAGGCTTTTTCCGAGGCCTTAGCTCTCATCGATGCTCATTGTCAGTGCCGGATCCCGCACTCTTTACAGTACTTCATCTTGTGCGGCGGACGTTTTTTTGGCGGGCGCTTGTGTCCGAAGTACATCGGGTCGGAGTACTGTGGCTTCATCATCAGTTTTTCGGCTTTTCGCTTCGCTTTTACCACAGCCTCCATTCGTTCGTAAAACTCCTGTTCGGGATTGCGGGTGGCGTTCTTACGCGATTTCTTCGGCGCATAGACGCGATCGCGTTGCTCCGGTTTGGAGGGATTCAGGGATGTGGGCTGCTCAATATTGACATCCGGGGCACTCTTCTTCTTCTTTTTCGACGACTGCCCGTGCGCTGCCAGGGAGCAGGCAAGAAAGATTGCGGTTATGGCTACGCGAAAATCCATGTCTTTAAAACCCAGTGATATGGCAAAAATTGTCTGGCGCCTCGGTTTTTTACGACTGATGGCCAAAGAGGCAGACGAAAGGGCTTATTTTCGGGCGATGAGAAAAAGGTCCAAGGCATCAGTCGCGTTATCGGTGAGCAGATAATCCGAATGGTGAATACTTGTAACGAGTTCATCGTTTGATGACTGAAGTTTATTGCGGTTCCAGCGGTTGAGAATTTCATACGGAATTCGCAACAACGCCGCGGGTAGCCGGTACTGCAAGTTAAGGATGTCCCATCGGGTTATTCGTTCTACAGCTTTTTTGTTACGTTCGACGTAGGCCATAACCTTTTCGTTTCCGGTTATCCCTTTCATCTCCGTCTCGCGGAAGAAGCGACGCGCCAGCTGGTCAAGTTCGTTCGGGAGGTATTCTCTAACATGCCAGGGATTTCGCGTGAGGGAGCGTTTGCGATTGGGGGTGGTAATAAGCGCGATGCCACCTGGTTTCAGAACGCGATGAATCTCCTTCAGAAAAAGCGCGTCATCGTTTATGTGCTCGATTACCTGGAAGCTTGCCACGACATCATACGTATTGTCGGGGAGCGCCAGGGGCGGGATGTTCATCGCTATAAACTTCGCTGAAGGGTGTTGCTGCTGCAGGCGTTCCACCACCGGGGCAATTTTGTCGACAGCCGTAAAAGTGGTGGCTCCTTTCGTTAAAACCTCCACGCCACGACCTTCGCCGCAGCCCACTTCCAAAACATCCCCCTGAACGTAATCAGCCGCAACGACGTAGGCTTTATACAGTCGCTGATGAATGGGATTATCGGAAGGAATTTCTTCACTGGTAATCTCGGTCGTGTAAATCTTACCCATGGCAGCAAAAATAGCAGTTGGCGAGTGGAGTAAAGAATCTTCGAAGATTAAACTTTTATCCGGATATTGTCGTTGAAAATCAACGATCATAGCCTTCAGGGCCGTTTTTCAAGCTGCATGCCTATGACCCGATATCTGTCTTTTTTTCTTCTTCTGGTCTCGTTTTCGGTATATTCTCAGGCCCTGCGCGATATTAATTACGATTACCGTTACAATCCGGGGGCTCCGGTTAGTCTGGAGCTGAATACGGTACGGTCTGACAGTAATTTTGTCGTGTTGTACAAGCTTACGGCTAAGGATACAGCTGATTTTGCTGACCGGTACTCGTTGGCATGGGAAGGTCGGGATATGCTGAGTGATCGCGAAGGTCGCGACGTGGAGGTGAAGTCGCGGTTGTACCAGCGAATCAGGGGCGGAGTTGAAGGGATCGTTTCGCTGGGCATTGATTCGGCACCGAAATACCTGGTTGCACGGGTAACCCACCACAGTGCTAACCGCGCGTGGTTGTTTTATATTCCTCTCGACAAAGACTATCCGGTCAATAATTTCCTGGTTCGTAACGGGTCTCCCGTTACAGAATCATTTATCCGGCCTACCGACAAGGTGACCTTGGGCCTAGGTTCCGGACAGTGGACAGTCTTTTATTATTCGGAGGATTTTCCCGCAGGAGCTCCAGCCTTCTCAGAGGCGCAAAGCCGCGTTCCTGCGCTTATGTCGGTTGATTCTGTTTATACGATCAATACCGGGGAGCCCTTGCAATTCCCGTCCACGGGACTGTATCTGATTCAAAAAGACACTTCTTCAGTGGAGGGGCTGGCGTTCCGTGTAGAAGATGACTATCCGCAGTACGCAAAACTTGCCAGCCTGCCCGATCCTCTTGTATACATTACAACGAGGAACGAACATGAACGGCTAGTTGCGGCGCGGGGGAATAAGCGCGTGTTCGATCGTATTATTTTGTCCATCACACAGGATACGGAGCGGGCTCGTATCCTCATGCGCAACTACTTCCGACGGGTAGAGTTAGCGAATCGTTACTTTTCTTCTTACAAAGAAGGCTGGAAGACTGATCGCGGGATGGTATTCATTATATTCGGCCTCCCGGACGAAGTCTACCTGTTTGATGACCGGGAAGTATGGGAATACAAGAACAACCGACTGAGTGAAAGTTTTGTGTTTGTTCGATCGGGAAGCATTTTTGACCCTGGCAACAAGGTGTTGATCCGACAGCGGAAAAAAGAATCAAGCTGGTATGAGGTTGTTGACTTATGGCGGAACGCCCGGTTTTGATAAGTGACAAGTTTAAAGTGTAAGTGTGAGTCTACAGCCTAAACATGAAATGATTTACGGGACGCGGGCGGTAATAGAAGCCATTCGCGGTGGTAAAGAGATTGAACGTATAATGATTCAGTCCGGCCTTTCGAACGATCTGATCAAGGAGTTGATCAATACGGCGAAAGCGCATGGCGTGCCTTACACATTTGTGCCTCAGGAGAAGCTGAAGCGGGTTTCGTCGAAAAATCATCAGGGAGTTATCTGTCTTCTTTCGGCGATCACCTATGCTTCCCTTGATAACCTGATTGATTCCGCGTGGCGTGAAGGACGTGAACCTTTCCTTCTGATCCTTGATCGGGTTACCGACGTGAGAAACTTTGGAGCAATAGCAAGGACTGCGGAAAGCGCAGGCATTGATGGGGTTATCATCCCAGACAAGGGTAATGCGCCGATAACAGCCGATGCTATGAAGACTTCCGCTGGTGCGTTAAATCATCTTCCTGTTTGTCGGGAGAAAGATCTTGTGAAGACTGTGAAGATGCTACGCGACAACGGGATACGGGTTTTTGCCTGTACGGAGAAGGGAAAGACCGAATTGTATGAAGCACAGCTCGAAGGCCCCATCGCTTTGATTATGGGGTCGGAAGAGGATGGGATCTCCGATGCATTGCTTCGACAGGCAGATGAGCTTGTGAATATTCCCATGAAGGGAAGAATCGGATCGTTGAACGTATCTGTTGCAGCCGGAATCGCCTTGTACGAAGTTGTCAGGCGAAGGAGTTCAGTTCGATAGCGCGCCCACAGCCCGTCCGTTACAGGAATTCGTTTGCGTTTGGTTTCGACTTAAGGTCGTTAACAAAACGACGGAACTGTTCTTCCTTATCTTTTTCGCACACGATAACAACGTTTCCAAATTCTCCGACGAGGTAGCCGTTCAGCCCCTGAACGACGATCAGTCGGTCAGCTGATCCTTTAATGATTGAGTTTCGCGTTTCGTATGTAAGCGCGTTTGCCTGCACCACGTTGTTGTCGTCATCTTTCTCCGAGATTTCGTGAATCGATGCCCACGACCCGAGATCAGACCAACTGAAATCGCCAAGGCAGACATAGACGTTTGAGGCTTTCTCCATAACGCCATAGTCGATGGATATACTTTTGCATTGCGGGTAGGCGGCGGCAATAGCACGAGCTTCGTCGGCCGTTCCCAGGCGTGCTTTTATCTCTTCGAACACTTCCGCCATTTCAGGCAGATGCGCATGAATGGCTTTCACAATGGAGGCGATGCTCCAGATAAAGATACCGGCGTTCCACACGAAATCGCCACTTTCCAAAAACTTTTTCGCCAGTACAATTTCCGGTTTTTCCGTAAACGTCTTTACCTTCTTGGCAAAGCTGTCGTCGGTGTGGTACTGGATATAGCCGTAACCTGTCTCCGGCCGTGTGGGTTTAATCCCCAGGGTGATCAGCTTGTCGTCGCTCGCTGCGATTTCGGTGGCTTTTTCAATAACCTGAACGAACTCTGCTTCCTTAAGCACAAGATGGTCGGACGGGCTAACCACGACCACGGCATCGGGGTTGATCTGTTGAATTTTGTAACTGGCGTACGCGATGCATGCCGCAGTATTCTTCCGCATTGGCTCGGCCAGAATTTGATCCGGTTTGAGCTGGGGTAGCTGTTCGGCTACGATGGCTGCGTGTTCTTCGTGGGTAACTACAAAAATATTTTCCGCCGGACAGATCGGAAGAAAACGCTCGAAGGTGGATTGGATGAGCGTCTTTCCGGTGCCGAGGACGTCAAGGAACTGTTTTGGCCTTGAATTTCGGCTGTAGGGCCAGAAGCGTACCCCAACGCCTCCCGCCATAAGTACAACGTATAAATTTTTGTTCATTCCGTTATTCAGCGTAGTGCCTTTTGCAAAAGACGGTACCTACAAAATGTTATAAAAGGTTTTTTGGAGTTTTTTAAACGATTCCTTCTTTAAGTAAGTCGTGCAAGTGGATGATGCCGACCGCTTTCCCGTCTTCTACCACGACAAGTTGTGTGATATTCGCTTGTTGCATAACCTGAAGTGCTTCTACGGCGTAGGCATCCTTGTCAATCGTTTTCGGTGACGGGGTCATAATATCGCCAGCCGTAATTTCGTGTAATGTTACTTCCTTTTCAAGCATGCGCCTTAGATCCCCATCGGTAATGATTCCCAATAGGTTATCCCTGTCGTCGAGCACGCAGGTACAACCGAGGCGTTTTCCTGAAATTTCAATGATTACACCTTTTAGCGGAGTTTGGGCACTAACTGTCGGAAGTTGGTGTTGAGCATAAATGTCGGAGACCTTCAGATAGAGTTGTTTCCCCAAAGATCCCCCCGGATGGTACTCCGCAAAATCACGGCTTGAGAAATTTCTCAGTTCCAGCAAGCAAACCGCAAGGGCATCGCCCATCGCAAGGTGAGCCGTGGTGCTGGTCGTTGGCGCCAGGTTAAGAGGACATGCTTCTGCAGCAATAGTTGCATTGAGTACAAAATCAGCCTGCGCGGCAAGATACGAGTTTGTGTTGCTGACTAATGCAACAAGCTTCGATCCGCGACGTTTAAGAAGCGGAACCAGCACTTTGATTTCAGGCGTGTTGCCGCTCTTCGAGATGCACATGACGATATCATCGCGCTGGATCATGCCAAGGTCGCCATGTATGGCATCGGCGGCATGCATAAATAACGCAGGGGTTCCTGTGGAGTTTAATGTCGCCACAATTTTATTAGCTATGATCGCACTTTTGCCAATACCCGTAATGACAAGACGTCCTTTGGCAGAATATATTTCGCGAATACAAGCTTCAAAATTATCGTCGATAAGAGGGGCTAAATCAGCTATAGCACGCGACTCATTTAATAGAACATCGCGTGCGATTTTTTTGATATTTTTTGCTAACTTCAACGGCTTTTTGAAATAGGGTCAAATCCAAACAAAGATACAATTAAAGTTATTATCCATAGAGAAAGATGCTGGTAGAAGAGAAAGATGCATTGAAGGAAAGTCTTAAAGAGATTTTTGGTTACAGCCAGTTTCGCGGCAATCAGGAGCGGGTTATTCGCAACCTGCTTGATGGCCGAAATACTTTTGTTATCATGCCCACCGGTGCCGGTAAATCGCTCTGCTATCAATTGCCGGCAATGATGCGCGATGGCCTCGCTATCGTTATCTCACCGCTCATCGCTTTGATGAAGAATCAGGTTGATCAGATGAACGCTTATGGCGTTAATGCTCGCTTTCTCAACTCCACTCTTACCAAAGGCGAGATCACACGTCTGAAGAAGGATTGCATGAACGGAGTCGTGAAACTTCTTTACGTCGCTCCGGAATCTTTGAATAAAGAAGAGACAATTGATTTTCTTAAGAAAGTCAACGTCTCGTTTGTTGCTATTGATGAGGCTCACTGTATCTCCGAGTGGGGACACGACTTCCGTCCGGAGTATCGCCGGATTAAATCGATGATTCAGAACCTTGGTGATCTCCCAATCATCGCATTGACGGCAACAGCTACTCCGAAGGTTCAGCTGGACATTCAGAAGAACCTTCAAATGGAGGATGCTGATGTTTTCATGTCGTCGTTCAACAGAAAGAACCTTTACTACGAAGTCAGGCCCAAGAAAGAGACGAAGAAGCAGCTGATTAAGTTCCTGAAAGAACACAAGGGTAAGTCGGGAATCGTCTACTGCCTGAGTAGGAAGAAAGTGGAAGAGATTGCATCTCTTCTCAATGTTAACGGATTTAAAGCTGCGCCATATCACGCCGGTCTTGATGCGGATATCCGGATGAAGAATCAGGATGATTTTCTGAACGAAGAAGTTGATATCATCGTCGCTACGATTGCCTTTGGAATGGGAATCGACAAACCGGATGTTCGGTTTGTTGTTCACTATGATGTTCCGAAGTCACTTGAAGGATATTATCAGGAAACAGGACGTGCCGGTCGGGACGGACTTGAGGGCGTATGTCTGATGTTCTACAGTCATAACGATCTCAATAAGCTCGAGAAATTCAATAAAGATAAACCGGTACAGGAGAGAGAAAATGCACGCATACTTCTTCAGGAGATGGAGTACTATGCTGAATCTCCTGTGTGTCGTCGTCGTCAGCTGCTTCACTACTTTGGTGAAGAGTTCGATGAAGACAATTGCGGCATGTGCGACAACTGCGTGAATCCCCGGGAACGCTTCGAGGGATCGGATTACGTTAGGTTGGTTCTCGATGCTGTTAAGCAAACGAAGGAGCGATTCGGTTTGAATCACCTTGTTCATGTAATCCGCGGAGTCGACGATGAGTACGTCAAAAGCTATGGACACTCGTCGCTTAGCGTTTTTGGAAAAGGTGGTGATGAAGACGCAGACTTCTGGAAGTCAGTTATCCGCCAGGCATTGATTTACCAGTACCTCGAAAAAGATATCGACAATATTGGTGCTCTTCGTGTGACACGCAAAGGGGCCGACTTCCTTAAGAGTCCATGGTCGATTGAACTTGCTCGCGATCACGATTTCACAACCGACTTGGAGGACGAGGAGGGATCGGGCGAACGCGCAGCGGTCAACTCAAAAGCTTACGACGAAAAACTGTACGAGCAACTCAAGGATCTTCGCAAGCGTCTGGCGCGCGAGAAAGAGCTGCCGCCTTATGTCATCTTCCAGGATCCTTCACTTGAGGAGATGGCAACCATCTATCCGACCACTAAAGAGGAGCTAGCACAGGTGAATGGTGTTGGGATGGGTAAAGTCAATAAGTTTGGTCAGCCTTTTCTTTCGCTTATCAAGAAATATGTTGACGAGAACGATATTGAAACGGCGAGTGAGGTAATCGTTAAGTCGTCGGTCAACAAGTCGAAGACGAAGATCGCCATCATACAACAGATCGACCGCAAGATTGATCTCGAGGAGATTGCCGAATCAACCCGCCTCTCGTTTGAGGACCTCCTGACAGAAATCGAAAATATTTGTTTTTCGGGTACGAAGCTCAACCTGAACTACTACATCGATCAGGTGCTGGACCCGCACAAGCAGGAGGAACTGCATGATTACTTCATGGAGGCTGAAACCGACAGTCTGGAGGCGGCGTTGGCGGATGATTCCATCGCCGAGTTTTCGGAAGAAGAGATCAGACTGATGCGGATCAAGTTCCTGTCGGAGTACGCGAACTAAAGTTTTGATCTGACGAGACACGAGGGCCCCGGCACACGCCGCGGGCCTTTTTTCTTCCTCTTTTTCGCGGCATTTGCCGTTGTGCCTTTTACTTTTATTACCTTTCCGGCTTTCCGCAGAACCTCTATATTTGACAGTTAACTGAACTAAACCTTCAATGCATATTTTACTAATCGGGAATGGCGGACGTGAACATGCTTTGGCCTGGAAGATAGCCCAGAGCCCATTGTGTCGTCAGTTGTACGTCGCTCCGGGGAATCCAGGAACGGGCGCCATTGCGCGTAACATTGACATTCTGGCCGATGATTTTCCGGCGATAGCCGATTTCTGTGTAGAAAACTCCATCGATTTGGTTGTGGTGGGCCCTGAAGGACCGCTCGTGGCGGGGATTCGGGACTTTCTCGAAGCGGACACGCGTCTCAGCAACCTGCTCATTGTCGGGCCCGACCGCCAGGGAGCACAGCCCGAGGGAAGTAAGGACTTTTCCCAGCAGTTCATGCTTCGTAACGGTATCCCTACAGCCAAAGCCCGAACGTTTTCTGCGGATGATCTCGATGAGGCGTTGGCGTATATTGACGAGTGCAAGCCGCCTGTTGTGCTCAAAGCCGATGGGTTAGCGGGGGGGAAAGGCGTAGTAATCGCCCTTTCGCAAGCTGAAGCACACGACGCAATCCGCGAAATGCTGGTCGACCGAAAATTTGGGGATGCGAGCGCCCGGGTATTGATCGAGGAATTTCTAGCGGGTATCGAGCTGTCGGTATTCGTTCTTACTGACGGACTGGATTATGTGATTTTGCCGGAGGCGAAGGATTACAAGCGGATAGGGGAAGGTGATACGGGGCCCAACACTGGAGGTATGGGGGCCGTTTCTCCGGTCGTCTTTGCTACCCCGAATTTCATGGAGAAAGTGGAAAGCCGGGTAGTTAAACCAACCATCGAAGCGCTAAAGCGCGAGGGCATCACTTATAAAGGATTTATTTTTGTGGGATTAATGAACGTCGGGGGAGAACCCTTCGTCATCGAATATAACTGCAGGATGGGCGACCCCGAAACGCAGGTCGTTATGCCGCGCATCGACGGCGATTTTGTCGAACTTCTCGTGGCTGCCGCAAAAGGCGACCTCCAGGGCAAAAAGGTGGCTTTCGACCCTCGTCATGCTGTCACCATTGCCCTGGTGAGTGGGGGTTATCCCGGATCATTTGAAAAAGGAAAAGTCATTAGCGGACTGGAGGGGCGTGATGAAGCACTTGTTTTTCACGCCGGCACCCGGCATGTAAACGGTCGTACCGTCACCGCCGGAGGACGCGTGCTCGCCATTACAGGGAGAGCCGACTCATTGGAAGCCGCCAGAAAGCAGGCTTATGACAGAGCTGCGGCCGTGGCATGGGATGGATTGTATTTCCGCTCAGACATTGGCGTGGATCTCTTGAATTATAAAGAAAACTAACATGGCTTGTGCATGTGGCTCAGCCAAAGGTGATAAAGTCGCAGGCTGCAAGAATAACGGCGCCTGCGGGACCGGAGGCTGTAATAAAATGAACGTCTTCGACTGGCTGTCCAATATGGATATCCCGGCGGAAGATAAGTTTGATATTGTTGAAGTACGCTTTAAGAACGGCAGGAAGGACTTCTTCCGAAACAGCGAGAGCCTTCAGCTCACCACCGGTGACGCAGTCATTGTTGAGGTACCTAATGGCCATCACTTGGGACATGTCTCCCTTCAGGGTGAGCTGGTTCGCCTTCAAATGCAAAAGAAGAAGGTGACCGACAATAGCGATATCCGTAAGATATACCGTATCGCCCAACAGCGTGATCTCGACAAGTATGAAGAGGTCAAGAAGCGCGAGTTGCCAACGCTGTACCGTACACGCGAGATTATCCGGAGTATGAAGTTGGAAATGAAGTTGTCGGATATCGAATACCAGGCTGACAACACTAAAGCGACATTCTACTACTCCGCTGATGATCGCGTCGACTTCAGAGAACTGATCAAAGTTCTGGCGGCGGAATTTCGAATCCGGGTCGAAATGCGGCAGATAAGCCTCAGACAGGAAGCCGGACGTCTCGGCGGTATCGGCGTTTGCGGCAGGGAACTCTGCTGCTCAACCTGGCTGGGCGAGTTTAAGAATGTTGCCACAAGCGCAGCGCGCTACCAGAACCTTTCCCTGAATCCCAGCAAGCTGTCAGGACAGTGCGGCCGACTTAAGTGTTGCCTCAACTACGAGCTTGAAACTTATATTGAGGCCCTCGAAGATATTCCCAAAGTGGAAGGGCCCTTGTTAACGGAGAAGGGTGAAGCTATCCTGCAGAAGACGGATATCTTCCGAAAAGTCATGTGGTTCGGTTATCGCGAGGAGAATACTACCTGGTATCCGCTTAACGTTGCCCGTGTGAACGAGATTTTGCGGCTGAATCGCGAAGGCAGGAAGCCTGCGTCATTGGAACGCGATGTCGAAGAGGAAAAAGCATCTGCTCAAGTGCTGAACAGCGATTTGCAGAAGATGGACCAGAAGTATCGGAACAAGAGTAAATCGAAAAAGAAGAGAAAGAAGAAGAAGGGACCGGGAGACAGGCCTTCGGGTGAACGAAGAAACACGGGCCCGACCAACAACAAACCGCGCAATCGGGGATGAAAGGTTTTTCAGGAATACTCTTTTTGCTGGTCCTGTGCATAGCCTGTGATGACCAGCGCGTTTATGAAAAGAATGTCGACTTCCCATCGCGGAACTGGGTGGTTAGTGAGCATCCGGCGTTTGAATTTGAAATCGATGATACCATCGCTACCTACAATCTGTACGGAAATGTTCGCAATAGTCTTGACTATCCCTTCTCACGAATCTTTGTCAATTATTCGCTAACCGACTCCGCGGGAAATACGCTCAATCGCCGAATGATCGGCGAATATTTGTTTGATGAGAAGACGGGTAAACCTTTCGGCGAAAGTGGCCTTGGCGATATTTATCATCACCGTCTTCCACTGGAGACGGGATTCCGCTTTCCTCACAGCGGCCGGTATGTCGTTACGCTTGAGCAATACATGCGACGGGATTCCCTTCAGGGAGTGCTCGCTGTAGGGCTTCGAGTCGAGCGCGCGCAATAGCGAAACAATTCCCTGTCGTTATCCTACTGCAACTCGGCAAAACGCATCCTCGCGGAAGTGGCGATCGGCAGTAGCCATAACAGCTTCCGCATCCAGGCTGTCGATCTCGTGAATAAGTTGCTGGTAATAGTCTTCATCAAGACCGAATAGTTTAATGGTCTTGATTTTCTCGGCATGAGCAAACGGTGTCGTGATTTCTGCCTGGAGACTTCCGATGAAATGATTGCGGCTGGTCTCAAGCTCATCGGCAGGGACCGGAATTTCGCGAAGCGAACGCAGCTCCTTATTGATTTCGTCAAAGGCAAGTTCAATGTTTTCTTTATTGACATCGGCGCCGATGACAAGGTAACCTTCATGCTGCATGCTGATCAGGGAGGCATGAATGCCATAGGTCAGACCTTTCTCTTCGCGGATGTTTTTCATGAGCCGCGACCCGAAATATCCCCCGAGAATATGTGTCGCAAAGAGTAGGCGAATGTAGTCGGGGTCACGTCGTCGGATTGATTTTCCGCCGACACGCAGCGATGCCTGCAAACTTCCTTGCTTCTCGATACGGATATCGGGAGCGGCGGCGGCGGATTCATAAGAGCGAGGATTTGCTTTCTCTCCGGATCGTAACGAGCCAATTCGTTTTATAAGCATTTCCGAGTTTTCCGGCGTGACCCGGCCGGAAACAAACACCAACGGTGAATGACAGTGAGTGTTGAAATGATGTGCAAAGTCGGCCGTTGTCAACGCGGATACTTCCTGGTGTTCAACTGATCTTCCGTAAGGATGATTTTCACCGAAAAGGTTACGACGAAATTCTTTCGAAGCTACAAAGCTCGTCTTCTCGTTGTTCACACTAACGTTCTGCAGAAACACATCGCGAACCTGCTCGTACTCCCTTTCCGGAAAAGCCGGCTCGGTCAACAGCTCAAGAAAAAGATCCAGGACCGGTGAGAGACTTCGGTTTAGTGTCATGACGGCGACGCTAATGAAGTCAAGGCCGGGGTTAATATCGAGATGGGCGCCAAGCTGATCGAAGAGACGTGCGATGTGGAAGCTGTCGTGGAGTTTTGTGCCTCGCGACAGCAACTGTGCTGTAAACCACGATGCGCCGGGCATTTCTTCGTGCCACCGTCCTGCGGGCATTATACATTCAATGCGTAGTACATCCTGAGAACCGCCCGGGACAAAATAAACGGATGCGCCGTTATCAAGGACAGCCTCCGTGGGTTTGATCAGGTGGAACGATGTATTCTTTGCAAATGGGGGTGCAACGGTACGGTCAAGCATGATGTCAGTCGGTAACGGATTGCTCCTGTTCAACGAGGCTGCTGCCCACTTGGAAAAGGAGAGTAAACCGCAATGTCTCCGCCAGCGGATGCTCGCGTTGATTTGTAGGGACGATGTAAGCTACATCCAGCCCAAATGTTTGTTTGCGGAATCCGACGCCGAGGGTCATGTACTTGCGATTACCTTTGTCAGCATGTTCATTGAAGTAGCCTACGCGGCCAGCAAAGGTTTCGCGATACCAGTACTCAATACCAACCGAAGTCATAAACTCGTGTAATTCTTCCTTGAAGCCATTGGGTGCATCGGAGAATGAGCCGAACATTCCACTCAACAGCGAGACTGTATCGCGGTTAGCTCCGGGACTGGGTACCATTAGCTTGTTGAAGTCTAGAATAAAGCTCAGCGTGTTAAAGGGATCGAGCTCCATCGTGTAAGCACCCCCAAGTCGGAGGTTGGTCGGGAGGAAATCCTTGCTGTTGTTATCGGTATAGGAAATTTTTGCTCCGATGTTTGACACCTGAGCGCCTAACGACAACGTTGAGTTCCGCGCTCCCTGTAACGGCTTTGTATAGAAGACGCCAAGATCGGCGGCAACGCTATGGCCAGCTTGCGCGTCACTTCCGGTAAACGCTCCTGTGAGGTTGGAGTAAATATAGCGGCCGGTAATTCCCAAGCCGAGGTTTTCCGTCAACATGCGCGAATACGTTGCGTCAAAGGCTGCTTCCTTTGGGTTGAAGTCTCCAAGCGGCTCATTCTGCATACCGCGGAAACTGATTTCGCCAAGGTCGAAGTACTTGAGCGACACAGCAACGGCTTGTTCCCGGTCAATCCTATAGAATCCTGCCAGTGAGGAGATCGACATGTCTGTCACGATTTTTCCCAACCAGGGAGTGTAGGATACACTGGCGCCGTACTTCTTGGTGTTGTCCAGGAATACGAGTTTGCCCGCATTCCAGTAAGCCGAATTCACATCGGGAGAGGTGGCTACTCCGGCGTCGCCGAGGGCTGCGTGACGAGCATCGGGAGTGACACCAATGAATGGAACCGCGGTGGTTATTGCGCGTTGCTGACCAACGAGTTCCCCCGGTTGACTGACCGGATTCTGTTGAGCGAGGCCCTCAAAGAATGAGCCGGCAAGCAGCACGAGGAAAAACGTTCTTAACAACTTCATTGAGATCGAATTCAAGGCCTAAAGATAATTAATTCAGAATAATAAGCTTTGTAACCTTCTCATTTTTAGACCCATTGGACATTGAACGAACAAGCAGGCGGGCTAAGTATACGCCTGGCAGCAGTTTTTTTCCTGAGTCGTCCAACGAGCTTAATTCCAGAAGATTAATATGATATTCACTTTCGGTGACCGAGACTTCTCCTGAGCGGATCAATTCTCCCTGCATGCTGAATATAAATAATTGCGCCGAGAGGTCGTCACCTGAACGGTTATGGGTGAAGAAAAACGTGGTCCGTTCCCGCATGGGGTTGGGGTAGTTGCCAAAGTCCTCGATAACTATTCCTTCCCCGTCTGTCACGATAAATTGTACCGTGGTTTCTGAAGTGTTGTTATAGATGTCCGATGCCCGGAGTGTCAGCGTATGCGGGCCAGGAGTCAGCCCAACTAGTGGATAACGGAGGATGCCCTTGCGGTAGTTGTCGATCTCCGAGATATAGAAGTCGTTGAGTTGAACCGGCTGTTCGCTGTCGAGAAAGGCTTGGATGCCGAATTCGGGACGGAGGGCTGATATGTTAATTCCGTTATCGTCTTCAAGTAGGGCAACCAGGTAGGTATCAGGCGTGGTAATTCCTCCGTTTACAAAGGTTGTGTCGCCAATGTATGCCCGCAGCTTCGGCGGTGTCGCGTCGGCATCGGGGTCTCCGGCCACTCCTCCAATACGAAATGTCATGTCTGCGCCTTTTGCTTCCCGCCCGTCGGAAGTGTCGTAGGCGTAAAGACTGAGTTTGCCAAAGTCAATCGTTTCGGCAACGTTCAGGGGGGTGATGAAGGTGAAAGTAAATTCGCCATCGACTACACTGGCTTTTCCGCGGAACACCGCGTTATGCCATTCATCAAAGTGGAAGGGAGGGTCGTTTCTTCCGATCGTTGAGAACGTTTTCTTCTGATTGTAAAGGGTAGCTTCCGCTATTCCGTTGAAACTGATGTCGCGTGCTCCACCTGCGCGTACCTCTCCCCGGATGGTAACTTCCGACAACGGCTCTATCGTATCATCATCGGAAGATGTCTCGATAGCTGTGACGACCATTTCGAGGGGAGGCAATGCCAATACCATGGAAGGATCTCCGATCAACGAGAAGTTTCTGTTCGAGACGCCTAACGTGCTGTTGTTTTTCGTTATGCGGAATACCTCTCCCAGCGTTCTGTATTGTCCGGCCTCTCGCTCAATCAAAGCTTCGTAAAAGGCTTGATTAAGACTAAAGTTTGTGTTTGCATTGACAGGCCTCGCAGTAGTTACCAGTCCGATTGACCCGCCCTTGCTATGCAGGAGCGAAAGTTCGGCGGACGAGATCCGCAAGGGATCATCCTGTCGGCCAAACTCGCAGGTGGCGGTGACGAGAAAGGGAAAGCGATCATTCTTCAGTGCTTTTACCGTTTCGTCTGTCAGAATTCGTTCGTCGGTCCACACATATTCATTGCCGTGACCGGTGAAGTTGATGATGAGTGCACCGAGATCGAAAATTCGTTTAAGCTCAGCCGCCATATCGGGACTTGTTTCTCCGTTCGGTTGCGAAACCTTGTTGAAGGTGCCCATGAAAAGCCGCCGCGTATCCAGTCCGGGTTCCTGCTCCTCAATATAGTCGGCCATTTGATCGGCCTGGCGCTGGTGTAGGCTGGTGAATCCATCCGCGGTGTTACCATCATCCGCAACATAAACAATCTTCTTGCGCCACGAGCTGAGCGTTTTGTTGTCTGTGTCGTACTTGATGATTTTGTCAACAACTGCACGCGCCTCTTCTTCTGTTTTGACAGGCAAACGTCCTACACCAATGTCGAGTGTGTGGTGTTCGGCCGGAGATTCGAGCCACGATCCTTCGTCATCGTCAAGAAATGCAAAGTAGTCGTCTGACGAATATGTCTTGAGGGGATCAAGAGAATTGCGAGACTGATAAGTGGGAACGAAGTTGGTGTTGTTGACGAGTCGGTCTTTGTAATCATACGATGACTTTCCAAAAAGCAACACTGCTTGAAGGGTTGCGGGAGTCTTGTCATAGAGCCACTTGACGTAGTCGCGTAGCGCGGTGACATCCTGTCTCCCTCCGGAAAATTCGTTGTATATCTCCTCCGTGGTGACGACGAGCGTAGACCATCCGCTATGTGCACTGCGGTGCTGTGCAAGACGTTCGGCTTCGGCGCGAAAGTCGGGGTGCGAAATGATCAGCAGATGCGGAGTTGTCTTGCCCGCGATGTTCTGGTTGTTGACGACTCCAACGTATGCCGGCTCGGGGATGGTCCCGGAGAAGGCAATCCATGTCCGCAATTGGGTGGTCTCTGCGGAGAAAACAAGGGCGTCACCTTCCCGGGTGGTTTGTTGTTCCGCAACGGCATCGTGGTCGGTTACGTCCCAAATCCGGGCGGCTGCTCCCTTTTCTAGTCTGAAAGTCGAGACGGGTTGTTTTAAGGATGCTCCGGACACGAACATCGTTTGATTGTTGTGCAGCGCGAGGTAACGTTCGACACTAACCAGGATAAAGTCGAGGTGTCCCAGAGAAGAGCCAGGTCCCTTCAAAAATTCGATCCGAAGATCTTGTGATGTTTTTGTTGGCGCCTGGACATCGTTAGCTCCGATCAGAAACGTATCGCGTCGATGTTCACCGCGTATCTCATACCGGCCTCCGGGTATGGCTGACAAGGGTTGTTCACCAACGGGCACATTGTTCAGATAGAGTTTGAACGATGCAGGCGAGGATGACCGACCTAATACGTCGGACACCACCTTGATCGTTGACCCCGGCACTATCCCGGGAAGATTGTAGGTCAATGTGTAGCTGTTGATGGCGCCGAACTGTTCGCCAAACCATTCCCGACCCGAGGCTTCGAGATTGTAGCGGTCTTCTTCGTAGTAGGAAAAGTCGTTGTAGGTTGTGATCGAAGGGAACGACCCCTCGAGTGACGCGGACGAACTGATTCGCTTTCCTTCCCGGTCGCCTACGGTAAGGAAGTAGTAATTTCGATCGGTGTAAAGGTTGTTCTCATATTCGAAAATATTTTTCTCCGGATCGTA
>Ga0079224_100000784_pt1 | contig 33604 bp, 38 predicted proteins | sample Stecom2015_FD_80414 | JGI IMG/M metagenome (GOLD analysis project Ga0079224, IMG submission 80414) | Agricultural soil microbial communities from Utah to study Nitrogen management - Steer compost 2015 | ecosystem: Environmental > Terrestrial > Soil > Agricultural land | place: USA: Utah... | reverse complement strand
GCGGGCTGGCGGGAAGCGTTTGCCTGAAGGCTGTTGGCTGACGACGAATCCATGATCTACGAAATTCACCTGTATGTACCAAGAACGGGCGAGTTAACGCCTGCCATGCTCGAATGGCTGTTTGAAAACGGCCAGCAGTCCGGCCACCCGGAAGCCTTCTGGCCGGTGCGCAAGATCAAGCCGTACGCGCTGGCCCGGCGGATGCTGCGGCTCGATCATACGCTCGTACCCTTACAGGGGCCGGGTAACGACGTGGAACTGCATTATCCCAATGCCGAACTGGGTATCGTGCTCTATATCCATGATCGTGGGGCGATTCTGTTTTTCCCCTATATGGCCTACAGCATTTACTCGCGGGTGGTGCTGGGTATCTGCTACACCTACATTCGTTATCTCTACGACATCGCCGGGTTCTGGAGCTTTGATCCGCAGCTCAACGTGCTGTCTTATGGCGGTGATTATCAGACGCTCGAAAGCACCGCCGTGTTGATGGATCGGGTCATGCCCAAGCTGCTGTCGTCCTGAAACGCGGCGGACGGCGCATACGGGCGCTCAACTGCATGGATTGCCAACCGGCGCTGATTGTGTGCTAAGCCCTGCCGTTTTTCCGTGTGAGCAGGTCCCGAAAGGCGGCAATCTGGGCGGCGTGTTCGCGTTTGTGCCCGTAGAAGGTGTAGACCAGAAAGTCGTCCAGGTCGTATTCCGCGCCGTACCAGGGCAGGATGCCGGTCTGCTGGAACATTTCGGGCGGAACCCGCGCGATCAGTCTGGCGGTCTGGCCGTAGGCTGCGCGGTATTCGGCCATCACGTCTTCGACTATCTGCCCCTGCCGGGACCCGACCTCAACATCGTTGAACCGCTGCGGGTCCTGCGTGAATCGCTCAATCGTGGGTGTCGGGCTGCCATCGAGCAAACCGCTGAGAATCTCAACCAGCACCAGCTCATACGATGTGAGATGCGCCATAATGTCCTTAACCGACCAGATGCCGCAGGCTCCCGCTGTGCGCCAGTCGGGTTCTGCCAGCCCTTCCAGCGGCCTGAGCACTGTGTAATGCCCATATTTCAGAATATCAACTGCGTGCATACCCGTCCCCCTTTCTCGTTATTACCAATAGTATACTGTGTCAGGCGGCTATTGCCCCGGCGAGTCGCCTGTATTATGCTTGTGGCCGGCATCAACGTGGAACGAGGGCACTGACCATGCGGCTCGAAGATCTGAACTGGATGGATGTGGAACGCTACTTGCAGCAGGATGACCGGATCATACTGGTTACCGGCGCAACTGAGCAGCACGGTTACCTGAGTCTGCTGACCGATTCCCTGAGTGCCTCAAAACTGGCGCTGGCGGTTGCCGAGCGTGAACCGGTGTTGATTGCGCCACCGCTGAACTTTGGCAGCAACCGCATGTTCATCAGTTTCCCCGGTACGATCAGCCTCAGCCGCGAGGTTTTCAACAGCGTGCTGACCGAAATGGTACAGGGTCTGCTGGTACAGGGTTTCGCCGGATTTTTCATTCTCAATGGGCACAACGGCAACAGCCTGCCGGCACAGCTTGATGACCTGCGTATGGATGGTCATGCGCGCATCGTCTGGCATGATTGGTGGCGCAGTACGGCGGTCGCTGCCTTTGAAGCGGAGCATAATCTCCGCTTCGATCACGGTAACTGGGGCGAGAACTTTCGCTTTAACCGCGTGTCGCCCATTCCCTCAGGCGAAAAGCCGCTGGTGAATCTGGGCTATGTCGAAGCCGGGCAGACCGCGCGCGAGGTTCTGGGGGACGGCAGTTTTGGCGGGCCATACCAGATTGACGACGCACTCATGGACATCCTGTTCGAGCGCGTGGTCGATGAGATCGCTGGGCTGGTGCGGGCGCTCAAAGTGCGCTGACCAGCGCCAACCCCGGTTCAGCAACAACCAGCGTGCGATAGAGTCGCGCATGGGGCGCATGTTATGAACGGCGCTGTGGGCGAACTCATCTTTGAGCGTAATTTTCCCACAACGCCCCACCCAACCATCACTAAAAACAAGACACCCCGATAGGGTCAACTATCAGAGTGCCTTCTACCGTTCTCACGGTCAATATGAATATGCCAGTATGACTATCGCCGGGTGTTTGGCCGAAAGCAGCCGGCCAGAATAAGCCTGATGCGGCCTACAGGTACAATTCCAGTTCCACAGGCTGATGTCCAATCGCTGTGACTACCGCATTATCCCGCCCGGCCGGCAGGAACAGCGTTTCGCCAGTCGGCACGATGATGTCCTCGCGCCGATACGAAACCCACGCGCCGCCATTCACCACCCGCATTTCCCGCACTTCGCGCGGCAGAGTATAGGCTTCCGCCTCGCTGACGATGACGCGGCGGTAACACTGCCAGCGCGGGATTTCGCCTTTGCCGCCGGCCAGCGTTTCCCGCAGTACCTGCCACAAGCTGCGCTCAATCGTGCGTGTCGTCATAATCTCTCCCCCTGTTCTTTAGCCACGATGCGCCAGAATGCCGGATCGCACCGGCTTCTGATCGATACGGGGCAGCAGCCGGAACCGCAGCCCAAACAATCTGAACCGGTATGATCGCTTTGCCGGATGCCTGCCGCTGGCCTCGCTGACCAGCCGCCGCTGTTGGGCCTCTTTGTGTAGGTCCTGGATCCGGTCCTGAACCTGAACCATCAGCCATTGTTCGTCCATACGGTCCCCGCTTTTCTGCTCATCCAACTGCTGATAGAACTGGCAGCGGCCCATTTTGTGAAATTATTGACTGCTCGATTTTGTGCCGCTACAATCTTATGATATAAAGATAAGGGGTGCGTTTACAGAAGCCATCAAAGTTATTTTTCCTGATTCGCCTTTGGTTATTGGAGAAAAGCGGTGCACAACTTAAATATCGAAACCACCGAAAAACTGCTCGATCGCGTAGGTTGGGAGATCCTGTGCGCCTTGCAGCAGGACGCCCGTTTATCGTATGCGGAGATTGGCCGGCGGGTGGGAATGTCGCCTCCGGCAGTCATGGAGCGCGTGCGCCGCATGGAGGATGCCGGCATCATCACTGGCTATACGACCAAAATCGATCTTGCCAAACTGGGCCTGACGATTCAGGCGATTATCCGGGTGCGTTATCCGGGTGACCGCTGTATGATCGTGCAGGAACTGGCGGCCAAAACGCCCGGCGTACTTCAGTGTCATCATGTGACCGGGGATGACTGCCTGATTATCCATGTCGCTGTCGAGTCGATGCTTGAGCTAGAGTCGCTGATCGGACGCTTTGGCAGCTACGGCCAGACCACCACGTCGATTATCCTGTCGTCGCCGGTGACCCAGCGGGTGATTGACCGGCGCGATCACGAGGACGAGGCGAACGGCAACGGCAAACACTGAGCATCACCGGGTATCGAACGTTGTGTCCGGCAGTCGGTCAGCCCGGAGGTCGATGCCAAAGTAGTGCTGCAAATGGCGCAGGAAGTCGTCTTCGTCCTCCAGATCATGTTCCTGGCGGTGGCCGTTTTCGGTGATAATCAGCCGCCGGTCACTGAGCGTGATGCGGCCCTGCGGGGTCGCCAGCGAACATATCCGCTGCCGGGTGAAATGCGACTGCGGTGAGGACTGGTGAAAGTCACAGCCGGCGGAGAAGTCGCTCAACGTGCGTGGCTCCAGCCGAAAGCGATATTCGTCGTGCCAGTCGCCGTCGTGGGTCTGGCGCGAGTGCGTACCCTCGAAGCCATCATGCACCACACAAAACACCCCATTGGCCTGTGCCTGCGGGCCTGGATCATCTAGGCGCAGCGGCTCCATGAACGAATCGCCAAAGCCCACATCTGCCAGCCAGTGTTCGTCAAGCCGCACCATCAGCGCCAGATGATCGAAGGGCGTGCCGGCCTCCCAGCTTCGGGCGTTCACCCGCGCTTCCAGCAGGGTAACATCAAAGCCGAGTGCGCGCAGCACCGCCGCGAACAGACCATTCTGTTCGTAGCAGAAGCCGCCGCGCCGCTGGTTGACGATCTTGTCGAACAGCCGATCTTCGTCCAGCACAATGGGCTGCTCCAGGTGAATATCCAGATTTTCAAAGGGCACAGCCAGCAGATGCGCCCGGTGCAGAGCGCGCAGCGTTTCCAGCGTCGGCGTATGGGGGCCAGCGTAGCCGATACGCCGGAAATAAGCGTCGAGATTCATCGGGTCCTCCGGGCAGCAAAACAACACTCGTTTCTTAGCACAGATCGCGCCCCGGAGTCAACTGGTCACCCGTACAGGGCAGCATACTCAACGCCCTGTTCGTCTGCTATACTACTGTCGAAACTTTTGAGCTGACGAGGGTACACGACTATGGCAATCGATGTTAACCAGCTACGTAGGGGAACCACCTACACCGAAGACGGTGAGATTTACAAGGTCGTCAACTATTCGCATAACAAAACCGGGCGCGGTGGGGCCACAATCCGCGTGACCGTGCGGAACATGCGCACCGGGGCGCAGATCGAACGCACCTACAATTCCGGCAACCGGGTCGATGATATTCGGGTAGAAGCCACGCCGGTTGAATATCTGTATGATGATGGCGAACTGCTCACGTTTATGGATACGGAAACCTACGAGCAGCCGCAGGTGAATCGCAGCGTCTTTGGCGATGATATACGTTATCTCAAGCCCAACATGACGATCAAGCTGCTGAAGTACGGCGACGAGATTATCGACTACGAACTGCCGATCACGGTTGATTACAAGGTGATCGATTCGGAAGTTGCGGTTGCCGGCGATACGGCCAATAACCCCACCAAGCGCGTGACCGTCGAAAGCGGGCTGGAGGTGAAAGTGCCGCTGTTCGTCAATGTGGGTGATACGATCCGCGTGAAGACTGAGGATGGCAGCTACGTCACGCGAGTCTAACAGCCCGCAGCGTGTCGCAGTCTGGCACAGGAGACCGGCGGGTCTCCTTTTTGTTCAGTGCAACTTTTAGGGGGCGTACCGCGTAAAGAATTCAGAGGTAGAGAGGTGTGCGCAGCCTGTTATTGCTCTTTAACATTCACGGGGGAAGTTCATGGTTGATGCTGATGAAATCCGCCACCGGGTGGATCAGTACTACAGTGGCCGCAGTGAGTTCATCATCCACCTGATCGTCTTTCTGATAATCAATACTGTGCTGTGGGGTATCTGGGCCTTTATGCGCGGGCTGCCGGAATCCGGCTCGGTGTTCGCCTTTCCGCTGATTGTCACGCTGGGCTGGGGGGCGGGCCTGGCCGGGCACGGCATTGAGGTGCGCTCGAAATCACCGGCGCGGCTGGCCGCCATTGACCGGACGGTTGAGGCGCAGATGGAGGCTGTTTACGGTCTGGACTGGCGTGAGGTGACCACCCCGGACGATTACGAGCGCCTCCGCCAGCAAGCGCACAAGCGGTTCCGCCAGAATACCGAGTTTGGCATTCATTTTGCCGTTTACGCGCTGATTAATCTGGCGTTATGGTTCATCTGGGCGATGGCGTCTGATGGTACGCTGATGCCATTTCCGCTGATTGTCATGGGCTTCTGGGGGGCCGGGCTGGCGGCACACGCGGCGTCGATCTATTTTGATTCGTCGCGCACCGTGATCGCCCGTGAGCGTGCCGTACAGCGGGCGCTTGCCGGCGATCTGGAAACCAAGAAGAAAAAACGCGCGGCCCAGCCCCACACCATTTTGACCGATGATGGCGAGCAACTGGAAATAATCGAGGATGAGTGGGAAAGAGAAAACAGGTTGAGAGATGGGAAATGATAAGATCGTGGTCTACAACGCCTCGGCCCCGGCAGCCAGCGAACGAGCGCGCCGGCGCATTGGGTTTACGGGGCATGTCGCGGTCTACCTGCTGTTCGGGTTTGGGCAGGCGATTCTGCTGCCCTTCGGCTGGCTGCCCCTGACGCTGCATTCAGTGCTGTTCGTCACGCTCATTGCGCATTTTGCCCTGTTATATGCCGCTGGCGCGCAGACCTTTGCCTATGATTGGCTGCCGGCGGAGATCGTCTCGCAGGCCGTGCCCCGGCTGCCGGCAAGGGGGCAGGAAATGCGCCAGAAAACCCTCAGGCACGATGATTTCTGGTATCGCTGGCACGATGTGTAGCCGGCAGCCACAACCATATCTTGCCGCGTCCGCAGGTTGAAGCGTATCGCCTGGGCGCTATAATTGCTGTGACCATCGCTCAGGAGTATTCTGGTGAATCACATCGAACCGGCGCGCCCCAGCGTCCAGCAGCTTCGGCCCAGCCTCATCCGCAAACTGGCGAATACCGGCATCGGCCTGGCCGATGTCATCCCGCTGTGGTTTGGCGAGCCGGATCAACCCACGCCGGAATTTATCCGCGAAGCGGCAAAGGACGCGCTGGACGAGGGCAACACGTATTACCAGCCCAATGCCGGACTGCCGGTGCTGCGCGAAGCGATCCGCGATTATATGAACGGGTTGTACGACACACACTTCCGTACGGATAATATCATCGTTACGGCATCAGGCATGATGGGCGTGATGCTGGCCGGCCAGTGCGTCGTATCGCAGGGCGACACGATTGTGACGCACGCGCCAACCTGGCCGAACCTGCCCGCCGTGCAGCAAGTCCTGGGTGCTCAGGTGGTGCGTGTCCCGCTGCGGCTGCGCCAGAATCGCTGGTATCTCGATCTCGATGAACTGTTCGATGCCTGTAGCCCCAACACGCGGGCGCTGCTCATCAATTCGCCAGCCAACCCAACCGGCTGGATGCTGACTGATGATGAGCAGCGGACGATTCTGGAATTCTGCCGGGCGCGCGGCCTGTGGCTGATTGCCGACGAGGTGTACAACCGCATCATTTATGATCGCCCCTACGCGCCGACCTTCGCCGACAAGATCAGCGACGATGACCGCGTGCTGATCGTCAACAGCTTCTCCAAAACGTGGGCGATGACCGGCTGGCGGCTGGGCTGGCTTACAGCGCCATCGCGCCTGTTGACGACGCTGGAAATGCTGACCGAATTCAGCAATTCCTGTGTGCTGGCTGCCACTCAGGTCGCGGGGGTCGCAGCCTTGCAGGGTGGCGAACCCTATGTGAAGGCCGCGCTCGAACGTTACCGGGCCGCGCTCGATGTGCTGCTGGACACTTTCGAGGCGCTGCCGCGTGTATTTCTGCCGATCCCGCAGGCGGCGTTTTATGCCTTCTTTTCGGTGGAAGGCGTTCAGGACAGTTTCGCCTTTGCGCAGCAGGCGCTAGAACAGACTCGGGTCGGGCTGGCCCCCGGCGTGGCTTTTGGGCCGGAAGGCGAGAGGTATCTGCGCCTGTGCTTCGCTGCCGAACCTCGCCTGCTCGAAGCGGCGCTGGAGCGCCTGCGTCCGCTGCTGGTCTAGAACCACCCCGCAGCCTTCGCCATTAGTACAGAGAAAGGACAAACCAGGATGACATGGCAGCCCTATGAGGGCGGGAGTACGCTGGGCACGACCGGACGCGAGGGGGGCGTAATCCGCGTCGATGACGAATACGCCGGAGCAGCGCGCATCGTGCTGGAGTCAGGCTGCCTGCGCGCACCGTATGCCATCACCTCTGCCGTATATGGCTATCTGCTGCATACTCGTTATATTGCCGATGACGAAACTGCCCGTTATGCGCTGGACGAAATGAAGCCGGCGCTGGTGGCTATTGTCAACCTGATCCCCGGCGAAAATGAAGCGGACGAAGCGGCCCGGATGGATGCGGTTGAGCAGGCTGTCGCGGCGTTCATGCGGCAGTTTCCCTGAATGTTCCCGGCCAATGCCCGCCGTAACCGGCAATTGATTGTACAATCAAGAGACCATACTGGTGATATTTTTCGCGATTCTCGCAGGATCACAGCAGCGTGACTCCCTGGCGCACCTCCTTAAGTAAGCTCGTCCGCAGGGTCAATTACCTGAGAGACAACCGCCCGGATGTGGTGATTGTGGGTATGTCGGTGGCGGCGGTTCTCAGCGCAGCCCTGTTCGATTGGCGGGCCGGTCTGGCAGTTGCCGCCGTGATGCTGCTGGCGCGGTTTGTGATCGGCACGCCATCGCTGCACCGCTACCAGCAGGCGTTTGAAAATTCACCCAATGCCATCTTCTTCGTTGATCGCAGCGGCCGCATCATTACCTGGAACCAGGCCTGTGTCACCACATTTGAGTATGGCGCGGAAATCATCGGCGAACACTACGAACGGCTGCTGACCGAACCGGCGGACAGGCTCAGCGTGAGCAAAATGCTCGATGCGGTCTTCCAGCAGGGCGAATGGTTCAGCGATATTGACCTGCGCTACCGCACCCGGCAGGGCGACCTGCGCCAGATGGTTTCCCGCCTGTATCCGCTGATCGACCCGGATGGGCGCGTCACCGAATGTGTGTTTGCCAATACGGAAGTCACCGAGCGCAGTCGCATGGAGGCGGCGCTGCGGGAAAGTGAAGAACGTTTCCGGCTGATCGCGGACAATGTGGCCGAAGTGTTTTATATCATCGACCTGGCAACCGACCAGTTCGTCTACGTCAGCCCGGCCTTCGAGAACCTGTGGGGGCGGCCTCCGGAAGACATCTACGACAAGCCGATGCGATTACTGGAGTCCGTTCATCCTGACGACGTGGAGCGTATCCTGCAAGGGCTGCGCAGTCAGGAAGATCATGAAGTTGAATTGCGCCTGCTTCCGGCCGGCCAGAACATGCGCTGGATACGAATGCGCAACCGCTACCTGCGCGATGACGCCGGCCAGGTGACGCGCATTATTGGCATTGCTGAGGATATTACCGCCCGCAAGCAGGCCAATCAGTTGGCCCTCGAACGGGAGCGGATACGGATTCTGGCAAATTTTGTCCGCGATGCGTCGCACGAGTTCCGCACACCGCTGTCGATCATCAACACCAAGCTGTACCTGATCGCCCATGTGGACGACCCGGACTGCACGCGCCAGTTGATGGCCGACATCAATCATCAGGTTGACCAGATTGATCGCCTGCTTGAATCTTTGGTGCTGATGGCCCGGCTGGACAGTGGTATCGCCTTCGAGCAGGAGCCGGTCGATCTGAACACACTGCTCAGGCACGTCATCAACAGAGCGCAGCCGGCAGCCGGGAAAAACAGCCTGTCCCTAACATTTGCGCCCGACACAGCGTTGCCGGCAATTGTGGGCGACGCCGAACTGCTCGGCCAGGCATTTGAGTGTCTGCTCGACAACAGCCTGCGCTACACGCCCGCCGGCGGCCAGATCACCGTCCGCGCCTTTCGTCAGGATAGGCAGATTCACATCGAATTTGAGGACACCGGCAGCGGTATCGAAGCCCACCATCTGCCCCACATTTTTGAGCGATTCTACCGATCCGATACTGCTCACTCCACGCGCGGTTTTGGGCTGGGGCTGTCGATTGCGCAGCGCGTTATCGAAGGGCACGGCGGGCAGATCAATGTGCGCAGCAGCGTCGAGAAAGGAAGCTGCTTCTGCGTGATACTACCATTATCGAATGGTTCCACAGAAGAGCCGCAATCGACGTTATAATCAGTGGTCATTGTTTCCATAGCGCGTATTCTGGAGACCGCCAATGGGCAAGGGCCGCGTTTATCACGATCAACCCTTTCGTTACGAGGACGCCTACAGTGGGCGCGAGATCGTCCAGCTAACCAACTACCTCGGCCATTCCAATCACCTGTATTTTACGGACCCCTGCTGGTTCAATCATGACCGTTCATTCATCTTTTCCTCTGACCGCGAAGGTCAGGGCAACCTGTTCCGCTACGACCTCGATGACGGCAAAATCACCCAGGTGACCGACCTGAAGGGGCCGGGGCATCCGGGCGGGTGTTTCAGCGCCGCCAACAACTGTCATTACTTTTGGTGGCATCGGGAACTGCACGAACTGAACATCGAAACGCTGGGGGAGCGGGTGATCTACACCGCGCCGGAAGGCACATCGCAGGATCGCCCCAGCCCGACCGCCGATGGCAAGTATGTCTGCTCCAAGCTGCTCCACGACATCCCCCAGGAAAAGGCGGCGATTTCATTCGCTTATTCGCGCTTTCGGGAATATTTCTACGCCAGACCGCTGACGCAGATCATCCGTATCGAAGTCGCCACCGGCAAAATGGAGATTATCCACGAAGACCGCTGCTACATCGGCCATATCAATACCTCGCCCAAACTGCCGGACATCATGACCTTCTGCCACGAAGGGCCGTGGCGGCTGGTGGAACAGCGCATCTGGGGCCTGAACATCAATACGGGCGAAACGTGGAAAATTCGCCCGCAGGATGACGGGGTGTACGCGGTGGGGCATGAATACTGGTTCGCCGATGGTGAGCATGTGGGTTATCACGGGATGCCGCGTGACGAACGGGGCATCAGCGCGCCGATTTTTGGCTACACAAAATGGGACAACAGTGATGCCTTCGAGGCGCATTTCCCCTTCCATTCGACGCACTTCCACAGCCTCGACGAGCAGATGATTGTTGGCGATGGCACGCCGGGAACCGTTTTTAGCAGTCAGGGGCAGGCGCTGCCGTTCATTCAGTTGTTCAGGTGGGATGGCGAACAGTATGTTGGCCCGCGCGCGCTGGCTTATCATCGCAGTACCTTCAATGACCAGCACGCGCACCCGCACCCGCGCTTCACGCCGGATGGCAAATACATCCTGTATTCATCCGACCTCACGCGCTACGCCAATATGTATCTGGTCGAGATCGGCGACTTCGACAGCCTGCCGGTGCTGACCGCCGATATTCTGACGGTGCATACCTGAGTTTCTGGCGAGGTGTTTGATGATTTCGGGGCGTAATGTGCTGGGCGGCAGGCTGGAATCGTGCAGCCTGCAACCCCTGACCGGTTTCTACCGTGATGGCTGCTGCAATACGGGCCTTGATGATGTGGGCGTGCATGTGGTCTGCGCTAAGATGACCCGAGAATTTCTCGAATTCTCGAAAGCAGCCGGCAACGACCTGATGACACCGGGGCCGGGTTTTCCCGGTCTGAAGCCGGGGGATCGCTGGTGTTTATGTGCGTCGCGCTGGAAAGAAGCCTGCGAAGCGGGGGTTGCGCCGCCGGTGTATCTGGCAGCGACGCATGTAGCGGTGCTGGAATTTATCCCGCTCGATACACTCAAAGCGCACGCCGTTGATTTACATTGACAGGGATGAAAGTTCTGGCGTGTCTCGACTTTTGGGACAATATGATGGGAAAAGGATTCCGGGAGGCTTGTACGAAGCTGCACCCCTTCGAGCCGGGATATGAGCAGCGGTAGCGGGTGTATTAGCTTTTGGGGTGTCTGGAATACGCTGTGCCGACTTCACGCCATACAGCGGGTACGCTGAAGCTGCGCGAAAGGCTGGACATCGCACCGATTGTTTTATAGGGCCACGTTGCGCACGCACAGAGATGTTGTTCAGGAGAATACAATTATGGGCAAAGGCCGTGTTTATCACGATGAACAATTTCGCTATGAAGACCCTTACAGCGGGCGCGAGATTATCCGCCTGACGGATTATCTGGGGCATTCCAACCACTTCTATTTCACCGATCCCTGCTGGTTCAACGATGATCGTTCGCTGCTGTTTATGTCGGACCGCGAAGGCCAGAGCAACCTGTTCCGCTACGATCTGGACACCGGCAGGATCACGCAGATGACCGACCTGAAAGGGCCGGGGAAGGCGCGCGGCTGCATCAGCGTCGTCAACAACGCCAATTATTTCTGGTGGCAGAACCAGATGATCGAACTTGATCTGGACACGCTGGACGAGCGCGTCATCTGGGAAGCGCCGCCGGGCATGGTTCCCGACGCGCGCGCCAACCCAACCGCCGATGGCAAATACGTCTGTTCGCGCCTGATGCAGGAGGTCAGGCAGGAGAAGCGGACGATTGACTTTGCTTATTCGCGCTTCCGCGAGTATTTCCATGCCAGGCCGCTGTCGCAGATTGTGCGTGTCGAGATCGCTTCGGGCGAGATGGAAGTCATTCACGAAGATTACCGCTACATCGGCCATATCAATACTTCGCCGACTCTCCCGAATGTGCTGACGTTCTGCCACGAAGGCCCCTGGCATCTGATCGAACAGCGCATCTGGGGGTTGAATATCGAAACCGGCGAAACGTGGAAGATTCGCCCGCAGGACGACGGCAAAAACTACGCTATCGGCCACGAGTACTGGTTCGCCGATGGCGAGCGCGTTGGCTATCATGGGCGGCCACGCATCGAAGACCGGGTGACGGACCGGCCCGCCGGCGATCATGTTTTCGGCTATATCAAATGGGACAACAGCGAACACGTTGAGGTCAGTTTTCCCTTTCATTCAGGTCACTTCCACAGCCTCGATGAAAAGATGATCGTTGGCGATGGCACGCCGGCGCAGGCGGGCAACCGCTGGAAGGATGCGCAGCCGTTTATCCAGTTGTTCAAGTGGGATGGGACGCAGTACGTCGGGCCGCGCATTCTGGCCTATCACCGCAGCACCTTCAATAACCAGCACGCCCACCCACACCCGCGCTTCACGCCGGACGGCAACTACGTGCTGTATTCGTCTGACCTGACCGATTACTCGAATATGTATCTGGTTGAGGTGGGCAATTTTGACGATTTGCCGGAACTCACACCGGACACCCCCGCCCGGCCTGATATGCTGCAAAAAAGCGGGTGATGCAGCTCAACGTCCTTTATACCGCCAACATCCGGGGCCAGCTCGACCTGCTGCCCCGGCTGTATACCTTGCTGCGCCGGCTGCGCGGCGAGGCTGAGGGCCGCACCCTGCTGCTCGACGCCGGGCACGCCTGTGACGCTGCGGTGTGGCACTGTGCCCAGACGGACGGGCGTTCGGCGCTGCTGGTGCTGGATGCGATGGGCTATACTGCCGCCAATGCGTGCGGCTTTCTCAGCGATGAGGGCCGGGCCAGGCTGGCTGCCAATCGGTTGGGCATGGCGGTGCTGTGCGCGGGCGAGGTGTGGGCGCACGAGGGCGTGGTCATCACCACCGATGGCGCGCCACCGTCGCAGCCGCACGAACTGCACGTCATACTTGACTGCGGCACAGCTACCCATCTCGAACATAATAAACTGCGGCTGGCAACTATCGAAGCGGGACAGGTGGCGGTGGTGCATATCGGCGGCGCAGGGCAGAACGGCCATCTGGCGATCACCCGGCACGACGTTTTCACCCTGCCGCCGGACACCCCGCCTGATTCCACGATTGCCGCGACTGTGGATTTTGTCCACAGCGAAGCCGAATATTACCGGCGCAGGGGCGATACTTCAGACCCCCGCTAGACGCCGCCCAGGCTGCGCATCGGCATCGCCTGAACACGTCCGTCTGAGGGTGAACGCGAGAGGTAGCCAACGGGCGGGGCGTGTGCTATGTTTGGGCTATCGCAGAACAGGAGTATGCAGTGTCCGCCAACCATCCGCGACAGTTCGATGTGGTTGTCGTCGGCGACCTCAACGCCGACCTGATCCTGACCGGCGATGTAATACCGCAGTTCGGTCAGGTGGAGAAGCTGATCGACGACGCAAATTTGACCATCGGCGGCTCATCAGCGATCACGGCCTGCGGGGCGGCCCGGCTGGGCCTGCGCGTGGGCATGATCGGCAAGGTGGGCCAGGATGTTTTCGGCGATTTCCTGCGGCAGGCGCTGGCCGAACAGGGTGTGGATACATCCGGCGTGATCGTCGACCCGGCCATCAAGACCGGCCTGACCGTCCATCTTTCGCGCGATGATGACCGCGCCATGCTGACCTTTTCCGGCACGCTGGGTGCGCTGCGTTATGCCGAAATCGACCAGACACTGCTCCAGCGCGCTCAGCACCTGCACATGGGCAGCTATTTTATGCTGGATTCGCTGCGGCCTGATGTGCCGGCGCTGCTGGCGGCGGCGCGGGCCGCCGGGCTGACCGTCTCGCTGGATACCAACTACGACCCGGCAGAAACGTGGGATGGCGGCCTTGCTGATGCGCTCGGGCAGGTGGACGTGTTTCTGCCGAACGAAACGGAATTATGCGCCATCACCCGCCAGCCGGATGTCGTGGCCGGGCTGTCCCAACTGGCTGTGCCGCTGGTGGCGGTCAAATCCGGCGCAGCCGGGGCGCGGGCACGCTTTGCCAATCAGATCATTCATGCCGATTCGATCTCCGTGACTCCCATTGACACCACCGGCGCTGGCGATTCGTTCAACGCCGGCTTTATCTACGGGTATCTGAAAGGCTGGCCGCTGGAACGATCGCTGCGGCTGGCCTGTATCTGCGGCGCGCTCTCGACCCGCGTGGCTGGCGGCACGGGTTCGCAGCCGACACTGGACGAGGCGCTGGCTTTTATGGATTAACCGCTATCACAGGAGGACAGGCATATGGATGTATGGGACGCAATTCGCAAGAAACGCGCTGTGCGGGAATTCAAACCGGAACCGCTGTCAGAGGCGCATATCCGGCGCATTCTGGATGCCGGACGACGCGCGCAGAGTTCTAAGAACAGCCAGCCCTGGCATTTCATCGCCGTTCAGGATCGGGATACGTTGCAAAAACTGTCAACGATGGGCAACTGGCTGGGGCATGTGGCCGGGGCGGCCTTGTGCGTGGTGATCTGCGTGCCGGCAGAAAACGAGCGCACTCTCTGGAATTTCTTCGATGCCGGCCAGTCTGCGGCGTACATGCAGCTTGCTGCGCTGGAAGTTGGTGTCGGCTCTTGCCTGGGAACCATCTACGAGACGGAGGCGGTGCGCGACGTACTCGGTATTCCGCCAGAATGGCAGGCGCGGCTGCTGATTTCGTTTGGTTATCCCGCCGAACAACCGCCCCGTCCGCCCCGCAAGGACGGACGCCGCACATTCGACGATGTGGTGCATTTCGAGCGTTGGTGACCCGGCGCCGGACTCTCAGCCGCGCGCGTGAACCCTGACCGGCTTAATCTTGTAGATCGTGCGGGTTTCGACGCCGCGTTTTTCCGGCATATTTTGGTAGTAGTCTTCGTAGCCCCGGTAGGCGAGGCTCAGGCTGTTGATGTGTTCCAGCCAGCCCTCTTTGGTGATTTCATCGACTATGCCGCGAATTTCGAGATAACGGTAGGCGTTGTTCGGGTCGATTGCCAGCAGTGTCACCCTGGGGTTGCGTTCCATGTTTTTGTTTTTCTGGCGGCCATCGGCAGAATTGACCCAGATGTGCCGGCCATCGTAGCTGCACCAGACGACGGAGGCCTGCGGCTGGCCGTCCGGCATGACCGTGACAATCGTGATGAATACGGGCGCGCCCAACAAATCAGTAAAGGATTCAGGAATGATAGCAGTCAAAAGGCGATTCCTTTCGTGTGTGATCCGGTATTGAAGGGCGATCAGCAAACGCAGCCTGACCGGCGGACCGCGGCTCGCCACTCAGACAGATGGCTGCCCACTTGCCGTCACGTCTTTTCCCACGCCCTGAGAGCAGCCCGCGCCTCCTCGGAATCGATGCGTTTCAGCATCGCGGCGGACGCCCGCGCGATCTGAGGATTCCGGCCATTGAGTGCCTGAACCAGCCCGGCTACCGCGATGACGCCCATCGCCTCCAGCGCGCCCGCCGCTGCCTGACGCACCACGTCGTTGCGGTCACACAGCGCCTCGGCCAGCGCCGGGACAGCCGTGGGTTCCGCCATGCCCCACAATGCCTCGCACGCGCTGCGGCGCACCTTCCAGTCTTCATCATGCAGCGCCTTGACCAGACCAGGGACAGCAGCCGGCCCCATCTTGTTGAGCGAACCGGTTGCCAGCCAGCGGATGTTCCCATCGCGCTCGTTATTGACGATTTCCAACAATGATGGCACGCTTTCCGGGTCGCCGATTTCGCCCAGCACCTTGACCGCCGCGCTGCGGATGCGCGCGTCCTCGTCGCTGAGGGCTTCGATCAGCCCCGGCACGGCGGCAAAGTCCTTGTTGTTGGTTTGTTTTGCCAGCATGAAGGCTGCATCGATGCGCACGTCGCGCAGCGGGTGCTGCACCGCTGCCACCAGCGCCGAATAGGCTGATGGGTGATTCATCTGGGCCAGACTGCGCAGCGCCGAACGACGTTCATCTGCATTGTGGCTGTCCAGCGCCTCAACCGCCTGCCTGACCACGCGCGGCGTGTCCTGTGCCAGCGAGATTGTATCCGGCTTGTATTCGCCGCGCACCTCGCGCAGCCGGTCCAGCAGCCGATCCCAGGGCTGCTGGGACGGATTGGTGAAATCGAGATATTGCAGCATATCAAGCTGCGGATGCAGATACGGCGTGCGCCGCAGCATCACCGGAATGACCTTGACCCCCGCCCCCTGCGCGAACGCCCATTCGTAAGTGACGTATTCTGACGCGCGCGCTTCCGGCGTAATGACCAGCACCACCGCAAACGCCTGTCGGATGGCAATATTGATGGCTTCACGCCAGTTTTCGCCGGCCCGAAGCTGCTCCTCATCGATCCATACCTTAAAGCCGGCTGTCTGTATCCGGTGAATCAACTGATTGGCAAATACCCGGTCTTCGTGCTTATAGGAAAGGAACACATGCTGGCTCATCCTCGGCTCCTGAACCGCTGTTCACTCACACCGCGCTACAGGCATTTTAGCACGCTTAACATAAACAGGTACTTGCACGCCGAGGGATTTTCACCCGCCAGCCATCCCTTCAGCAGCGAGGGTGGCTTTGTGCCGCCGCGCCAGATACAGCGCCGGCAGCACCATCGCCAGCGCCAACCCGCCGCTGAGAACGAACGGCAGCGGTGTCGAAGCCGCAAACAAGGCCCCGGATATCCCACTGCCAAAGATCGTTGACAGGCTGGCGACTGACTGGTACACCCCAAGCACGCCGCCGCGCACTTCATCGGGCACGGTCTCTGTCGCCAGCGATTGCAGCGCCGGCATGGCGATCCCGCCGCCCATCGCAAACAGCAGGATCATCGGCCCGACCAGCCAGGGCGTCACCACCAACAGAATGCCGATGGCCCCGATGCCGCGCACCACATTGCCGATAATGACCAGCGTATTTTCGTGAAAGCGCCGCAGCAGCGGTTTTAGCACAAAGACCTGTGTCAGCACCTGACCCAGCCCGGCGCAGCTCAGCAGCAGCCCGATGCCGAGGCTGGTCTCCTGTGGGGTGTAACCGACAAACAGCACATCCTGGCCGTACAGCGCGAAGGTTGCCTGGATAATCGCCAGGCTGAACTGCACGCCGAATCCCATCAGCAGCACCAGCAGCAGCGGGACATTGTTCATCAACTGGCGCGGGCTGAAATCGCGCGATTTTTTGGCGCGGTTGGCCGCGCGGTGTTCCGGCGTGAGGGTTTCATCCAGCGCCACCCATGTCAGCACGACCGTCAGCGCAGCAGCGATTGCAGCCAGCATGAAAGGCATCTGCGGGCCGAGGACTGAGGACAGGATGCCGCCCACCGCCGGGCCAACCATAAATCCGCCCCCTAACGCCGCGAATATATAGCCCAGCGCCTGGGTGCGCTGTTTGGGTGGCATAATATCGGTGACATATGCCTGCGCGACGACGATATTGCCCCCGGTGATGCCATCAAGAATGCGGGCAAAGAAGAGCCATGCCACGCTGGGCGCGAGTCCGATAATGACGAAGCTGATGACTGTACCGATCTGGCTGATTATCAGCACCGGCAGCCGCCCGTAAGTATCCGACAGCCGGCCGATCAGCGGCCCGGCCAGAAACTGAGCCAGAAAAAAGCTGGAAAACAGCAGCGTGACGACTTCGTCCGACATGCTGAAACGATCCCGCGCATACAGCGGCAGAATCGGCAGAATCATGGAAGCGCCCACGATCTGCACAAAAACGATCATCAGAATGGTGAACAGACGACGGTCAATACGATTGAACATATACGATCAACTCTCCTGCCAGTCTGCTATTCAGGATACACATTTCAGGCTGTACCAACAGAGTCCATTGGAAGCGGCCGGCTCTACTGCAGGGCTGTGCTGCGCTGCCGGCCTTTGCGCACCTGTACCGTTTTCAGGCGCTGGAACACCCACAGGCTGGCGAAGGCCAACGCCGTCATGAGCAGCACCATCCCTGTCGCGTCATCGTAGCGGCGGGCCTGCATGGCGTCGTAGATTGCCAGCGGCAGGGTCTGCGTGCGCCCCGGAATATTGCCGGCGACCATCAGGGTCGCGCCAAACTCCCCCAGCGCCCGCGCTGATCCCAGCAGGACGCCGGACAGAATGCCGCGCCGCGCCATCGGCAGCACAATATAGCCCCATACCTGCCACTCCGCCGCGCCATCGACCCGGGCCGCGTCCTCAACTTCCTGCTCGATCTCTTCAAATGCCGTGCGTGCCGACTGTACCATCAGCGGCAGCCCGACCACCATCGCCGCAATCGACGCCGCCTGCCAGCTAAACAGGAGCTGCACACGCAGCACCTCGGCCACAAAACTGCCGCTGCCCAGCCCGACCAGCAGGAAATACCCGACCACACTGGGCGGCAGCACCAGCGGCAGATTGATGCAGGTTTCCAACACCAGCTTGCCCCGGAACGTCAGCCGTGCCAGCAGCAGCGCCAGCGCCAGCCCGACAATGACGATACCGAGGGTTGCGACAGCGGTCACTTGCAGCGACAGCCAGAATGGATGCCCGCTCATAAGCTGAGGGTCTCTCCGGGCAGGATAAAGCCATAACGCCGCATGACTTCCCGGCCGGCCCCGCTGGTGATGAATTCGACGAATTGGCGCGCTTCGGCTTCGTGGGTTGTACGGCTGACCACGGCCAGCGCCTGATTCAGCGGGTTATGCTGCTCCGCCAGGATCAGTGTCCAGCGGCCTGAATCGCCGGCGGCGATGCTCAGCGACAGCGCGACGATGGCGACATCCACGTTGCCGGTTTCGGCATATTGCAGCGTCTGGGTCACATTTTCGCCGAGTATCAGCTGCGGTTGCAGGCGTTCCCACAGGCCAGCCGATTGCAGCGCCTCGCGCGCGGCTATACCATAGGGCGCGTGTTCCGGGTTGGCGATGGCGATGCGCTCCACCCCCGGCTGAGTCAGGTCGTCGAGGTCGTCAAAGGTCAGCGGGCTGTCGGCGCGAGTCCATAACGTGATCCGGCCCTGCGCATACAGCGTGATGCTGTCAGCCAGCACATGACCCGACGCAGCGAGTTCGTCGATAAACAACTGGTCGGCTGCCACAAACACATCAACCGGCGCGCCCTGTTCGATCTGCTGGGCAAGCTGGCCGGTGGAGCCGAAATTGAACGTCACGCCAATGCCGGTCTGCTCGGTAAACAGAGGCCCGATTTCTTCAAATGCCGGGATCAGGTTTGACGCTGCCGATATGGTCAGAGTAACCGGTGAGGCCGTTGTGCTGGCGCAGGCACTCAATACCATGCTCAACAGCGGCATGGACAGCAGAAGTTTTTTCACGAAGCACCTTCGCGGTACAGGCGCTGAACATCTCAGCACAGGCTGCCTTGAACGGTGTCATTTTAATACAGGACGGGGCACAGAACTATAGCGTCGGCACGTTGGGAAGGAGGATATAACAGAAGAGGTTAGCGGGCAGGTGGGGGCGGCTGGTTGGATGCGTGCTGGCGCAGCGCCTCCATTTCGGCATCGAGCTTGCGGTAGGCGAACCGGTGTGGCTGGACACGCACGCGCCAGCCGATACATACGCCACATATCACAATCAGACATACCACAACAAGCACGATAACCATTGACTTTTTCCAGATACTTGCCTGCCAGCCTCAGCATAAACCAGAATCCAACCAGACAATCCCCCAGTTCATGGGGGAGCGGCTATGTTCAAAGCGGCGCAGGGATGCTAGATTCGAGTGGTCAGCGGATAGTTCCCAGTTTGCAGACACGTAAACATCCGCGATTGCGGAATCCGGCGCGGGGACTGACCACTGACAATTGAAACTGGCGCACGAGGTGCATGTTGCAGCGAACAGAAGCGCGCGGGCTGCGGGTGGCGTGGGTCGATACCATGCGCTACACCCGGCCACTGGATGAATCGCAGGCAAAAAAGTGGCAGCGGCTCACGCAGGATTTGGGCGTGGAGATTTACGTTACCAGTTTCGCGCCGGGTGCGCGCCCGCGCCGCTTCGATCAGCACGCCCATTTTTACCTGTGGCCGGCGCTGCCGCTGGCCCCGCTGCGCTACCTGACGGCCTATCTGATCGCTCCGCCACTCGCGTTGTGGCTGATTCTGGCGCGCAGGGTGGAAGTACTGATCGCCCATGACCCGTACATCGGCGCGGCGGCGGCACTGGCGAAGAATCTGGCGCGGCTGTTGGGGCGGCGGGTTGGGCTGGTGGTCGAAACGCGCGGTGATCTGGAGCAGGGCCTGTTCATGCAGCGGACGGTTCGCTTCAAGGGGCTGTGGCGCGCGCTGATGCGGCTGGCCGGAGGCTATGCCCTGCGCCATGCCGATGCCCTGCGCGCGGTGTCGGCTTCGTCGCGCCAGCAGATTCAGGCGCTGGCCCCGGATAAACCGCTGGTTCAGTTCATGAGCTGGACAGATTCGACAGCGTTTACCGAAGTCGTGCCGGAAAAACCGCCGTCGCAGCGGTGCGACATCGTATACAGCGGGGTGCTGGTCCTGCGCAAGGGGGTTCATGTACTGCTGGATGCCTTCGCCCGGATTCACCCCCAGCTTGCTCCGGCGCATCTGTGGCTGATTGGCAAGGCGGCCAACGCGGACTATGCTGCCAAGCTGCGCGAGCAGGTGGCGCGGCTTGGCCTGACGGACAGCGTGACGTTCGTGGATCATCTGCCGCAGGCGGAACTGGCACAGTACATGGCCCGCGCCCGCGTCTTTGTGCTGCCCACCTACTCCGAAGGGCTGCCCAAAGTGGTGATCGAGGCCATGCTGTGCGGGACTCCGGTGGTTGCCAGCGCCGTCGATGGCATCCCCGAAATCGTGCAGGATGGCGTACAGGGTTATCTGGTCCCGCCGGGCGATGTCGATGCGCTGGCGGATCGACTGCTGCATGTATTCCACAGCGCGGATGTGGACACACTCGGCCAGCAGGCGCGGGACTTTGCCACCCGATTCTATTCGCCAGAAGCCTACATCGAACATTATGGCCGGCTGTTCGTGCTGGCCTATCGTCAGGCGCACAGTCAGGATGGGCAATTAACGCATGGAAATTAGACGAGCCACACTGGAAACATGCGCCCAGGCCGCCGGGCTGGTGGTGGAACGCCGGGATGGCCTACTGGTGATGCTATGAACGCCAGTCTCCGCCTGTTGTGGTTCAACCTGGCGACGGATGCCGATTCGCCGACTCAGGGTTTTGCGACGGATTGGATCAACGCGGTGGCTGCGCGCTGTGACGCCATCGATGTGCTGACCATGCGCGCCGGGCGGATCGAGGTAGCGGATAACGTGCGCGTTTTTTCGGTTGGCAAGGAAAAAGGCTACGGCGATGCGCGCCGCGCTGTCGAGTTCTATCGCATTCTTATACGGCTGCTGCGGGAACACCCCTACGACGCCTGTTTCGCCCACATTCAGGCGCTGTTCGCCATGATGGGCACGCCGCTGCTGAAACCCCGCCGGATTCCGATTACGCTGTGGTACGCGCACAAGGCCGTCACCCCCAGACTGCGCCTGGCCGAAAAGCTGGTCGATCACGTTGTTACCGCGTCGCCGGAGAGTTTTCGCATCCCCAGCCCGAAGGTCCACGTCATCGGGCACGGCATCGATACGCGCCGCTTTACGCCAGCGGATGTGCCCGACGCGCCATTTACCATCCTGACGGTGGGCCGCGTCGCGCCGGTCAAACGTCTGGAAACGATTATCGAGGCGGCGCGGCGGCTGCGCGCTGAAGGCTGCGATTTTCGCCTGCGCATCGCCGGGGTAATTTATCCTGAACATGCACCCTACGCTGCCGAACTGCGAAAATTGGCCGAAGCGTATGATTTGGGTACAGTGGTCGAGTTCACAGGCGAGATTCCTCATCATGCGATTGAACGGGAATACCAGCGGGCGCACCTGATGGTCAATGTCAGCAGCACCGGCAGCGTTGATAAGGCTGTGCTGGAAGCCATGGCCTGCGGTCTGCCGGTGATTACAGCCAATGAAGCCTTTGACGCCATCCTGCGCGACTGGCGCGATCTGGCGCTGGTTCCGCCCGATGCGCCGGATATACTGGCCGCGAAGATACGCCATATTATGGCGCTGCCAGCCGATACACGCCGCGCACTCGGCCACGATCTGCGCGCTGTCGTGGTGCGCGATCACAGTCTGGAACGGCTGGCGGATCAACTGGTGGCGCTGCTGGGCGCTCAGAGGAGACCCCGACCATGAAGATCAATTACCGTGATATTCCCAGAAGCATTCTGCATCGCGTGCTGACTACGTTCTGGCTGCGCGATGGCCGGGTTTGTACCAGCATTTGGGGGCCGTTTCGCGGGCTGAAGTTTCATTACGTCCACCCGCAAATGTACACTCGGGGCATGATTATGCTTTTTTATGCCGCCTTCGAGCCGCATGTGACATCATTTCTGGCCCGGCATATCCACGCCGGCGCAACGGTCTATATCGCCGGCGGGTATATCGGCGTTTACGCCGTCTATGTGGCCCGCCTGATGCAGAGTCAGGGTCGAGTGTATGTGTTTGAAGGCTGGCCGGAAAACTTTGCGCTCATGCAGAAAAACATCGATTTGAACCGGCGGCCTAATGTCGAGGTGATTGCCCTTCCCGTGTGTATCGCTGAAACGTCCGGTACAGGCGTGATGGTTAGAGGGCGGAATGACAGCATGAACCGCCTGACCGCAGAGGCAGACAACCCGGAAGGCGCTGTTGAAGTGGAAACAGTCGCACTCGATGATGTCTGGAAACAAACCGGCCACGACCCAGCCCTCATTTTGCTCGATATTGAAGGCCGTGAACTGGAAGCCCTGAAAGGGGCACAGGCTTTGCTGGCGGCGTGCCGGCCGTGTCTGGTTCTGGAACATCATGGCCGGGCGGCGGCGCTGGCCAACTGGCTGGCGACATGCGGCTACACGACTGAACCGCTGGGACAATCGCATCTGGTGGCGAAACCATGACCCGTCTGCTGTACCTCGCCAATGCGCGCATCCCGACAGAGAAGGCGCACGGCCTCCAGATTATGCAGAACTGCGAGGCGCTGGCCGACGCGGGCGCAGCCGTCACCCTGTGGGCGGCCCGGCGAATCAACACGCCGGAAATGCGCGCCATTGCCGACCCCTGGGCGCATTATGGCATCCGGCGCAATTTTGAACTGCGGCGCGTGCCCTGCCTGGATTTGCAGCCCTGGGCCAGGCAGGATGTCTACATCCTGCGCAAGGGGACATTTCTGCTGCAATATGCGACCTATCTGGTGATGTTGCTGGTGATGCTGCTGGCGGCCCGTTTCGATGTCTATTACACCCGCGATCTGCCGGCTGCGCTGCTGCTGAGTCTGCTGAAGCCGCGCCACAAAATCGCCTATGAGCCGCACCGCCTGTCAAAATCGGGTATCGGCGGTTGGCTGCAAACGCAGGCAGCCCGGCGCTGTGGGGCGGTGTTCCCGGTGACGCCGTATCTCGCTCAGGCATTGATCGAGCGCGGGGCTGATCTGGCGCGGGTTCAGGTGGCGCACGATGGCATCCGGCGCAGACGCTTCAGCAATCTGCCGGAGCAGGCGGCGGCGCGGGCACAGATTGGCTGGCCGCAGCAGGCGTTTATCGTCGGTTATGTGGGCCGTTTGCACACCATGTCGATGGATAAAGGCGTCGGTACGCTGGTCGCGGCGCTGCGCCGAACCGAAGGGACATCGCTGGCGCTGGTCGGCGGGCCGGACGATATGGCCGAACAACTGCGGACTCAGTGGCTGGCGGCAGGTTTACCGGCGGCGTACTTTCTGTATGCCGGACAGGTCGCGCCGGAGGCTGTGCCGCTGTATCTGAGCGCCTTTGATGTGTGCGCCATGCCTTTCCCCTTTACCGAACATTTCGCCTACCATGCCTCACCCATCAAGCTGTTTGAGTACATGGCAGCAGGTCGGGCGATTGTCGCGTCGGATTTGCCGGCAGTGGCCGATGTGCTGAGGGATGGCGAAACCGCCCTGCTGGTCCCGCCGGGCGATGTTGACGCACTGGCCGTGGCGATCATGCGCCTGCGCGATGATCCGGCACTGAGGCAGCGGCTGGCGGACTGTGCCCGAAACCGGGTGTTCGCTCATTACACCTGGGATGCGCGGGCGGCGATGATCCTGGGGCACATGCAGCGCATGGCCGGGGTGATGAGATGAAGCTTGGTCTGCTGGCCGCTGATCTGTCGCACCGGCACGGCTGGGCGCATCATTGCCTGAGCCTGATTCTGGCGTTGCGGCGTGCCGGGGTGCAGATGACGATAATCACGGCGCGCAACAGCCCGGATGTGGACGGCCTCGAATTCCAGTGCCTGCTGCCGGATACTAATCCGATGGAAAAGCATCTGCTGCTGAAATCGCTGCGGAGCGCGCCGGAAATCGGGCGTTGGCTGCGCGGCTGCGATCTGGTTCACGCGATGATCGAGCCATACGCGCCGGTGGGCGCGTGGGTGGCCGCCGGCCGTCCTTTCCTCATCACAGCGCACGGTAGCTACATCGACCTGCTGGCGCGCCGCCGTTATGTCGGGCCGATCTACCGCCGCCTGTTCCAGCGTGCGCGGGTTATCGTCTGCGTCAGCCGTTACACCGCGACGGTTATACAGGAAACGCTGTCGGGGGTGCCCACAGCCGTTATCAACAACGCTATCGATCCGACGCGCTTCACCGATCTGCCGCAGGGCGCTGTTGAAAAACGCGGGCCGACGGTGCTGGCGGTGGGTGCGGTCAAAATGCGCAAGGGCACGCTCGAACTGGTGCGGGCCATGGCAGCCGTGCGCGCTGCTGTGCCGGATGTGCAGTGCGTCATCATCGGCAGTCTGGATGCCGAGCCGGGTTACAGCCATCAGGTCACAGCGGAGATCAACCTGCTCGGTTTGCAGGACTGCGTTCATCTGCTGGGCCACGTGCCGGAGGCGACCAAACTGGCCTGGTACGGCGCGGCGGATGTGTACGCTCTGCCATCGCTGCACGTCGGGCGCAAGTTCGAGGGTTTTGGCCTGACCTATCTGGAAGCCAGCGCCGCCGGTCTGCCGGTGATCGGGACGCAGGACTGCGGCGCGGAAGATGCCATCGAACACGGTGTTACCGGCCTGCTGGTGCCGCAATCGGGCGTGACAGCCGCGCTGGCGGGTGCTATCATCGACCTGCTGCGTGACCCGGCGCGGGCGGCACAGATGGGCGCTGCCGGACGGGAACGGGCACAAAATCAAACATGGGACAATGCCGCCCGCGACTGGCTGGCATTGTATGAGAAGTATCTTGAGAACCAGTCTGGTCGATAACACGCTGCGCCTGTTCCGGCGCAAATTTGTGCAGGACACGCTCATCCTGCAACTGAGCAAGGTCGGTGTGACGATCCTCGGTCTGGCGGCGTGGGTGATTGTGCCGGTACGGCTGGGGCCGCACAATTATGGCCTGTTCGCGCTGGCGCAGTCGCTGCTGGCGATCTGGCTGACGCTCGACCTGACCGGGCTGAACGTCGGCATCATGACGCTGCTGTCCACCGCCGTGGGCGCACGGGACGAGCGCCAGATACTCGATCTGCTGGCGGTGTACGTCAAGGTGGCGACACTCTGGGCGCTGTTCACGCTGGCGGTGCTGCTGCTGATCGGCCCATCGCTGGCGCTGCTGCTCTACCGCGACCCTGCGCCGCTGGCAGCCGTTCATGTGCTGAACTACCCGCTGCTGGCCGGGCTGGTTACAGTGGGCAATTCGCATATTGGGGTGCTGGCGGCGGTGCTGGCATTCGGCCAGTTGTTCGACCCGCTGTATAACCTGTTTCTGGGCGCGTTCCGCAGCCGCCGCACGATGCGGCAGGTGGCCGTCATGCAGAACGTCAACCAGTTTATCCTGACGGTTTGCCTCGTCAGCGCCGCGCTCATCAGCCCGACAGCCGAAGGGCAGGTCGCCGGGCGTATCGTCTATTCAGTGGCTACGCTGCTGGTGATCGTCCCGGTCTACCAGCGCACGCGCACGGCGGGGCCGGTTCCTTACCCACCGGTGGCGAACATTCTGCGGCGCGCCCTCACGGTGTCGTATCGCCCGTACTGGCGCTACGGGCTGTCCACCGCGCTGGACAAGAACCTCGCCAACCTGTATACCCAGGTGCCGCTGCAACTGGTCGGGATTCTGGCGGGGCCGGTGGCGGCCAGCTATATTCAGCTTGGCCTGCGAGGTATCAACCGGACCAGTTTCTTTACCTCAGCCGTTTACGAAAATATGCAGGCGGTGGTGCCGCAGTCAGTAGGCCGGCAGGATTATGCCCGCCTGTGGAGAAATTTCCTGCGGGTACTGGCTGTGCTGACGCTGGGCGGGCTGGCGTTTTACGCGCTGGTGATTTTGCTGGCCCCGCTGCTGCTCGTGCCCATCTTTGGCGAAGAATGGCTGCCGATTCTGCCGCTGCTGCCGGCGTTTACCCTCTATGGGCTGGCGACGACGGTGGGCGGCGTGTTCGGGCCGCTGTATCGCGCGTTCGATCTGATGCGGGCGGCGCTGCTGAGCAAAATCGCGGCGCTGGTGGTGATGATTCCGGCGGGCGTCTGGCTGATCGATCAGTCGGGCGCGCTGGGTGGTGTATGGACAATCAACGGCCTGTACGTCATCTCCATTGGGCTGACGGCGGCCTTCACGCTGCCGGTGCTGCACCGGTACGCGCAGGCGGCTGGTGATGGTCATGGCTGAATCTGGCAGGAAACATACCAATTAAATTGTCGAATAGCCGTTAGAATAATTGTGGCGGCTGAGGATAGATAGTGCGAGGTGTTGTCAATCTTATGGCGGATATTCTCATCATCGGCGGAACCCGTAACATGGGGCATTTACTGGCCCTGCAACTGTATGAGGCCGGTCATCGGGTGACGATTTTTAACCGGGGGCTGACCAGCGACGAGCTACCAGCGGGGATTCAGCGCATACGCGGGGATCGTACCATCGCCGCCGAACTGGAAACCGGGCTGGGATCGCGCGCGTTCGATGTGGTGGTTGATTTTGCACTGTACACGCCGGAAGAAGCCCGGGCGATAGTCGATCTGCTGAACGGGCGCGTCGGGCATTATGTTTTTATCAGTTCCGGGCAGGTGTATCTGGTGCGGCAGGGGCTGGAACGGCCATTTTCTGAAGACGACTATGATGGTCCGATCATGCCCGCCCCCAAGCCCAATACTTACGGCCACGAAGAATGGAATTACGGCATTGGCAAACGCGAAGCCGAGGATGTGCTGGTGGCTGCCTGGCAGAGCGAGAAGTTCCCCTACACGTCGCTGCGACTGCCGATGGTGAACAGCGAACGCGACCCCATGCGGCGGCTGTACAACTACATGCTGCGCATCCAGGACGGCGGGCCAATCCTCGTGCCGCATACACCCCGTTATAACCTGCGCCATATCTATGCCGGCGATGTGGTGCAGGTGGTGAGCCGATTGATCGACACCGGCAAGGGCATCGGCTGTGCCTATAATATCTCGCAGGATGAAACCGTCAGCCTGCCGCAGTTTATCGACATGGTAAGCGATCTGATGCACAAGCCGGCCCCCGAACTCATCGAGGTCAAGCGCAGCGTACTGGAAGCGCACGGTTTCCTGCCGGATTGTTCGCCGTTCAGTGACCGCTGGATGAGCGAACTCACCAACGAGCGCAGCAAAGCCGAACTGGGTATGACTTACACACCGCTGCCGGTCTATCTGGAACGCATCGTGCAGCACTACAAAAAACATCCGCCGCAGAAGCCTGCCGGTTACAAACGCCGCAGCGCCGAACGCCAGCTTGTGATGGAAATGCAGATGCTCTGATGCCGGATGCAATCGTCGTCGGGGCAGGGCCGAACGGACTGGCAGCCGCCATCGAACTGGCGCGGGCCGGCTGGTCGGTGTGCGTCTACGAAGCGCGGGAGACTGTCGGCGGCGGCACACGCTCGGCGGAGTTAACCCTGCCCGGCTTCGTCCACGACATCTGCTCCGCGATTCATCCGCTGGGGATGGGGTCACCGTTTCTGAGTCAACTGCCGCTGCACCAGTACGGCCTCGAATGGATTCAGCCGGATATTCCCCTGGCGCATCCGCTGGATGACGGTACGGCTGCCGTGCTGCATCGTTCGCTGGATGAAACGGCGGCGGCTCTGGGCAGGGATGGCGCGGCTTACCGCCGGCTGATGCGCCCGCTGGTTGAAAACTGGGACGCGCTGGCGGCGGACATCCTCGGTCCGCTGCTGCGTATTCCCCGCCACCCGCTGCTGCTGGCGCGCTTTGGCATCAGGGCGCTGCTGCCGGGCAAGCTGCTGGCGCGGCTGATCTTCCGCGATGCGCCGGCGCGGGCGCTGTTGGGGGGCAGCGCGGCCCATTCGCTGCTGCCGCTGGAAATGCCGCTGTCGGCCTCGTTCGGGCTGGTGCTGCTGCTGCTGGGCCATGCCATTGGCTGGCCGCTGCCGCGCGGTGGATCGCAGCGTATCGCGGACGCTATGGCGGCGTATCTGCAATCACTCGGCGGCGAGATTATCACCGGCCACCCCATCCACAATGTGGACGAACTGCCCCCGGCGCAGGCTGTGCTGCTCGATGTGACACCGCGCCAGCTACTTCAGATGGCCGGTCAGCGCCTGCCGGATAGCTACAAACGGGCGCTGAGCAATTACCGTTATGGCATGGGTGTGTTCAAAGTGGATTATGCGCTGGCCGGGCCGATCCCCTGGCGCGCGCCGGCGTGTCGCCGGGCCGGAACGGTGCATGTCGGCGGGACACTGGAAGAAATGGCCGTATCAGAAAGCGCCGCCTTTTACGGCAGAGCCAGCGACAGGCCATTTGTGCTGGTCGCGCAGCAAAGCCTGTTCGATGATACCCGTGCACCGCCGGGTCAGCACACCTGCTGGGCCTACTGCCACGTGCCTCATGGTTCTACCGAGGATATGACCGAACGCATCGAGCAGCAGATTGAGCGATTCGCGCCCGGTTTCCGCGATCTGGTGCTGGCCCGCCATACACTCAATACGGCTGACTTGCAGCGGTACAACCCCAACTACATCGGCGGCGACATTAACGGCGGTATGCAGGACGCGCTGCAATTGTTCCTGCGGCCCGTACCGCGCCTTACGCCCTACACGACCCCGGCGCCGGGCCTGTTTCTGTGTTCATCGTCCACGCCACCCGGTGGCGGTGTTCATGGTTTGTGCGGGTATCATGCCGCGCGCGCCGTGCTGCGAAATCAAAAACCTGCCGGGCGCAGCAGCACCCGACAGGTGAGTTCAACTTTTTAGTCCGAAAGTATGCTGTCTACCGGCCAACCTGCCGTACCTGACCGCGAATCTGGCCGCCGGGGAATGCCGTTGTATGCGCGTTGACGTAGGTATCGCCGCTGCGCATCTTAGCGATCAGTTCCTCAAAATTGGCGATACCGCCGGGGCAGGCTGCTGAATCGGGACGGGCAATAACGTCTGCGGCGGTGAACGTTCCCTCTGACAGGACGCCGTTCACGTTCACACCGCCATCGACAAATCCAAACAGGAACACGATCACCGGGCCATTGACGCCCTCCGCACCACAGTGGATATGTGCCTGCGTGACGTTCTCGATATTAGCCACGTTCAGCCTGAAAGTCATCTCATCCCCGCGCAGTTGGAACTTGACCTGTCCCTGCGACTGGGTATCCACAGGAGGCACTTCGTTATCACCGGAAAGATGAGCGACAAAATTGGTGGGAGTTGCAGCAGCGGCCACCATCATGCCAACTGCCCCTATTGCCACGAGCACTATCAACAATACAACCATTCTCTTCATAATGCTTTTTCTCCTAAATATCCACCTCAAATATGCTGCCTTTTAACTGCGCCTGTGCAACTATGGCTACGTACAGCCGGCGCAAAATGGATTTATCAGGGCCGCTTCGGGAAACCGGAACCCGCTAAAATTGGGGGCTTGACTTAGAGCGCGCTCTAAGGGGTAAACTCGGATTTATGAATGAGACGACACTCACTATCCAACAGGTCGCCGAAGCGACCGGACTCAGCGAACATACGCTGCGTTACTATGAGCGCATCGGGCTGATCCACGCCATCAACCGGGCGGAAAACGGTCACCGCCGCTACTCACCTGACGATGTGGGCTGGATCGACTTTCTCAACAAACTGCGGGCCACCGGTATGTCGATCCAGCAGATGCAGCGGTATGCCGAATTGCAGCGTCAAGGGGATTCCACCCTGCCCGAACGGCTGGAGATGCTCAAGGCGCATCGTTCGCAGGTCGAGGCACAGCTCGATGAATTGTACGATCATCTGAAGGTCATCCGCTACAAGGTCGAGGTGTATCAGGCCGCGCTATCTGAGCAAGCACCGGAAACCACCTGATCGCGCCCGATCACCGGGCATCCGCCAGAAACGCACCCCATAAACAACCGGATTCGCTTTGCTGTTTTGCACCGGCAAGGTCGCTTGACTCCGCCCTGCGGCGGGGTCGCCAATCCTGTCGCACAACAATCAGAGAATGGAGGTACAGATGATGAACCCGAATCTGTTTCATCAGGGCCGCATCCGCCAGCAGGAAATGCTGGAGTGGGCCGAAAATGCCCGGCAAGAGCAGGCATATACGGCGAGTCACGGGCCATCATGGTCATTCAGCGGCTGGTTCAGGGCTTTTGCAGGGAAGTTGTGGCAGGCTGCCGATAAGCCTGCTACCCGTGAAGCGACTCCCCCGCGCCAGCCAGCCGCCCGGCGGCCCTGAAGTATTCCCCTGTGCGCCGGTAGGACGGCGGCATCTCCGTTAAACTGCGGGCATATCTGGCTCGCAGTTTTTCGATATAAAGATTCCGTTCTCAGCACTCAGTACCGGAAACCCGCCACCCTAATAATAATCCTGCATCAGACGGATGAACCAGATCGGGATGAGCGGTTCGGAAACGGCGTCGTAGATCGGCGCATAGGGCTTGATGTCGAGGACAGGCGTGCCGTCGATAGCATCCAGCCGCCGCACGGTGAGGATGTTGCCCTCGACCTTGACGACCTCGACTGCTGTGACACCGATGCCGTTGGGTCGGTTGGGGCTGCGCCGGGCGAAGATACCGACTTCCGGCATATCGGCCCGGTCACGCGGGCGGCGCACCAGATCGCGCTCAAGGTCGAAGGGCGCCTGGTGCATGTAATACACGACCATCACGTGCGACCAGCTTTCGATACCCTGCAAGCCAGCGGCATAAGTTTCGTCGACGTGAATTTCCGAAATTACATCGCCCCACCGTTCTTCCTCAACGGATTCTATCGGCGCACGAATGATACCAATCGGTTTGACTTCCACGTGATTTCCTTTGTCATGGATGATGCTTCCAGTATAGCCGGAATTCTACCGCTTTGTGGCCGATTGCGCGCCAGTCGGAATCGGAGCTGTGCGGGTAGTTGGCGCGGCTCAGTGCTGGCGTTTCCCCGACACGCTGGCGTTCGCTGCCGGCAGCCAGACCGTGAATACGCTGCCGGCGTCGGGTCCGGCGCTGGTAACGCGGATGGTTCCGCCATGTGCCTGCACGATCTCGCGGGTGATGGCGAGTCCCAGACCGGTGCCGCGCCGGGGGCCGCGTGCTTTATCCACCTGATAAAAACGCTCAAAGATGCGCGGCAGGTCCTCTGTGGCAATGCCAACGCCGGTATCGGCGACGATCAGTTCCACCCCGCCGTTGTTAGCCTGAGTCCTGACATGCACCCTGCCGCCGCGTGGCGTGTACGTGATGGCGTTGCTTACCAGGTTGGTGATGACCTGCGCCAGCCGGTCACCATCGCCCGCGATATGCGGCAGGGAATCAACCTCAACTTGCAGGTCGATTCCCTCTTTCTCGGCGACAATTGCCAGCCGCTGGCCGATGGCGCTGACAATCTGGCTGAAGTCGAGATCGACTTTGTTCATGCCGAGCTGACCATCCTGCAAGCGGGCCAGATCGGTAATTTCGGCGACCATGCGATTGAGCCGCGCCGCTTCTTCGTAGATAACGCTGGCCGACTGCACCGGGTCAGATGTCGCGCCGTCCATGATCGCCTGCGAGTAACCCTGAATGCTGGTCAGCGGCGTTTTGAGATCATGAGAGATATTGACCATAAAATCGTGCTGTGCCTTCTGGGCCGCTTTGACCTCGTGCGTCATGGTATTGAACGCCTCGGCAACGGTGCGGACTTCCGGCGGGCCGGTGACCGGAACCTGCTGGTCATAATCGCCGGCAGCGACAGCGCGGGCAGCATCCGTAATATGCAGCAGTGGCCGGACAATCGCCCGGCTGATGAGAATGGCCATAAACATCGCAATTACCAGCCCGGTAAAGGCCGCCTGAAGGGTGGGCCGGGCCAGCGCACTGCTGAATTCTTCGAGCGCCTCGCGGAGCGTCTGTGTCGGCTGGGGCAGCGCGTAAAGCAGGGCGATCTGATTGCCGCCGCGCAGCACCGTCAGGCTGAAGAACAGCCACGTCGAATTATCAGGATTCTCGAAACTGCCGGTTATGGTATCGAGGCGGCCGGCCGGCCCCATGCCCATGACGCCGCCGACCATCATCCCCCTGAAGGCGTCAATCCCTGCTTCGTCGATCTGCCAGCGGATAGGCGCACCTTCTGCGAATGTGCCGCTGCTGTCGAATATCACGGCGGGCGGATCGTTCGGGCTGATGAGCAGCGTGCGCACGCCGCTGTCTTCGGAAAAGATGCGCAGCTGCTCGACAAATTCGCGGGTAGCCAGCGTGCGCCCCAGCACCCCGGGGCGGGCAACATTCAGCACCGCCCGCAGATTGGCCTGCGCGCTGGCTCCCAACTGTCGGTAAGTGTTCTGCGGCGGGGCGGGGCGGGTGTTCAGAAACAGAAGCAGCGCCACAACGATGACACCGAGCGTCACGGCGATGACCACGATGTAGGAAAGCAGCAGTCGGGTGTGCAGGCGCATGAGCTACTCCGCGTCTAGCCTGTACCCCACGCCCCAGACGGTTTCGATCACCGGCTGCATCCCGCTCAGTTTGTGGCGCAGATGAGCAATGTGGACATCGACAGTGCGCGTCTCGCCGGCAAAGTCGTAGCCCCAGACAACATCCAGCAGCTTCTCGCGGCTGAAGACCACGCCGGGGTTTTCTGCCAGAGTCAGCAGCAGGTCAAATTCTTTCATGCGCAGGTTGATCGGACGGCCATCGACCCGCACCTGCCGCCGTTTCGGGTAGATGGTCAGGTTCTGGATCGTAATATGGGCGCTGGCTTCTCTGGCTTCGGCGGGGCGTCCGCTGCGTCGCAGAATAGCCTTGATGCGCGCCACCAGCTCGCGCGGGTTGAATGGCTTGGTCAGGTAGTCGTCTGCGCCCAGTTCCAGCCCGACAATCTTGTCGATGTCGTCATCGCGCGCGGTCAGCATGATGATGGGCACGTCCGATTCGGCGCGCACGCGGCGGCACACTTCCCAGCCATCCACACCGGGCAGCATTAAATCCAGCACGACCAGCGCCGGACTCTCGCTCAGTATCTTCTGGAGGGCGCTGCTGCCATCGGTGGCACTGTTCACGCGGAAGCCTTCCTGCTCGATATACATGCGCGCCAGATCAATAATATGCTGCTCGTCATCCACCAGCAGAATTGTTTCGGTCATTTTGTTACGCTTGATCTGACTTGCGCCTGCCATG